>Ga0209039_10001413_pt1 | contig 22338 bp, 17 predicted proteins | sample BogFormECP12_OM1_FD_188238 | JGI IMG/M metagenome (GOLD analysis project Ga0209039, IMG submission 188238) | Bog forest soil microbial communities from Calvert Island, British Columbia, Canada - ECP12_OM1 (SPAdes) (version 2) | ecosystem: Environmental > Aquatic > Freshwater > Wetlands > Bog ... | reverse complement strand
ACGGTCATGGTCTGGGATATGGGCACGTGGCAGCCGCTTTCGCCGGTGCCGGTGAAAGGAAAATATGTGCCGGGCACGGAGGCCGAGGCCGCCGCGATGATCGCGAAAGGTGATCTGAAATTTCGTTTGAATGGAAAGCGGTTGAAAGGAGACTTCGCGCTGGTCAAGATGCGCGGGCGGCGTCCGGGGAGCAAGGGCAACGAGTGGTTGATGATCAAGAAGCATGACGAACACGTTGTGGAGGGATACGACATCGAGGCGACGGACACATCGGTAATCAGCGGGCGCAGCATGGCGGAGATTGCAGGAGATGCGGGGTCGGCTGAGTGGAAGAGCCGTCCCGCGAGCCGCGGCAGGCTGAAGGCGGCCTGGCTGGCGGATGCGGTGGCGCGGGTGGAGAAGAAGAAGAAAATGAAAACCGCAGAGGACGCTGAGGACGCGGAGAAAGGAAGGGGAAAAAAGCTGGCCGCCGGGAGTGACGATGCAACCGATCTTGCGACTCCGCCCGCACAACAGAAGAAGTCTTCAAGCCCCTCTGCGTCCTCCGCGTCCTCTGCGTTAAGTTCGTTCGGCCCCGTCAAGCGGCCGATGCCGGCAACCATCCGCCCTATGCTGGCGGAGTCAGTGGATGAGCCGTTTGACGGCGCGGAGTGGCTGTTTGAGATCAAGTGGGACGGCTATCGCGCCATTGCGTTCATCGCCGACGGCACAGTCCGGCTGGTGTCGCGGAACCAGAACGATCTGACCGCGCGCTATCCGGAGTTGAAAGACCTGGCGCAGTTTGTGCGCGCCAAGACCGCGATTCTGGATGGCGAAGTAGTGGCGCTCGATGCCGACGGTCGGGCTTCGTTCAGCCTGATGCAGCAGCGAACGGGATTTCGTCCCGGCGGACGGCGGGCGGCGGCGAATGCCGACGTGCCGGTGTTGTATTACGCGTTCGATCTGCTGTACCTCGACGGCGAGGATTGGCGGCGTGTGCCGCTGGAGGATCGTAAGCGCAAGCTGGCGTCGCTTGTGGTGGCGGGCGATGTGGTGCGGTATTCCGATCACTACGAGGAGCGTGGGAAAGCTCTGTTTGAGCGGGCGCGGCAGATGGGGCTGGAAGGCATTGTGGCGAAGAAACGAACCAGCTTCTACGAAGAACGGCGCAGTCGCGAATGGCTCAAGATCAAGATCCGGCGCCGGCTGGAGTGCGTGATCGGCGGCTACACCGAGCCGGAAGGCAGCCGGGCCCACTTTGGTTCGGTCGTGCTGGGACTCTATGACAAAGCGGGGCGGTTGATTCACGTAGGGCAGGCGGGCAGCGGGTTCGATCAGAAGGCGCTCGACCAGATGTGGAAAATGCTGAAGAAGCTGGAGACGAAGAAAGATCCGTTCTTTGGAGAAGTTGAGGCGCTGCGCAAGGTGTTTTGGGTGAAGCCCGAACTGGTGGCGGAGATCGAGTTTGCGGAATGGACGGGCGGAACGAGTGAGGGCAGCGGTCCAAAGTTACGCGCGCCGGTGTTCTTGGGTCTGCGCGATGACAAAGACCCGAAGGATTGTGTGTTGGAGGAAAGCGGAATCTAACTCAAGAACTGACAACTGGCAACTGACAACTGACAACTCCTTCACTTGATGTCCTTCATCGCCAGCAGCGTGCCGTAGTCGCGGCCGCTAGGATCGACAGCACGGGCAACGACACCGGCGAAGGCGTCGCGAACCTCCGGATACTTCGCCACCAGCGCTTTGATTACGGAGACGTTGTTTTTATAGGCCTGGTTCGTGCTGGTCACGTCGGCGGCCTGATACTTCACAATCAAGTCCACGTCATTCCCCACAGCTGCTGGAAACAGCGCGGTCAGCTTGTAGGTAGCGGTTCCCGCGGCGAGGTCTGCGGTCTTGCCGCTAACGGGGATGTCGGCCGGCTGCACGTTTTGAAGCTCGTCGTAGAGTCGGTCGGTGGCCAACGTGCTCATGAAGGACAACGGAGAAACCAGGCTGCGGGCCTCGAGGTAGAACAGCCAGGCGTTGTGCACCTGGCCTTTCGACTTGTAATCGCGGGCGCGCGCGGCGAACCAGTCGCTGTCGTGACCCGCGATCTGCGCCGGCCCGACGTAAAGATCGGCTAACTTCCAGTCGGTTCCCGCCTGTTGCAGAATCACGGAAAAGTTGGTTCGCGCTTTGGGGGAATTTGCATCCAGAAGCACGACCGCGTAATTACCCGGCGCGAGACTATCAAAATAGAAGGCTGCGCTACTTGAAGTCTGGCCGTTCTTGCCGAAAACCCCGCATAAAAACTCGGCATGGGGAATCGGGTCCTTGCCCTCGGTTTCGAGCAGGAAGACGGCCTTCGCAACCGCCTGGGATCCGGTCAGATCGTCCTGGTGGTCTTTGATTCTGGCTTCAATGCCGGAGAAATCCGCGGCGAGGCTGGGGATGGCGTTCTGCCGTATGGATGCGACATCACCTTTCGCAGCCATATCGAAATAGCGCTGCCCAGCCGCGGTAATGGCGGTGCGGGCGGCGTCGTCCAGGTCGCCAGAAGTCTGGCAGTTTTGGGCGTGCGCGATCGAGACGGAGAATGCCAGCGCTGTCAGGACGATCCAAGCCTGGAACATCCAAGAGGCGGAGCCCCGGACCGGACGGCGCACCGGATTTATTGTGACCCTCACTTACGCGCTCTCAAGGGACAACATTCACTGAAGTCAGTTTACGCCCGCCGCCCGCCTCCTGCTCTTCGTCAGGATTCTAAGCCCAGTGTAAATACCTGACGGGTATCGAGTTGCAGACGCTCCGATCTGCGCCGTGGCGTAATGAGAACGCAAGGTGCTGGGGTGAAGACGTTCTAACTAGTGGGACGTCATGCTCGCGGGCCCCTTCAAACCATAGAGTGCTAGAATCTCGGTAGAGGCGGTTCTTGCAGTGTGTCCCCCCGAGACCCCAGTTCGCCGGAAGGAGCAGTCATGAGGGCGGCATTCAAATTCGCCAGGTTTGCCGGGATCGTTGTGCTGTGCCTGGGCAGCTTGAACCTTGCGAACGCCGCTACCAGCCAGCGGAAGCCGAAGAAGCCGGTGTTGCCGCCTTTGCCGTCGGGACCGACGGGGCCCGTGCCGCAGGTGCCGCTGGATTCCATTGCGCCGGTGCCGCCGCAGGTGAGCTATCAGGACGGACAACTGACGATTGTCGCTCCCAACTCGACGCTGGGCGACATCCTGCGCGCGGTACGCAGGCAGACGGGAGCGGAGATCGAGGTGCCGGAGGCCAAAGAGCGGGTGGTGACGCGTCTGGGGCCGGGGTCAGCGCGGGAAGTGCTGGCGGAGTTACTGAACGGCTCACGCTTCAATTACGTGATGCTGGGTTCGTCCCTGGATGCGAACGCGCTGGCGCGCGTGGTGCTGGTGCCGAAAACGGGACCGGACAATGCGAATGCCAATGCCTTTAATCAGCCGGTGCAACCGCCCGTCAATCAGGCCGCGAATATGCAGCCCGGGCAACAACAACAAACGGATGACGCCCAGGCCGAAGACAGCAGCGACGACAACAGCCCGGACCAAGCGGAAGCGGAACAACCGGCCGCCACGCCGGGGGATCAACCGGAAGTGAAGACACCACAACAGATGTTGCAGGAAATGCAGCAGCGCCAGTTACAACTCCAGCAGCAGCAGCAGCAACAGCAACAGCAACAACAACAACAACCCGGAATGATCCCGAATCCGGGACCGGGCGTACCGGTGCGGCCGCCGCAAGAGCAACAGTAAACTCTTGCGCTGCCAGCGAGCCGTGCTGAAACTCAGGATCAGCGCCTGAAGGCGCAATGCTAATCCAAATCCCTGCGGTATGGCCTTCGACTCCGCTCAGGGCGGGCTCTGAAGGCATACCCTGATACGAAATCGAACCTGCACCACGGGATCCTAGGGTTGGTTGCCGGGAATGTTCTCGAGACGTACCGACGAGCGGGCGGTCAAGCCAGATTCGCCGTCCCCCAGTACCTGCTGGAGCAGCTTCCAGTCGCGGGTTATCTCACTCTCGGAAATCTCACTGGGCGATTTGCGCCGCAACTCCGACTGCAGGCGAGCCTCCAGGAGTTCACGCGTCAGTTGAGGCGGCGCACTGCCGGCGAGAATGTTATCGGCGGAAGCGCCAATGCGCACGACATGGCCGTCCACCTGCATCTGAAGAATCGGCCTGCCCTGCTCGTCGAAGTCTGTTCTGGCCTTGGCCTGTAATCTTGACCATGCCTTATCCACGTTCCGGCCAGAGGTGACAGGATAGGCTTCGCTCAGAAGGCTTCGCAATTGATGCTGATACGCTCTGCGATCTTCGCGGCCCAGAGGAGGTTCAAGATCACCGCCCGGATTTAAGATCAGGGCATCGCGGGCCGGTTCGAAGCGGGATGCGCCGGTCCCCACATAGACGGCAAACACACAGCCGGCAAAGATCGGGCTGGCGATCGCGCTGGGCACGATATATTTCTTCGACCTGAGGAACGACTCGACCACTCCGTGCACGGCAGAACTGCGGGGCATGCTGCCCGGCACCTGAGCAATCACCAGCCGCGAGTAGCCGATTTCCGGATGGCGCCGGTTGAACTTCACCAGCATTTTAGCGATCTGCTTGGGTGTGGTCATGCCGATGTCAGCGACAATGCTGCGATGCAAGGACTTCGGGTAATAAAAGTTGATGATGTTCTTGGCGAAATCGGCGCAGTTGTTGGAGACCAGGTGGAAGTGAGACTCATTGGGGGACGAGTTCAGTTTTCGAATCAGGGCCGCGTCCTGTTGCGGCGTAGTCTCAATTTCGAAACCGTAGATCGTGCGGTCGTAGGACGAGCCTATCAGTTCGTACCAGTTGCCCCCGGGAGTTTCGCCGTTCCTCGCGTCGGACGCGACGCTTTCCAGATACTTGCGGCGATAGCGGTCGCGTAAGAACGCAACCATCTTCGCGTCGGCGAACAACGGGACATCTTCAGGGCGGTCAACCGCATACAGATAGGGGATAAGGGGAATGGCGGCCCAATCGTATCCGCCGACGCCGTCGTAGCGGCTGATGACCACTCCCGTTTCTCCCGGGGCACAGGGGCGGAGCACCAGCGGTGTGTCAGCGCAGACGTCGGACAGATAGACTGCGGCATGACCGGTCGCGGTAAAGAACCCCAGCTTACCGTAAGGCTCTTCGAGCAAAAGGGTGGCCGAAGCGCCGGCATGGGAGGCGCAGGCGAGAACCACGACCGCTAGTGTCGCGAGAGCGCGCCGCAGCGACTGGATGTGGCGTGAAGGCATGGTCACCCCAGACGATTCTAGGCTTAACCTCCCTGTTTAGAACCCCTTAACGAGAGAATAGTTGCTGGCAATCGGAAAAACCAGTTACGGAAGGTCAGAAGAATCTGGGTAGAGAACGGAGTGGGCCAGCGAATAAGTGGCGAATACGCAGGGCCGGTGGTCAGACAGTTCTGCGCGAAGCCGGCAATCGTGGGGTGTGACAAGCCCCCTATTCGTGGGGCGTCCTCAGCTGCTCCATGGCCCAGCGGGCGCTTTCGGCCACGGATTCGTCTTGGTCGGCAGCCAATTCTTCAAGCAGGGGGAGAAATTGCGGGTCTCCGCTGTTGCCCATGGCGATGGCGGCATTGCGGCGGAGGCCGGTGCGCTTGGCGCGGCGGATGGGTGATCCGCGGAAGACCTCGCGAAATTCTTCAACCGACATTTCGGCGAGCCAGGCCAGGGCTGGGTTCATCAGGCCGGGACGCGGTTCGAATTCAGGCACGGTCGTCGCCGGAGCTTTGTGGTTCCAGGGACAAACATCCTGGCAGATGTCGCAGCCGAATACGTGGCGGCCCATGCCGGCGCGAAGTTCTTCTGGGATTGATCCGCGCTTCTCGATGGTGAGATAGGAAATGCATTTATTGGAGTCGAGTTGGTAGGGCGCGAGAATCGCGTCGGTAGGGCAGGCCTCGATGCAGCGCGTGCAGGTGCCGCAGCGATCGGGCGCGGGCAGGTCGGGCGCGAGTTCGAGGGACGTAAGGATCACGCCCAGGAAAAGCCACGACCCTTTTTTCTGGTTGATGATGCAGGTGTTCTTGCCGACCCAGCCCACGCCCGCGTACTTTGCGAATACACGCTCGACGATGGGACCGGTGTCAACATAGCAGCGGGTGGTGAGGGTTGGCGGGCATAGCTTGCCCCGAGCTTGCCGAAGAGCTTGCCCTGAGCTTGTCGAAGGGGAGTGCCCGCCCCACATTCGCAGAGCGGCTTCCACCTGCTTCAGACGGAGCAGGACGACGTCGTGATAATCCTTGCGGCTCCAGGCATAGCGGGAGATCCATCCGCGGCGGGGATCCTGCATCTGGGTTGAATAAGGATGCCCGGTGTTGTAGTTGATCGCGCAGACAATCACGCTTCGCGCCCACGGAGCGACACGGGAAAGTGAAGAGCGCTTGAGCGCACCCTCCTCATCGCGCGCGGCCATGTATTCCATTTCGCCGGCGTGGCCGGCGCCGATCCAGGCAGAAAAGTGCTGAAGTTCGGGTGCATCGGTGGCGGGAGCTAAGCCGCAGAGGTCGAAGCCGGCGTCTTCAGCGGCTCGCTTGACAATGGCTTTTACGTCGCTGATCGGACTTGCCACGGTGTCCTCCGCGAGCGGAGCTGGACAGAATCCTTACGCGCCGAGCTTCTTGACTTCCTCGTTGTAGTACTTGCGGTAGAGGATGTCCCACTCCTGCGAGCCTTCGAGAATGGTGCGCTTCTGGCTCTCGATCTTCTGGCGGGCGGCGAGGTCGATTCGTTCTTCCTGGTTGAGCAGGTCTTCGAGGATCTTACGGGTTCCCTGGCGGATGGTGTTGGGGTCTTCGATAAACTCGACTTCGTCCATTTGCTTGAGCACGTCGGAGACGGCGCGGGCCAGCACGTTGACTTTGTCGTGGCTCAGTCTCACAGCACCGCCTTGTACTTGCGTACCAGTTCGGTCTTCACCTTGCGGAACATCTCCTGATAGTTGGCGCCGGTCTTCTGCATCTCGTCGGAGTAGGCCTCGAGGATGACGCGGACCTCGTCGTTAATGCGATCCTCCAAGGTGAGTTCGTCGAGCAGAGCGGCGTGCACGCGCTCGGTGACCGCGGGAACGGCCGCAGTCTCGATGAGCTTGCCAGCGATCAGTTTCTTGGTGACTTCGCGGGCCAAGTAGCCCACATATTCTTTGGAAAGAAGCATGTCCGCGGATGCTCTGCGTGCAATGGTTGTAAGTATGAATTAAAGAGTCTAACACAGCGCGAAGCCAAGCACAGGGCAGGGCGTTACGGAACTTGGGCTGGGGGCTGGTCGCGCAGAGTGTACACAAACTGGCGGATTTCATGGCGCTCGCGCTCGGCTCTCTGCGCGGATTCTTTCGCCGTCTGGTTGTAGGACTGGAGTTCAGCTTTCGCCTTTTCGATCTCGCCGGTCTGCCGGTAGGCCTGGGCCAGCCGGTAGTGCGCCTCTTCCATCTCCGGAGAGGCCTGAATTGCCTGCTGATAATCAGAAATCGCCTTAGCAAAATCTCGTTGGTCGGAATGGAGAATTCCGAGTTGCAGGTAGGCAGCGCCGAATTTGGGGTCGAGATGAACCGCCTGGCTCAACAAGGATTCCACCTGCGCCGCGCCCGCGCTGTCGCTGGAACTGTTGGGGCTGTCTGGGGAAGTCTTCCGCCGCTTCCAGAGGCTGACGGCGTAGTAGTAATTGGCTTGGGCGCTATCCGGTTGCAGCGTGACAAAGCGGTGCAACTTCTCGACCAGTGCGTCCGAGGGCGTATTCTCAGCGCTTTGCATTCTGCCTAAGAACAGATAAGGCACGGGATCGTCCGGATTCAGATCCGAGGCCTGGCTGATTCGCTGGACTGCCTGATCGGAGGAGCCGGCCGCGAATAAGGCCGCGCCCAGCCCCACGAGCGTGCGCACAGAACGGGGGAAAAGGCGATTCCCTTTGGCGAAAACTTCGAGCGCAGGCTCCGGTGCGTGATGCAGCAGCAGTTCTGATCCCCAATCGAAAAGATAGGGCTCGCTGGGATCCAGTTCCGCGGCGCGCTGGTACTCGCGGACAGCCTCGAGCGAGTTGCCGAGCTTCTCTTGAACGTCCGCGAGCAAGTGATGAAGCTCGGCTTTGTCGTGATGGGCGAGAAGGGCCTGGGTCTTTTCGCGAGCCGAGTCGTAGTTGCCGGCGTCCGCATTGGCGAGTGCCAGGGCATAGGCGTTCTCGTAATCGCCGGGATTCAACTCGGCGGCACGCTCAAGATACGGGATGGCCTCGTGCGCTCTGCCTTCCTGGATGAGGATCTTGCCCAAATCGTGGTTCGCGGCAAAGCTGCCGGGCTCCCGTTCTACTCTCGCTCGCAACGCTTCTTCCGTTGTGGTGGGGACGGCAGGAACGGCGCCAGCCGGAGATCCGCCGAGGAACGCAGTTTCTTTGGCGAGCGTTTCCCTGGTACGCACAATCGTGTCGGAACCGTGACCGCCGAGATTTGTGGTATCGGTAACTCCAGAAACGGTGAATTGAGGTTCGTCAAAGAAAACTGGCGGTTGCGAAGAAGTGGGTTGTGAAGAAACGGGTTTCGAGCCGGGAGGCTTGGCCGAAACAAGCGTAAGATCGACGTTCTTCGTCTCTTCTGACCCCATAACGACGGACGAAACTCGCGCTTCGCCGCAGCCGGCCTTCTCGGCCCAGAGAGCGTACTCGCCTCCGCGTAGCGCTCGAAAGCGGTAGCTCCCTTGCGAATTCGTGGGCATAGTTCGAGGCTGAGCCTCGTCTTTGGCCTGCAGATAAACAGTCGCACCGATAGCGGGCTTGCTCTCGGAATCGCGGATCGTGCCTTGCAGCGTGGCACTCTCATTGGCCGCCTGCGACTGCAGAGGCGGCAGGAGCAACGCCAGGAACCCAAATGTGACCAGGCTCCAGCTGAGGATGAGAAGCGAGCTGAATTGATGTCTGCGGCGAGCGGCCATGAGACAGGCGCGGATGAAGCGGATCGAGGAGAGACCGGCTATTCTTGCGCCTGATCGAGGATTCTAATTGCCGAGGCGTTCCGTCGCAACCGTCGCGACATGGACGATCCGCTGGCCTGATCTTGAATAAAGAGAAAGCGCTGGCGCAGCATAGATGCAGGCAATAGAATGCATTTCTTCATCACAGATTAGCGGAGCGTTGTTCCGCCCTGGAGGAACGATGAAACTTGTCCGCGTGTGGCTGGCGTTGGCGCTGCTCGGGTTGTGGCTTCCGTGCTGGGGCCAGCAGCAATCAGCGAAGCGCAAGGTGATCATTGATCAGGACGCAGCCGGGCCTGCAGGAACCGATCAACAAGCGATCCTGCTGCTGATCCAGTCTCCGCAGACTGAAGTTCTCGGCATCACGATCGTGACCGGCGATGCCTGGCTGAAAGAAGAGGTCGCGCACACCCTGCGCACGCTCGAGATTATCGGCCGAACTGATATTCCGGTTGTGCCGGGAGCCGAGTCTCCGCTGGTCCGGCGGCAAGAGGAGACGGAACTCTGGGAAAAACAATACGGGACCGTGCCATGGTTGGGGGCCTGGACTCCGCGGTGGTATCACCCGGCGGATCAGTTGGGCGAGATGCCGGAGGGCAAGCCCACCACGAAACCGCTGGATGAAGACGCCGCGCACTTTCTGGTGCGGATGGTTCGCAAATACCCGCATGAGATCACGATCTACGAGGGCGGGCCGATGACCAACCTGGCGCTGGCCATCTCGATTGATCCGGAATTTGCAGGCCTGGCGAAGGAATTCGTGTTTATGGGAGCGAGCCTGAATCCCAAGACAGACGACCCTGAGTTTGTGAACGCGCCGCGGCATGAGTTCAATCTGTGGTTTGATCCGGAAGCGGCGCACATCGTCTTGACAGCCCCCTGGAAGAGAATCATCTGCACTACCGTGGATGTTTCCGTGAAAACGCGATTGACTCAGGAGTTGATTGAGCGGGTCAAGGCAGGCAACTCGGTGACGGCGCGTTATATCGGCACGTACACGAATCTTCGCGGTGAGTACAACTATCTCTGGGACGAACTGGCGGCCGCAGCCTGGCTTGATCCAAGTGTGATCACGGTCAAGGAAACGCGATATCTCGACGTGGACCTCGACCGTGGCGCCGGCTACGGAAGCACTCTGAGCTGGACTGGGCAGGATAAGCCCCGGTTTGCGGGGCAACCTGTCGAGGTGCAGCTTGATTTGGATACGGCGAAGTTTTACAAGATGTTCGTTGATCTGCTGACCGCGCCGACGCCCAAGGCCGCGCGCTAGAGCGTTCTCAGCGATAGCGTGGACTAGAGACGCTTGTCATCCCCAGTGTGGCGACGGATCCAGGTTCTAGCTTGCACCATCAGTATCGCCGCCGCGGGCAAACCCCCAGATCCCCTCGCTGCGCTCGGGATGACATTTTGTAATGGGCTGCAGTAACTGTGAAAGCGCTCTAGCTTCAGATTTTCCGCCCATTACTGCTGCAGTTGTTCGAGCATCTGCTTGGCCTGCGGGTGATCGGGATGTCGTTTGAGCAGGTCGAGCAGTACGCCGCGCGCCTGGTCGCGCGAGCCCTCCAAGGCGTACACGCGGGCAAGATTCAGGTAGGCCTGATCGAAAGCCGGAGCTACGCGAATGCACTGCTCGAAGCTGGCGACCGCTTCATCCCGGCGCTGCGTGATCAGGTAGAGAATGCCAAGGTTATTCAGGGCCTCGGGATACACGGGCCGAGCTTTCAGAGCCCGCTGCAGATATTCATAAGCCTTACCGGTGTCGTTGGTCTGGGCAAAGACCATGCCCAGGCTGTAGTTCGCTTCCGCATCCTGAGGGGCGACTTCGAGCGCGCGCTCGAGCACGGCGCGGGCTTCGTCCCAGCGTTTCTGCAGGCGATAGGCATTGCCCAGGTTGTCGAGAGCAAGCAGGTGATGCGGGTTGAGCTGGAGGGCCTGCTGAAAGCACTGGATTGAGTCGTCCACTCGCCCCTCCCGAGTACCGATGACACCGAGGTTATTCCAGGCGTCGGGCAGCGTATCAGGGTAGGCAGCCTGAAGCTTCACCGCGCGCTCAAAGGCTTGCCGCGCGGCGGCGTTCTTATTCTGATTCAGGTAGACGCTGCCAACGCCGTACAGCGCCTCAGCACTCGTCGGGTCTTCGCGGAAGGCCTGCTGGAATGAAGCTCCGGCCTGATCGAGATATCCGCGCTGGAAAAACAGAACTCCGTAGGAGAGATAGTTTCGCCCGAAGTCGAGCGTGTGGGTTGCGCTGGGAAAAGGCAGCGCCCGGGCCAGCCTCTCCGCGTCGGTTCGGGGAATTCGCTGGAAGTCTTGTTCGACGTGCTCCGGATTGATTGTGCCCTGGTACACCTTGACGATATCGCCCTGGGCGTCAATCAGGAAAGAAGTGGGAAGCGTGAGATCGCGGTGACGGTCGAACATCTGACGATAGAGGATGTTGTAGATCGCGGCCGCATCGTCGGAGCCGCGGAGAATAGGGAAGGAAAGCTGCTGGTCGCGCGCGTAAGCGCGCAGGGTTTCGTCCCGAGCAGTTTCATTCCCAGCAGGATCGGCGGCAACCTCCAGGTTCACGGTCAGCAGTTGCAGATCTTGAGCTTTCCAACGAGCAAAATTCTTCTGAAAAACTTTCAGGGCTTCGCGGCAATCCAGGCACTGCATAGTCCAGAGGTTCAGAAACACCGGCTTACCGCGGAGAGCCGAAAGCGTCCGGCTCTGTCCCGACAGATCGGGGAGTGAAAAATCGGGCGCGGAAATGGGCGCCAGAAGCCAGCTTTCAACCGTGGTGGGAAGCGAGTCGGCCTCTGGCGGCGATTGAGCGGCAGCAAAGGCGCGGTTGCTCGAACCTGTTTTGAATGGCTCCGGCGTTTTGAACGGGTCTGGCGCTTTGAATGGATCTAGTTTTTTGAACGGCTCGAGGCGCGAGGGTTCGGATCCTTCTTCCACCCAGACCCTGTGGTTCGGCGGAAGGTCGCGGAGTTCGTGAACGAGGCCGCTCGGCCATCGGATCGAGGCATGCACCGGGCCCTTCGCCGCGCCGAAGCCGAAGAACACATCCCTGCTGTGCTGGGAAAGAAACCCCGATCCGGCCTGCAGCATTCGCGTCTGGTGTCCGGCGCCAGTTTCAACGGTGATGGACGCACCAATGGCGTCGCGATTGCTTTTCTTGCCTTGCAGGCGGAACGCGATGGCCGGCGGCAGGTCTGGCACAACGTTCTTTAAGATTCGCAACACCGGTGCGTTGCGATTCTTCAAAACAACTTCCAAACGGCCATCGTGATCGAGATCGGCCACCGCGAATGATCTGCCATCCTCAACGAAGTCCAGGCCGGCGGCGGCGGAAACATCAGAAAAAGTTCCATTGCGATTGTTCGCGTACAAGATGTTGCGCTCGTAGCCGCTCCAGGTTCCATCCGACCGGATGAGTTCGTTGATGGCGTTCCAGCCCCACTCGTAGTCCTGCGAGGAGCGGGCCTCGTCGGGAGAACGGGCCACTACCTGCCGCCAGAAAAAGCTGTTGAGGTCTTGACGCGAAGGGCTGGAGACGAAGCCGTTTGCGATGTAGAGATCAGGAAATCCGTCCTGGTCGAAATCGAACGAGTCGCTCGACCAAGCCCAGCGGCCAAGTCCGGCGCCGGACGAGTTCGTTGCCTCTTCGAATTCAGCGCCGCGATTCCGCAGCAGAGAGTTTCCCATGGCATGTTTGTGATAGCGGGCGCGGACCGGTTGGGGTGAGTTCTTCTTGAAAATCTCCTGAGCGGTGACGCGCTCGCCGGCTGCGGTCCACATGTTGGCAACGTACAGGTCTTCGGCTCCGTCATTGTCGTAGTCGAGCCAGCAGGCGCTCATGCCTGCGCCGATGTCTTCCACTGCCGCCTGGGGAGCAACGTCGGTGAAGGTTCCGTTGCCGTTGTTACGGTAGAGATTCTTCCGGCCGAAGTCGTTCACAACGTAAAGATCGGGCCAGCCGTCACGGTTGTAGTCGCTCCACGCGCAGGCGAAGCTGTAACGCGTGTTGTTCTGGTTGAGGCCGGATTCCGCGGTTACGTCGCGAAAGCTGCCGTCGCGGTTGTTGCGCATCAGAAAGTTCGGTGGACCGTTTTCGGCGTCGTGGTAGGGAGAGGGATACCGGTATTGTCCTGTGCCCTGATAGTAGGCATAGAGGCAGAAGTAGATGTCCAGCCATCCGTCGCGGTCATAGTCGGCGACCGCTGCGCCTGTGAAAGTTCCTTGAGGAGGCTTCGCGAAATGGAAGGCGTCGGGCTTCTGTCGAAACTTGCCGCCGCCATCATTCAGAAACAACAGTGGACCGTTGGTGCGCACCACGATCACGTCCTGCCACCCGTCGTTGTTGAAGTCAGCAAAAAGCGCGCAGGCTGTGTTCTCCAGGACGCCCAGGCCCGAAACTTCGGTGATGTCTTCGAAAGTACCGTCACCCCGGTTGCGATAGAGCCGGTTGGGCAGGCCCGCCGGCTGGCAGACGTAGAGATCGTCGAAGCCGTCGTTGTCTATATCGGCAGCTGAGACTCCATTGTGACCATAGATGTCAATGCCGCAGGCACCGTCGAGCACGGTGCGCCAGTAGTCAGTGCCGCGAAGCATTTGAGCGGAATAAGAAGAGTTGCCGCCGAGTGCGGCGGGTGCGATGTCCACGTAAATCGGCGAAAAGGAACGGGCCTGCGTTTCCTGGCTGGCTCGCCAACTGCGAAGGCGAAGCTCAGTTGGCGCAGGTTCCCATTCGAGATCCCAGTAGCCCACCCGCTGCTCGCGGTGGAAATCAGCACCCGTGCCCACGATTTCATAGCGGATGCGCGTCTCTACGCGGCTGGGTGGAGGAGAAGATGCATCCGTGCCAGAGAAGTCAATCCCCGTAGTCTGGAATTCGGCGGTGATGATGCTGGAAAAAACGCTCAGCGAAGAGTCGAATTCCTGAAGAAAAGCATCCCGGTTCACTCCGGTCTGCCGGCTGTACTTGTTCTGGCGGACTTCGAGAATCGCGTCAGAGCGCACGACTCGCGATTCTGCCGGCAGCAGCGACGCGCCCGAGAAATCGGCAGCCAGCGCTCTCGCGATCGCGTCCGTCGCGTGCGGAGATTGCAGCAGGCTCGCGCTCCAGTCCGCAAGAATCGCGTCAATCTGATCGGCATACTTTTCGCTGATGAATTCGTCGAGGCCGGTCTGCACTTTCGCCAGCGTTGTGTCGAGTGGCCGCCCAGTCCGGTAGTGAGGGTGCAGTTGGAATCGGGCATTGGCCGGCACAGCGTCCGGAGGTGCAGACGATCCGAACTCCGGGAAAGTAAGTCCCCAGAAGGTGGTGGGAATGAGGCTGGCTCCGGCTCCCTGGCAGAATCGGGCCAGAAATTCGCGACGAAGAAGATCCACGGTTGAACGCGGTTTCCTTGCCCGGCTCAGAGTGATGTCTCCCGTTGGGTCACGTGTGGAACCGAAACTAACACTCGTGTTTTGAGCCGGTCAAGGTTCAGTGGGAGAAATGGTAGGCCCGAATGGACTCGAACTTGAGGCGTTTGGCGGGCGTGAGCGAAGCGGGAGCCCGCCGCCGAAATCCCGAGCGATGGCGAGGGACCACAGGATGAAATGGTAGGCCCGAATGGACTCGAACCATCGACCTCTTCCGTGTCAAGGAAGCGCTCTAACCAGACTGAGCTACGGGCCTAACGTGCGGATGGTTCTGGACTCTCTTCATTCTATCGGTCGCAGCCGGATCCGGCAACGGCTGGAAATGGACTCGAGCGCCCTTTCAGCCGGGCATGGAGTAACCGTGCTCACGGCCTCGCACCACCGGCAGGAGTTGCAATGCGCGCTTCACCCGGCGACAATCTCTGAGTGGAAAAGAAGCCGACCAGCACGGACAAGGCCGGGCGCTCCGGCACTCACGATCCTTTTCTGCCCGGCGCGGTGGTGATTGTGACCCTCAGCAATCCCCGCGAAAAATTCTGGGGGATGGTGCTGGGACTCGCGCCCGAGGGCCTCAGCCTGAGCGGCGCCGAACTCGCCTCGTTCGAGGATCTCACGGTAATGGTGAAGGACGGAGAGCCCTTCACGCCCGCAGTGGTTTTCTTCCCCATGCATCGCATCGAGCGGGTCGAACTTGATCTGCCCGATGGCAGTCTGCCTTCGCTCTCGCAACGCTTCTTCGCCAAGACTGGGCTCGAGCCATCGGCCGCGCTCACTCCCGGTCGAGAGCCAGTGACGAAGGAGCGGGCGTGAAGCTCTCCCAGATTTTCACTGCTCCCAACCAGCTCACCCTGCTGCGGATGATTTTTGTTCCGTTCATCGTGATTCATCTGGTGGAGGGGCGCTATCTTTGGGCATTGGTGGTTTTTGTGGTCGCGGGTTTCAGTGACGGACTGGACGGCTTGCTGGCCCGCACGCTTCATCAGCAGACGCTGCTGGGGCAGTACCTGGATCCGATGGCGGACAAGTTGCTGTTGAGCACGATGTTTCTCGTGCTCTCCATTCTGAACAAGATTCCATGGAAGTTCACGGTGCTGGTTTTCAGCCGCGATATCTCGATTCTGGCGGCCAGCGCGGTGCTGTTCGCGATTGCCGGGTTGAGGGATTTTCGTCCCAGCATTTTTGGCAAAGCCAACACCTTCTCGCAGATCTCCGCTGTGTTTCTCGTTCTTTTGCTCGAGGTTTACCCCGTGCGCTGGGCCTGGGTCGCGCGCACGTGGTTTCTGCGAGCCACTTTTACTTTCACCATCGCCTCGGCGCTGCATTACATCGTTCTTGTGCAGCAGCGTCTGCGCGAACACACGCACGCTTTGCCGCCCGCGCAGACGCCCGCGACCTGACGGCGATTTGACCCGCTTCCTTGCCGACCCTAGAATCTTAGGTTCGCTTACCGGTGCTGAACTCTCTATGCCCCTTCGCCTTTACAACACCATGTCCTCGCGGATCGAGGAGTTTCGCCCGCTTCGTGACAATGAAGTTCGCATGTACGCCTGCGGTCCGACGGTGTATGACTACGGGCACATCGGCAACTTTCGAACCTTTGTCGCGGTCGATCTCTTGCGCCGATTTCTGCGCCAGTCCGGGTACAAGATACGCCACGTCATGAACATCACGGACGTGGATGACAAAATCATTCGCAACGCCGCGCGGGATGGCGTCAGCGTCCAGCAATACACGGCGAAGTATTTGAAGGCGTTTCTGGAAGATTCAGCCCTGATCGGCATCGAGCAGCCCACGCTGGTGCGGGCCACCGAGCACATTCCCGAGATGGCCGCCTTCGTCGCGAAGCTGGTGGAGAAGCAGGTCGCTTACCGCACCGAAGACGGCTCGTATTACTTTCGCATCGCCAAGTTCCCGGCGTACGGAAAGCTCTCCAAGAAGGACTTTCAGGGAATGCTCGATGGCGCCCGGGTTGACCTGGATGAATACGACAAGGACAGCGCCCGCGACTTCGCACTCTGGAAGTCGCCCAAGCCCGGTGAGGCTTCGTGGGACACCGTGATCGGGCCGGGGCGTCCGGGCTGGCACCTGGAATGCTCCGTCATGTCGATGCAGGAACTGGGAGAGAGCTTCGACCTGCACGCGGGGGGGGAGGATCTGATCTTCCCCCACCACGAAAATGAGATCGCGCAATCGGAATCGCTAACCGGCAAGCCCTTCGCGCATTTCTGGTTTCATGCGCGCTTCCTGCTGGTCGAAGGCGAGAAGATGTCGAAGAGTCTGGGGAACTTTTTCACGCTGCGCGACCTGGTGCTGAAAGGGCACAAGCCGTCGGCGATCCGTTACCTGCTGACATCGGTTCCGTACCGGACTCAATTGAACTTCACTTTTGATGGACTCAAGCAGGCGGCAGTGTCGGTCGAACGCCTGCGGAATTTTCGCCTGCGTCTGAGCGCAGGCAGTTTTCCCGCGGGCACGAACCCAGCAATGCAGTCGCTTGCGGCCGAGACTGCGGCTCGCACGACGGCCGCGCTCGACGATGACCTGAATACGGCGCAGGCGCAAGCCGCGATCTTTGAGATGGTGCGCCAGGCCAATGCCGCGTTCGATACGGGAGGAGTCAAGCGAGATGACGTCTCGCCTTTGCTGGCTGTGCTCGCCAAGTTCGACGAAATCTTTGCCGTGCTCGATGATGACGATGGTCCGAAGATGAAGAGGGTCTTCGAGTGGGCCGCGGCGGAAGGACGCGAGAAAGACATTAGCGACGAGTTGCGCGAGGCAGTTCAATCGGGACAATTCTCGGACGCTGACATCGAAAAGAAGATCGAGGAAATGAAGGCCGCCCGTGCGGCGCGCGACTTCCAGGGATCCGACCGGCTGCGCGCGGAACTGATCGACGCCGGCATCATCGTCGAGCAAACCAAAGACGGCGTCCGCTGGCGCCGAAAATAACGACTGTAGCTGCGGTGTTAAGCTGATGGCTGAAAGCTGATAGCTGACGGCTGCTCTTGTGAAATCCCTCGACGAATATCTCCGCGATGCCGAACGAGCCCACGGTCACATCTGCGCCGGGCAAGTCCTGGGCGTGCGCCTGGCGATGCTCGGCCTGCAGAAGCTGGAGATTGACGACCCGCAGGGGAAGGACCGGAAGCGGCTGGTGACGTTCGTCGAGATCGACCGCTGTGCCACCGACGCGGTCGCCGTGGTCACCGGATGCCGGCTGGGCAAGCGCGCGTTGAAGTTTCGCGACTGGGGTAAAGTCGCGGCGACATTCGTAGACGTGAGCAACGGCAAGGCAATCCGAATCGCCGCCAAAGAATCCTCTAAAGCGCTGGCTCACCAGTTGCACCCTGAAATCGCGGACAAGAACCAGCAGCAGATGCTGGCTTACCGCGAGATTTCCGACGATGATCTTTTCGCGACGCAGTGGGTGAAAGTCGAGCTACCGCCGGAGGAATTTCCCGGATACAAAGGCGAGCGCGTGGTGTGCGAGCAATGCGGCGAGGGCATCAATTTCCGCAGAGAAGTGCGGCGGGAAGGGAAAGTTCTGTGCCGCGCTTGTGCCGGAGAGAAGTACTACACACCGCGGTAGAACTAGACTCACGAATCGTTCTAACGAAGAAAGCGTTGACCCTCAGGGGCTAAAGCCCGGATTCTTCTTGGCTTCTAGCGGCACGGCTGAAGCCGTGCCCTTCCACAAACCATACCGTTCCACAGACCATTTGTGGGACCAGTCCCAATGCGAACCTTACTTCCAGGCTGCCTGCTCATACGCGTGCGCGATCCGCAGAATCGTCGCTTCGTCAAAGTGCTTGCCCAGAATCTGTAGTCCGATTGGCAACTTTTCTTTCGTCTCCCCGCACGGTATCGAAATCCCCGGAATCCCGGCCAGATCGGCGGTGACGGTGTAGATGTCGGCCAGATACATGGCCAGCGGGTCATTCGACTTCTCGCCCAGGCGGAAGGCGGCGGTCGGGCTGGTGGGCGTCACAATCGCATTCACTTTGCGGAAGGCCTGGTCGAAGTCCCGCGTCAAGAGCGTGCGCACTTTCTGCGCTTTCAGATAATAGGCGTCGTAATAGCCGGCGCTCAGCGCGTAGGTGCCAAGCATGATGCGGCGCTTCACCTCCGCGCCGAATCCCTCGTCGCGGCTGCGCCGGTACATGTCCGACAACGTCTTCACGCCCCGCGCCCGGTGGCTGTAGCGCACGCCGTCATAGCGCGCCAGGTTGGCTGAGGCTTCTGCAGTTGCAATCAGGTAATAGGTTGGAATGGCGTAGGGCGTATGCGGCAGAGAAACCGGGACAATCTCGCAGCCTAGTCCCTTGAACTTGTCGATGGCCGACTCCACCGCCTGGCGGACTTCGTCGTCGAGGCCTTCGCCGAAATACTCTTTTGCCATGCCCAGCTTCAATCCGCGTACGGGATTGTCGAGTTCGGCGACGTAGTCGGGCACCGGAACTTCAGCGGACGTGGAATCCATGGGATCGCGCCCGGCAATCGTGCGCAGCACAATGGCAGCGTCTTTCACGGTCTTGGCCAGCGGCCCGATGTGATCGAGCGACGACGCGAAAGCGATGAGGCCGTAGCGGGACACGCGGCCATAGGTCGGCATCAAGCCCACCACTCCGCAGAACGAGGCCGGCTGGCGGATGGACCCGCCGGTGTCCGAGCCCAGAGTGACCACGGCCATGTCCGCCGCCACGGCCGCCGCGGAACCGCCAGAGGAACCTCCCGGCACCCGGCCCAAGTCGCGCGGGTTGCGCACGGGATGATAGGCGGAGTTCTCGTTCGATGAGCCCATGGCGAACTCGTCGCAATTCATCTTGCCCAACACGACGGCGCCGGCGGCTTCCATGCGGGCTACCGCGGTGCAGTCGTAGGGAGGAATGTAGTTCTCCAGAATCTTCGATCCCGCCGTAGTGCGCACGCCACGGGTGCTCATCACGTCTTTGATGCCCACGGGCACGCCGCCCAGCGGAGGCAACGGCTTGCCTTCGGCGGCCATGCGATCCATGCGGTCGGCCTGCTCCAACGCGCGCTCTTTCGAGAGCGTCAGGAAGGCTCCGATCTGACCATCTTCTTTCTGAATGCGGGCATAGTGAGCCTCCGCCAGCGCGAGCGCTGTTGTCTTGCGCTCGGCGACGGCAGAGCGGGCGGCATCGATGGTGAGAGAAGTTAGGTCCATCTTCAATGCACTGGATCTGTCCGTTGGACTATCTTTCAATAACTTTCGGCACGCGGAAGAAATCCTCGTCCGCGTCGGGAGCATTTGCGAGCGCGGCCTCGTGCGGCAAGGACGTGCGCAGTCCTTCGAGAACATCCTCGCGGCTCGCGTACGCGAAGCGCTCGCTGCCCTGCTTCGACTCGTCAACCCCGTAGCGATCGGAAACCTGCGCCATGGGCGGCACGTCCGACGTGTTCAGTTCGTTGAGGCGGTCCACGTAATCCAGAATGGAATTCAGGTCGCGCAGCATTCCCGCGCGCTCCTCCGGAGTGAGTTCCAGATTGGCCAATTCGGCAACGTAGGCAACGTCTTTGTCGGTGACCTTCATAGGACGGAAGATGATCGTTCAGCGCGGCCCGCCGGCGTTTTCCGGACGTGCCACCACAAACTCGATTCGATTCACCGCCGCGGTTGTGTAGCGATTGATGGTCGCCAGGTAGCGAGGGGCGAGCGCCTGTAGTTCCGCTTTCCATCGTGCGCCCGCCACTTCCACGCGCAGCACTCCATCGGCAAAGCTCAGCGCCCGGGTACGCTCGGCGACGGCCGACCCGCAGACTATGGGCCAGGCCAGGAGCGGCGCCGCGCCCGCGGGCGCCTGGCGCAGAGATTGCGCGACGACTTTTTCCAGTCCGGTGGCGGCGTGCTCCACTTGCGCTCCTCTTCTACAAACAGGCGAGAACGAGGTCAGGGAAAGACGATTCTAGCATTCCGGTGAAACGATGGAGATCCTGCGGCCGCAAGCCTCACGCGGGAAATTCACGGCGCACAAATTCGAGAGCGGCAGCCCGCGAGCACAGACGCCCTTCGAGCTGGGCATCCTCCACCGCGTTCAAGATTTCGCGAAATTTCGGCCCGGGGACATGCCCCGCGGCGATCAAATCGTCACCCGTAACCAGCGGCGCAGGTTTCATGTTCTCTGGCGGAATCTCGGCCATCTTCTGCCGGACGAATTCGTACGTACCCAGGTTGCCGTGGCTGGCCAGGCAGTCGGCGCGATGCAGCGCCAGATGCTCATCGAACGCGGGCATGCGGAGAAACTTCTTCAGCGTAGATTGACTCATCCGCGTGGCGTGGCTGAAGCGCATGTGGTTCGCCACCAGGGCCAGAATCTGCGCCGTGTCGTCATTAGAGAGACGCAGGCGCTGGCAGATTTCTTCCGCCATCTTCACGCCGACCTCGACGTGATTGTCGAAACGGATACGCTCGACCACGCGGAACGTCGGCGGCTTGCCCACATCATGCAGCAAGGCTCCCCAAGCCAGCGTCAGCGGACAAGGCTGCGGCAGATTCTCCAGAAGCAGAAGCGTGTGGACAAACACATCGCCCTCGGGATGAAATTCCAGCGGCTGGGCCACGCCCTTCATGGCGGAAATTTCGGGCAGAACCTCTTTGAGCAAGCCGCTTTCATCCAGCAAGAGAAACGCCCGCCGGGCGTGCCCTTCGGTCAACATGCGGGTCAATTCATCGCGGACGCGCTCGCGCGAGACGGCGTGGACTTGCTGTGCCATCGCCTGCATCGCGGCAAAGGTCGCCGGTTCGATCGTGTATTCGAAACGCGCGGCAAAGCGCACAGCGCGCAGCATGCGCAGTTTATCTTCGGCAAAACGCTGTTCCGGATCGCCGATGGTACGAATAACTCCCGCGGCGAGATCCTTGCGCCCGCCTACAAAATCGAGTACTTCTCCACTCACGGGATCGAGCAACATGCCGTTGATGGTGAAGTCGCGGCGGGCAACGTCCTCGCGCGGATCCTGGCTGAAACGCACCTCGTCGGGATGGCGGCCGTCGGAATAGCCAATGTCGCTGCGGAAGGTTGCGACTTCGACCACATGGGATTTCGAAGACACCTCCGGAGAACCGGTGTTGGCAACGCCCGCGTCCGGCGCAGGCACGAGCACAACCCCGAACTGCGCTCCCACCGCGTAGGCCTCGGGAAAAACAGCCATTACCTGTGGGGGAGTGGCATTCGTCGCTACGTCGTAATCTGCCGGCTCGCGTCCGAGCAAAAGATCGCGCACGCATCCGCCGACCAGATAGGCCTGAAAGCCGCGCTGGCGCAGGGTTTGGACAATCGACGTGGCGAGGTTCTTCATTTCCGAGCTACGGACCGGTTCCGGCATTAGATTCTGGAAGTGACATCCTCGTAGCGCCGCCGTCCCGGCGGCTGTCGTGGGGGGGCGTCCCGCCCCCGCAGGCGAGGGCAGGGTGCCCTCGCGACAGCCGGCAAGATGCCGGCGCTACAAAGATCTCAACGGAGCGAGGTCGTCTCTAATAATATAAGGCACATGCCTGACGCCTACATCCTCGGCATTGAAAGTTCTTGTGACGAGACCGCCGCGGCCCTGGTGCGTTCGGGCGAGCAGGTCGTCTCCAACGTTGTCGCTTCGCAGATCGCGACCCACCAGCCGTATGGCGGTGTCGTGCCCGAACTGGCGTCGCGGGAACACTTGCGGGCGATTGTCCCCGTAGTGCGCCAGGCGCTGGCGGAGGCCCGCCACACCTATGACTCCGTGGATGCCATCGCGGTGACGCGCGGGCCGGGGCTCGCGGGGTCTCTGCTGGTCGGCATCAGCTATGCCAAGGCTCTTGCCTTCGCGCTCGACAAGCCGCTGATCGCCGTCAACCATCTCGAAGGCCATATTCATGCGGTGTTGCTCGATTTGCGGCAGAACCAGCCTCGGCAGAACCAGCTTCGGCAGAACGAGGAGCGGCAGAA
>Ga0209039_10001412_pt1 | contig 22364 bp, 14 predicted proteins | sample BogFormECP12_OM1_FD_188238 | JGI IMG/M metagenome (GOLD analysis project Ga0209039, IMG submission 188238) | Bog forest soil microbial communities from Calvert Island, British Columbia, Canada - ECP12_OM1 (SPAdes) (version 2) | ecosystem: Environmental > Aquatic > Freshwater > Wetlands > Bog ... | reverse complement strand
GTTGGTGCCCGGAACCACCGCAACGCCATTGTTGGCGGCCGTACCTACGTAGCTCATACCGAAGTTTTCGTTCTGGAAAGCGCTAAGGTTGGGCCCGCTCTGGAGCTGCAAGATTCCGCTGACCTGCCAGCCATTGATAACTCCGCCCGCCCACTTGTTGATATTGGCCTTCGGCAGCTCAACAGAGTAAACAGCGTTGAAGAGGTGCTTGCGGCTGTTGGGCAGAACACCGATGCTTTTATTTATGTCGAAAATATCTACGGCGCGGCCCGAGCCGTCATTCACCACACCCTCGGCCTTGCTGAACGTGTAATTCAGGTCGAGCGTGTACCGCCCTCTCGTGCGAGCCCACGTCGCCTGCAGCGCGTGGTAGTTCGCGCTCCCGTTATTCGTGGTCACATTCAGGTCCGAATAACCCGGGAAGCTCGTATAGAAGTTGGCGGTATTCAGAGTGTTTGGATCAACACCGCCATTATTCGACGACAGCATGGCTCCTACCTTTATCAGGTTGATGTCGTTGGTGGCGAAGCCTCCGCCCCCAGAGCCCAGACTTCCACCATTGCCTCCGCTGGAGAGATCTCTCGACCGATTGCCGATATAGGCGACCTCAAACAGGCTCGACCAAGGCAACTGGCGCGAAATGGTGAAGTTCCAGTTATCCGTATAGCCCATCTTGTTATCTGTGCCGTCTACGGCCGCAGGACCTGACGGGTTAGCGCTGAAATTGACCGTGTCCAGCCCGTCATTCCCTGCGGCTGAGCTCCATGGAGCTTGAGAGGCCAATGATGCGGGCAGTGGATTGACCAGAATGGGCTGACTGGTGTTCGTGCTCAACGCGATCTGGTTGGAGAAACCGGTCGTCTTGACTCCGGCGGACGCATCCAGGCCGCTGGTAAACTGGCCGGTATGGAAGTAGTAGCGGCCCCATCCTCCGCGGAGAATGGTCTTGCCGTCACCCCTGAGATCGTATGCGCCGCCCAGGCGTGGCTGGTAGTAGAACGAGCGTGCCGGATAGCCAGTCAAGGGAACGGAACTGGTCTGGGCATGCCACTGGAATCCGCAGAAGGTCGGCGCATTATAGCAGGTTGGATTCGTCGCAATTGCCGCGGTGTAGGCACTCGGACTGAAGATCGCGAAGCCATCCCCAAGACGGTCATACCACGGCTGTAAGTGACTGAAGCGGAGGCCCACGTTTATGGTCAGCCGCTTGGTCGCTTTCCAGTCATCCTGAGCGAAGAAATCGACGGTATTGTAGGCTTCATCGTTGAGACGATTCTTCGTGGCTTCATTGTAGTTGCTGGCGATGCCCAGAACCTCGTCAGCATAGGAGTCGCCACTCGTATATAGGGGGTCGCTTCCGGATACGAACTGCAGGTACCCGTTGGTATTGTTATTGGCGGGCTGGACGTTGCGAATCCATTCCCAGAAGAAGCCTGCTTTGAGCGTATGCGTGCCAATCACTTTCGTGAGCGTGTCACTTACGCTGGGCATGTACTTGTTGGCATATAGGCCCGCTGCTGCTCCGCCAGCTTCGAAGCCGCCCGGATTGAAGACCAAAGCCGCTTCACCGTTGCCGCCCGTACCCCCGAACGACGGAATCTGCGAGACTCCGTTCTTGAATAGTCCCTTCAAGGTCAGGCCTAACTGTGTGCGGTCTACCGCCTTAGGACTGGCAAAGACGTTCGGGAATTTCACCAGCGTGTACGCGGCGACCACCTCGTTGGTCATGGTCGGGCTGAACACATGGGTCAGTGATCCCGATATGGAGCTAGACCTGTTCTTGCCCTCGATCGCTGTCGGATACGGAACCTGGTCCAACTGGCGCCACCACAGGCCAACCGGGAACTGTTGCGTCTCCTTCTGATAGTTGTAGCGCACGAACAGCTTCGTGCTGTTGCTGATGGCGTAGTCTTCGCGCGTGACGAACTGAGTGTTGTTCTGGTTGAAGATTTCGGATTGAATGTAATTGTATCCGCCGGTCTGATTCGGATCGGCGTTGGGTGCCGGATATAGCTTCATCAGGGCGAGCATGTTTGGGTTCAGGTCCGCTGTCGGAATCTGGACGTTCATCCCCCCGTTGCCGTCGGACGTCGCCCCGAAAGCAGCCAGAGCGTTCTGGTTCAGGCACGGAAGATAAGGCCCGGGGGCGCAGGCCGTTCCCACCGGCGTTCCTCCACCACCCGTGTTGTAGCCGTGGGTTGCGTCGCCGATCTTCTCCAACTCAGACGTCGAGAAATTCCCGCCGAGCATATTCGCCGTGGGAACCGTGGAACGCAGCAGGCCGGTATCCAGCACCTGATAGAAGTACTGAAAGCCGGCGAAGAAGAACAGCTTTTGGTGGGTCTTCGGAACCATACCGCCGATCGTGCCGCCTGGATAGTAGTACTTATTTGCAGGTTTCGGCGAGGGAGGCGTGCTGTCGTTGTTGAGCCAGTCATTGGCATTCAGTGCCGCATTGCGGGCAGAGAAATAGGCGCTGCCATGAAGCTTCTGGCCACCGGCTCTAGTCACCGACGTGATGAGGATCGGTCCTTTTTGGTTCTCGGCGCTGAAGTTCGACGCCAGCACCCGGAACTCCTGCAAGAAATCGGAGTTGGGATTAACCGGCGTGTCACAATCGCAACCCGGGTCAGCAACGTGCGCGCCGTCCATCGTGATGTCCAGCGAGTTGCCGGGCAGCCCGTTGTAGCTGGAAGCGTTGTTCAGCGGGCTCTGGCTGCCGGCGTCGCCGTTGGCGTTGATGCCGATCACTTCGCCGGAGTAGTTCGCCTTGTTGGAACTGCCGTTCTGAACGGCAAAGCCCGGCATGATCTTGATGTACTCGGCCGCGTCGCTGCCGATTTGAGTCAGGTTTTGCAGTTGCCTCTCTTCCAGCGTATAGGTATGCTCGGGTGAGTCCGTCGTCACCAACTGGGCGGCTTCGGCGCTGACCTCGACCGTCTGGCTGGCCGCGCCTACGGTGAGAGTGACGTTCAAGTTGCGCTTTTCCGAGCCACCCAAGGCGATGCCGTTCGCCTTATAGACCTCAAAACCCTGCGACTCGACCCTCATGTTGTAGGTTCCGACAGGCACCGAAGCGAAGGTGTAGTAGCCGTCGGTGTTGGTCTCGGTGTCGCGGATAGATCCGGACCCGGCGTCGGTCAAAACGACCTTGGCGCCTTTAACTACGGCTCCTGAGGGATCGGAGACCACGCCCGTCAGGGTGGCAAAGATTCCTTGCCCCCACATCACGCCAACCAGCAACGCCAAGACGCAAGCTACGCCACTCGCTAGTTTCAACGTCTTCAACATAGATTATCTCCAATCGTGAATAACTTCTGAGGGACCGTTTGAGTCGAGGGATGGGAACGCCCCTTGCCATCCCAATCGGTGTGGCTATTCGTGATAATGGTTTTCTACTACCGGAGAGATTACGCCCCAAATTAATGCGTCTTGTCAAGAAGAAAATCGTTATTACTGCAGAAAAGAGCACATACTTATGAGGAGTTTAGTCACATAGTACCCGATAGTACCCGATAGTACCCGACGCGTTCCTGTCCACACGACAGGCAGCCTGGCGCTCGAGTGGCAGGCCAGTCGAGTATAGCCTCCGGGGATCGCTAGTGGCCCCCCAGCTTGTCAGTACCATTTACAATGCTTTCCGCTCCACAGGAGGTCTTGCAATGAAGAAGATCATCCGGGTACTGACAATTGCATTTGTCAGCGCAATTCTTCTCCAGCCCGCCCTGGCAGAGCAGCCCGCGGCGCACGCCGTTGCCGACTGGATCAAGTCCGCAGTGATCTACGAAGTGAATCCGCGCACTTTCTCCGCGACCGGCGACTTTCGCGGGATCGAACAGCGTTTGGATTATCTGAAAGACCTCGGCGTCACCGTGCTCTGGATCATGCCCATTCATCCCGTGGGGCAAGCAAAGAAGAAGGGCAGCATCGGCAGCGCTTATGCCGTGCAGGATTACTACGCCATCAATTCTTCCTACGGCACGAAAGACGACTTCAAACGCCTGGTCAGCGAAGCGCACCAGCGCGGCCTCAAGGTCATCATCGACATCGTTGCGAACCATACGGCCTGGGACAGCGTCCTCATGAAACACCCTGAGTTCTATAAAAAAGATGCTCAGGGCAACATCGTTCCGCCGAATCCCGACTGGTCTGATGTGGCCGGACTCGACTACAGGAATCCCCAGCTGCGCAGTTACATGACCGACATGCTGAAGTACTGGTTGAAAGATTTCGACCTGGACGGATTTCGCTGCGATGTTGCCGGCGAGGTGCCCACCGACTTCTGGGAGAACGCTCGGGCAGAACTGGTGAAGATCAAGCCGGACCTCATCATGATCGCGGAAGCCAATAAGCCGGAGTTGCTCACGAAAGCCTTTGACCTGGACTATGCCTGGCCGTTTCACAGCACGATAACCGATGTGCTGGAGAACGGTGCGCCCGCTCAGGCCATCATTTTCGACTGGCAGAAGGAACACGAACGCTATCCCAAAGGCGCACTGGAGATGCGCTTTTCCGACAACCATGACGAAAAGCGCGCCATTGCCCGCTTCGGCGAGCGTGGAACTCTGGCAGCTTCAGCGCTGGTCTTTACCATGGACGGCGTGCCTATGCTCTATAACGGCATGGAGGTTGGAGACACGACTGAATCCGGCGCGCCGGCGCTGTTCGAGAAGCTGCCGGTTTTCTGGCCGATCGCCGAGCGAAGATCAAACTTTCTCCCGTTTTATAAGCAACTCATCGCAATCCGAAGAGCTCATCCGGCGTTGCAACAGGGTGAGACTGAGTGGGTACGGAACGGAGCGCCAGAGCGCGTGCTGACGTTTTTCCGACGCGCTGGCGGAGAAGAATACTTCATCGCCATCAACGTCTCGAATCAGCCGTATGCCGCAGTGGTCGACGCTCCCAATGGCGAATACGTCGACCAGACCCCTGGACTCGACGAAGCCGCTCGCAAGAAAACTACTCTCCCGGTGCTCGTCCTTAACGGCTGGGATTTCCGCGTCTATCGCAAGGTTCACTGACAGGAACCACGCAATTTTAGGAGATTGACATTTAGGGCATCGCTGCGTCCCGCCCCACTTACCCGATCACCCAGGTACTGTGATTGCAATCACAGCGAGATACTTTGGTCGCACGACATACTTCCTGCACTGTGGCACTTCCGCCAAAGAAAACGACCCAGTCTGCCGATAGAGGAATCTTCCTGACTATTCGGGAAGATAGAGCTCTTCTGCCTCACCACGGGGGTGTCTGTGAGCGTGCGCACCTTCGTGAGACCTGCATTTCAGCCGTTGTTCGTACACGCTTGCCGCAGGTCGAGACCGCTGGTCTGAAACTTCTCCTGATCACGGTTGCTGGTGCACTCATTGCTTTCTGCGCCGTCGGAAACCTCAAGGCCAATTACTCTCTGGCCGGGGACAATCCGAATGCAATTCAGTCCGTTATCACGATTGACTATCCCTCCAATCACACGCTATTTCCCCCCGACTTTGCTCCCCCCACTTTCCAGTGGCGCGACGCAGACTCCGCCGCTACCGTTTGGCGTATCAATGTCTCCTTTGGGGACCATTCCTCAGATATTGAGATCAAATCCAATGGCGAGCGGATGCAGATTGGCAAAATCGACGAACGCTGCGCGAAGGCCGGCGCTGTGCCGCCCACTCTGACGCCGGAACAAGCTGCCGGCCACACTTGGAAGCCCGATGCCATGACTTGGGAAGCAATACTCCGCCATTCCCTCAAGAAGCCGGCGACCGTCACCATCACCGGCTATCCCGACGAGAGCATGGCCAAAGAGCTGTCCCGAGGGCAAGTCACGATTCAGACCTCCAGGGACCCGGTGGGTGCCCCCATCTTCTTCCGCGACGTTCCCCTCATCTCCGTTCCCGTAGGCGAGAAAGGCGTGATTATGCCCATCCCGAGTGCGGCCGTTCCGTTCATCGGATGGCGCCTGCGCTATGTGAGGGAAACCGAAAGTCGCCTGATGATGCAAGGCTTGCCTACTTGCATCAACTGCCATTCCTTCTCGCGTGACGGAGCGACAATGGGTCTGGATGTTGATGGCCCCGGGAACGATAAGGGACTCTACGGCGTTGTGCCCGTCAAGAGGGAGACGTCCATCCGCAACGAAGACGTGATTCGCTGGAGTTCCTTCGCCGAAGAGCGAGCCAGTAAGCGCTTCGGCTTCATGTCGCAGATCTCTCCTGACGGCCAGTACGTGGTGACCTCCATCGAGAACCCCGGCTCACATATCAAGGATTTTGACAGCCGCTTCTACAACGGCTTCTATCGCGACTATGGCTTCGGGCAGGTGTTTTTCCCAACGAAAGGAATTCTGGCGTGGTACAGCAAGGCCACCGGCAAGCTGAAACCGCTACCGGGGGCAGACGACCCGGCTTACGTACAAGCCGCAGCGTTCTGGAGTCCCGATGGCAAATACCTGGTCTTCTCCAGGGCCGCCGCCAACGAGCCCTACCATGACGGCCAGGGCGTGGCGCAATATGCGAATTCTCCGGACGAGACTCAAATCCAATACGACCTCTACCGCATCCCGTTCAACGAAGGCCGGGGTGGAACGCCCGAACGGATCGAGGGTGCTTCGCAAAACGGCATGAGCAACAATTTCCCGAAGGTTTCACCGGACGGTCGCTGGATTGTCTTTGTTCAGAATCACAATGGTCTACTCATGCGCCCGGACAGCCAGCTTTACATCGTTCCTTTCAAGGGCGGCACTGCCAGGCGTCTTGATTGCAACTTTTCGCGCATGAATTCCTGGCACACGTTCTCTCCCAACGGCCGCTGGCTCGCTTTCTCCTCGAAAGGCCGCTCCCTTTACACGCAACTTTTCCTTACGCACATTGACGAGAATGGCCAGGATTCCCCAGCTATCCTGGTGGAAAATGCGACAGCCGCCAATCGTGGTGTGAATATCCCCGAATTCGTGAACATTCCTCCCGATGGGCTGGTAAAGATGGAAGCACCTGCCACGGAGTTTTACCGGCTCACCGACGCTGCCGGCGAATTGGCCCGCAAAGGCGACTACGCCGGAGCCGCGCTGCAATGGAGAAAAGCCATCGAGATCGATCCGGAGGACGGCAAGGCTCGCTATCATCTTGCCTACGCACTCGACAAGCAAGGTCAACTGGAAGAGGCGATCGAGCAGTACCGCAAATCCGTTGAATTGGATAGCTCGAATGCCGCGGCCTTTGCCAGCTTGTCCATAGCGCTCACTCGGACCGGAAATGTAGATGAGGCTATTACCGTGGCAAAGCAAGCTCTCGCGCTCGATCCAAAGGATGTCGTGACGGAAGGCAATCTCGCGGCGAGCTTACTGGAGATCGGACGGACGGAAGAAGCGGTTGAGCACATCCAGAGGGCGTTGGAGCTTGATCCAGATTTCGCTGATGCGCACAACATGCTCGGTATCGTCCTCGCCCGTGCAGGCAAGCTCGATGAAAGTGTCGTTCAGCTGCGGCAGGCCGTTTCCCTTGCACCCGATTCCCCCGAGTACCACTTCAATCTCTGCCGCTTTCTCGCTGCCGAGCATCACTTCCCTGAAACAATTCCAGAATGTGAGAAGGCAGTAGAACTTTGGGGTGGGAACGAACCGCAAAGTCTGTCGATGCTTGCGGCAATGTACTCGGAAGTGGGTCGTTTCTCGGACGCAGGACAGACGGCACGGCGGGCTCTTGCGCTTGCGTCAGCCCAAAATGATGTGGCGCTTTCTCAGAGCCTTCGCGATAGAATCGCCTACTATGAGTCGCAAGTGAGCGCAGGCCGCGCTCAACCATAACCCCGGCCGCGCTCGACCTCAAATGGGGAATAGCCTGAGTGTGGGGGAGAAACTGCGACTGACGGAGCCCCGTACAACTGACAGAGCTTGGGGTGTCTTAGCCGCGTGGGGGAAATCCGAACAGGCTGCGCTTTAATCATGCTACGGTCAATACTATTTGTGCTTCTTATTCTCTCCGTTGTCGCAGTAGCCCAAACGGCCAAGACGGGCGCGAACGCTTGTGCTTCCTGCCACTCACAGGCCAAGACACAGCCGTACACATCGATGGGGCAAGCGCTCGAGACGGTCGAGGACTGCAAGTTATTAATTGAACATCCTGTGCTTACTGTGACGATTGGAAAATATTCCTACCGAATCGAACGCAAGGACAATCAGAGCGAGTACTCGGTTACCGATGGTGTGGAGACGATCACTGCGCCAATTCGCTGGGCGATGGGGGCAAGTTCTTCCATCGGGCAGACATACATCCTCGAAAAGGGTGGACAATTGTATGAGAGTCGCGTCAGCTATTACCGCGAATTGAATGCACTGGCACCCACCATGGGCTCGGCTGGCTCTGCTCCAGCTGACTTGAATGCGGCGTTAGGGCGGTTGATGACTCCGGAGGACAAGCTGAGTTGTTTTGGGTGTCATTCCACCGACGCGACTTCGGGCCGCCAACTCACACTGGAGAAACTAAGACCAGGAGTGCAGTGCAATCACTGTCACGAAGGCAGCGAATCCCACTTATTAGCCATGATTCAGTTGGGCGAGGGTGCGGAGTCGGCGGTCCCGAAGTCAATGGCACGCGGACTGGCGGCGGAGCAAATCTCAGATTTCTGCGGGCAGTGTCATCGGACCTGGGCGGAGATCGTTATGCAGCCGAATCTCGGCATTGGGAATGTGCGGTTTCAACCCTATCGGCTAGCTGGCAGCAGGTGCTACAACGCGGACGATCCGCGAATCAGTTGCCTGGCCTGCCACGACCCGCACCGTGAATTAGTGGCGGAAACCATGGACTACGACAGTAAATGTCAGGCTTGCCATGGCGGGGGGAAGCCCGGCGCTAAACCCTGCCGGGTAGCAAAATCGAATTGCGCGTCCTGTCACATGCCCAAGCTCGAGCTACCCGGAGCACACTATAAGTTCTCCGACCATCGAATTCGAATCGTGAAACCGAACGAACGCTATCCGGAATAGGTTCACCGACGTTCCCTGGCGCTAGCCTGTCGGACCCACACCTGGCAGAAAGTCGTTGACCAGTTCTTCAGCCCTTTTACTCTTGGGTTTTCGCAATTAGATCCAGCAGTCCGTTCACGATCGCCGTTTCTGCGCAACCCGGCTTCAACTTTGATCCAAGTACCTGAAACGTAAGTGCACCAAAAGCTGCGTCATTGGGAATATAGCCGGAATCTGCTCTCCCGTTTGCCATCGTGACCAGGACCGTATTCGCCCAGGGGAATTCCCGCTTCAGTCGTAGTCCGATCGCGGTGTACAGTTCCGCATCCACGGAAGTCAGAGCGATGTTCCCAATGCGCAGCGCCCCGAGACGGATCTCGACCGGATCTCCGTCTACATAGGTGCCGGGTTTGCCCTCGCGGCCGGTATCGGTACGCTTCCGTCCTGGACACGTCGCCATCTTCTGTTCTGCAGCAATACTCGGGCTGGCGTCCAGTCGCTTTATGTTGGTCATTACGCGAATTACCTCTTCGCCGAGCAACACGCCTTCACTGTCCATGAGGCGCTCCAGTTGGTCGCGCACCTGAGGATCAAGCGGGCCAGCGTTGACTTCTCCATCCCTGATCGGCGCCTCGACGGGTTCGCGCGTCATGACATATCCCGTGATCGGCGCGCCGCTACGCGAGGCCAACGCATTCGTAGCCGCGCGGAGATACAGCGGATTCTGGTCGCCGCTGGCGCCCTGCGCGAAAACCGCGACCGGCTTGTCGTCGAACGCCTGCTCCACATAACGGGACGCCGCCCCCGCGAAGTCCGCGCTGGTGAGTCCGCTGAGGAAACCATTCACCGGATGCATGCCGTAGTCCATGTAAACGGCGATCGGTTGGCCGTTCCCCGCCAGAAACTCGACAACCGCGACCGTCTTATCGGAAGGTCCGTCAAGATTGGGTGCTTGCGTCCAAAGGTGGGTTTCGGGATCAATGGCGTCGCGATTCACGTTGAGGTAGGAGTTGCCTGTACCAAATCCGACGCGTGCCGGTTGAAGCTTCGCTTTGGCTTGCCGGACTGCATCGACCATCTGCCCAATGATCGGCGGCGGCGGAGCGTTGGAGTCGGTGAGCCCACGAAAACCGCCCGGTCCCCAGCCACTGTGGGTGTGTGTGGCCGACATAATAATGTTCTCGATCGGGCATTTCAGTTCCGTTGCGATTTGCTTCGAAGCTACCTGCCAAATGACCTCCGAAAGCCCGCCCAGGTCGACGCCGATCAGAGCAGCACGCGTCGCGCCGGTATCGAGTACGATCGCACGTGCGTAAAGCTTTTCGTGCGCATATTTGCCGGTGGAAGGATTGGCCGGATCGGATGGCGGGGTGATATCAACGCGCGCAGCGCCCACGCGAAGCGTGCCCTGAGCAACTGCTTGATGTGCCACGAACAGGCTGAAAATGAGCAAAAGGATGGACGGAGAGATTAGGGTCTTGCGCATTGCGTGCGCTCCTTTACGGTTTAGATTTTTGTTTGTTCCTGAGGACATAGGACCCGCCGAGTTCGACGATGGAACCCGGGTCGGCCCTGGAGTTAACACCACAGGGCTCACGCTCCGATCAGAGAGAATCAACATCCTGGCTGCCTACAAAGACCTGCTCAACAAGATTCAGTCCGGCGCCGATTACAAGGCGATTGCGATCTACCTCCACACGACGCCTGCTCTGAGGGTGCTGGCCAGCGAACACGGGGGGCGAGAGCGTCGATGGCTTAGTGGCTCAGATCACCAAACCCCGGCACCTGGCCCTTTGAAGATGCAAACAACGGAATACCAAGCGCGAGCCTAATAAACGCTCTCGCGCCACGAAGCAGTCACGTCCGCTCCCTCAACGTCAGAGTACACTGTCAAGGAAACGTCTGTTGCTGTGAATCAGAGCGCTCGGTATCCGGATCCTGAACGACCGTTCGCACTCCACAACGTTTGAAACGCATGACCAGGAACTTCCTTCACTGCGCAATTGCCTGCTTTCTCATACTTCTTTCCCCTGCCGTCGCCCAAGGCGGAGAAGATCAACACGATTCCGCGGAGCGGGAAATCAGGACAGGAACGATCCTGCTGCAACAAGGCGACTATGGAGAGGCCAAAGCCCATTTTGAACGAGCTCAGACATTGCAGGGTAAGCCCACAGCAGAGACCAGTGCCGGCATGGGCTTGGCCGAGTTGCAAATGGGACACTTTGAAGCTTCCCGCCAGATGGCCACCCTGGAACTGCAACTTGTCACCAATCAACACGGACGTGCCCAGGCCCATTACGTGATTGGAACGGCGTGGCTTCGTGAAGCTGAAGACAACACTGCCGACAAAGATAAGTTGCAGGCAGCCGAAAAGTCATTCCGCGAAGCGGTGAAGTTGGACCCGCTCTACGACTCCGCGTATTTCAACTTGGGATATGCCCTGCTCCGTCAGAACAAACAAGAGGACAGTAACGCCGCCTTCAGAGATTTCATAAACGCTGCTGCAGAGAACCCTGCGTCGGCAGGAGATCTTCCTCTCGCTTCGAAGATTCACGCCGCCCAGTTCACGGTTGTCGATAGCACAGGTCATCCGCTGTCCTCAGAGTCCCTCCGCGGGCGCTTTGTGTTGTTCGATTTCTGGGCGACCTGGTGCCCTCCGTGCATTCGGGCCCTTCCCGTGATGCGACAGCTCTCGCAGTTCTTTCCCGAGAACCAGTTCCTGCTCATCAGCGTCAGCGAGGATGTTGACGATCAAGAGGTATGGCGGCGATTTAGCCGCACGCATGAGATGGGCTGGTGCCAAGTCTGGGATGAGAATTCGAATCTCTACCATGCTTTCGGGCTCGCACCCCAGTCGAAACTAAGCCTTCCGCGGTACGTGCTGGTAGACGGAAACGATTTTGTGCGACAGGTTTACAGCGGCACCGACCAGCTCGGGTTGCTGGTGGGCCAGGTGGTCAGGACAGTCCGAAGCGAATTCCACGACAGCGCTAGGCACTAAATGAATCTACCTGCGATCTGAGCAGAAAATTGCGACTCATTGGAGCATACTTCATTTTGCGGCTGCGAATGCCGCATAGCTGTGGGGTTTCAGGGTGATGCGGAATTTGGTGCGCGGCGGGGACATCAAGATTCGTTGACGCGGTGTCTGCTGCGGGGCGTCGGCGTTGATCACTTCGCCGGTTACCAGATTCTTCAATTTGGAGAAGCCGTCGGTCAGCGAGACCGTCACATCTGCCGGATTGTCCAGGAATGATTGGACGACGAAGGTCTGGTTGTCATACGCGAATACACTGACTTTGGCGGGAGCATCCAAGCGGACCGGAAACGATCCCAGGATGTAATCCTTGATTGCGCTGACAACTTCGGGTGGCAGATTGTAGAGGTCGGCAAAGTTCTCCGGGATCGTGAGGACAAAGAGGATACCCTTGGAGTAGCGGTCCATCGTCAGGATGGGAAAACCGTTGCCGTTGGCGATCCCGCGGACCAGCGCCCATGCGTCGTTGGTGTGAAAGCGAGTCTCGGGAATCAGGATTTCGGGACTCGGGTTGGCATTCAACAAATTGCTCCCGAACGCGCCGAAGTAGTCGCGGACTGCAACTTTTTGTTCGGTGTAGCGCAGCTCGACGATATCCTCGATTCCCCTCTCCTGCAGCGCTCGCAACAGACCCGAAGTAATGACGACATTTTTGCCCGTTTGAAGTTGGGACTTGATCTTGACAACGATGTCGGGATCGAACCGGGCCGATTCAGTCAGCAACACGGTGTCGGCATCGGCCGGAAACGATGGGTACAAGTCGAGGGGAATGCCGATCATGCCGAGAAAGTTGTGCAGGAAATCCTCACCCACAGACTGATAAGGTTTGTAGCTCTTAATGCCGATCGGCTTGCCGAGCTGGCCAACAACTGAATCGACCTGATCGAGCGAGTATCCGGCGACGCGGGCCATGGTGGGCGGTGTGGATCGTCCGGGGTCGCGATAGGCGAGCATCTGATCGTAGTCAAAGCTGGTGTGCAGGTCTTTCCACGCATCACGGTTTTCAGGCGTGGCGGGTTGCAGTAGTCCTCCCCAGGCAAACAGCGTGATCTCTGGGGGCTTGGCGAACAAGGTGTCCCAGAGTTGCTCGGAGTAGCGATCTACATAGCGAATAGCGAAGGTATCGACCCAGCCTCCGCCGTTTCCGCCGGGCTTAATGTTTTCGAAGTAGCGAAAGATCTGGTAGCTCTCGTATTGCTGGAGATGCTGATCGGTGATGACCGGATCGCGAGTCTCGGTGCCGGTGTAGATTCCGTCGAACATCCTCGGTTCCTGGTCTAGATCGAAACCGAGACCGGGAAAGTGCTCGTACCAGTTGGGAAATTTAATGGTGATCTTGACTCTCGGGTTGACGGCCTTTGCCGGACCGATTACCAGGTTGCGAGCGGCGTCATCCATGAGTTCGAGGCGGAACTGGGTCCAACTCCTGTCGCCTTTGGCGGCGATGTCGGAATCGCGCTTGGTGGTAACGAAGAAGAAGTCGTCGAGGATGATCTCGTCGAAGTGGCGAGCCGTGAGTTCGGACACGCGTTTGACGTACTCCCGGTCCTGAGGATCGGTGTAACAGAAGGATTCGAACTGAAGGGCTTCGTTGCCGGTAAAAGCGATTCCACCCGCCACCTGGACGCCATGCTCAGTGAAGAATCTCTTGACCTGCTCGAGCAGGGCTTCGTCAGCGATTTGGCGGCTGCGGTAGGTCTCGATGTAGACCTTGTCCACCTTTACCTGGCGGCTGATGATGTCCCAGTTGGACTGCAACCAGCGGGGGTCCTGCATTTGTTTGACCATGGCGACAGGGATGTAGATTGCCACGCGGAAGTTTTTGTATTGCGCGGCGTCGAGTGGGACAGCTAAAAGAAGAGTGAGAACGATGACGCAAGGAATGATTGCTGTTTGGCGTCGGGACCTGGGTCTCATGGATGCGCGTTTCCTCCGTAACCTGAGTCGGGGAGAGTATAAACTGTTATCGCAATTTCCCACCTTTCGTACCGCGCTAAGAGATACAGGAAATTTGACCTTGGATTTCACCGTTCTGCAGCGGTGCGGCATGGGCATACCCCGCCAAAAGAGCGGCCTTCCATGTCTTCTGGGAGTCTCCAGCAAATGCCGTTATCAATAGGCTTGTTAGCAACGAACCTATACCCAAAGCAACGTAAGCTCCAGCTTCTTGCAACACCCGAAGTGGCCCCTTACAAGTCACCTATCAGCGCATCACCCGAAGGACGCAAGTTTCATCCGGGCGTCCCAGCAAAGGCGTGCGGCCGTAGCTCGAGTTCCCGTCTTCCTGCTGCGCTGTGCCGTAGTCCCGAAGCCACCGGTACGGAGACGTGACCACAATGGACGAACTCGTCATCCAGTGTCTTCAACACCTCGCGCACGCCGCCCTGCGTGATATTAACGATTGGCATAGCCCCGAAATGTGCTCAAGATCGCGCTAGAGAGTGACCGTTTTCTGACTCCTTGCGGACTCGTAGATCGCGTGAATGATGGTGAGATCGCGCAAGCCTTCCTCGCCAGGAGTGAGCGGCTGCTGGTTCTGCATGATGCAATCGGACATGTGATCCATTTCAGCAGCGAAGTGATCGACAGACGGAAGATCGCGTTGCTCGATGACATTGTCACGCTCAATCCAAAGACGCAAGCCGCTGTACCAAGTAGCCGGGTCCACACCGAGACGCGCGTCCGTTCCCATCACCCGATAGTGGCTCTGTTGAAAATAGCCATAACTGGAGCTGCAGTTTGCCAGGATCCCACTCGGGAATCGCAGCTGAAATGTGATGTGCTCCTCGACTTCTTTAAAGCGCAGATCACCCGGCGTGCTGTAGATCATGGCGTTGACTTCTTTTGGTTCTTCGCCGGTCAGATAGCGCGAGGCGTTCAAGGCGTAGATGCCGATGTCCATCAGCGAGCCGCCGCCGGCCATCTGTTTGTTCAGGCGCCATTGCTTGGGATCGCCGATGCGAAAGCCGGCGTCGGCAAGGATCATCTGCGTGGGACCGAGTTCGCCGGAGCGAGCGATCCGGATGGCTTCGCGGTTGTAGGGTTCGTAGCGACAGCGGTAGGCGATCATCAGCTTGCGATCGACTTTGTGGGCGGCATCGATCATCTGCTGACATTCGGCGGGCGTGTTGGCCATCGGCTTTTCGCAGAGAACGTGCTTGCCCGCCTGCAGGCCCCGCACGGTGTACTCCGCGTGCATGCCATTGGGCAGCACGACGTAGATGACGTCCACTTCGGGGTTGTTCTTGATGGAATCGTAGTTCTCGTAGTTGTAGATGTTCTTAGGATCAACGCCATAGCGCAGCGCCAATTTGCTGGCCTTGTCGGGATGACCGCTGACGAATGCGACGACTTTCGATTTTTCGCACTTGGCGAAGGCTGGCAGAATCTGGTTGATGGAGAGGCTGCCGAGGCCAACGACCGCCCATCCCAGTTTCTTGCCCGGTGGATCTGGCACCTTGAGTTGGGCTTGCGCCGGTTTCAGGAGCGCTCCGGGAATGCTGGCGGCCAGGACGCCCTGTCCGGCTCTAGAGATGAATCCGCGGCGGGTAATTTCTTTCGAGAAGGAATTCGACATAACTACTTTTGCTCCTTTGCAGCGCGCTCGCGGTGAATTTCGTCTAAGCGCCTCTTGAGGTATTCCTCGTATTCTTTCTTGAGGGCGGGATCGCTGGGGGAGCCATAGATCTGGCTGGATTTGTACTTCCCTTCCGCGAATTTCTTCTTCGTCCACTCGTCGTGAATGTGAACGATGTCGGCGTTGTCCATGACTTCCTGGACGAACTGGGGAGGAATGAAGTATACGCCTTCACGATCGCCCACGACCAGGTCGCCGGGCATGACAGTGACATCGCCAATACGGACGGGAACGTTGATTCCAGTCAACATGACGTCGCCGATCGGAGTGGGATCGACGGCGCGGAAGTAGGCGGGCATGTCAATTTCGGAGAGGCCGTTGAGATCGCGCACGCTGCCATCCACGACCAAGCCTCCTCCGTGGGTCACCTGGTTGACGTAGAAAAAGAGATTGTCGCCGACGATGGTCCCGTTGACCTTCTTTCCGAACATATCAACGACGAGGACATCGCCGGGCTGCAGCATGTCGATGGCAGTCTGATTCGTCAGGCTGGAGAGGCCATGTGCCTTGGCTTTTTCGGTGGCAATGCCGTTGATATCTTGGCGCAGCGGCATGAACTGCACGGTGAAAGCGCGTCCGACGAGCGGCTTGCCGGGATGAAGAACATGGAATCCGTCGGCGTATTGGTTGTTGTACCCCTTCTCCTGCAGAACGGCCCAGATCTCTTCGGAAGAGAGATCGCGGGCACGCTCCATGAGTGAGTCAGGAACTTTCGGCCTTCCATCGGGCAATCGCTCGAACGGATTCTTGGCAGTGTAGTCAGTGAGTTCTTGCTGGGAGAAGGTGTTCAGTTGAGCGCGGCTGAAGGGGGTGATGAGAAGTAAACAGGAAATGGCAAGGATAATAAGGATAATTCGGACAGGCATAGGCGGAATCATTTCAGAAGTGCCTCCGGAAGGAACGCGTCCCGAAACTCTCAGATCGACGACGATTTGTCAATCGCAAACCGGGCGCGGTGAGCTTACAATCCTGTGTTTGTGTTCTACGATGAACCCTTTCCGCAACCACGTGCGCTGGTTCCTGATCTTCTGGATGTTCGTGATCAGCGCGATCGCATACCTGGACCGGGTCAACATTTCCATCGCTGGCACTTCGATGGAGCGCGAGTACGGGTTCGATCACGTCAAGCTTGGACTCGTATTGAGCGCGTTTGCTTGGGGCTACGCGCTTTTCCAGGCACCGGGCGGGCGGTTGGCGGATCGCTTCGGCCCACGGCGAATCCTGGCGTTTGGGGCAGTCTGGTGGGCGGCATTCACCGCGTTGACGGCTGCGGTGCCAAAAGGGTTCAGGTCGGCGATTCTGGTTTTGATGGCGATTCGGTTCTTGCTCGGCACGGGCGAGGCGGTGGTGTATCCAGCCGGCAATCGATTGGTCGCTTCCTGGATTCCCTCGCGCGAACGCGGCCTGGCCAACGGATTCATCTTCGCGGGAGTGGGGGCGGGTGCGGGACTCGCGCCACCGCTGATCACGTACATCCTGCTGCATCAAGGCTGGCGCTGGTCGTTCTGGATCAGCGCAGGGATGGGGCTGGTGGCGGGGCTGATCTGGTTTTGGCTGGCCCGCGACAAACCGGAGCAGCATTCCTGGGTCACGTCCGAGGAGGCGGAGACTATTCGATCCGGCCTGCCCGCCTTTGCTGAAACGCAACGGCCGCTTGCCTGGGGCGCGATCCTGTCCAGCAAAGACGTGGCGGCTGTGACCTTCAGCTACTTCTGTTACGGATATGTGGCTTATATTTTCTTCGCCTGGTTCTTCATTTACGTGAGCGCGGTGCGGGGGCTGGACTTGAAGTCGAGCGCGTATTACTCCATGCTTCCGTTTCTGGCGATGGCGGTCTGTTCGCCGCTGGGAGGATGGATCAGCGACTTAATGACAGAACGAGTGAATAAGCGCGTTGGGCGTTGCTGGGTGGCAGCCGCGAGCATGGCGCTGTGCACAATTTTTATCGCGACCAGCACGTATGCCCGCGATACACGCTTGGCGAGTCTTATTCTCGCGGGCGGAGCGGGCGCGCTGTATCTGTCGCAGAGTTCGTTCTGGTCCGTGACTTCGGAAATGGCAGGAACGTCAGCAGGATCTGTTTCGGGATTCATGAACATGGGCGGGCAGGTCGGCGCTGCCGCGACGGCCTATTGCACACCGCTGATTGCCAAGCACTTCGGATGGGGAACTTCATTTTTCACGGCCGCGATGCTGTGCGGTCTGGGCGCGCTGCTCTGGCTGGCGGTTGACAGCGATCGGGGCTCAGCGCGGTTGCATGGGATTCTACAGAAGTGATCGACAGAAGGGACAGGAGCACACCATGGTTAATCGATCATTAGGGAAGAGTGCGATCCTCCGGAATCTGGGGATGCTGGCGTTTGTAGCAGCAGTGATCTTGCTGCCGTTGGCTCACACTTTCTCTCATCCTGCTGACATGAGTTCGGACGCAGGGTTGCTGGATGGCTACCGTCACGTGGAGGTGGCATCGCTTTCAGACGCCATGGAGAAACTGACCGGCCAGCGGACCTATCTGTCCCATCGCATGAAGCCGATATTTCCGACGAAGTTTGCGGGATTGGCACTCACGGTGCGGCTGAAGAAGGAAGAGAATCAGGATCCGAAGGCTCTGGACGGAATGCTGGCGGCCATTGATCAGGGCGGGCCGAACTCTGTGTACGTGATGGTGGTGGATGATGGAGCGGATATCGCCGGCATGGGTGGCCTGATGGGGACGGCGATGCAGGCGCGAAATTTCTCGGGAGCTGTCATCGATGGGGGCGTGCGGGATGTTGCCTATCTGACCAAAATTGGCTTCCCGGTGTATGCGCTGGGCCGAGTGCCATCGACGTCGGTTGGGCACTACCGGTTTGCGGGAGCGAACCTGGCCGTTTCCTGTGACGGCGTAACAGTGAATGCGGGAGACATTGTGGCTGCGGATGCCGACGGAGTTGTGATTGTGCCGCGCGCGCAAGCCGCCGACGTGCTTGCGACCGCACAAGAAATGGATTTCAAGGAACACTCGATGTATGCCTACATCGAAAAGTTGAAGTCGATCGAGGAAGCGGTGAAGAAGTTCGGACGTTTGTAAGCGTGCAAGTCAATCTAATTCGTGAGGGCGACGTCGCCATGAGTAACCATCTGTTGAGCCGCCGAGATCTTGTGAAAAACTCCGCGCTGACGCTGGGAGGCGGATTGCTGGGGCGCGCAGAACTGCATGCCTATCCCAAAGGAGTGAATACGAACTCGTCGCCGTCGACGCTGAGAATCACCGACATGCGTGTGGCGACGGTGGTGAAGCCGGGTCCTAGTCCGTGTCCGATTATTCGACTCGATACCAACCAGGGAGTGTATGGGCTGGGAGAAGTGCGCGACGGCGCCAGCCCGACCTATGCCCTTTTCCTGAAGAGCCGTGTGGTCGGCGAGAATCCACTGCAACTCGACAAAATCTTCCGAAAGATCAAGCAATTCGGCGGGCACGCGCGGCAGGGCGGCGGCGTGTGCGCGATCGAGATGGCGCTGTGGGACATCGCGGGCAAAGTGTATAACGCGCCGGTCTACGCCATGGTTGGCGGCGGGAAGTTCCGCGACAGGATTCGCGTTTATGCCGACACGACGGAGTCGAAGGACCCGAAGATCTACGCGCAGCGCATGAAGGAGCGAAAAGAAGTCATGGGGCTGACCTGGCTGAAGATGGATTTGGGAGTCGAGATGGTCTCGGACACTCCGGGCACGGTGACAGGGCCTTCCGAGTTGAGCCCATGGGAACAGAACATGCTGGAGCATCCCTTCATCGCAAACGAAGTCACCGACAAGGGAATCGCCATGCTGGAGCAGTACGTCGCAGCGGTTCGCGATGCGGTCGGAATGGAGATTCCGTTGTCCATGGATCATCTCGGTCACTTGGGCGTGAAATCGATCATTCGACTGGGTAAGGCGTATGAAAAGTACAACCTGTCGTGGATGGAAGACGTGATTCCGTGGACCTATACGGATCTGCTGAAGCAGATTTCCGATCAGAGCCCGACGCCCATTTTGACCGGCGAAGATATTTATCTCAAAGAACCATTTAAGGTGCTGTGCGAGCGACACGCGGTGAGCAAGATCCATCCGGACCTGGCGACCTCCGGGGGAATTCTGGAAACTCACAAGATCGGCGACATGGCCGAAGAATATGGCGTGCCGATGGCGATGCACTTTGCGGGCACTCCAATCAGTTGCATGGCCAATGTCCACTGCGCGGCGGCCACGCAGAACTTCCTGGCGCTGGAGAATCACTCGCTCGATGTTCCATGGTGGTCGTCGCTGACACAGGAATATGCGAATACGCCGATGGTGAATCACGGATGGATTGAAGTGCCGGACCGGCCGGGATTGGGCCTCACTTTGAACGAAGTTGTTGTGCGCCAGCACCTGGCACCGGGAACGGAATACTTCGCGCCTACGCCGGAGTGGGATCACGAGCGATCGTGGGACCGGCTGTGGAGTTGAAGCACGGCTCAGCTCGCGCCGTAGACTCGGTGTGCCGGAAATGGTCAGATCCTTCCGTCGCCGGAGAAAAGTTCGATCTCGTGACTGCCGGTCGCGTCGGCGGTGGGGCAGGGCGTCTGGTGCAGGCGATTGACCCGGCTGTGAGAGTGGTGAAGATCGAGGATTCACTCGTTAGTGGAGCTGCTTTTGAGGCCGTCATCGGAGGCTGATTACGTGTTCGGCTGTGTAAATTCCGAGGGCGCACGCCTGATTCTGACTGAACTGTGCGCTGCGTACGCTCGGCCTTACTTCGATAGTGCTTCCGACATTGAAGCCGACGATCGTTCCCGATACGGTGGTCGGGTCTGCGTCGCTTGGAGGGGAAATCTTGCCTCATTTGTTTAGGCCAGCTCGACATCGACGAGGCCCAACGTGAGCTGGGTGGGCCTGAGGCGAGAAGATTGCGTGAGGCCATCTATGGCGTGGAAGTAACTAAGCTTGGTAGAACAGGCCCATCGGTTGTATCGATCAATGAAGTCGTTGCATCGCTGGGGTTCAAGCAGAACGCAAGCCGGTTCTCACCGGCTCGATTGGTCACTTCCCCAAACTTTCGAGCCATTCCATCTGCTCACTGACGCATGTAAAATGTAGTTAGCATCAGGACAGCGCGAAAGCGCGACCAACCGACTGGAGAGCACGGTGGTATGGGCTTCGGCCCGATGCGGCAGAAATGCAAACGTTTCTCCACGAGCCGCCTGATTGTGGGCGGCATTTATTTTCGGCAGCACCTGATGCCCATCTCAACTAGGAGCCATGGGCATGACGCCATCCAAGCAATCCAGCACCAAACCTGCATTCCGCGCAGCCCTCTATGCAAGGATCGGCACACTCACGGCCAAGACCCCGAGGTTCAGCTTCGGGAACTCCGGGAGTTCTGCCAACGACGTGGCTTTGCGATCGCACACGAGTACATCGATAAGGGAATTAGTGGTTCTCGTGAAAAGCGACCTGCACTCGACAAGCTGCTTGCCGACTGCCGAAAACGATTGGTGGACGCCGTCGTGGTCTATCGCTATTGACCGATTCGCCAGGAGCCTGCGTCAACTCGTCAACGCGCTGGAGGAGTTCCGGTCACTGGGGATCGACTTCATCTCGATCCATGAGGGCGTTGACACCTGCACGCCCAATGGTCGTCTTGTCTTCGGCATCTTCGCCAGGCCGTGGCGATCTGTCTCTGCCTCCTGCGGATGAGCAATCCTGCTCAGACGACGGTCACGTGGGGTGCTAGCGTTGAGGTGTGCTTCCAGCCGAATCGTCGAGAAGCCGAAACGTCGCTTGCCGCTTTGCAGAACCGAGGTATGGTGAAGCGAATTGCACCAATTCGGGTCATTCCCTTCTTCCTGTTGGTCGGTTGCGGAGCGTTGTGCCAGAGTGTACCTCCTTCCGCTGATTTACTTCAGAGGGACGGCTCAAACTCACCCGAAGTGCAGCGCCAGGAGATACGCACGTGGAGATCACTTCCTGATGCTCCGTCTACGGTACAGCCTCTAAAACAAGCAGAGAGGCTTCAAACATTTGCCTATGAAGCGCGCTCACTTTCAAGACTTGGCGCGGCTGGCATCAGCTCGGGCGTGAGGCGCGGACCAGAACTGAGATACGTCACTCCGCGACCGCAGCCCCGCTTGATCGCTCCCTATGAATCGCTGTTTACTAAAAAGGAGTCCAGCAACTTTGTTGTGAAGTACCTGTGTCCGCCGTTGGTCAAGCGGAACCTGCGTTATCACCCTTCGACCAGCAGCACCTTCATGGGCCGGACCACCTACGCAGCTTCGCGCATTTTCATCTCGCGTGACGATTCGGGGAAGAAAAGGGTGAACACTTCGTATTTCCTCGGAGTGCTGACTTCGGTCGCTGCCCAAACTGCTCACCGTCCGTATTGGACGCGCTCCCCTTCGGCGCCGTTCAACGATTTCGGTTCGACGATTGGCAGCGACGCGGGGTTCAACCTCTTACACGAGTTTGGACCTGGCATCCGGCAAATGGTCAAGGGCCACACGCCGAGGTTCGTGTCTAAATTCGAAGAGCGCATCACCCACGACCAGAACCTGAAGGAAGTTGTCTCCAGCCCGGCCCGGTAATGTTCCCGCCGGTGCGCCCATTTCACAGCTGACCGAGGATAGCGCGCGGCGAGACACTGGGGCCTCCTAGTACTGGCAAGCGTGCTACCTTTTCTTCAAGCCGCGGTTCGTCGTCCGCTCAGCAGGTTAATGACGAGAACCACCAACGCCACA
>Ga0209039_10001411_pt1 | contig 22366 bp, 19 predicted proteins | sample BogFormECP12_OM1_FD_188238 | JGI IMG/M metagenome (GOLD analysis project Ga0209039, IMG submission 188238) | Bog forest soil microbial communities from Calvert Island, British Columbia, Canada - ECP12_OM1 (SPAdes) (version 2) | ecosystem: Environmental > Aquatic > Freshwater > Wetlands > Bog ... | reverse complement strand
GGCTATTCTCGCGATAATGCGTACGCCCAGTCTCCACTCATGGGAAAACTATTTGTCGCTCGTGTCACTGGGATTCTGTACAAACTAAACTTTCCTAATAGATTCAATGCGGTAGCATTACCCCCCTCATACTTGGCTTAGTCGTGAGAAACTTCCTTGGCCACGCCCTCGCGTTCAGCCAATGATAGGTTTGTCTTTATGTAGCCCAAACCAAAGTTCTTCAAATGGGAAAAACAAAGGGTCTTGGAAGTTTTTCAGTCGGTGTATAATCTTCCAAAAGGAATTTACCTCTCAGAATGAAATTGGGCAAATACAATCCAGGCAACGTCTCATCGAAAGAAGTGCTGATTTCCAAACATCTTAATTACTTAAAATCTCATCAAGTCTTCATTCTTGCATCTTTTAGCATTCTCCTCGCAATCACTGCTTACATATGGTGTATCAGTTTTGGCTCTTGGGTGCACTGGCCAGCCACCACCAACTATGATGGTTATTACGACCAACTCGCCATCGCCTTCCAACATGGAAGTTTAGCGCTTGAGATTAAGCCTAGTCCCGCCTTGCTTGCGCTTCACGATCCATATGATCCGACTTCTCGCCACAATAACGGTATAGCCTATCCAATAGATTTCTCGCTTTACAAAGGCAACTACTATCTATATTTTGGACCCGTTCCGGCGCTGATCCTATGGATTATCAAGTTTCTGGGTATCAGCACAATTGGCGATCACTATCTTGTTTTTATGTTCGTTTCCGGGATGCTTTTATTTCAATCTTTACTAATCCTAAAATTATGGAAACGCTTTTTCCGAAACATTTCCGTTTGGATTTTGTCGCTTTGCATTTTATTCTGTGGTTTGATATCTCCAGTCCTATGGATATTAACTGAAGCAAGGGTTTATGAAGCCGCCAGTACAGGCGGTCAATTCTTTTTTCTAGCAGGGCTATATTTTGCCGTTATCGCCTTGGACCGAGAATCCATTTCGATCGGGCAATCCCTGATTGCTGGGATTTCATGGGCGCTCGCGATTGGTTCAAGGCTGACTCAGATTGTACCAATTGGTTTCATGGTCTTCATGGTTTCAATTTGGATTTTCAGAACATATTTTCAAGCCAAAACATTCTCAAAAGCTATATCCCCATTAGTCGCCTTATGCTTACCGCTCATCGTTGGACTGGCTATTCTTGGCTGGTACAACTGGGCACGTTTCGATTCTATTTTCGAAACAGGTTTCTATTACCAGTTGGCAGGGCCATATCTTCAAAATTATAGCCACGTTCTCTTTTCCCCGCTGTATCTATTACCAAACCTATATAATTATTTAGTCATGCGGCCAAAAGTCAGTATGACCTTTCCCTTTATGCAATCAGCTTCAGGATATGGCGCTATCAAATTCTCCTTCATTCGCCTGCCTCCGATATATCATGAGGGCGAATTGACCGGAATATTATTCAGCACGCCATTCGCCCTGTTTGCCGCTATTCCTTTGCTATTTTTCCCGCCTAGAAAGAAAGGAACCAAAGATCGGGTCGGCTCAGATCATGATCATGGTGTCTGTTTATTCAATTGGTTGATCATCAGCTTGTTAGGATCTTTCCTGTTCGGCTTTGCCCCTATTGTTATATTCTTTTTTGTAGAAACACGATACATCGCGGACTTTACGCCATCTCTTGTTTTGCTTAGCATTATGGGATTTTTTCAAGGCTATAGTCTCCTGACCCACAAACCCGTTATCACCAAGATATATACCGCTACAGGAATTATCCTAATAGTTATATCCATTATCATCAGTATTCTGTTGGCATTATCCGCTCATGCTGAACAATTCCAACAGTTTAATCCTATTCTATGGAATCGTCTTATCGACTTGTTTCCAAGATAAATTGATTAAGTTCTAAGATCGTCATACGCACAACCAAAACTTGCTAGTCTATCTCCCGTCTTCCAGATAAAGCCCTCAGCAAAGTGTTTTGATCCGCGTATTCCAAATCGCCGCCGACGGGCAGGCCGCGCGCCAGACGCGTCACTTGGATTTTGTACGGACGCAGTTGTTGTTGCAAATACAAAGCTGTCGCATCGCCCTCCATGCTTGGATTGGTAGCGAGTATAACTTCCTTCACTCCTCCGCGTGCCACGCGTTCGATCAACGGCTTGACCTTGATATCATCCGGTCCCACGCCCTCAATGGGTGATAAAACTCCATGCAAGACATGATACTTTCCGTTATATGCGCCGATTCGTTCCAACGCCAAAACATCCAACGCTTCTTCGACCACACAAATCAGCGATCCATCGCGCTTTGGATTCTCGCACACTTCACATCGCGTTCTTCCGGCTTCCGTAATGTTAAAACATTCTTCGCAAAACGCGATCTTATCCTTCAAGCCATTCAATGCTTCGGACAAATCCTGTGAGACTTCATCCGGTGCACGCAAAAGATAGAACGCCAGCCGTGACGCAGACTTCGGGCCAATGCCCGGCAGGCGTTCAAAAGAATTGATGAGTTTTTGAATCGGTTCAGGAAGGATCATTTTATATAAACGTTAAAACGGCAATCCACCCGTCAGCGGACCCAACCTCTGCGAGGCGAGTTCGCGCGATTGATCCAGCGCCATATTCACAACAGACAAAACCAAATCCTGCAACATCTCGGCATCGGCATCCTTTAACAAGTCCGGTGAAATCTCAACCGATTTGCATTTTTGATCGCCGGTCATCACAACTTTGATCGCACCGCCGCCCGCCGTTGCTATGACAGTTTCATCGGCAAGCTTCGCCTGCGCCTCAGCCAATTGTTGTTGCATGCGTTGAAGCTGTTGTACCATGCCACCTTGCCCACCGCCCATTTGTTGACCTCGATTAAATCCTTTAGCCATAAACACTCCTCATTATATTATTCCTGCACATCCACAATTTCGCCGCCATGATCGAGCGCGGTCGCCACCATGCCATCAGCAGAGACATGCGGCGGCAGTTTGCCTTTTGCATTTGTCACCGCGCACTTGATTTTCAAAGTCACGCCCAACACGTCGGCAACCGCTTTTTGGGTCGCCTCCAAATTCTCCGGCTTATCCATCAGCGCGCGCACCGTATCGGATTGGAATCCCAAAATCAATTCATCGCCGCGCACTTCCATCGGCTTACAGGAATTGAGCAAAGCTTCAACTGCCGGATGCGCGGGTTTGATCACCGCGCGGATATCTTTCCATGATTTATTGATTTCCGCGAGACTAATTACCGCTTCATTACTTTGACTGGACGCGGATTCCGTTTTATCGGATTGATATAAAACTGTTGGCTTTGTCTGTTTAACGGGAGCCGCTTTCGGAGTCGGAGTCGAAGCGGAAACTTCAGACGGAATCTCCAACGCTTCCACCAATGCCAATTCCAATGACAGCGATGGTTGCCATTCGCCGCGCGTATCGACTGCGGCGTTGTTGAACAATTTCATCATCCGCAGAACATCGGGCGTTGAAAACGATTTGGCATCAAGTGTCATCCGCTCTTTGACATCCTTCGTGGCTTCGACTTGATCGCCATTGCCAAGTTGAATGAGTATCAAGCCGCGCAGATATTCGACGATTTGACGCGCCAGCGAACGCGGATCAGCGCCTGAATCAAGCGCGTGATGAATCGTATCGAGGCCAGCAGCCGGTGAGTGGTCGCGAAGCGATGCGATCAGATCGAGCACGCTTTGACTCGTGGCAGTGCCTAGAACGGTCTGCGTCAGTTGAAGCGTGATCTTCGTTCCGGCTGAAGCGAGTTGATCAAGCAGTGAAATCGCATCGCGCAGACCGCCGCCTGCCTGACGCGCAATAGTCGCAAGCGCATCATCATCGGCTTGAATCTTTTCGGCTTTGACGATTGCTTTGAGTTGACCGACGATCTCATCCACCGGCACACGCCGGAATTCATGACGCTGACAACGAGATAAAACCGTTGCTGGAATTTTATGAATTTCAGTTGTGGCTAAAACGAAGATGGCGTGAGGCGGCGGCTCTTCCAACGTTTTGAGAAGCGCGTTGAATGCCGCCGTCGAAAGCATGTGGACTTCGTCAATGATATAAATTTTGTATTTGCCCTGCGACGGCGAGAAATTGATTTTATCGCGCAGGTCGCGCACATCGTCCACGCTGGTATTGGAGGCCGCATCAATTTCGATCAAGTCCATAAAACGATTCTCGTTGACGGCTTTGCAATTCTCGCATTCATTGCAAGGACGCTTGGTTCGATCTTCAGCAAGACAATTAACCGCTTTCGCCAACAACCGCGCCAGCGTCGTCTTGCCCGTGCCCCGCGGACCCGCAAACAAATACGCGTGTGCAACGCGGTCAGCGACGATAGCATTCCTCAGCGTTTGGACGACATGTTCCTGTCCAACAACTTCGGCCCATCCTTGCGGGCGATACTTGCGATAGAGGGCTTGGGTCATATCAATTACCAGTTATGGAACGGGATAGGAATCTTGCGCATTGCCTTGCGAGTCGGTCAACACCACGTTCTCGCCCGAACTCCACACGGCTTTATCATTACCCCAGTATAAATCAACTGCAGTATTCGTGCCGGCCACCGTATGCACACGCACCGCGCCATTCGTAAACAACTTGAACGGCGGAAAAATAAAATCGTTGCCGCTGGAATCTTTAAGGTGCCAGGCGGTCAAATCAAGTTCGCCATTGCCTTGATACTGAATCGTGACCGTCTCGACGCTCAACGTCCCCGCACCAACCACGCTGACAATCTTGACAGTGCCTTGTTGAATCGTTGGCACAGCAGCGTTCGTTCCTGAGGCTACCACGGGCGCAGCCACCGGAGGCAGAGTCGCCGCCCGATAGTTGCGGTCGTACCAATAGAGAATGGTCAGCGTCACGCAGGCGGAAACAAAGATGTTGAGCAGAAGATAAAAAATCAAACGGCGGCGATCCATGTGGTTTGTATGATAGCACAAAACGTTTTAGCGTTCCATCATCAACGCCACCCAATCCCCCATTTGAAGCCTCTCGTTCATTCTTAGACCTTTGGCCTGTGCGGCCTCAATCACGCTTTGACTCTGCTCTTGCAGGACTCCGCTTAAGATGATCACACCATTCGGCTCGATCAAATTCGCAAGCCCGGCGTCAAAGAGACGGATGATGACCGGCGCGAGGATATTCGCTACCACCAGCGGCGCAGACTTGAATGCAAACCTGCCATCCAATATTTCTTTCACCGAACCTTGACCGAGAATTAATTCTTCACCAATTCCATTAACATCCGCATTCTCGCGCGAGTTTTTGACCGATTCAGAATCAATATCCACCCCTAGCGTTTGCTTCGCTCCAAGCTTCAGTGCCGCGATAGATAATATCCCAGAGCCACAACCAACATCAATTACCCACATGTCATTCTGAGTGAGCGCAGCGAACGAAGAATCTCCTCGAGAACCACGAGACTCCTCGCCTTCGCTCACATCGTCCCGATATCCTTCGGGAGAGTGACACGATTCAAAAAACTTTTCCATCAACTCCAAACACAACTGTGTGGTCGGATGTGTTCCCGTTCCAAACGCCATGCCGGGATCAATCTTGATCGGAATGCGATTCGGCTCCAGCGAATCCAGCCAAGCAGGGAGGATCATCAAACGTTTGCCAATTGGAATCGGTTTATAGTGTTGCTTCCAAGCTTCCATCCAGTTTTGATCGGCGATAGGTGTAAACTTCGGCGCGGGCAGGGGTTGGATCGTACCAAGATAATAAAGCGACTCTTCCAGCTTCTGCCGCGTCTCTTCGATATGTTCACCCATTGGCAAATAAGCGCGGACTGTGATTGGTCCAGTAGCGGTGCCTTCGTCTTCATCGTTGATGAACTTCACGCCTTGCTCAGTCATCACACCATTGGGAGCGAAGCGCGCCAACACATCCGCTACGGCTTCGGCTAATTCACCATTTACAGTCAAAGAAACTTCAAGCCAGTTCATATTGGGAGTCACACATGCTCATGACGATGAACAATTTCGCTGATATCACAATATAGCGAGTCAGGTCCACAATCCACACATTCCAGTTGAAGTGTGGCATGACCAATGTTATAGCGATGAAAGGCAATTTCGTTGATCTGGCGCTGAATATCTGCGCCTGCACGGATGGATACATCCTCTGTTAGAACATGAGCCGACATTGTGCGGAATCCATGCGTAATGCTCCACACGTGCAGATCATGGATACCAATCACGCCTTTGACTTGCATCATATCGCGCACCATCGAGGAAATATCTACGTCACGCGGTGTTGATTCAAGCAAAATGTCAACAGTCTCGCGCAGGATCCCCCACGCGCTGTAAAGGATCAGGAAGCCTATTAAGACCCTGGCGAACGCATCAAGCCAATTAGCACGGGTGAAATAGATGATTACACCCGCGATGACCGCACCAATAGCGGAAGCGACGTCACCAATCATATGCACAAAAGACGAACGCAGATTCAAGTCATCCTTACTGCCGCGTCGCAACAACAAAGCGGTAATCAAATTGACAATAAATGCAAGAAAGCCAACACCAATTAAGATAATTGAATTGACTTTCGGCGGGCTGATAAAACGGCGATACGCTTCCTAGAAAATACCAAGCGAGATTAATATCAACGTGGTTGAATTAAGCATTGCGGCGAGAATACCGGCGCGGTGATAACCGTATGTATTCTTTGAGTTAGAAGGCTGGGTGGTGAGACGAACTGCGTACCAACTGATGCCAAGCGCGATCACATCCGTGAAGTTGTGTGTGGCATCGGTGAGAAGCGCAAGGCTGTTGGCAAAGATTCCCGCCGCGGCTTCGACGAAAACGAATGCCAAGGTAAGAAACAGCGATAATGAAAGCCGCCCAATGGTTCGTTTGGCGACATCGCTAAACTGGATATGAGGGTGGTTGTGCATTTACTTGATAATTATAAAACCAACTGAGAGAATAAACGCTTTCGTTATTCTTCTCGCTTTTCCTTTGCTTCTTCAAACGTCTCCCATGTTTCACGTAACAACCAGACGAGGAACAGAAGAGCCGCGACATTTTCTGCCCACCACCAGCCAAATAGAGCATTTAACAGGAGCCCTATCAAAACAGTTCCCGCCATATATGCACAAGTTATGGAATTTGTCGCATCACCTGCTAAGGCATCACTGCCGATGTTTTTTGCAATGCGCCGTTTGGTAACTGCAAGATATGGCATGATGAATACTGCTAAGGCAGATACCCCAATTCCAAGAATAGAAGTCTCAGGTTTTGAATGTGTGAGAAGACCATAAACAGCCGAGACCAGCACATAGGCGCATAACAATCCAAGCGTGATGGTGACCATCAATGTAGCTTGGTGCTCAACCTGCTCAACCCGCTTAACATCACTTCCTCGGCTTTCAGCCAGAAGCCGCCATAGTAAAATGGTGCCACTAACTAATTCGATCAAACTATCAATTCCAAAAGCAATCAATAGAATACTTCCAGCAACAATCCCAGCACCGATTGAGACTGCCATCTCCAAGACCATCCAAATTAAAGTAAAGACCTCAATGCGCACACCCAATTGGATTTCCTCAATTCTAGTGGCTTCCATAAGATTCTCTCTTTCTAAACATTTAGCTAAATCATTGATAACAATGCCACTTCGGATTTATTCATTGGCATGTATTTATCCTCCCAATGTTTCATTCAACCAATCCAGGAATCCTTTTTCCTTCGGCTTGACTTTTGTTCCAAGCGTGGCGGCCAGTTTCTCGAACAATTCGCGCTGTTCCTTTGTTAGTTTTGATGGGATTTCCACATCAACAATCACCAATTCATCACCACGATGATCCTTGCGCCGCAGATGGGGCACGCCCTTGCCTTTGATATGGAAAACTTTGCCGGGCTGAGTACCAGCCGGTATCTTTAGCTTCTCATCGCCATCAAGCGTTGGGACATCCACTTCTGCGCCCAAGGTCGCTTGTGCTACATTGACATCCAGATTCAAAAGAACATCGTTCTCGCGGCGCTTGAAAAATTGATGCGGCTGAACATCCAGCACCAAAAATAAACTTCCGTTCGGCCCACCATAGACGCCGGGTCCGCCCTCGCCGGCCAATCGAATCTGCGTGCCGCTGTCCACGCCGGCCGGGATTTGAACCTTCTTCGTAATTCTCTTGCGTTCCAGTCCGCCGCCGCGGCACGTATGGCACGGGGACGAAATCACTTCGCCGCGTCCGCCGCAAGTCGGACAAACGGCGGTCTGCATCATCTGACCCAAAATCGTTTGCCGCACCTGACGGACTTCACCCTGGCCATTGCATGTGGAACAACGCGTCGGCGAGGTGCCAGGCTCTGCGCCGGAACCATTGCAACGCGAACAAGTTTCTTCGCGTTCAAAATCGATCTCTTTCTCGACGCCAAAGACGGCCTCTTCAAATTTCAGCGTGACCGACATTTGCAGATCACGTCCCCGCCCCGGCGTCCGACGCGAACGGCGACTTCCGGTTGAGAATCCAAATTGCCCGAAAAGCTCATCAAAGATATCCGAAAAATCCACGGTGTAATCGTGGAAGCCGCCCATGTTGCCCAAGCCTTCTTTGCCGAAGCGGTCATAACGGGCACGCTTATCGGCATCCGATAAAACGCCGTAGGCTTCGTTGATCTCTTTGAACTTTTCCTCGGCATCCGACGCTTTATTCACATCGGGATGATATTGGCGCGCCAACTTGCGGAACGCGCCCTTGATCTCATCATCCGACGCGTTTCGCCCAACGCCGAGCACATCGTAATAATCACGATTAGACATAGTTCATGGTGAATGGGAAATCAGGAATGGGACAAAACCTCTATTCACTATTTCCTATTCCCTTTTTACTCTTTCACTTCCCCATCCACTACATCTGGTCCTGCATTCGATTGACCAGATTGATTGGATTGATCAGATTGATTCGACTCGCCGCTTCCGCTTGGCGCATTGGGTTGTTGATACACGCTCGCGCCGATCTTTTGAATGGCTTCTCCCAGCGCTTCGGTCGCGGACTTGATGGCGGCCACCTCATCACTTTGAGCCTTACTCCGCACCTCGGCCACTTTTTTCTCAATGTCGGATTTCACCTCGGTGGGAACTTTATCACCGAATTCTTTCAAGGCTTTCTCCGCGGCGTAGGCTGTGTTGTCGGCTTGATTGCGCACCTCAATCATTTCTTTGCGTTTGCGGTCCTCATCGGCATGAGACTCAGCATCTTGGCGCATCTTTTCCACTTCGGAGTCTGAAAGACCCGATGAAGCCGTGATCGTGATGTGCTGAGTCCGCCCCGTTGCTTTATCTTTTGCAGTGACTTTCAGAATGCCATTCGCATCAATATCGAACGTCACTTCGATTTGCGGGATGCCGCGCGGCGAAGGTGGAATTCCATCAAGAATGAATTTGCCCAACGTTTTGTTATCCGCCGCCATCGGACGTTCGCCTTGCAGGATATGAATCTCAACCTGGGTCTGATTATCCGATGCGGTTGAAAAAGTTTGACTGCGACGTGTCGGAATCGTCGTGTTACGTTCGATCTGTGGCGTGGCAACCGAGCCCAGGGTTTCGATAGAGAGCGTGAGCGGTGTTACATCTAGCAAAAGAATATCTTTGACTTCACCGCCGAGCACGCCCGCCTGAATCGCTGCGCCGATTGCGACGACCTCATCGGGGTTGACACCTTTATGAGGTTCCTTGCCAAAGAAAGCGCGCACGCGATCTTGAACGGCAGGCATGCGAGTCATTCCGCCGACCATCACCACTTCGTTGATCTGACTCGCAGTAAGTCCCGCATCACTCAAAGCCTGCTTGAGCGGTGCGATGGTGCGATCAACCAGATCAGCGGTGAGTTGCTCAAGCTTGGAGCGTGTCAATGTGGTGACCAAATGTTTTGGTCCACCCGCATCCGCCGTGATATACGGCAAGTTGATCTCAGTTTGCATCGTCGTCGAAAGTTCGATCTTTGCTTTCTCTGATGCTTCCTTCAAACGTTGAAGCGCTTGGCGGTCGCCGCGCAGGTCAATGCCGTTATCCTTTTGGAATTGATCGGCAAGGTAATCCATGATGCGCTGGTCGAAATCGTCGCCGCCGAGGAAGGTATCGCCGCTCGTCGAACGAACCTGGAAGACTCCGTCGCCCACATCGAGGACAGAAATATCGAACGTACCACCGCCCAAATCATAGACGGCAATCACTTCATTTTTCTTTTTATCCAAACCATAAGCCAGCGATGACGCCGTCGGCTCGTTGATGATGCGCAATACTTCAAGGCCCGCGATCTTGCCCGCGTCCTTGGTGGCATTGCGCTGCGCGTCGTTGAAATACGCAGGCACAGTGATAACGGCCTGTGTGATTGGTTCGCCGAGATAGGCTTCGCAATCCGCTTTCATCTTGGCAAGAATCATCGCCGAGACTTCCGGCGGACTGTAATCTTTGCCATCCAACTTGACGCGCACATCACCGTTCGGCGCTTCTGCAACTTCATACGGCACGCGCTTCCTCGTGCGTTCGACTTCGGGATCATCGGACTTGCGTCCCATGAACCGCTTGATCGAGAAGACGGTGTTCTGTGCGTTGATGATGGCTTGATTGCGCGCCACGCGTCCGACCAGACGCTCGTGATTTTTGTTGACCGCCACCACCGAAGGTACAAGCCGCTCGCCCTCGGACGATGGAATCACAACTGGTTCGCCACCCTGCATCACCGCCACGACGGAGTTTGTGGTACCGAGATCAATACCAATGATTTTTGCCATGAAATAATTTCTCCTTTGTTTACCGTAGGGCAGGATTGCGATCCGCCTCTACGAATATTTATTGTGCCACCCTCACCAGTGCGGGTCGAATCACATGATCGCCCAGCATATAACCATTCTGCACCACCGCGATCACATGACCGCTTTCGACTGTCTCATTCGGTTCATGCGAAATCGCCTCGTGGAAATTCGGATCAAACAACTGGCCTTCGGCCTCGATGCGCGTCACGCCTTCGGATTCAAGAATGGATTGCAGTTTCTTGTGAATCAATTCGATCCCGCCAATCCACGAGCCGGAATCCGCTGGACGATTTTGCAAAGCGCGTTCGAGGTCATCCAGTACCGGCAGGAATTTCTTGATGATGTCACCCTTCATCACAGACTTCATCAATTCCTGATCGCGCTGAACGCGGCCCTTGTAATTGATGAAGTCAGCCTGTGAACGTTGCCAGCCATCGAGGTGTTCCGCGACTTTGGCCTCGGCTTCTTCGAGACGCTTCATCAACGCTTCGATCTCCGCGTTGGTCTGCGCCGCGTTTTCAGGCAACTCTACAGCCTCGGCTTGAGTCTCGTTAACCTCTTCGTCTTTCTGTTTGTGATTCTTTTTCTCAGTCATACTTCCACTCTCAAGATTTAATCTTAAATGATTCCGAATAATCGAACACCGGTTTTATTCGCTTGCAATTCTATCGTTCACCAAACCGCTCAACAACCCGGCCACATATCGCACGGTAGGGATTGTCCGCGCATAAGACATGCGCATTGGACCGAGCACGCCCAACATACCTGTTGCAAATCCCGGCACGCCGTAACGCGTCAGCACCATGGAGCATTGACGCAATTCCTCCCATTCGCCTTCGCCTCCAATTAACACTTGCAAGCCTCCGACCGCACTATTAATGGTTGTGCGCGCTAATAAATCTTGCAATGAGGAATGTTCCTCAAAGAGACGCAGGGCGCGGCGGGCTTCATCTGAATCTGCAAATTCGGGCTCAGCTAAAACATTGGTCAAGCCATCGGTATAAACTTCGCCAGACAAACTCTTGGCGGTACGCCGCATATCCTGAATAACGAGAATCAGAATATCCTGATCGAGCGCGTCAGGCTGAGTTGGAAGGGCGGTAATCTCTTCGAGAGCGCGGCTCGCCAAAAGTCCGTTAAGATGCGCCGCTGTTTGACTCAGTTGTTCCTGTTTCACAGGTTCAGCCAGTGTCAAAAGCTGTTGCGAAACTTCGCCGCCAACTAGCACCAGCACCATCAGCACCTGGCGTCCCTGCGTGGAAATTAATTCAACGTGCTGAAAGCGCAAACTTTCAGCGCGCGGCGCAGTGACCACAGACACACCTTGCGATTGATGCGCCAGAACCGACGCAGCGAGGTGCATCCATTGATCCACATCGGCGCGCGCTTGGTGGAATTGACGCGAAATGTTGTGTTGCACCGACTTAGGCAATTCAGCTTGATTCATCATCTGACTTACAAAGAACCGATATCCTTCTTCGGTTGGAACGCGTCCAGCAGAGGTGTGGGGCTGACGAAGGTAACCCAGATCGGTCAACACTGACATCTCATTGCGAATAGTAGCCGAAGAAAGATCGAGATGATAGTGCTCCACGATCCGCTTCGAGCCTACAGGCTGAGCAGAGTCGATATAATCGCGGATGATGATGAGCAGAAGATTCTTTTGACGTTCAGACAGTTCAGACATAATTCACTTAGTTGGGACTCTCTTGAAAGAAAGTTCCCTCATGAGCATCAAATCATAACATGCGGGCGATAAGAGCGTCAATAAGAGGAGTGTAAGAAATTAAAAAGGCGGCAGAGACCTGCCGCCTTGTGAGCCGAAAAACTCTTAAGGGGCTGTGATAGGTCTCCAGGCTGGATCAAAGTCAACAGCCGGGTCAACCGTGAGGCGGGTTCGGTCGGTGCCGGTAGAGGTTGCATAGAAAATATCATTGTTTGATCCGTCGCTGATTCCTTCAAACACAACCCATGCGCCATCCGGTGAATAATGTGCGTTTTCCTCCGGCAAAGGATCAAGCTTTAACCGATATGCCGAATCGGTGCCGCGCTTCTCGTATGGAATCACCATCACCCAAGGCGCGACCGGACCGCTGGAATTTCGTTCATTGAACAAGATCATTTTACCGTCAGGCGACCACGCCGGCCGATAATCCCAAAATGACGGACCGCTGCGTACCACCTGCTGTGGACCTTGACCATTGTCAGTCATCGTCCAAATTTGATACGCACCATAACGTTTTTCCGCATATGCAATCTGATTGCTGAACGGTGACCACGCTGGTTGACGCGTATTTATATCGGAGGTTGTGTTGGTGAGACGCGTGACAGACTGATCTGCAATGTTGATCGAGTAAATTTGCATATAACCATCGCGCAGTGAAGTAAAAGCAATCCGTTTGCCATCAGGAGACCAGGCCGGTTCAAAGTCGCCGCCGGGAACGGTTGGCAACGGCGTGAGATTACTACCATCTACATTGATAATATAGAGTGAAGTGTTCGCCAGTGGAGGGTCAGAAAGATCAAGTCGCGCGTTGCATGGCGAAACAAAAACCAGCCGCATTCCGTCGGGAGACCACGAGGGCTGACATGCACCATCGGCTATATTGGTAATCGGCTGAACCGTGTTGCCACTTAAATCGCTTAAATAAATTTGGGGTATGCCCGAGCGATCAGAAGCAAAAGCGATCTCCCCTGTTCCACCGCCAACAGGGGTAGGTCCTAGAGCAGTTGGAAGGGCATTCGTAGAGGAAGTAATTGGAACCACTACGGTTCCATTGATCACTATGCTGATTCGAGTTGGAGTGGGCGTAAACGTAGCAGGAATGGGTGTAAATGTAGACGTGGGCAGTGATGTTGAGGTGATCGTCTCAGTGGGAATAGATGTGGGAGTGGAGGTGAGTGTAACCCGGGTAAATGGCAAAGCGCCGCGCATACTCGCAGGCAAGAGATTGGTATATAGAAAGGCGGAACTGAGCAAAATGCAAATCAAAACAGCTAAAAGCGACCATGACCAAACGACGCGTGCATCGCGTCGTTTTTTGCTGAGTGGCACGAAAGGTTTGTCTTCATCATTAGAGGGCGGTGGAACCGGACCCGCAAGTAGCTTGGATCTGAGATTTTCAAGGTCGTTCACAGAGCTTTCAGCGGGAGCTTCAGGAATATCCGGCGCAGGAACAATCGTATATTGGCCAGTCGATTGTTCGGTTTTGGATTTGGAACCGAGCAAGGCTTTCTGGAAGTCTTCTGCAGTTTGAAAGCGATCCGCCGGATCAACCGCCATCGCTTTTTCAATTGCGGTGGCAAGGCGACGCGAAATCTTCGGGTTGCGTTTACGAAGAGGAGTGAGTTGGGCATTATCCATGGCGCGCGCCAAACCATCTTCGGGGATGATGCCGCATAACGTTGCATATAGCGTCGAACCCAGCGAATAAATATCGGTGCGCGGATCCGTACGCGCTGTGCCATATTGTTCCGGCGGGGAATAACCGGGTGTCATGGCGCGCGCGCCGGTCGTTGTAGCTTGTGTACCCTGAACCACTTTGGCCAGACCGAAATCCACCAAAAAGATATGACCATCAGGCGTGACTTTAACATTGCCCGGCTTGATGTCACGATGAAGAATGGGCGGCTTACGCGTGTGCAAATAAGCCAGCGCGTCACATATTGCCGCGCCAACCATGATCGCGTCATCTTCGCTGATCGTACCCATGCGCTCCATGCGCTGACGCAAATCCTCGCCATCGATAAAATCCATGACGAGATACTGTCCCTGATCGCCAACCACAAAATGATCCGATACGCGCGGTAAATTGGGATGGCGCAAATTCGCCAAAATCACCGCTTCCAGCCGGAACTGGCGTGCGTATTCATCGGTGGTGAAAAGATTTTCCTTGAGCGCTACATCTACGCCGAGATTTTCGTCCACGGCACGGTACACCGATCCCATGCCACCCTGGCCCAGGATCTCAACTATGCGGTACCGTTTATGCAGGAGTATTCCGCGTTCGAGAGTCATTCCATTCTCATTACAAAGTTTATATCCAAAGCGTAATGATTATATCAGATAGCCTTTCCGCCCATTGGCGGTCTTAACTAATTTTCAATCAAATTGAAAGGAATCTGTCAACTAAAATCCGCCTTACTGATGCCACCTCATTCTTAATTGACGGCTTTGTAAAAAGTATTAAACTCAGTATATGGAAAAGTCATCCATTCACGATTGGGACTGGCTTTCGGCTGGTTTGCTATTTTTGGTGCTTCAAGCTACAGCCGGGCGTCTGGTCATTGCCAATTGGGCGCCCTCCCTCTATTTTGCCAGCATTCTCGCGGCGCTCGGGATGATTCTCGGACTCACTTTAGGAACCAGCCGCTTCAACCAGAACAAGGTCACGTGGATCGCCATTGATTACACAGTCATCGTGCTTCCATGGCAATGGACTGTCGCAGTCCAAAGTGATATTAACATCAGCTTTCGCGATCAACTTCACATGGTTGCATTTCGGCTGGCAATCGCTTTTGTGCAGTTCATCCAACGCGCGCCGGTCAACGATTCGTTCTTCTTCATTGCATTTGTATCGCTGGTTATGTGGCTCATCGGTTTAACAGCCGGTTATTGGCTGATGCGCCATGACAATTTGCTGGTCGCAGTAATTCCATCAGCGATTGTGATGATGATCGTTCAAGTTTACGATAACCATTTTCCCCTGCGTTCATGGTGGCTGGCAGCCTATTTATTTTTGATTTTGCTTTTAGTCGGACGTAGATATTTCCTGCACAGCCGCGTGGAATGGAGAAAACAACACATCGCTGTATCCGAAGATGCCTGGCCGGATATTCTGAACAGCTTGACAGTCATTACATTGACTCTTGTATTCATTGCATGGATATTCCCCACATCGCTTTCGAGTCTGCAAGCCGCATCTGAGGCATGGAATAATATTTCGAGCCCGGTTCGAAATCGACTTTCCAATGCGGTGATATCGCTTCAATCTCCATACAGCAATGGCGGGGTAAATTTTTATAGCGAAAGCCTCGCGCTTGGCCTCAATGCGGCACAAGGCAATCAGCCCGTGTTCATAGTAAAAGTTTTATCCTCACCAATCTCAATAACATATTATTGGCGCGGACGAGTTTATGATTTTTATTCCAATGGACAATGGAGCAATTCCAGCGCCACCAGCCTCGACTTTCAACCGACGACCCAAAACTTGGATCTCGTCAACGCTCAAAATCGCGTAGAGGCACAATTCCAATTTACAATGCAACTGCCTCAGCAAGGTTTGTTATACACGCCCTCCGAGCCGTTGTGGGTGGATCAACCCGGCAGCGTGATTGTAACTTCCGCAGACAATGGGCAGAACGATCCGATTGCATGGTTTGCGAATCCAGCCATCGCACAAGGAGGCCGCTATCAAGTCCGTGCGGAGATCGCTGATCCATCCGTGGCGGAATTGGAAGCAACGGGAACGAATTATCCAGCATGGGTTCAGGATCGTTATCTTGAAGTCCCTCAAGATATACGACCCGTAATTCAAACCCTGGCTGAACAAGTCACAAGCGGACAATTAACGCCATACGATAAAGCTGAAGCGATCACGAATTATCTGCGCAACACGATTCAATATTCACTGACGGTTCCGCCTCCGCCACCGGGAGAGGACCCGGCGGTATGGATATTGTTCGATTACAAAAAAGGATTTTGTAATTATTACGCCAGTGATGAAGTGTTGATGTTGCGCTCGATTGGAATTCCAGCGCGCATGGCAGTGGGTTTTGCGGAAGGTGAAAGCAATGGCGACTCGTTTGCCGTTCTCAACTACGACGCGCACGCCTGGCCTGAAATTTATTTTTCCAGCATCGGTTGGGTGGGGTTCGAACCGACTGTCAATCAAAAGCCAATCGTGCGCCCTTTGACAAAACCGCAGATTGCAACACAGCAAAACAACAATTCTACTTCCAACGTAAACTCACATAAACCGAAGGAGAATGCTTCATCTGAGTCAAACACATCACCGAAGCCGCTTCCATTCAATGCAGTACTCAACGATATTCTGTTGATTGTTTTTTCGTTTGTACTTATAGGCTTGATGGTATTTGCATTTCGTCGTTATCATTTATTGGATCAGGTGCCGGTTTATCTATCGAATAATTTGGAGCACATCGGCATATCGACTCCTTGGTGGATCAACGATTGGATCCATTGGAATCAAATGACTTCGGTGGAACGTTCATTTACCAGCATCAATCTGAGTCTGCGCTGGTTGGGAAGCCCGCAACCAATCTACACCACGGCCGCCGAACGCGCCGCAGAGTTGATCAAATTATTACCGTCGGCAAAGGAATATATCGAAACGGTTTCAGCGGAGCATCAATCCGCGCTCTTTACAAAGCGAACCGCCGATTTATCGCGTGCGCGGCGTGCAGGCATCATGATCATTCTTCATACACTCCTCTTTACGATCTTGAAATTTTGGAACGCAATTTTCGGCGGTGATGTATACTCAGAGTAATTATGGCCTCAGACAAGACTCGTCCCACGACGGTTCATGACCACATCAACACGCTCGCACTGCAGGCGGGAAAATTACGCGATGAGCTTCAAAATAAGAAACCGCGCGATCTTCCGACGAATGTCGTCGATGATCTAAGCCATTTAGCTGCTTCGCTGAGCAAGATTGGTCTGCAAATGGAATCGTTCGAAGCCCAGCACAGCAACTTGCTGGCGCTTGCCGATATCGGTCAGGTTATCAATTCGTCGCTCGAGTTGGATGAAGTGCTGCGCATCGTGATGGACAACATCGTTCATCTGACGCGCGCTGAGCGCGGCTTCCTGATGCTCCGGGACGAAAAGGGCGAAATGGTCACACGCATGGCGCGCAACTGGGAACAGGAATCGATCAAGTCGAGTGAAGCCGCAACCAGCCGCACCATCGTCCAGCGCGTGATCGAATCGGGCGAGCCCATCGTCACTACCAACGCACAGCAAGACCAGCGCTTTAGCGGACAAGAAAGCATTGTCGCTTTGAATCTGCGCTCGATTTTGTGCGTGCCGCTCAAGGTCAAGAATGAACTGATCGGCGTCATCTATGCCGATAATAGAATCCGCACCGGCATCTTCGCGGAAACAGAAAAAGATTTGTTGGTCGCATTTTCCAATCAAGCCGCGGTTGCCGTCGAAAACGCACGCTTGTTCTCGTCGCTTCGTCAAACATTGGCTGAAGTCACTGAATTAAAAAACCTGATGGACAATGTGTTTGCGTCCATTGCCAGCGGCGTAATCACTGCTGACATCAAAGATCAGATCACGCTTGCGAACCACGCCGCCGAATCAATTCTGGGTGAGACCGCGCTGAACATCGTCGGTCATCCACTCGACGAAGTGCTAGCTTCCGTTTCAAAGGAACTTCAACCGCGTTTGACCGAAGTCCGTCAAACGGACAAGCCCATCGTTGATCTCGAAGTTAGCCACAACTCGCCTTCGCGTGGCAACGTGGACTGGCGCTTGAATCTTTCTCCGCTCAAAGATGCGCGGCAAAAAACGCAAGGCATCACGATTGTGCTGGACGACATGACCGAGCGCAAGAAACTCGAAGCACAACGCCGATTGCTTGAGCGCATGGTCTCGCCTGCGGTGCTCGATCAGATCAACCTGAACAGTTTCCAGATCGGCGGCAAGAAAGTGGACATCACGTGTTTGTTCGCCGATATTCGCGGCTTTACCAGTTACAGCGAAAAACAAACGCCAGAAGAATTGGTGGCGGTCTTGAATCGTTATCTCGCCGCCGCCGCCGAGGCGGTGCTGGCGCACGAAGGCACCGTGGATAAATTCCTCGGCGACGCGGTGATGGCGTGGTACAACGCGCCCTTGCCTCAGCCCGATCACACGTTGCGGGCGGTGAAGACTGCGCTGGCCATCCGCAACGCGATTGAGAAGTTACATAAAGAGTTGCCCCAAAAAGATCATCTGGATTTTGGCGTTGGGATTCATTATGGCGAAGCCGTGTTGGGTTGGATCGGCACGGAGAAGCGACTCGAATACACGGCGATTGGCGACAGTGTCAACACCACCAAACGCATTCAGGAAAATTCATCCAAGAATCAAATCCTGATGAGCAAGGATGCCTACGAGCGCGTGAAGAATCAAATCAACGCCAAGCCCTATGCGCCGCTAACGGTCAAAGGCAAGACGCAACCGATTGAGGTGTATGAGGTGATGGGATTGAAGTAGAGGAAAATAAAATGCAACTCTTTTTTTTCTTTAATCGGCGCATTCGGACTTGGTGGAATTTTAGCTGCATTATTTCAGGCAATTTTTGAACACAAAAGCAAGTGGAAGAGCATGAGCACGAGTTGAAAAGTAAAAGATATGGGGCTGTCCTTAATACTCATACTCACGAAACTAAATAAAAACAGGAAAGTCATTTGGTAGTACCGATGATGGTTCGATACGGCAGAACCATGATGGAAAGCGTAAGGCTTGGAGTCTGATTGAGAGTATCTAGAAACGAGCAAACGGCGTCGACAAGTTTCGAGATGGTTTTGAACAAATGATTGTGAGTCACCTTACGACGAAGGTGTTTCCACAAAAGTTCAATGAGGTTTAGCCAGGGAGAGTACGTGCGCACTACAAAAAGAATAAGTTGATCCGCAATACTGTTCGAGGAACCTCCGGGTCTTCTGGCTGTGATGAATGATGAAGTCGTCAACGATTAATACAATTTTCTGTCCGCGATACTCAGGCGCCTGAGTGACGGTTTGCATGAACTGCTCCACGAATGCACAGAACCCCGCACTATTTTTGTGATCTTCCATGCGATGAACGGTTTGTCCCGAAACAAAGCTGACCGCGCCAAAACCATAACGTTTCACATTCTGTCCGGGCGTCATCACTTTGCGCTGAGTACCTTGTACACTGAAGAACGCAGTGCAGGCGGTCCACATGCGCAGAATGCCCGGCAGGAGGTTGAGATCAATTTCATCTCGAAAGAACATCAGCAGTTCTCCGTTTTTGGCCTGTTTCTTGTACTTTTCCAATTGTTTGACCTTGCGCCGGCAGAGCGGATCCGGGCTGGCAATCGAGAGCACCGGACACAACACTCGATACCCTAACGCATGCCAATGAACCCCCGAATGGTTTCGCAACTCACTGCCTCAAAACCTTTCTTGACCAATGCGCACACCAAGTCGGCGCAGGTCCAACTCGAGAAAGCATACCCAGCTTGGCGCGGCTCCTGCTCGACCAACTTTTGTAATTCGGCTTTACATCGGCCATTCACTTTCCCTGGCACTTGCACCCAGGGCAAGTGTGGGACGACGCCCAGTTCGAGGCCGACCGCACAGCCTCCAGTCCGGCTAAACCATCCTGTTCGTATCAATCAAACCAATACAGAATGGAGTCTTCATTGAAAAAGGTCAATTCGGCAATCTGACTGACCGCATATTCCTGGGCAGACAACAGGATCATCTGGCAGCGTGTACGCACATCGGCGTTTTGGGTCCGCCGGTACAGTTCCTGCAAGGCCTTCTGCTCCGCTTTTGACAAGCTCCGTGCATATCTTGCTTCCGGCAAAGCGGTTCTGCCCTTTGAACCATCGGCTCATCCTTTCTTGCTCATACGGATTCTAGGCCGATTCCGAAAAAATTACTTGGTTTTATTTAAATCGGAAGACGGGCATGCCCAAGATACGAACAATTCGCCCTGATTTAAAAAGTTTAGAAAATGTCGAAAGAGAAATAGAATTACTAAATGGGGTGCTCTTCGCTAGTGATGGGGTTATAAAATCACTGGTTGAGTTTGTGCATCTCCCATCTTATTCCAGTTACATCAAAACGGCTGTGGCTATGCGGCGGGATTTATGGGGAAAGAAAACGTCTATAGATGAAAATATCTTAGAAGTGATTCGTAAAGACAGTTCGACCTGATTTAATTCCACACTTTTTCCACAAACCTCACCAACTGCTCCATTCCTTTTTCCACTGGCCCTACCTCAATATATTCATGCACGGTATGCGCGCCGCCGCCGCTTGTGACGCCCAACACTGTGGATGGAAGGCCGCGGCTCAATGGGATATTGGCGTCCGTCGAACCGGATGTCAGTTCCGCTTTGATGCCTTGTTCGCACAGACATTCCTCGGCAAGTCGAATCAGCGGATGGTCGGACGCGATCTCACCCGCCGGACGCTGACCGATCACTTCAAACTCGATCTTCACGCCCTCCTTGTTCGCAGAGCGAATCATCCCCTCCACTTGACGAATCAATGCACTCAATGCCTCCGGGCTTTCGGAACGTAAGTCCAACTCGAAGATCGCTTCGGACGCCAGCACATTGATTCCCGTCCCGCCGCAAATTTTTCCGATGTTCAATGTGGTGCGGGGAATCACCGGAACCGATAACGACGCGATCTGTGTGACAAGCTTCGCCGCTTCATGCACCGCAGACGGCTGACCATAATCCGACCACGAATGTCCGCCCGCGGTTTTTGCAACAACCCGATAACGTCTCACGCCGATGGCGCGATGATAGATGTGTCCCAGCGACATGCCTTCGATAACGAGATAGGCTTTTCCGTTTTCACCGAAGCGATCCACGACGGCTTTCATGCCGCGCAAATCGCCCAGTCCCTCCTCGCAGACATTGGCAACCACCCAAACATCATTTTTCAATTCGATCTTGCGTTCGCGTATCATCCATTCCAATCCAAACAACGCAGCCACGCCCAACGAGTTATCACCGATGCCCGGTCCGTAAATTCGATCTTCATCGCGCGTCATGTGCAGGCTCGTCTCGGACGGAAAGACCGTGTCCATGTGTGCGCTGACAATCAGAGGCTTTGAATTTTTTACACCCGGCAAGCGCGCATAAACATTGTGCACCGAATCCATCGAAACATCCTTCAATTTCTCCTGGATGAATCTCTCGCGCACAAATTCGGCCCGCTGTTTCTCCTCGAAGGTCGGCGCGGCGGTTTGCTGGATTTGAATCGCAAGTTCAAGAAGATGGTTAACAAAATCAATCATGATGTTTTATCCCTCACACCTTTCTCACCAAATCTTTCAACGCATGCAAACGTGCCTCCGCCAAGCCGGGCAGAACATCCAATGGATAGAACGCGCCGCTTCCTTCGATTTTCAACGAAGCCGAAACATTACCGCATAACGCGGCTTGCAATGGATCATACATTTTTTTATAGCCCGCGAGAAATCCGCCGCAGAACGAATCGCCGGCGCCAGTCGGATCGGTCAAGCGGGCTGAATACGCAGGCACTTCCCATTTGTGTTTGCCGCGGACATCGTACACCATTTGTCCGCGCCCGCCGCGCTTCACCACAATAATCTCGCATCCGTAATCACCGAGCGCCACGGCCATTTCCCACAGGTCATTTGTCTTTCCCCAAAAGAGGGCGCGCAATTCTTCCTCGGATGGAAGAAAAGCCGTCAGCCCCGAAAGAACGACGCGCAGTTCCTTATAAAACGACGGGCTCATATATCCCGGCGAAGGATCGAGCGTGACCGTGTTGACCGATGAGGCTTTAAAAACATGTGCCAATTGGTTATGACTCATAAAATCGAGTGGACAAAGATGAACCGCGCCGGC
>Ga0209039_10001410_pt1 | contig 22368 bp, 28 predicted proteins | sample BogFormECP12_OM1_FD_188238 | JGI IMG/M metagenome (GOLD analysis project Ga0209039, IMG submission 188238) | Bog forest soil microbial communities from Calvert Island, British Columbia, Canada - ECP12_OM1 (SPAdes) (version 2) | ecosystem: Environmental > Aquatic > Freshwater > Wetlands > Bog ... | reverse complement strand
TTATTCAGGAACGTCGCCTTATCGCTCAGCGTGTAGCCCTGGAACTGGTCCGCCATCCTCAGGGTATCCAGCATGCCGGAGCCGGTCGACTTATACCAGGCCGTCGTCGTGTTATTGGGCTGCACGTAGCCGCTCTTGTTCCACAGGTCCTTCTCCTTGTTCGCAGTGCCCGAATTATCTCCCCTGGACACGAAGATCGACTTGCTGTCGTAGATCTTTCGGAAGGCGCTCGTAGCATTCAGGCCTTTAATGCCCGCGGGGTCGCTGCTCGGCCCGACGATCACGAAATAGTTATAGGCGAACTGGGTCCGGTTCCAGCCGTAGCCGCCGTTCATAAAGGTCAGCTCGGCCGCGGGGCTGTGGACGATGAGCACATCCGCGTCGCCGCTCTGGCCAAGCGCCAGCGCGTCGCCGGAGCCCTTGGCGACGACCTTAACGTTCACGTTGTTCGCGCTCTCGAAGCCCGGCAGGATATAGTCGAGCAAGCCGCTGTCCTGCATACTTGTCGTAGTCACGAGCGTCATCGTCTGCATCGGCGCAGCGGTCGGCGTCGGTGATGCGACAGGCGATGTCGAAGGGCTGGTACAGCCCGACAACAATACTATTATCGCAATAGCGAAAATCGCTAATATCGATATCTTGAAAGCTTTCTGTGAAGCCATAAAAATCATCTGAATGTTACCCGTTATTGGTTAATATAATTATTTAAAATAGTAATTATTTTATTATGTTTAATGATATAATAAAAAAACAGGCCCATGTTTAATAATAGTTAAATACATTGCTATACATATTGAGACTGCCCGGAAGGGCAGGGCATTTAGCTTATGGCACGCATTATGGGAAAGACCATCACCATCGGCAGGGCTGGCTTACTCAAAGTATCGCCCATAGAAGTGATCGCCCTGATCATGATGGCCATTATCTTCCTTTTCATACTGCTTCCGGTGATCTCGCTCTTCCTCAAGATATCCCCGGACAGCTTTTTTGGAGAGTTTAATAATGCTGTAGTCCTGGATGCGCTGAGGCTCAGCTTTATCACCTCCATCTCCACCGCGATCATTGTCCTGATCCTCGGCACGCCAGTCGCCTACATAAATGCCAGGTATAATTATCCGGGCAAAGTGCTGATCGATACCATCATCGACCTGCCCGTGGTCATACCGCCTGCCGTCGCTGGCATAGCACTTTTAATGGCCTTCGGCCGGATGGGCGTGGTCGGGCAATACCTGAATATGGCGGGCATCACGGTCGGCTTTACGACCGTAGCCGTGGTCATGGCCCAGCTATTCGTATCATCGCCCTTTTACATACGACAGGCCAGGAGCAGCTTCGAGGATGTCGATGTTACTTATGAGAACGCTGCGCGCACACTCGGAGCCTCCCGGGTAGCGACGTTCTTTTATGTGACGGTGCCCATCGCCATGAATGGGCTGATATCGGGCTTAATAATGACCTGGGCCCGGGCGCTGGGAGAGTTCGGCGCCACGATCCTGTTCGCCGGTAATTTCGCCGGAAGGACCCAGACCATGCCGCTTGCGATATACATGACGATGGAGGGAGGGGACCTGAACGCGTGCATTGCCCTGTCGATCATACTGGTGGCGATTTCGTTCATCGTTATTGTTGCCGTAAAAATTTTAACGAGGGGTGCGGTCCTGAATGCTCGAAGTTAGCGTAACGAAAAAGCTCAGGGATTTCGTGTTCGATGTAAACATTGAGGTCAATTCCGGGGAAACGCTGGTGCTGATGGGGGAGAACGGCTCGGGGAAGACCACGGTCCTGAACGTCATAGCCGGCCTAGCTGCGCCCGATGAGGGGCATGTAAGGCTGGACAGTACCTGCTTTTTCGACAGGGCATCCGGCCAGGACCTGCCGCCCGAATCGCGGAACGTCGGATATCTCTTCCAGAACTACGCGCTGTTTCCGACGATGACTGTTTATGATAACGTGGCGTTTGGCCTGAGGATGCGCAAAAGGCCCCGTGCCGAGATAAGGACGAGAGTCAAGTATCTGCTGGAAGAGATGGGCATGTGGGAACTCCAGGGGGAGCGTGCCGTAAATCTATCCGGCGGCCAGAAGCAGCGAGTAGCCCTTTCGAGGGCACTTGCCATCGACCCGGCCTTATTCCTCCTGGACGAGCCCTTGAGCGCCATCGACGCCGAGGCCCAGCTTTCACTGCGCAAGGAGCTAAAACAGATAATAAAGGGCGCCGGTGTGCCGGGCATCGTCGTCACCCACAGTATTAAGGATGCACACGAGCTCGCGGACAGGGTCTGCCTCATGGAAAAAGGAAAGATAATCGCCTCGGGTAATCCCGAAGAGGTTTTAAGAAAAGGTATCTGCAGGTTCATCGATGGCATCATGGATGCATATTAAAAAAGGCGATATAATCAGGATATAACTTTTATAAAATAAAAAAAGGGCGAAAACGCCCTTAAGCCTTGAAACCATGGCTAATAAGTATAGCCTTCCCGTCACTCGAAAGTACGAATTGGACGAAGCTCTCGGCGTCCACCTGGTCATTAGACTGCTTAAGCACGCCGATCGGATACACCGCAACCACGTTTACGTCAGACGGGATCGCGATGGTCTTGACCTTGTCCTTCATGGTCGCCGGCACGTCCGAGACGTATACGAATCCCGCATCAGCCTCTCCGAGCGCCACCTTTGAGACGATGCTGTTCACGTCCGGCTCGGTGGAGACCACATTCGCCCTGACCTTAGTCGCGAAGTCCTGGCCGTATCCCGAGAGATTGGCCGACTTATTCAGGAGCTGCTGCGTATAGCTACCGCATGGCACGGATGATGCGCCTATGACTATCTTGATGCCTGGCTTCGCCAGGTCTGTTATACTGGTTATGTTCGCGGGGTTGCCCGCCGGAACAATTATGGCCAGCGAATTGTTGGTAAAGTTCACGATTGTCGAGTTGTTGACGTAGCCCTCGCCGGATAGCTGGGTCATGTACTTGGTGCTGGCGGATGCAAAGACGTCCGCGGAGGCGCCCTGCTCGACCTGGGTGACCAGTGTCTGGGTACCGGCAAAATTGTACACGATCCTCACGCCGGGGTGCTGTGCCTCATAGGCCGCTGCCGTATCGTTAAAGGCGTCCCCCAGGGATGCGGCGGCGAATACCGTCAGAGTCTTTTGTTCAACAACCACCGTCGGGGTGGCCCCGGCCGGCGTCGGGCTTACCGCAGGACTGCTTGATGTACACCCCGCGATAACCACCGTAAGTAATATAAGAAGTATTGCTACTCCGAAATATGCTGATCTTTTATTATACATTTTAAACCTCCTCGATAGAAATTTATATACTAACATTGCATAGATATTATTTAACCATTATGGGCTTGTTTAGTACAATCGTTAAACATTCATCTCATAATATTTATGATATTCAAAATGCCAGGTAAGGGGGATGAGTAAAGTTTCGGGAAAGGCCCACAAAGCTGCCCGGGAAAAAAAGGCCCTGGCCGACGCGCTGTCCGACGAAGGCCGGCTGGACGAGGCCATCGAGGGCCATGGAGCTCAAGCCCGAATGGCCGTTTTATCACAATAAGATGGGCAAGATACTGGAGTCGGCGGGCGACATGAAGGCTGCAGAAGGCCATTTCAGGCGGGCCGTGCGCCGGAAGCCGGACTACGAGGACGCCCTGGCAAACTTAAGCCGCCTTTCGGGCAGTAAGAAAGCGGCAGCAGGACGGAAAACCCCTAGGCCCTGAGGTGCGGCAGCGGGACCCACATGGTCCAACGGTCAATAAAGAGAAATACGACGATCAATATGGAAAATATGACGATGGCGGCGTCCAGCCTTGTGAACCGGACCTGCCGGCTGAAGGTCCGGGACGGGCCATAGCCGAATGCCCTGCCATCCATGGACACGACCAGCGAGTCGACTTTTGAAAGTGCGGATACTATCAGCGGCACGAACGTATACCTTATGGACTTTATCAGGGCTTTGAGGCCGCCTTTATCGATGTCCAGGCCTCTTGCCTTCTGGGCGTTGCCCACGGTATTCATCTCCATCTCGAAGACCGGTATGAACCGGAGACACGTTATGAGCATGAACCCATAGCGGTAAGGCAGGCCCGACCTCATCAGCGAATAGGCGAGCTCCGCGGGCTCCGTCGTAGCGACGAAGAGCCCGCTCGCGACGATGATCGCTATGAACCTGAAGGCGATGACCAGCCCTTTCTCGACCCCGAGATCGGTGACCGGGATGTTAAAAAAATGGAGGGGGATCGTGAAATATGGTGTCCCGGCGGGAGTGAATATCGCCTGTGCCAGCACCAGCCATGTAGCCAGGAAAACGGCATATTTAGACTTGAGGATCGATACTGCCGATTTCGACCCGATGGCATAGGCCGCCAATATAATGGCCATCAGGACGATGATCTCGAACAGGATACTATCGAATAAAAAGATGGAGATGCAGAAGGCCGCGAGCGCCGCGAGCTTCGCCGTCGGGTCGAGACGGTGTAATATCGACCTGCCCTTATCATACTTCGCCATCATCCGGATGCACCCCTCGTATGCCTGGCCCTCAGCGCAAGGCCCGGGCCGGTTAAGGTCAAGGATTAGACGGCTAGATAGTACTTAAGATTATTGTTAACCCTTGTCATTAAGTTTAATAATTATATTATACAACAACTTTTTTACGGCCGTTTATGGCGCTCATCGTGTTCCTTTAGCTCGTCCGGTGTAAAGCCTCGGAGATCCATCGACTCTACATCCCGCTCGTCTACCCAGCCACACCTGACGTTATCCCTGAAATCGAACTGCCTCACCAGGGGCTTTATATCCAGAAGGGGCGTCCCGTCGAGCACGTCGACGCCGCCGATCTCCAGTACGTTGCCGTTAACGCTTAACAGCTCTACGATCGAGAGCCCGATGTGGTTCGGCCGGCTATAGTGCCTGGTCGCGAAGATCCCCCGCTCCCTGGAGCCGTCCAGGAACGGCTTTTGCACCAGACAGTGTTCCACGGCCCGGTCGAAGTGATAGATGAGGTAAAGATGGGAAAAGCCTTCTATGTCCTTAAGCCCTGCCACATACTCGGGAAAGAGCTCGACTATGCCTTTCGCCTTACTGAAGGCGCCCTGTATCGGCGTCTCGCCTTGCCCGGTAAATGGGGAACGGATGACGCCTATGGCCTTATACGTGAATTCCATGTTAAATGACTCCGTTATCTTTCTTTCCTTGCAATACGGCAACGCTGTCGCTCAAGCTTATAATGCGTATGTCGGAAAGCCCGCTCTTTTTCATGGCATCAGCCAGCTCTCCCGATGAAAAGCCTTTCCTCCCCCTTCGAGCATACCTTTCCAGCAGGATGATCGTGGACCATTCATCGGTACAGGCATCAACGACAAAGTTTCGGAGCAAGACGATGCCACCCTTGACGAGGAATTCCCGGGACAGCGATAAGAGCTTATCCAGCTCTTCAACAGATGCCACGACGTTCGATAAAAATACCACGTCATATTGCTCGCGAGGCTTAAGGTCGTTATAGTCCGCGGCAATAACATTTACCTCACCTTCGGCCCCGTACTTTTTGACGTATTCCCTGGCGACTTCCGCGATCTGTGGCAGCTCGACGATGCTGGCCGTCAGCCCGGGGTACTTCTTTGTGAAAAAAATACTGTAAAGGCCCAGGCCTCCGCCGATGTCTAATAGTTTACCGCGGCCCGCCAGGTCAACATGCTCCAGCGTTGTCTGGACGCCGCCGAGCAGGGATACGGAAGCAATGCGTTTCAGGCGTTCTGGCGACCAGTGGCCTTTATCGATGACGGGGCTGACGGACCCGCCTTTTACATAATTTTGCAGGAGCATCGATATCTCGAAGTCACTAAAGATCTCCCGACCCATGTATGCAGGGCTTTTACTGTCCAGGTACTGGGCGGATTCCCGGTTACTCAGGTAAAGGTCGCCACCTATTTTCTCGACGAACCCGAAGCTGAGCAAGGCATTGAGTAAATATTCCATGAACTGCCGGTCAAGGCCCGTCTTTTCCGAAAGCACGTCCAAAGAGACGGGGGTCCCCATATAGGAATAAAGGTCGATGTCGACCGAGAGCTTAACGACTTCCAGTAGCCTGCGGTAGTTGATGATCGATAATATTTTTTCGGGTATGAGTCCGGTATCCAAAACGATAAGCCTCCGAAGGTTTTCGGGCGATAACATTTAATCCGATTGATAATTATTAACATTTATGCCCCGGGTTAATCATTTTGATAAACTTATCAGCGTCGAGGATGCACTGGACGTCCTCCTGAGCATCATAAAGCCGCTGGAGCGCACGTCGAAGATAGAGCTGGAGAACGCGGACAATCGTATACTGGCGCACGATGTCATAGCTCCGAAAGATTTCCCTCACTACGACATGTCCTTTATGGACGGGTACGCGGTCAGGGCCGAAGATACCAGGGGATGCTCACCGGATTCGCCGAAATTCCTGATGCTTACGGAGGGTGTCAGGCTTGAATCGGGCTTTTGCAGTCAGCTACACACGGGCAGCGACCTTCCGGAAGGTGCTGACGCCGTGATCAAGCTGGAAGATACGAAAAATGAAAAAGACGGGCTGATGGCTTATCGTGAAGTCGCCGTGGGTGAAAACATAACGCCGAGGGGCAAGACCGTGAAAAAGGGCGACCTGCTCTATAAAAAGGGCTTTCAGCTTAAGCCCACGAACATCGCTATGCTCGCAACGCTGGGGCTCGCGGAGATAGAGGTATTCGAAAGGCCGAAGGTGCTGGTCATACCGACGGGGGACGAGATCATCGAGCGAGGCCTCGAGGCGGGCCCGGGAAGGATAAACGAGAGCAATGGCCTGATGTGCTATTTATTCGTGCGAAGGTATGGGGGCAAGGCGACCGTCATCAATATCGTGCCCGATGACGTCGAAAAGCTGGCAGAATCGCTGCGGAGGGGGCTGAAGTACGACCTGATCGTCACCAGCGGCGGCAGCTCGGTCGGTAAAAGGGACCATATGCCGGAGGTCATCGAGTCCATGGGAAAAGTGCTGGTCCATGGCGTGGGCCTCAAGCCGGGACGGCCGATGGGGATCGGGTACGTAGGGCAGGAAAGGGCAATGACCCCCATCATATTCCTGCCGGGCTTCCCCGATGCATGCGCCGTAGGCACCATGATGTTCGTCGATCGGGCGATCAAAAAGCTGGGGCACTATCCTGAGACCAGATACCTGAAAAGAACTGTTATATTATCGGAAAGGATCAGGTCTTTCCGGGGCACGAAGGCCGTAGCAAAAGTCGTTGTGGAGGATGGCAAAGCCGCGCCCGTCAGCACCATAGGCCCGGCGCCATATGACGGAGAATACGCATATGTGATCGTCCCGGATGATGTGGACGGATATGATGCGTTGAGCGAAGTAGAATCGATTTACCTGGAATAAAAAAATAATATTTTTAGGTGATCCTAATGGACTTTTATCGTGACAATGCTCCGCACCCACATTTGCGATGTGGTATTCTTTGCAACGAGGTCGACTTCCCCATTCTCCGGTACCAGTATGTAGGTATTATCGGCCAACACCGTGGACGCGTCAAAAGTCTGGGTGTACTGATCACTCCCGATAACATCCATCTTCGTGGCATCGGCTTTAATCCCTGCATCCTTTAGCACGATATTCAAGGGTACGCCAGTATAATTTATTTCCCTTCCGGGAGAGTGATGGTTCTCGGCACTAATTGTAATGAACATGGGCCGATAGTCGGTTATATTGAAGCTTTTGGGGCTCGCTACTGCACCCGTGATGTTTATGACACTCGTGCCACCCGGGATAGGGTCCATGTAGTTATATGAAGTATTGTTCGACGAGCTTACCGACGAATTAACGGCCAGCACATAATATAACGACAGGAAGAGCACGAAGGCGACGAGGACCAGGGATATCCCGCCCTGTATGCTAATGATCTTAGAAGGCTTTTTCTCGGCCGGTCTCTTGATCATTCCGGCATCCGTAAGGACCCGGACAATGCCCAGCCCGAGGTAGCCGGCGAAGATAGCACCGGAAGCGAAGGCGAAAACGCTCAGCGTACCGAATATCTGGATGCCCGGGAAGGCATTGAAGAGGGTATTGGTGACCAGAAGATTTGCCCATGCGCCAAGGCCTCCAGCGATAATAAATGAGATAGTCCGGTACTTCTTGAACGGCCAGAAGCCGATCTCGGCGAAGATACCCTCGAGCAGGGAAGTAGGCAATACCAGGATCCCCAGGTGGCTGCCGGTCACGAACTCGGCGAAGCCTTTCACAATTCCGGCCAGGGCACCGGAGCCCTTCTTGTTCACGATCGCCATGGCGAGGACGATCCAGAATACATGCAGCCCGGAAAGCAATTGGCCGCCCATCGGTATTCCTGTCAGGCTGCCGAAAGAGCTGGCCAGATAGCCTACGTACGTTGACGCCACGCCGCCGAGACAGCTCAGTATGGCGATCATTAAAAGGTCCTTCGTGTTGAAGTAGTACTTATTTGTCATATGAACATCCCTTAAAAGAAAGATCGAAGCCAATTTTTTTATCGTTCATCTATTCCACCCCGATGGTATCTATGCTCATCCAGTCAAGCACGTTCTTATCCGCGGTCGCGAGCTTCCACTCCCGACCATTACATGTGAAAAATTCGAGAAGCCTTCCTTGAATAGGAAGTCCCTCAGGCTGATGCCCATTGCCACATACCCGGTTTCAACGGTATATTCATGATTATCGGTAACATAGCCACTCGATAATCGACTATACACCATGGTATTGATGCCGGACTTAATGTTCTTTACTCCCGCATTGACCGGGAGATTGCTTCCTAGTATACGAATTGTGTCCCCATATGGCACCAGGATCGTCTCTCCCGTTACGTCACTCCTGTTAATCGTGAGCTCATAGTCATCCGCGTATAAGACAAGCCGGTCGAAATCACTCATACCATAGGCGTTCAGTAGCGTGAGCAGCGGCACTCCCTTTTCGGGCACTCCCACGCCATACCGGGCCTTAAAGGTAAGTACGTCACTTTGCTTCAGGCGAAAAATATCGGGGAGGGGTATTTGCTCATCCCGCGGGGTATCGCCCGTCAACAGGATTGTGCCGTTGGCGTTCGGGGCTGCTGTGCTGCCCTGATCTGGCGCTATAATATAGGCAAGAGTGCCGGAGGCTGCGGCCACCAGCACCATCGCCAGCCCTGCAAAGAGGAACTCGTTCCTGTCCATTTTTTCCTTAGGATACAGTTATGACGGTCAGGTTCTGTACCCAGTATTTGGCCGCCTGGCTCGGTATGCAGTCCCTGAGACCCTGATCACTGGTTAAGGCGAGCACCGAGTTCTGGTCTGCGCTTATGTTGGCCAGGGTAACGACCGCATTATACCCGTCCACGTCGCTGTGGAACGTAGCGGACGTAGCGCCGCTGAGAGGCCCGGCATTATTGAGCAGAGCATTAAGGGAAACCGCATCGGCATCGATGTAGCTTATCTTACCATGGGAGTTAAGGGTTAGGTTTACGTGTTTTACCCCAATTGCCCGGAGGTCTGACATCGAAAGGTACAGCGGATGGCTGACGTTCCCCTTAATGGTAAGCACAGTGATCCCGGGCTGATCAGGGTTCACCGATACGTGAAAGTCCACATAGGGCGGTAGTGTATATCCGGGCACAGTCGCCGTGGCGGGGGGTATATCCGAAGGTACTGGCGTCGGGGTGCCCATGGGCATTTGCATCGTCGTTGCGGTCGGTGTGGAAGTGGGCGCTGCCGTGGGAGCGGCCGTCGGTGAAACGGTCACGCTACCGGTCGTGCAGCCCGATACCGCCATTGTGGCGAGCACTACAACTAATATCGTTAATATAACTGGTACTTTTATCTGTTTCATTTATATTCACCTTGCATCGTAAGCTATTATGCTTATTATTTCATTGCTATGTTACTGATATTGATTACAGCATAAGCGAAAAAAAAATCCTATGCCTTTTTTATCTCTATCTTTACCGGCACCATGATCCACATGGGCCCTCTCTGGCCGGGCTCGACCAGGACGATGGCATTCTGGTCTACAACGTTGGTCAGGGGTGCCTCGTTCTGCTTTAAGCCCAGCGTGGCACCCTGAAGCTGCTCCATGGTATAGTCCATGCTGTAACCGTCGACGGCGGTAAGGGTATACGTCACGTTACCTTCGGGCATGCCCGCTTTTGCGAGTATTTCGGCCATGGGCACTCCGATGTAATCGCTCGTATTTTCCACGCCCATGCCGCTCATTTTCATTTTACTCGCATTTTTTACCTCGATAAAGTCCATGGATCTCAAGTCCGAGTACGTGATGGTTACGGGCGATATGTTGCCGCCGATGATCTCGATCGAATAATTTAAGCTATCCGCTAGCCCCGCCTTAAGCCCGGTATCGGCCTGCGTCGCACCGGAAGTGGAGACTGCTGGCATGGCACCCGGGCTCGTCGTGCAGCCGGCTATGGCTACGGCGAGGAGAAGGGCGGGCATAATGATGATCGTTGTGATCTTTTGTTTCATAGATGACCCCACGTTATTTTATTAATACGGGGAAAGGCGGTGTCGAGGGCAGGAATTTCCCGTAGGGCTCCGACTGTTCATACCTCAGCCCCCCATCAACAAACTTACAAGATAACTGATTGGATTTATATCTTTTGATATACAAAACTTAAATGTTTAATAAATATATTTAACATATGAGCTTCGACAAATATGAGAAAGAGAAAAAAAGGATTTAGTCCTTATCTATCTCGATGTTCACGGGCACTTTTATCCACAGGGCGCCCCGCTGGCCAGGCATGACGAGCTGTATCGGGTCCGTATTCACGTCGCCGGTCAGCGTGGTGCCATTTCGTTTCAAGCCAAGCACGGAGCCTTCAAGCTGATCTCTAGTATATACCATGACGTAGCCGTCCGGGGCCGACATCTTGAAGGTGACATTACCGTCCGGGACGCCTGCCTTTGCCAGTATCTCTGCCATGGGCACTCCGGTGAAGTCGCTCGTCACTTCCACGCCATTCGCTTTCACCATGGTCACATTGTCCTTTTCTACGATAACCATGGACTTCATGTCCGCATACGTTATGGTGACGGGCGACACATTGCCTCCGATTATCGTGATCCTATAATCATTACTGTCCGCAGACCTCATACTGGAAGGCATCGGGCCCATGCCCGACCTGGCGGTGCAGCCCGATAGGACGACGGTTGAAAGCAATACAAGCATTATGAGGAGCATGACTTTGATATTTCGTTTCATAAAAACCCCATTTATTATCGGCTATATTCCAATGGCCTTTAAAAACAAGACAATCGTATTTTATTTAAGTATTTGTTTTTACAATGTCAAATTGTTAAATATTATAGTTAAACATGAAGGCCTTTGAGAAGCGGCGGCTTCGACAATGTCTTGGAGCTTTACCGTGGTGATGGCGTCGTTATCCTGAAGGGAATAAAAAAAATGAACGTTTTTATTGGTTTAACGTATGGGCCGGACGATTTTAATTCGAGGTGAACGTTGCTTTTTCTGGAGCATAATGTATGGAGGCTTTTTCCATAGCCTGGCCCATGCGATAATAATTTGGTGGTTAGTCGCTACTTTCCTTTTGGATGATCAGAATGAGAACGGTGCGGCCCCGTTCTCTTCCATGTGTACTGGTGCGTTTGCAGTTACGCATTCATTCGCTAGCAATCTGTAATATGCCGTATGATATTTATAGTTTTTGTTAAACAATAAGTTTTTGTTTAATATGTTTATTATACAAACCTGGTCTTACCAGCCCCTGGAATATTCACCTGCGCAGGTGATGCAAACTATTGCGCCATCCTTGAGTCTGGCCCTGTGCCCGGCGGCCAGCTCTTCGTCCTCTGACCTGCCGCATTCCAGCTCTTCCATCGCCCGTACTGCCGCCAGATATCCCAGGATAAGCCCCGGACAGACATGGCCGTGGAACGCCACCGCATCGGAAAATGGCCTTACCCCCACCTTACAGGCCTTTGGCTCTCTGGAGTTTCGTGAGGTTTTACTCATATTTTCACATCGTCCTTTCGAGATTTAAGCATAACGGGGCAAGCCCCTGCAAAGCAATTAATTATCGCCTTTATATCGTTTATATCGAATAAAAATAAGCATATGATTAAAGATTCGCAATGGATAAATCATAGTAAGACAATTATATCATGAGGTATTTTTATGCAGTTCAGTGCACGTAACAAGCTACAAGGGACCATTAAAGAGGTCAAGCTCGGCACGGTCATGGCCATAGTCAAGGTACAGGTCGGCGATAACATCATCGAGTCCTCCATAACCAAAGAGGCCGTGGAAGAATTGAGCCTGAAGGTTGGCGACAAGGTCACCGCCGTCATCAAGTCCACATCCGTAATGATAATGAAGTAAGTAAAATTCATTATCATTTTTTCAGGGCTTATCCGGCGATTAAGAAAGAATTAAACATAGTATAGGTTATTCGCTAAACATTTAGTGGTAGTAAACCAAAATTTTTATATCTTGTATGGCATGTATTAGGTGAGACCATGAAGAACACGGAGTGGAAAAAACTGGAAAGCATGATGGAAGACCACCATGTGGACGAACGCGTACGAGGATACATCAGGGAGAGCGTCAAGTTCCATACCTTCCCGGCGGCAGGCCTCATCCTGGGGGTCTTTATGGTCGACATGGCCATGGAGAAGCTCGATGCGAGCCCCGAGGATAAGCTCTATGCCGTGTCCGAGACGCACAAGTGCCTCCCCGATGCCGCCCAGGTACTTATCCACTGCACCTATGGCAATCACCGGCTGAGGATCATTAATACCGGCCGTTACTCCGTGACGGTGAACCGTTTCGCCGAAGGTAACAGTGCCCCCGGCGTCCGTGTCTTCGTGGACGTCGATAAAATGAAACCGTATCCAACGCTCTACGCATGGTATATGAATGATCCCGATTATAAAGGCGGGGTATCCGGCAACGACCTGCTGGAGGAAATACTGGATGCGGGGCGGAACATCCTTTCATGGGAAAACGTGGATGTCCGGTTCGAGCCCAAGGAAAAATGGAACTCTGTCAGGTGCCCTTCCTGCGGCGAGATGGTGCCCGAAAATACCCTGGAGGACAGCGTCTGCAGGGCATGCGGGAGCCTGGCGTACTACGATAAGGCGCCGAATTAGCTGACCGATATGTTGCCGTAATTATCCACGGAAACGTCGATCTCGTCCACCGTAAGCCGCCCATGGATCTTGTCCTGGGCCTCGGTCTTGAGCTTTACGACGACCATGGCCGCATCGATGTTGATCTTGATGCGCTTCTTGTCCGCGGCCTTGAAGAGCTTTTCCGGTATGTCGTACAGGTCGGTGCCGGCCGCCAACGTAAGCCAGATGGGCGCTTCCAGTGCCTTGAAGAACTTGATGGTATTCTTCGCCTTTTCCACGTTCTTGAGCGCCGTATTCTCGATAATGCAGATATTCCCCCGGGTAGTCTTTAATGACCGGGCGATGTCCGCCTGTGACATGCCTTTTTTCTTGAGCCGCAGGATCTCGATCTGCTTATCGGTTAAAAAGAGGTCTTTCTCATCTTCCCTCATGTCCACCCTCGCAAATGTTTAATAGTTTTATTAAATACTATGGTAAATAGTTTATGAATGTGCGCTCGTCCCCGCATATTATTATATAATACTTTATAATAAAATATAAAAATTATTAAATATGGCCTTTGTGAGTTTATTATATGATTATTATAAAATAAAAATATAACATGATAATCACTTATAATTAATTTGTTGTTTCTTGTCAATCGGAATGGATACATTTATAAACACTTTACATCTACAATCCTGTTAGATTACAATATAGATCTCATAACGAGGTGTAACAATTGATATCCAATGTCGTAAAACAAGACCTGGTCAAGGAGGACCAGGGCATTATCAAGTGCACGGACGTGACCTGTCCCGTATGCGGCATGTCCTGCGATGATATCGAGATCGAGCTGAACCCGACGACGGTCACGACGAAGAACGCGTGCCTCATGGGCGATGCGAAGTTCCAGGAGCTGAGAAGCTCCCACAGGCTGGTACATCCCATCGTGAACGGCGAGCGCGTGGCATGGCAGGAAGCCCTGGAAGCCGCGGCGGACATACTGGTAAAAGCGAAGAGGCCATTCTTTTTCATGGGCAGCGAGACCTCTAACGAGGCGATGGCGGTCGGCATCGAGATAGCCGAGTACCTCGGCGGCCTCGTCGACGGCAACGCGACGATCTGCCACGGCCCCACGGTCATGGCTATCCAGGACGCGGGCCAGGTAGGCTGCACCCTGGGCGAATGCAGGAACCGCTCGGACCTGGCGATCTACTGGGGATGCAACCCGGCGGATTCCCATCCGAGACATATGAGCCGCCACTCGATGTACAACAGGGGATTCTTCGTGGAGCAGGGCTACCAGGGCAGAAAAATGGTCGTCGTGGACCCGAGACGCTCCCCCACCGCGGCGCAGGCGGACCTCCACGTACAGCTCCTGCCCGGCAAGGACTATGAGCTGCTGGATGCCGTCATGGTCGCGCTCCGGGGCCAGGAGCTCAACCCGGACACCGAAAAGGTCACCGGCGTGAGCCAGGACACCATCAAGAAGATGGCCGAAATGATCAAGGAATGCAAGTTCGGCGTCATATGGGTCGGCCTGGGCATCGCGAGCACCCATGGCAAGCATCATAACGCCTCCATCGCCATGAGGCTGACGCAGCTGGCCAACACATACTCGAAGTTCGTTATATTGGCCAACCGGGGCCACTGCAATGTTGCAGGCTTCAACCAGGTATTGTCCTGGACGGCGGGGTTCCCGTTCGCGGTAGACTATTCGAGAGGAGTCCCCAGGTACCAGCCCGGCGAATACTCATGCGTTGACGCCCTGAAGCGCGGCGAAGTCGACGCAATGCTCGTCATGTGCGCCGATCTCGGCGGGCACCTGCCCAAGAAGGCAGTCGAGCGGATGATGGATATACCGGTCGTATCGCTCGAGATCGCCCCCGGCCCGCAGGCATTCGTGAGCGACGTCATATTGCCGGGCGTGCTGGACGGCATGGAGTGCGAAGGCACCTTCTATCGTATGGATAACGTGCCCATCTACGCGAGGAGCTTCACCAAGCCCCCGTTCGACTTCACCGAGTCTAACGAGGACACGCTGAAACAACTGTTGAAGATCGTAAAGGAAAAGAAGCCGAGGAAGTGAGCGACATGATGGATATAATCCTTAACACGGGCTCTACCGTTTACCAGGGAGCCATAATTAAAGGCGGTAACAAGTTCACCGAGGGATACACCAGGGAGGCCGGATATTGTAACATAAACCCGGCCGACTTCGAGGCGCTGGGCAGGCCGTGGTTCGTACGCGTGACCAACGAATACGGCGACAGCGTCGTCGTCAGGGCGAAGAAGACCAACACCCAGCAGGTCGGCGAGGTATTCATCCCCCGCGGTATCTGGGCGAACGTGGTCGTCACCCCGGAGACCGAGAGCACCGGCAGCCCCCGCTACAAGAACCTTCCCGTCAAGATCGAGAAGTGCGACGGACCGGTACAGGGCCCGGAAGAGCTCATGAGGTCCAGCTTCGTGAACGGCGCGAACGCGGCCGAGTACGAATCTAAGAAGTACCTGGATAAGAAGACGTCCCAGGTCGGACAGCACTAAAAGGGATTTCCGATGGAGGATCCATGCACGGCCTCGTACGAGGCCGTGGAGGTCGTTGACGGCGAGGCCCGGCGGGTCAAAATTGACGCTATCCGGGACCGGAAGATCGAGCTATACGTTAACGGCCGGCTGGCCGCCTCCATTGTTTCGTCGCCTGAATTTTTAGAGGCCCTCGCCTGCGGCTATATGATCGGCGAGGGCATTGCCTTTTCGGCCGGGGACATCGAATCCGTCGAAGTGAAGGGCTCGAAGGTTTACGCTCGGGTAAAGCCCGGTAATGTCCAGGGTTTTAGGCCGCGTGGAGCGCTTGACGTGAAAAGCCTGTTCCACTGTGTTCTCCGCGCAATGGAGTTCTTGCCTTCGCTCGGGGCTGGAGAATTTCATTTTTCCATCATTTTTTCCGCACATGGCGGCCTGATATCATATGCGATCGACGTCGACCGGCACGGCGCCCTATGGAAAGCCGCCGGCAAGGCCATTTCAACGGGCCTGGACTTGAGCGACTCGCTGGCGATATGCTCGGGCCGGGTCGATTCGGCCATGGTCAGGGCAGCGTGCTCGGCGGGCATCAGCGCGATCATTACGCCGGCATCACCGACGGACAAAGCAGTGGAATCCGCCCGGCGCGAGGGCATAACGATCATGCGATTTGAAGGGCCCGCCAGGGCCTCTGTCTATTGTGACGAAGGGTCGCTTTCGGGCATGGAATTCTTTAGGGACAGGACGGTAGAGCTCCTGGAATATTGAGCACGGCCGATATTTATCTATAACAGTTACTATTTTTATATATTGCAACTTACACCATTAACTATATGAATTATGGGCGGATTGAATCAGTGATAGACGATGGGCGAGCCATGCGGGGAAATTGCATGACAGGGAGCTTAAAAAATATGGTGGCGAACGAAAAGAGGGACGTGACCGCCAGCTACCATGCGGTCAGCATAGAGCGGGACAGGGCGCAGGATACTGAGGCCGATGTTTGCGTCGAGGATAGCGTCAACCTGCTACTCAACGGCATCCGGGTGGCCAGCCTTACGATCACACCCGTCGAGCTGGAGGCGTTCGCCTATGGATACCTGGTCTGCGAGGGCCTCATCAAGTCCATCGACGAGGTGAGCAGGCTGGAAATACAGTGGCCCAACGTGAACGCCACGGTACCGACGTTTGCCAACGACGACGTGGGATTGTGGATGGAGATCCGCAGCTCCGGTTGCGTGGGCGTTAAGGCTACATGGAGCGGCCTCGAGGAGCCGCTGAAGTCGACATTGGTCGTGGGCAAGGACCTCATCTTTTATTCTCTTGGCTTCATCAATGAGCTAGCCGTTAACTGGAAGAAGACGGGGGGCACGCACTGTACCATCATCTTCGACGGCGCCGGAGGCATCGTCTCCTACGCGGAAGATATCGGCCGCCATAACTCGATGGACAAGGCAGTGGGCAAGGCGCTCATGGACGGCCGCGACCTGTCGGGATGTTTCATGGTCTGTACGGGACGTATGGCCGGCGGCATGGTGGCTAAGGCTTACAGGGCCGGCGTCCCCATACTGATCAGCAATACGGCCCCGTTTACGACGGGCATCGAGCTTGCGAGAAAGCTGAACGTGACGCTTGTATGCTTTGCCAGGCCCCCGAGGATGCTCATCTATAGCGGCTGCGAACGCATAGGCGGCCTGGGGCAAATCAGGAGATAGGATGTTGAAGCAGGCGACCATGGTGCCATATGACAGGGCGGTCGAGCTTACCGACCAGATGAGGGGAAAGTTTTTTTCGTCTCTGGGAGCGGAGATGGTCCCTGTCTCGTCAGCGCTGAACCGGAGGCTGGCCTCGGGAGTCCGTGCGGTAGCGCGGTCGCCGCCTTATAATATATCCACCATGGACGGGTACGCTGTCGATACAACCGGTAAGTTCCCGTTAACGCTCGTGAGCGAGGTATTCGCCGGGAACGGGCGGATGCACGTCCTGCGCAAGGGCGAGACCATGTACGTGGCGACCGGAGCGGTCGTGCCTGAAGGCGCGGGCGCCGTTCTAAGGATAGAGGACGCGACGGTAAAAGATGGTAAAATATTTTCCGATGGCATGCCAGAGCCGGACACCAATATAATCAGGGCCGGGGCCGATTTTGAGAAGGGCGATATGATACTGGAACAAGGCACTGTCGTTAATCCTTCGGCCATTTGCGTCTTGAACGCGGCGGCCGTGGAGGAAGCCAGCGTCTATAGAAAGATCAAAGTGGGCGTCCTGTCTACGGGCGACGAGATCAAGAACGGTATGGCCAGGGACAGCAATGCTCCCATGGTCTGCGCCATGCTGGAGAACTGGGGATGCGAGCCGGTGCATGTGGGCGTGGCGCCCGATGATGCTGATACCACAAAAGCCATGCTGGACGATGCGGCAGCTAAATACGACGTGGTCGTGACCATCGGCGGCGTATCGGTCGGTAAAAAGGATTTCGTGATCTCGACCGTATTACAATACGGCGAGGTCGTGTTCCATGGCTACAAAATACGCCCCGGGAAGCCATTATTAGTTTCATATTATCACGGGAAGCCGGCCTTCTCACTGCCTGGAAAGCCGACGGGCGCTTTTACGGCGATGGAGCTTATCCTGAGGAGGTTTATCCTGGGAGACTGCCGGCGGGGCGCGGCCGTAGCCATTCTGAATAGGGATATGGACCTTAGGGCAGAGGGTTTCGGCTACGTCGTATACGTGCAGCTCAAGGATGGCAAGGCGGTGCCCATGGGCTATGAGGACTCGCCCCTGAAACTGTTCCCGGGCCCGGGGTACAAAGTTTCCGTCGTCTCCTCGTCGCCGAGGGCTATCGTGGCAGACGGGTTCTTTATGGCCGGCGGGGACTTGAAAGCCGGGCAATCCGTCTTAGTAAATTTATTATGATTGAGAGGGGCTAAACGACCTCGATGTCGAAGAGGTCGTTCACGTCGCATTCGAGTATGCCTTCGAAGTCCTTCATGAACCGTTTAAACTTAAAGACGATCGTCTTTTCCTCGTTGAAGATAGAATACGTATCGCTGTGCGACTGCTTCAGCTTGGGCCTGAGGTTGTAGAGTAGCCGCCCGCTGCCCAGCCGGGCCCCGGTGATGCCGATCAAGGAGTCGGATACGCAGGGGTTCTTACCGATGATAATGCCGATATTATCATTCCTGAGGTCGCTGCCAAGCATCAGGTTCGCCACCATGGCCATGCGTACGGCCAGGGCCAGCCCCGTACATCGCTCCCCGTGGAAATTAAGGGCTTCATGGATCAGGCCATCCTTGTAATCCTGGGGCAGCATTTTTTTGATCTTTTGTGTCCTGTCCGGGTTTTTCGCCGAAAAGATACAGTCCATGCCGGCCTGGTAGGGCTTGATATCGAGCAGCGGGGTGCCGTCGATGACGTCCATGCCCGAGACGAAGATGTACCGGCCATAATGCCTCATGACCTTTACGACCGTGACCGATATCGGGTTAGGCCTGGCCGGGGACCTCAGCGAAAAAACGCCCTGTTCAGGGAGGCTCGTGGATATCTTCCGGGGAACGGCCTTCAGCACGCTCCTGTCGGCCTCGTGGAGCCAGCATAATAGGATCAGGTGTGTATTGCCGTCGATGCCCTGGATGGCCGCCGTGTATTCCTCGGAGATCTCTATCTCGGCGTTCACTCCGCGGATGGGCATATCGTCCCGTGATCTTATGGGAGAATGCACTACCCCGATCGGCTTCAGCTCTATGGCCCCGGCAATTGGTATATCGACTGTCATTAACATATCCCGGAATTAGTAAAGTAATACACTTACTGTCGTATATAAAAATTGCCATTCTCTAAAAATAAATTATCATTTTTAATGATAAAAACACATTAACGGTGTTCTTCCGAAAAATCATAGTCGAAGTCGGTGATCTTTTTAACGCTTTTCAACGACAGGTAGTAATCGGCCTTGTACAGGGCGAGGAAGGCGAAGACGAACGTCTGGATCAATACCTGGAATACTGCCATAATTAACAGCGAGGACGGCGCCATCGAGGATGGGACCATGCTGAGAAGGGCCGTGGCATTCAGGGTGGCATTGGGGCCGATCATGGATGAATAATTCGTCTGGTTCTGCATGATCGGCGCCGTGACGCCGATAAACAGCGGCATCTGTACCAGAGCCTTAAAGATGGCGAGTATGAAAAAGAAGGGCACGGTCTTTACCAGGTTGTGTTTCACGAAGTCTATGCTGTTCTTATATGCCGCGATGACGCCGGCGCCATCGGCAACGATGCTTATATCATAAAACTCCAGGGACATTAGTATCAGGAACAGGAGCGCGGCTGCCAGTAATATCATGATGGACGTCATCAGAGGATCGCCGAGCCCGGCGACGAGGACTATGACGACCGCTACGAAATATAAGATATAGAACAGGATGAAAGAGATGATCCCGCCCATGAGCATCCTGGCATAGTTCTTCACTGCCGAGCCCATGAACGTCGAAAGGCTCGAAGAGCCATTTTTTCTCATTTCCACGGCGTAGCCCAGGGCACCGCCCACGAGGAACGGCAGGATGAGCAGCGGAAGCAGCATCTGGGAATAGTTGGCCGCAACGGACTTGATGACGTCGTCGTATGGCCCGAACATGGCCAGCTGGGGGAGCGAGATGATCCCCAGGATAAAGCCCATTGCCAAAAGGATAGGGCTGTTCCCCAGCGCTTTAATGCTTTTCCGGAATATCGTGATAAAGTCATCCATTGATGGCACGCCGAGATTTTAAGAGGCTCCCAAAGCATAAATAATTAATGCGTTTACCGCAGGACACAAACGATATATAGATAAAAAAGAAATATTGTTCTATATCAATCGAACAAATATCAAAAGGTCGATGACCGATATGCTTAGCTTTAAATGTGAAGTCTGCGGCACAGTCACCAAAGCCGCCATAAGGCCGCACCTGTGCCCGAAATGTGGTGCCAAAAGGGCCCGGCTGCATAAGGTAGAAGAAAATAAATGAAGAGGAACTGAACATGTCGAAACTAACGAATATTATGGAAAAAACGTTCACCGGAGAGACCATGGAAGTCGGCCTGTACCTGGCCATGGCCAAGAAGGCCGAGCTGGACGGGCTTCCCGAAGTCGCCCTGTACCTCCGGGGCCTGGCTTGGGAAGAAGCGGGCCACGCCTGTGAAGTAGCCATCATGCTCGGCAAGATCAAGTCCACGAAGGAGAACATCGAGTATATGCTCGGCGGCGAGACCATGGCAACGAAGGAAAAGCTGGAGGCGGCCAGGGTCGCCAAAGAAGAGGGCAACAGCGATGCTGCGACGTTCTTCGAGCGTGCCTCCGCCGATGAGAACCGCCATAGGTCGGGCCTGCAAGGTTTCTTAAATAAATTAAAATAAATTTTCTTTTTTTAGTTTTTATGTCCTTTCGCAGTCTTCGCTGGCGCACTGGGGACATACGATCGGGAAACGATCCGGGTCTTCCTCGAACACGTAACCGCATCTTTTGCAAACGAAAAAGACCTTGCTCTGGTCTATATCTTCCATAATGTTAAGTTCACGGCCTCCTATGCTTATAAAGTATTCGGTTTGAGGACTGCCATTTGCTCGTTGCAGCCTTAAATGTTATAAAGGTACGTCTCGAATATAGGATTGGTGCATAAATTGGATAGAGTGCTCGAATTCGGCTCCAGGAAAGTTGAGCCCATCGTGCGAAAGCTCAGCGAAATGAGGGACGTCGTCTACGACATCGACTGGCTGAAGACCGCACGGGACATGGATCTTTACTACATGTACAGGGACCTTGCGATGAGCAGGAACGACCACTCTGTCATGCTGGATGATCATCTCCGGTTCGATATCACGGTGATCCCGCCCAACAAGCTGGGCGTCGAGTACGTGAAGACCGCGGGCCACTACCACCCCTGCATAGAAAACACCAACGTTACCTATCCCGAGATCTACGAAGTCCTGCGGGGTACGGCGCATTACCTGTTACAGCGGTGCGACGGCCATATCACCGACGTGGTCATGATCGAAGCGCGAGAGGGCGACAAGGTGCTCATCCCGCCCAACTATGGGCACGTGACCATCAATCCATCCAACAAGGAGCTGAAAATGGCCAACTGGGTCTCCCGGGATTTCGAGTCCCTGTACGAGCCCTATAAAAAATGCGGCGGCGCCGCCTATTTCGAGCTGGCCGACGGGCACCTGATACGCAACGGCCGATGCGACCACATACCGGACATACGCTACCTCAAGCCCACGAACATTACGAAGGTAGGCCTGCATAAGGGCAAGGAGATGTACGGCCTTGTTCGCGAAATAAAGAAACTCGAGTTTTTAAATAAGCCGCAGGATTACGAGTGGCTCTGGGAAATGGTGTTGAGCGACAAGAACCGTGCCGAGCCGCAGATGACCCTTAATGATTAAAATTGGTTCTTCCGTGCTTTTTGGATTGTTTAGTCCAGTAGATTTTTTGTAGTTTATTTCGTATGGATTTTTATGGTAGTGGGTCTCTATTGTCTCCTGCGAGACATATTTATTATGCCGTTTGCCATTTCCTCCTGTCGGGTATCACAGAGACACAGAACTCTTTTTTATGATAGAGAACACAGAGGGCACAGAGGACTCATTTTTTGTTTTTCTGAGACACAGAGTTTTATTAGAGACAGGGCTGATTAAAAATGGTCCACTACGATCAATTGACAATTTCATCATTGC
>Ga0209039_10001409_pt1 | contig 22380 bp, 24 predicted proteins | sample BogFormECP12_OM1_FD_188238 | JGI IMG/M metagenome (GOLD analysis project Ga0209039, IMG submission 188238) | Bog forest soil microbial communities from Calvert Island, British Columbia, Canada - ECP12_OM1 (SPAdes) (version 2) | ecosystem: Environmental > Aquatic > Freshwater > Wetlands > Bog ... | reverse complement strand
CTCTTCCAGCCCCTACTCAAGGATAGTACCATCGAGCAACCTCCGGGCCAATCGTAAGGTACGCGCTACCCAGCTCTGGTAACGCTGCCCGCCATAGTACTAAATCGGCAGAACGCGAATTTTCTTGAGTGTGAGCCGCTTAGCCGACGCTCCGCCCCTATGCTTCGAGGATTCAGAGGGTTGGCGGGGCGTCAGTTGAATAAACGGGTAGCCTTTATGAGATAAAAGGACTCAGCGGACGGCGGAGTTGAGATGGCCGGCGCGAGGTGGGACTGTGGACTGCGTGGACAGAATTTGTCGCCCCGGAGTGACAGATTCTGTCACTCGCGGCTTTCGGACCAGACCACTGAACGCGCAGCCAGTTGAACTAGTCTCGCTGTCGTCGGCACTCGTGATCCCTTGTTCCCCGTCAGCGCGCGATAGCGTCATCCGCTGCCCTAGCGTGCTGGGTATGGTTCTCCCTCAGCACTTGCTTAATGGGTTCCATTATTCAGCCTCCGGATCGTAAAGACCGAGTTGCTCCATCGCTCGAAGAAAATGCTTTACGTAGACCTCTTTCACGCAGCCCTTACTGCGCTCCACGATAACGAACGTCTGGTCGCCGACGGTGAACGCATGGTGTGAACCGGGCGCGTGGCGGTGGTTGTAGTTTCGCCCCAAGTGAGGGATATGGTTGTCCAGGAGAGTCTAAGCTCCCTAAAACGCACGTTCTTTGGAGACGCTGCGATCTCTCTGATCCTCGCCCTGATTCTGGACTCATCCATTGGAGGAGTTGTGCTCTCCTGATCGCCACCCTGACTCTCGACTCATCCAATCACTTTTGTGCATGGTACTATCCGTGGTATCGGCGGGTGTCAAGAGAAACTTTAGCATGCGATTAACTGTCTGTATTTCAGATATATAGGAGACATTCCGTGTTGTAGCGCGGGCGGTGTGGACACCTGCCTCTACCGCGGTTGCCGTTGCTCGCGAGGTGCGCGCGCCACTTCACGGCGAAAGTAGCCACCGGCAGAGAAGCAAGAGGTTGCGCCCGGCGCTTGTCCTACAGAGGGAGTCCGCTTGGCGCGCCAACTCGCCGGCCTCGTAAAAGTCTCCTGCGAGGATAGCTTGCCGTGCGTCTTCCCTGAGCCTGGAGGCCCTGGCCGCCAGAAACATCAGCGGACGCAGGTCGGCGCCGCAACGGGAGCAGGTGATCGCGCCTCGGAATCGGGCCTGGCACACCGGGCAGCGCGGCGATTCTTCGTTCAACTCTCCTCCATGACGAGTGGCGAGAAACAGGGGAAATCAGAAATTAGAAAGATTAGAAAGTAGAAATCAGAAAAGAAAAACGGTCCTCGTTCTGATTTCCACTTTCTAATTTCTGATTTCCCTTCATCCTTTACCCTTTAGCCTTCACCCTTTGTTTAGCTCCCCTCCACAAAAAACAGCAGCTCGCGCAGCGCCTTGATCCCCTGCGCCAGCGCTTGCTGATCGTCGGAAGCGATGGCGGCATCGATTTTGGCGTGCAGCTCGATGGCCTCTTCCGCGTCCTCCGGGTGCATGCGATCGAGCAGTTGGCGCGATTGTTCGATCAGGTTCCTGGCCTCGCTCTGGTGCTGAGTGGAGGTAGCGGGGCCGGTAGCGGTCGGGGCTTCGGGCAGGGCCTCAGTTTCGCCAGCTTCCTCCTCGCTTTCGACTTCCTTGCCGGCGATGGTAATTGCGTCCTCCAGGAATTCGCCCAGGTCCCCGTCGTCAAGCTGTTCGGCGCGCGCGGCGAAGAGCGTTTTCAGCCGCTCGCGCGACGCCGCAATCTCCGCTGCGCTCTTGGCTTGGAGGGCGTTGGTGATGGTGATGTGCTTGGATTTCCCGGTCTCCTTCTCCACGGCGGTGACGTGCAGGATGCCGTCCACGTCCAGGCTCATGCGGCACAGCACCTCGTTGGCCTCGCGAATCGGGCGCAGGCCCTCGATGCGAAAATCGCCCACCAGGATGTTCTTCATCGCGTCGTCGTCGTCGCCTTGATAGATCTCCACCTGCACGATCGTTTGGAAAGGAGCGGCCGTACAATAGCTCTCCGTCCGCGTCACCGGCAGCGGTGTGTTGCGGTAAATGATCGGATGATAGCAGTGCGGGTAGGGGATGCCGTTGCGCTCTCCCAGGTAAGAGGGGCCGAAGGAGAAGGGTGAGACGTCCACCAGCACCCGCTCCACCTCGTGCCCGGCAAGACGCGACGCCATAACCCCCGCGCCCAGGGCGACGCACAGATCGGGATGGACGTCCTGACGAGGGGCGATGCCGGAGCGCTCGCGCAGCAGCCGCGAGACCAGGGGCGTGCGCGTGGACCCGCCGACGAGAAGGATCGCATCGATATCGCCGGCGCCCTTGCCCGCATCGGTCAGCGCCTTGGAAACGCTGTCGAGCGTGGACTCCACCAGGTGAGAGATCATCGCCTCATATTCGTCGCGGGTGAGTTCGAGCTCGAGGTGCAGAGGTTTTCCGTGATCGATCACCAGGGCCTCTTCCCGCACGCGGGCGTAAGGCTCAAAACTCAATTTTTTCTTGGCTTCTTCCGCCGCCCACCATAGCCGGGCATGGGCCGCCGGGTGGCCGTGGCGAAGATCGATCGCGTATTGCTTCTCAAACTCCTGCTCCAGCCGCTCCAGCAGGAGATCGTCGAAGTCGTCGCCGCCGAGGTGATTGTTGCCGTGACTGGCGAGCACTTCCGTGACATCGCCTTCCACCACGACGACGGAAACATCGAAGGTGCCGCCGCCCAAGTCATAGACCATTGCCGTGTGGCGCGAGGCGTCGCCGAAGCCGTAGGCCAGGCTGGCCGCCGTCGGCTCGTTGAGGATGCGGACCACTTCCAGGCCGGCGAGCGCGCCCGCTTCGCGGGTAGCCGTGCGCTGGGCGTCGGAGAAGTACGCCGGCACCGTGATCACGGCCTTCTCCACCGGCTGGTTCAGTTCGCGCCGCGCCCACTCCGCCAGTTCGCGCAGGATGAGGGCGGAGATCTCCTGGGGCGAAAAAGTCTTGTCGCCCAGCGTCACCGACTCCATGGATCCCATCTTGCGCTTGACGCTGCGCACGGTGCGCTCCGGATAGAGGATCTGCTGATTGCGCGCCGCCTGGCCGACCAGCAATTCTCCGGCAGGCGAGAATCCTACGCAGGACGCCAGCATCTTGTTCCCCGGCCCCATCACCCTCACCCGGTCGCCGACAAACGCCGCGATTTCCGAGTTGGTGGTTCCCAAATCGATGCCTACAACCAGATCATTCATGCTCATCTCCTGCTGCCGCTCCTGCTGCGGCTTGTGCCGCCGCTCCGGCCGCCACCGCTGACGGTCGACGCGCCACCCTCACCTGTGCCGGACGGTAGACCTCGCCTTTCCACTCGTAGCCGGCGCGGTAGACTTCCAGCACCGTGCCCTCGGGCGCGCCGCTGGTTTCCTCCAGGTCCACCGCATGCATCGAGGTGGGGTCGAAGGGCTGACCTTGGCACTCGATCTCCCGGACGTGGGACTGGTCGAGAACCTCGTTGAGGCGCTCGAGGCTAAGCGAGTAGCCCTTTTCGAGCGCCGCCACCGCATCCACGGCCGCTTCGAGCGGCTTGTCCAGGCCGAAGAGCCTGCTCCTCCACCCCAGGTCGAACGACTTTCGCAACTCCACCTGGCCGGCGCGCGCCGAATCGAGGCCGCGGCGCAGACGGTCGCGGAGATCGAGGAGAACGTCGAGGACTTCCCCGCGGGCGCGCTCGTCCGCCTGGCGCTGCATCTCCGGCAGGAGCGGCGCCAGTTCTGCCACGGGCGCGACGGTCTCACTGAGCTGCTTGAAGCTCCGGCCTTGAAGTTTCACTTCCTGCGTCAAAGCGGTCATTGCCGACCACATGGAATACAGGTCCCACTGGCCGTCGATCCTGCCCGGCGGAGTGGCTGTCGCGGTCGGCGCTGGTGAACCGTCCTGGGGCCCGGCGTCGAGGGCGGCGAGAACCTCGGCGGCGATTCCCTGTGGCGGTTCCTCTTCCGCCAGAACGCTGTCGAGCCACGCGGTGAAGCGGCTCAGGATTTGTTCGCGATCCATGTTTCTCTTTCGGGGCCTATTTCTCTTTCAGCACCGCGAGCCAGGGAGCCGGCCCCACAAATCGCCTTTCCGGCGCGCGGTCCGCAAGCAGGGAAACCAGCGGCGCCCAAGGGTCCGTCGACAACAGCAGGTGGAGGGCGCGGCGGCGCGGGTCGCGCAGCACCTCGTATGCGTCGCGAATGCGCTCGAAGGCAGCGGGGGAGCGCTCCGGCGGGTGCTCCTTGACTTTCTTCAGGTAAGCGGCGCGGATCTCCTTGTCGGTGGCGTTCGTCGCCACGTCCAGGATTTCTCGCGGGTCGTCATGGGGACCGAGTGTGCTTTGACGTTCCATGCTTCAGAATAAGCTGCCTTGCCCGGACCCGCTGGGCGGTCTCGGCGTACCAGGCGGTCCAGGGCGGCGGCGACGGTGTTTGTGGTGGGGCCCCCGGCGCTTGCCCATGCCCAAGAGGTCGTCTAATTGGTTCATGATTTCATCAAACTCCTCCGGCGTGACTGGACCCATATCGTCGTCAAATTCCTCATCGTCTTCCTCATCATCATCGAAGAAGGGTTCGTCGTCAAAAGGACTTTCAAACTTGGGAGTTCTCAACGGAGGGAACTCGCTCGCTTGTTTCTCCAGGCTCAACACTTTGTTTAACTGGTCGGTACTCATGGAAGAAGAGGAACCCGACGCGTGGGGATTGAGGACGCCCATAAAGAAGTGTCCGCGCCGGCACTCCACGGCCTCGTCCACCAAGCCCATGTCCCGCTGTCGGCGCGCCAGCTCCGCGGCCGCCGCAAAGCACTGATCGCGGCGCTCCGGCTCATACTCGGGCAGCGCTCGCCCCCGCAGCAAGAGAAAGCGCGCCTCCGTCGCACCGCCCTTGGCCAGTCCGGCTCCGGAGGCGGCAAAAGCCAGGTGCCGACGATCGAGGCGCAACGCCGCCTCAGCCAACAGCCGAAGCTGGCGCGCGTCCATCGCGCCGGGTGTCCTCCCGAGTTCATCGAGAAGCTGTTTTTCAAAGGCGGGCGGAATGGTGAGCGGCCAACCGAGATCGTCGCCCAAGGCGCAGCCGCGCGCCACCGCCGCCGCTAACGACTCCTTGCTATCGAAAACGATGTTGCGGTTATAGTAGCGGTCCGTCACCAGATCGAGCAACTTACAGAAGTCGGCAATGCCGGCGACCACCATCGCCGCGGCTACCCGACTCCCGATCAGATCGGCCGCCTGCGCGAGATTGCGGGCGGCGCCATCGGAATCGCTGCGGAGCACGCAGAGGGTCCAGCGTAACACCGCCAGAAAAGCGGGACGGTCCCCTTCCCGGGCCTGCGGCAAGGCTTCGAGTTCTTCAATATCGCGTTCCGCCAGGTGAGGCTTGCGCTGCTCCACGTGACGCATGGCCGTAGCGACCAGCAAGCGGAGGCGTCCCCGGCGCACCTCGGGGTTGAGGGCGGCGAGGCCTTCGGCTTGTTCCAGATAGCCGAGGGCTTTCTTTAGAGCGCCTCTTTTCTCCGCCAAATCCATCAGGCGAAGCAGCGGCCGGCTATCCTTGGGCAAGGCCCGCTTCCAAGCCTCGGCGGCCTCCTCCTCCAACTTCCAACCTGAGCCTTGCCGCGCCCACTCCAGCCACCGCATGAAGACTTCGGGATCGGGGTCGATAGCACAGGCCCGCGCGTAAAGCTGCTCGGGAAAGAGGATGAAGGCGTCGTCCTCGTTGTATTTACGCGCCAACTCGCGAATCGCGGGCGGCTGGTCCAGGTAGTCGTAGGAGCGGCCGGAAAATCGATTGAGGAAGGACCGCTGAAGGTCGCCGAGATCCTCGCGCGGAATGTGCTGCAAGATATCGGCCATGTGTAGATAGAGGGCGGCGACTTCGGGTCCATCGGCCGGGAACCAGCCCTCGTGGACGGCGTGGCGGCGAAACTCATCCCACATGGTGCAGGCGGGAAGGCAAGCCATCGAGCGCGGGTCCTCGGCCTGCCGCGCCATCAGGCGCCAGAAATAAGCGTCCTTCCGTGGAGCGCCGCCCATCGCATCGCGGACCTGCTCGTAAGTGATGTCCGCGTCGGAGCCGCGCACTCCGATGTGCTGTCTGAGCCGATCGAGAAGGTCGGGACAAGCCTCCCGGCACGCCCGCACCGCGTTTTGGATAGCCGGAATGAGTTGCTTCCGCCTTCCGGCGGTGAAAGCGGTGTCGAGCGATTGCAGCGAGCCTCGAAGGCTATCCATCTTGCCGCCAACTTGGGCGATCAGAAAGGAAGCGGCGGGCTTGAGCCCCGGGGCGGCCTGGCGGGAGATCATGGCGCGCACCGCTGGGGCCAGCCGCGCCGGAGCCGAGTCGGGATCTATGAGCTGGAGCCAGCGCTCGCAAGCAGCGTCGTCCGGCCGGTAAAAGGCGGCAATGGCGCGCACCAGCATCTTCCACGGCGCGAGCGGGCTGCGGCGAGAGATTTCCGGCAGCGCCAGAGCATCATCTTCGACCGGTGCCGCGGTGACCGCTTCCCAGGCTTTCTGCAATCGAGCGGCGCCGGCGCGCAGCGGATGCTCGGCTGGGAGCGCCGGGTTCTGAGCCAACGCGCCGAGGTCGGTGAGTTCACGCCTTATAATCGTCTCGATTTCGACGCGCCTTTCCGGCTCCAGCACAGGATCGTTCAACTGGCGGATCAGATCGTCCAGGGACTCCTTGCGGACGGCGACGTCAACGTGAATTTCGGCGAGTGCCCCCCTCGCAGAAGGGTAGCGCTGCCGCACCAGGTCGAGGAGTGCCTTGGCCTCCACCGCGAGGCCACTCTTCAGGAGAGCTCGAATTCTGGCGCCGTAGGCCTTGACCAACAGCGCTTCCGAGGCGGACGTGCCGGCACGCTTGTGAATCTGCTTCGCCAGCTCCAGCGCCGGCTTGCTGTTTCCTTGGGCGAGCAACCGTTCCACCTCGGCGAAGTTCGGGTCGTTCGCGCCGGCACCCGGAGTGGTACCCCGGGCCACGACCGGCTGCGTTGCCGGCCAGGGCCTGTCCTGGTTGCGGTGCTTGTTTTTCCTGGACATCTCGCGTCATCCACAGTACTTGATCTCTGCGGGGAGATCAACACTTGTGAACACTGGGATCGCATTACCAGTTGCTCGCTGGGCGCCACTTCCTGGTTGCATAATCCTTTCTTCCAATCATGCCATGAGAAGGTGAAAATCGGCAACGAGACGCTTCCTTTCCTTGGCATCGCCCAGACGCATTAAGGTCTCCTCTTGAATCGGCCCGCGTGGTTGTGTCCGCCGGCCTCGTGTTCCGACAAGGGTCTGACGACGGGGTGTTGCGCAAAGTGATCGAGCGTGCGCCGGAAGTCATCGAGCAGGAGATCAGCAAGGTCATGACTGAAGCCGTGACGAACCAGGATGCGCTGGACGACGAGGTCGCTGCGGTTGGGTGGCATCGAGTACGCCGGCACCTGCCAACCGCGGTTGCGCAGACGGTCGGCAAAATCGTAGAGGGTGAAGCCGGGGTTCGCCCCGACTTTCAGAGTCCAGCAGAGCGCGGGCAGTCCGCCGGTGCCCCCGTAAATGATCTCGAACGGCCCCAGGTTCCCGATCTCTTTCGCCAGGTACACGGCGGTGTCGTGGCAGGCTTGGTGAACCCTGGTGTAGCCCTCCCTGCCCAGGCGTAGGAAGTTGTAATACTGGCAGATCACCTCTCCACCCGGTCGGGAGAAATTGAGGGCAAACGTTGGCATGTTGCCGCCCAGGTAATTCACGTCGAAGATCAGGTCATCCGGCAGGTCGGCATGGTCGCGCCAGACCACCCATCCGACTCCCAGCGGCGCGAGCCCGTACTTGTGTCCCGAGGTGTTGATTGACTTGACGCGCGGCAGGCGGAAATCCCATACGAGGTCAGGCTGGATGAAGGGCGCCAGGAACCCTCCGCTGGCCGCGTCAACGTGAATGGAAATGTTGAGCCCCGTGTCTCGCTGAAGCTGGTCGAGGGCGTCGCTAACCTCCTTTACCGGCTCGTACTGGCAGGTAAAGGTGACCCCCAAGGTCGGAACGACGCCGATGGTGTTTTCGTCGCAATGCCGGATGACCTGCTCGGCAGTCATCAGCAGGCGGTCTCCCTCAAGGGGGATTTCTCGCAGTTCGACGTCCCAATAGCGGCAGAACTTATGCCAGCACACTTGCACGGGGCCGGTGACAAGGTTGGGTTGGTCCGCGGGCCTATGCTGCACGCGTCTCTTCTCCCGCCACTTCCACTTCAGCGCCATGGCTCCGAGCAAGGCGGCTTCGCTCGATCCGGTGGTCGAAGTGCCGAGGGTGTTGGCGGAGTCGGGCGAGTTCCACAGGTCCGCCAGCATGTGGACGCAACGCGCTTCGATCTCGGCCGACTGCGGGTATTCATCCTTGTCAATCATGTTCTTATCGACGCATTCGGCCATTAACTGGGCCACCTGGGGTTCGGACCAAGTCTGGCAAAATGTGGCGAGGTTCTGGCGTGAATTGCCATCGAGCATCAGCTCGTCATGAACGATGGCATAGGCGTGACGCGGGTCCTGCGGGCCTTGGGGAAATTTGTATTTCGGCACGCTCACGGAGAGATCGTGCGAAGAGTAAATCTCATCGAGCATTCCAGCCCGGACATCAGCCCTTCGGTGCAGTGGCATGTGAAAGCCTCCTGAGCGGCGTGAAAGCGCTATTGTAACCCTTATAGTTGCACTTTCCGCAGCCGGAGCGCATTCAAGATCACCGACACCGAACTGAAGGTCATTGCCGCGCTGGCGACCATGGGGCTGAGCAGCAGGCCGAATACCGGGTAGAGCGCGCCGGCGGCGAGAGGAATGCTCACCGAGTTGTAGACGAAGGCAAGAAACAGGTTCTCGCGGATGTTGCGCATGGTGGCGCGGCCGAGGCGCCGGGCGCTGACGATGCCGCGCAGGTCGCCCTTTACCAGCGTCACGCTCGCGCTTTCCATGGCCACGTCAGTGCCGGTACCCATGGCGATGCCGACGTTGGCCTGCGCCAGCGCGGGGGCGTCGTTGATGCCGTCACCCGCCATGGCCACCGTCCGCCCTTGCGCCTGGAGGCGCTTCACCACCTCCGCTTTTTCGCCCGGCAATACTTCGGCCCTGACTTCGTCGATCTCCAACTGGCGGGCCACCGCCTCCGCCGTGGCTCGGCTGTCGCCGGTCGCCATCACGATTCGCAAACCCTCGCGATGCAGGGCGCCGATGGCCTCGCGCGTGGAGGATTTGACGGGATCAGCCACCGCCAGGAAACCGGCGGGACGCCCATCGATAGCCGCGAACACCACGGTTTGGCCTTCTTGGCGCAGTTCGTCAGCCTTGCCCGTCAAGCGGGTCCAGCGGTCAAGAATCTCAGCGGCAGGGGCCGTGAACTGGGTCAGGAACTTTTCGCCGCCCAAAGCGACGGCGTAGCCGTCGACTTTGCCGGAAACGCCTTGCCCCGGGTAGGCCTGAAACTCCTGGGGGTCGGGGACCGTCACCCCCTGGTCGCGCGCTCCCGCCACGATAGCTGCCGCCAAGGGATGCTCGCTCGCGCGTTCCAGCGCGGCGGACAGGCGCAGGAGCGCGTGTTCCGCAGGTCCCGCGTGGCCTGGTGGATAGTCGACCACACTCAGCGACATCAAGCGTGGCTTGCCCTCGGTGAGGGTGCCCGTCTTGTCCACGACGATCGTATCCACCTTCTCCAGCAACTCCAGGGCCTCGGCGTTTTTGATCAGCACGCCAGCCTGGGCGCCGCGCCCGACGCCCACCATCACCGACATGGGCGTGGCAAGCCCCAGCGCGCAAGGGCAGGCGATGATCAGCACGGACACCGCGGCCACCAGGGCATGGCCCAGGCGCGGTGGCGGTCCCACCAGCGCCCAGACGATGAAGGTGAGCACCGCCGCCAGAAGCACGGCTGGCACAAAGTACGACGACACCACGTCGGCCAAGCGCTGGATGGGGGCGCGGCTGCGCTGCGCCTCGCTCACCATGCGCACGATTTGGGCCAGCAACGTCTCGCTGCCCACCCGCTCGGCGCGTATCACCAAGCTACCCTGGCCGTTCACGGTGCCGCCGGTGACGGAGTTGCCTGGAGTCTTCTCGACGGGGATCGGCTCTCCAGTCATCATGGATTCATCGACATAGCTCGCGCCGTCGATCACGACGCCATCCACCGGTACCCTTTCACCGGGCCGGACGCGAAGCCGGTCGCCGGGCTCGACGCGCTCCAGCGGGATGTCACTCTCGCCTCCCACCTCATCGAGGAGCCGCGCCGTCTTGGGCGCGAGACCCAGCAGGGCGCGAATGGCGCTCGACGTTCGGCTGCGGGCGCGCAGCTCCAGCACCTGTCCTAACAACACCAGCGTGGTGATGCCGGCCGCGGCTTCGAAATAGACCGGAACTTCGCCACCACCGCCGCGAAACGCGGCCGGGAAAACGCCAGGCGCGATCGTGGCGATCATGCTGTACAGGTAGGCTGTACCCGTACCGGTGGCGATCAGCGTGAACATGTTGAGGCTGTGATGGACAATCGACTTCCAGCCGCGCTCGAAAAACGGCCAGCCTCCCCAAAGGACCACCGGAGTTGCGAGCGCCCCCTCGATCCACGTCATGGTCCGTTGCGACATGACGGCTTCAAAAAGGTCGCCCTCGATCATCTCCGACATCACCAGCACCAATATCGGCAGGGTCAGCGTGAGGCTTATCCAGAAGCGGCGCGTCATGTCCGCGAGTTCGGGGTTGGCCTCTTCCGTCAGCGTTGCGGTCCGCGGCTCAAGGGCCATTCCGCATTTGGGGCAGTCGCCGGGCTGGTCGCTCACCACCTCGGGATGCATGGGGCAGGTGTAGGTCGCCGCGGTTCGATTCGATTCATTCACGGAAGGGCGTCGGCTGTGAGCCGTAGCGGTCGGGGCGGGCAATGGCACAACAGGGGAGACCGTAGGCGCACCTGGCGCCGCGTTGGCGACACGGCGAAGCGCGTGGCCCGGACCTCCACTGATTCCGCCCAGACTCACGAGCCCACCGGACGAACTGGGCGGCGGGGCATGATGCCCGGCGGATATGTCGGACCCGACCGTTCGGTTCAGATAGCGATCAGGGTCCGTGACAAACTTCTGGAGGCAGCCGTTGCCGCAGAAGTAGTAGGTGTGCCCCAGGTGGGAGGAACTGCCCGCAGCTTTTTCCGGAACAACGCTCATGCCGCAGACGGGATCCCTCACCGGAGCCCCCCCGACAGAGTCCAGGGGCTTGCCTTGTCCCGGCTGTCCCATATTCTAATGGATGTTCTGCTCGGGAAGATAGGCGCATTCCACCCGTCGGCCGCCTTACTCATATCGTAGCGCCACCATAGGATCCACCTTCGTTGCCCGGCGCGCCGGGATGTAGCTTGCCAGCAGCGCCACGGCGGCCAGGATCAGCGAGACAGCGATGAATGTCGGCGGATCGGTGGGCTTCACGCCGTACAGCAGGCTCGACAGGAAACGGCTGAGGACGAGTGCGCCCACGAGGCCGATCCCGATGCCGACGGCCGCCAGGAACGCGCCTTGTCCCACCACCATCAAGAGCACGTTGCCTCGCTTGGCGCCCAGCGCGATACGAATCCCAATTTCCTGCGTGCGACGCGCGAGGTGGAAACTCAGCACGCCGTAGATTCCCACGGAAGTCAGCGTCAGCGCCAAGGCGGCGAAGGTTCCCATCAGCAGTACGTCAAACGTCGGATGCGCCACCGCCCGGGCAACGACATCCGACATCGATTGAAGGCCCAATACGCGCTGGTCAGGATTCACGGCAGTCACGGCTTGGCGGAGTTGCTCGCCGAGAGCGAGGTTGCTGCTGGCGCGGACCACCCACGCCGTAGAGTTCGGAGGACGGAAAAGCTGCGACGCGGGCACATAGATGGTGGTCGGGTCGGACTCCTCCAGGCTTATGTTTTTTACGTCCCCAACCACACCCACGACCTCGCGGGGCGGCTCCAAGACCTCGGGAAACTGCCGCCCTTCATATTCGCCCACCACTAAGCGATCGCCGATCGGATTCTTTCCCTTCCACCAGAGGGCCGCGACCGTTTCACCGACAATCACCACCGGAGTGGACGAGGCGGTGTCAGTTTCCTGGAGATTGCGGCCTTGCAGGATGGGAATGTGCATCGTCTGGAAGTATTCCGGACTGATCGCCCGGTACTCCATCCCGCCGATACTTTGGTCGTGCTCGGGGTGCCCCTCGTGCTGGGTGGGAAGATTACCACAACAAGTCAGCGGCGGCAAGCTTACGACACCGGCCGACGTGACGCCCGGCACCGCCTTGATACGCTCCAGCACCTGCTGCTCGAAAATCCATACCTGGTTTGCGGTGGCCCGCTCCGCCGGTGCAAAGGGAGTGTTCATGGTGTAGACGTGCTGAGGATCGAAACCCAACCTCTGCTGGTGCAGACGATAGAGGCTCTCGATCAGCAGCCCTGCTCCCACGAGCAGCATCAGGGAGAGCGCCACTTCGCCGATCACCAGCACATTGCGTCCGCGGCTGCCAGCCGTGCTGCGTCCTCCTTGCGTGCTGCCTTCCTTCAGGGCGGTATTGGGGTCGAGGCGCGAGGTTTGCCAATAGGAAGTGAAGCCGAACGCCAAGCTTGTGCCGAGCGCCACCAAAGAGGTAAAGGCGAGGACGCTGCCGTCGAGTCCAATGTGGGTGGTAGAGGGAAGGTCCCAGGGGATCGAGGATACCAACAGTTTCAGGGCCCACACGGCCGCCACGAGACCTGCCGCGCCCCCCATCAAGGCGATCAGCAGGCTTTCAGCCAAGAACTGTTGCAGTAACCGCCAGCGTTCGGCGCCTAGGGCCAGTCGGATGGAGATTTCTCTCTGGCGGGCGTTCGCTCGCGCCATGATCAGGCTGGCCACGTTGGCGCAGGCGATCAGCAGCAAAAGGCCGACCGCCCCAAACAGCATCAGGAGGCTGGGGCGAAGATCGCCGGCGAGCGCCGTTTGGTAGCTGAGCAGCCGCGCGCCCGCCTGGCCCGACTGCGCGGACCCAGCCTGGCGGAGTTGTTCAAACACCACGTTCATGTTGGCTTGGCCCTGGGCCAAACTTGTTGCCGGCTGGAGCCGCGCGATGACGCTGGTATTCATCCCCGTGTCCTCAATGCCGGTGCCCAGTTGGAGCGGGACAAAGACGTCCACCTGCTGCTCGACGAACGTGAAATCGGGCGGCATTACTCCTACCACGGTGAAGCTCGCGTCGCCGAGTACCACCTGCCGGCCGATGACGGCGGGATCGGAGCCGAATGCTTTTCGCCACAGCGAATCGCTTAAGATCACGCTCTGCGCGCTTCCTGGACGGGTCTCCTCACGCAGAACGCCACGGCCGAGCGCCGGAGCCACTCCCAGCACCTTGAAGAATCCATCGGTGACGCGAAGGGACGTGATCCACTCGGAGACGCCGCCCCGTTTGATCGAAAGGTCCGGACCACCGCGGTAGCCTGCTATGGCCGCGAACGCGCTCGCGTGATTGCGGTAGAACTCAAACTCAGGGACCGTTAGATCATCGGCCAGGCCTCCGTCCTTCCAGACCCCTTTTATCTCAACGATCGCGTCCGAACGCGGGTAGGGCAGCGGGCGAAGCAATACCGCGTTCACCACGCTGAAGATGGCGGTGTTCGCGCCAATGCCTAGGGCCAGCGTGATCACCGCCACCGCGGCAAAGGTTGGGTTCTTGGCCAGCATCCGTACGCCGTAGCGAAGGTCCTGAAGCAGGTTCTCGATGAAGTTCGTTCCACGCATGTCTCGACACTCCTCTTTGATCTGCTCTACGCCGCCAAACAAGCGCAGCGCCGCCAGGCGCGCTTCCTCCGGGTTCATTCCCGAAGCGATGTTCTGTTCGATCTGGCGTTGGAGGTGGAAGCGCATCTCCTCGTCCAGTTGCTGCTCCGACTGCTCCTTGCGCAAAAGGAGCCGCAACACGCGGCCGATCCTCATCAAGAGCCATCCGTTCATGGTTGACCCACTCTTCGTCGATCAGTCCTTCCATCGACGATCCGGCTACGCCATTTCCATCACTTCGGCCACCGCCCCGGCCAGCCTTTCCCAACTTGCCCTTTCTTCCTTCAGTTGCTTCTGTCCCCTCTTGGTAAGGTGGTAGAACTTGGCGCGCCGGTTGTTCTCCGAGGCGCCCCAGGTGGCGGCAATCAACCCTTGGTGCTCCAGCCGATGTAATGCCGGGTAGAGCGAGCCTTGCTGGACTTGCAGTACGTCCTTCGAGACTTGCTGGATCCGTTGCGCGATGCCCCAGCCGTGCATCGGTTCCAAGGCAACCGTTCTCAGGATCAGCAGGTCCAGCGTTCCTTGCAAGATATCCGCGTTTTTGTTCACTCGATTCCTCCCTAGACACTCGACAGGAGCAATTCTACTCTTCTCTTGTAGAATGTCAAGGGGGACAAATCAAGGAGGGAATTGCTCTGCTCCCAGCCAAACGACGACCCGCGCCGAATCGCCTGGAGCCAGCAAGAGCGCCGTGGGTAGGTATATTTTTACTAGCCTATTTGGTGGCTCTCGCCTGCTTAAGGCTTCAACAGGCCTTGCGTTCGGAACCAGTTGGCGAGCAGCGTTGGCCACACCGAAAGGGCGGGATCCTTCTGCGCCAGGCCCACGCCGTGCGGCCCGCGCTCAAAGATGTGCATCTCCGCCGGGACATGATTCTGGCGCAGCGCCAGGTAAAACAGGACGCTGTTCTCAGGCGGGACGCCGTCGTCCGCGTCGGTGTGGAAGAGGAATGTGGGCGGCGTTTGCGGCGTCACCTGTAATTCGTTGGAGAGGTTCCGGACCAGTTCCGGGCGAGGATTGTCGCCCAGCAGATTGTGCATGGAGCCCTTGTGGACGTAAGGCGTGGTGAAAGAAATCACCGGGTAAGCCAAGATCATGAAATCAGGCCGGCAACTGACGCGGTCGATGGGGTCCACGGCGTCGGGCTTCCCACCGTCGAAATGCGTGCCCACGGTCGAAGCGAGGTGGCCGCCGGCAGAGAAGCCCCAGATGCCAATGCGGTCCGGGGCGATTCCATAGTCCTTGGCCCGATAGCGGACCAGGCGAACGGCGCGCTGGCCATCCTCCATCTCCACCGGATGATGGTAGCGCGGGCCCAGGCGGTACTTCAGCACGAAGGCAGCGAGGCCCAACCCGTTGAGCCAGTCGGCGATCTGACGGCCCTCGTGGTCCATAGAGAGCATCCCGTAACCGCCTCCCGGACAAACGACCACGCCCGCCCCCGCCGCCTTGGCCGGGTCGGGCAGATAGATCGTCAGGCTGGGACGGTCCTCGTCGGCGCTGCCCAGCGCGCCCGGCGCCCCATCCGGCCATAGCAACTCGACCTTCTGTGGCGCCGCCTGGACGAACGTGGCGAAACTCATCGTCAAGACCAAAAGCAGTAAGATTCTCATGCTTGCCAACTCCACCTCGGCGGCAGACGGGCTCCTAACTGTGGTTGGCAGTTCGACAATCGGCCTTAGGACGCTCTTTCCCGAGGCACCGTCTCGGAAGGATTTGGCTTCCCCAATTCAGCAATCGGACGAGCGAAGGTTGGCCCTAGCCATCTGATTCTAAGTGACATTGCGGCTATGAGGGAAAACACGCCTCCGGCGTCCGAAAACGTTCCTTCGTCTTTGATATGCTCTCGGGCCTCGGTTCCTATCGTCTGCCGACAGCGCGGCGTGATCTATCTGAGAGCGAATTGATATACAACTTGATCAGTATAGTCCATTCTGAGTTTACGTGTCAATAAAAAAATCATCGGGTTTTGTAGGGCCGAGCGGCGCTCGGCACGAGCCCGAACGATAACCCATGACGAGAAAGTTAGAGACCAGAAGGTAGAAATCTCCTAAGCTGGCTACAATCCCGGATCAGTTGATCGATCAGGCTCAACACTTGCGTCACCGGCGAGGTCGCTCCAGGGTGGTTCAAGGCTCACAACCAGCGAGTAACTGAACTGTCTGCATGTTGCAGGCTCAAACAGCGAGATGGAGTCGTCCTGAACTGTTCCGGTGAAACTTGCCGAACACCCGTAATCGTGCCCGCTGAAGAAGCTTCCTTGCAAGTTGAGGCTCATAAGCCGGTTTTCACCGTGATGATAGAGGGAATATTGAAAGCCATTGCCGCTGCCAGAGATGTGGCATTGCTGGTCGTGGTCAAAGATCACAACTAAGCGCCCTTTCACCGTCCCATTCATCACGATGCGCCTGGATCGGCAGCGATCGTAGACTCCAGACGAGTTCTTTCCCGAAACCAATCTGCCCGCAATATAGGCCAAAGCGGCGCGAAGATGTGCTTCCAAACTGCAATCCCCCAATCCATCGCAAAAAGGAGAGGCTCGCACGCTAAGTCGTTCATTCGATAAACACGCTCCTCTAACCCGGATTTCTCACCACGGGTTTGGAAGGGCGGGGTCTTGGCCCCGCCCTCCCGGCAGCCTCCTAAGGCCGTCCGGGCGTGCTGAGTCCAGGCTAGAGTATAATCCAGTGGTCAGGCTGGGAGTCGGGAAATGGCGGTGCCCGTTGGCGAGTCTGTGCGAGTCGGATTATCAGTTCTTCGCCAGTTCGTAATCCTCTCGCTGCTCACATTCGCCTCGCAGGGATTGGGAGCGCAAGCGGTTCCCGCCCCGGCGACGACCGCTTCCCAGGCGAGTGCACCTACCTTCAAACTCCAGGTGCAAAAGAACGTGGTGGTGGTTCGGGTGGTCGTCCGTGACCCCCACGGTCGCGCGGTGGCCGGCCTTCGCCAAGAAGACTTCAGGATCACCGACAATCGCAAGCCGCAGACGATCAGCAGCTTCTCAGTTGAAACCCACCCAGTTGCGATCCCGTTGGCGGGGCTGCCGGCCACCGCCCCGCCAGCCAAGATGGCGGAAGGGCCGAAGCAGAAAGCCACTCCTGTCGCGCTGCCCACCTACCTTGGTTTGTATTTTGACGACCTGAACTCCGCTTTCGACAGCCTGGTACGAGCGCGCGACGCGGCGGAGAAATTCATCGCCGGGGTCCCTCCGACCGAGCGAATCGCGATTCTCACTTCCTCCGGAAAACAATCTCTCGATTTCACCAACGACCGGCAGAAACTCCACGAGGCACTGTTTAGGCTTTATGCTAACGAGCGCCTCAATCCCAGGGCAAGTTGTCCCGAGATTACGGATTTTCTCGCCGATCAAATCACGAATCACGAAGACTCTAACGCCTATAGCATCGTCAGGGACGAGGCCATCAACGAGTGCCAAATGGACGCTCGCTCGGTGACGAATCAGTGGATTCGGATGTTGGCCCAGGCGGCTTACGACGCCTTTCTGATGCAGGCCCGCGTCGATATCAAGAACCTTGAGAACGCGGTTCAGCGCGTTGCCGAGATGCCGGGGGAACGGCAGGTGATGCTGGTCTCGGACGGATTCATGCCTCTGGAAATGCGCGATCTCTTGGAGCATGTCATTGACGAAGCTTTGCACGTCAAGGTGATCATCAGCGCGCTGGATGGCAAGGGACTGGCGGTGCAGTTGCGGGAGGCAGACGCCAGCCGACAGTATGCGCCGAGCGGCAATATGTCCGGTCTCTACCACATGTACGACACGTCGCGCGAAGCTGCGGCCACCGGCACCCTGGCGGAAATCGCCGGCGCCACCGGCGGCCAGTTCGTCCATAACAGCAACGACCTCCTGGGCGGCTTCCGTAAGGTGCTGCTGGCGCCGGAAACGGCCTATGTCCTCACCTTCTCACCCGAGAACCTCAAGGAGAACGGGGCATTTCATACTTTGAAGGTCAGGCTGTTGAACGGCCACGGCTTCACCGTTCAGGCTCGAAAAGGCTACTTCGCGCCCGGTAAGCCAACGACGCCCGAGCAGCAGGCCAAGGAGGAGATCCGGGAGGCCGTGTTCAGCCCGGACCCCATTCAGGGCTTGCCCTTGGAAGTGCAAGCGCAAGCACACAAGATCGGTCCGCAAAAGGCGGAGATCGCCGTGCAAGTCCGCCTCGATGTTCGCGCGTTATCGTTTGAGAGGGAAGGCGACCGCAACATCAACAAGATCATCCTCACCGTCGCCCTGTTTGATGCGGACGGCAAATTCGTCTCGGGCAAACAGGAGAACCGCGAGTTGATTCTCAAGGACACTACGCTGGCCGACCTCCAGAAGTCCGGGCTCGACTTCCAGGCACGAGTCCTCGTAACGCCCGGCACTTACACCGTGCGGGTCGTGGCGCGCGACGCCCAGAAGGGTGCGATGGCAGCAATGAGTAGGGCTGTTGAGGCTCCACGATAGGGTGGACTGACGATAGCAGCGTCCTTGCGCAGCGACCTGCCCAAGGGCGGTTTTGCTCTCGAGTTCTATTGGGCTAGACTAATTTTTCGGAATCCGCTTCGGTCAGCCGGTTGATTCGCTCTGTCTCTTTATGCAGGTGCTTCAATTTGCCCATGTGCCTTAACCACGGCTTCTCGGCTGCTTTGGCATTGCCGGCCAGCTTTTCCTTCACCGCTTCGGTCACAAACTCAGGCAGCGGGATTCCCTGCTCCGCCGCAGACTTGGCGCGGCGAAAGATGGTATGCGGAATTTCCAGGGTCGCCTTCATGAGGCGAGCGTCCCATATTTACGGGAGCTGGTCAAGTTTTTGACCGCCAACCCGTCAGCCGACGGGCGGCCCACGCTTGCTATGGAACCCGAGTCGATGTTAATTTCGACCGCGCCAATGACGTTGTTGACCGACCACGAAGGCCGGAGGATACGCCTCACTGATGAGCGCTGGCGTCATATTGTCGAGCATCCTGAAATGGCATCCATGCGCGAGGCCCTTGAGGAAACCCTCGCGGCGCCCGAGTCCGTGGTGGAATCGCTGAGCGACCCGGCGGCCAAGCTTTACTATCGCTTCTATCAGCGTGCAATTGTAGGTGGCAAATACATGTGCGTCGGTTGTTCGAGTAAGCCCGGATGACGCATTCGTTGTGACGGCTTACCGGACCGACCGGATCAAGAAAGGCAAAATTATATGGCCGAGAAAGTAGTCAAGATGTGGTTCGATGCGGAAGCTGACTTCTTGGAAGTGATTTTCGAACAGAAGGCCGGGTATTTCCGTGCCACGGACAACGACCAAGTGATGGAGAAGGTGGATAGCGAAGGGAACGTCATCGGCTTCTCCGTGCTGGGGGTCAGTTCCCTCAAGAAGACTCCGCTGGAGGTTGCGCTCACCTAGGGAGCGCGAAATCAGCAACTACAGTGACGAGATCGAGCGGAAGTATCGAAGGCTGAAAACGGACTGGTGACAATCATGGCTAAGAACAGAGCCACGGTAGGCATTTCCCTGCACGCGGTAGAGACCATCGTCGAAGAGGTCATCACCGAAGCCGTCCCCGCATATGACTGGTTCTGATATCCGAGGCTCAGCGGTGACATGATGGGCCGCAGTCTTCTTACAAATCAGGTCTGACGCGCTAGCTATTCCAACCGCGAATGTCCGCGCCGCCCGGCAATTTCGGATGTATCATTGATGTGGCAAGGGTTTGGCGGTGACTACGCGCATGACGTTCGACGGCAGGCTGGACCTTGATGAGCGGACGTTTCAAATGGAGCGAGCGTAAGGCCGAGTCGAATCTCAGGAAGCACGACGTGAGTTTGGACGAAGCCAAGACGGCGTTCGATGATCCACTGTTTGTCGTCTTCTCCGACCCCGATCATTCGGCCGAAGAGAGTCGGTTTATTCTTATGGGACAGTCCAGCCGACGACGACTCCTGGTAGTCTCGTATACCGAGCGGGGGCAGGCTATTCGCTTGATCAGTGCGCGGGAGGCTACGCGCAAGGAAAGAATCGCGTATGAAGAAGAGATCTAACGCCCATCTCGCCGATGATCTGCGCCCGGAGTACGACTTTCTGGCGTTGCCAGTTGTTGCGCGCGGACCCGGGCGAAAGGCTCCGCCACCCACCGTGCAACTGGCGGAGGATGTGGCTCGGGCCTTTCCCGACTCCCAATCCGTCAACGAGGCCTTGCGTTTCCTGATCAGAGTCACCGAGGGCCGAGTCAAGCAGACGCAGCATTGAGCGGTCGAATTTCCCGAAGCGCGGGCCGGGATGAGCGTCGAGGAACAGGAGCGATGGTATCGGCTGAGAATCAAATCGCGTGCGCCTGCCAGCCGATGAGAACACGCGCATTTGAAAACCCGCAGACCCAAGGAGCGGGTCCGCGCTACCCTTGCTGTAGCGGGATTCCGTGCTCCGCCGCCGCAGACTGGGCGCGGCGAAAGATGGCATCCGGAATTTCCAGGGTCGTCTTCATGAGGCCAGCGTCCCATATTTACGGGAGCTGTTCAAGTCTTGCCCGCGGACGGTACTGTCCTAAGAATCCCTTGGAAACGAGACATTGACAAACAACGGCCGCTCGTTGTAAGATTCATCCCATGACAATCGAAGAAGCGGTAAAGGCCGTAAAGCGTAAGTACGGCTTGCTGACGAGTTACCTTGATGCCCGCACTGGAAAGCTGATGACGGTCGTTAAGGCCGAATCTGACTTGAAGGCAATCCCTGAAGTCGATTGGCCTGAAAGCGGAATCTCGTTGTTTAAGTCCGAGGTAATCGAACTTGCAAACGGATCTGTTACGATCAGGAATTTGGTTCAGAGAAAGCTTCCCGAACTTTTTGCCGTCGAGTTGGGTCGAAAGGGTGGAAAGGTCATCGCTGAACGTGGGCCTGAATATTTCCGCCAGCTTCAGGCCAAGCGCGTAAACCGTAAGGGTGGGAAGCCGAAGAAAGGCTGAAGTTCTGAGCCTAGAAGACGGGCGGACATCGGGCGCAATGGAGAGTGAGCCGATGCCTTCGAAGTACGATGATTTGGAATTGCACGACTTGATGACCGAAGAAAAAACGAGGGGAACCCGCCATCCTCGAAAAGCCGTGTCGGTGTCACAGAAGCGAGAATTGGTCAAAATCGGCAGGATGATATTGAACCGGAACTGCACCAAGAGAGAGTATTTGCAGGCTATCCGTGACTACGGGCCGAAAGACGGATCGTCGGAGTTTCAGCGTCTCGTGAGCTTGTGGGATGAGTACCACGGCCGGATCTAGAAATGCGGCTCTTAAGAGCCGCTATCCTTGTATCCCTCTCTTCGACAGGGACCGTCTCCAGGTAATCTGCCGCCACCTTTGCGAACCTTTTCGCAAACTGGTCAGGAGACATCCGGCGCTTCTTGGTCATTAGACTTTCCTCTCGGGCTCAAGGTACTCGCTCAAGTCCGCTTATGAGAGTACACTAAACCGCTAGGCTTGTCCACAAAAACGGTGGGAATGTGGGAACGGTAGATCTCCCGCCAGGCGTCATAGACAGCGTCCTCCGGGTTGTCCCACAGCTCGTTCAGTGCCGCGCCGCCTAGCTGCTGCCAAGCGCGAGCAAGGGTGGCGCGGACCCGATTTGTGGGTCCGCGGCGCGTACGAGAATCCTCACAAGCTGCCACGAGTGGTTCGCTCAGCCATGGGTGTCGGCAGCTCAATTTGAGGCAGTCGCATCCGGCTGAGGTTCTACTCGCTGTAAGGGAGCGATGTTGCGGTTGCGCGCCTGCTCCTTCGCTTTGAGGTCCTTGTACATCTCTGCCAGATCATAGTTAAACCGCATCGCGTATGCTACGCGCGCCGCGCGAACTTCCTCGACGATTTCGCCTTTCCGATTCACTCCTCTTCTCCCATTAATTCTTCGTAGCGTCTCTCACAGCCGGTCGGAAACCGGAGTAGCAGCGGGCGGCCGCTGCGGAATGTGGCTGATGGCCTTGCCGAGCTGCTGGCGGGCAAGGTCGAGGTCGTAGGTCTTCTGAAGGTTCATCCAGAGATCCGCGCTGGTCCCAAAGTAACGGGCCAAGCGCAAGGCCGTATCGGCAGAGATGGCGCGCTTGCCGGCGACGATCTGCGAAATACGGTTGGCCGGCACCTCCAGGGTGCGGGCCAGTTGGGCGGCGGAAATACCGATCTCCTTCAGCTCGTCGGCGAGTATCTCGCCCGGGTGGATAGGTGTGCGCGCCATGGCTTTTGTACCCCCTAGTGATAATCGACGATCTCTACGTTTTCCGGGCCGTCCGCTCCTTGCGGCCACTCGAAGCAGATGCGCCACTGTCGGTTGATGCGGATGCTGTGCTGGCCCTGCCTGTCGCCAGAGAGTGCCTCCAGACGGTTGCTCGGAAGCTGTGCGAGGTCCCGTAGTCCGGCGGCCGATTCAAGAACGCGCAGCCGCTTCTCAGCCTGATGACGGAAGCCCTCGAAGGCGCGAACGCGCTCGCCCTCGGCGAACAAGCGGGTTTCCCGATCCCTATAGCTGCAGATCAAACATCATGTTAGCATCAGGTACGCAGTACGTCAAGCGTAGTAGGGAGGCC
>Ga0209039_10001408_pt1 | contig 22392 bp, 15 predicted proteins | sample BogFormECP12_OM1_FD_188238 | JGI IMG/M metagenome (GOLD analysis project Ga0209039, IMG submission 188238) | Bog forest soil microbial communities from Calvert Island, British Columbia, Canada - ECP12_OM1 (SPAdes) (version 2) | ecosystem: Environmental > Aquatic > Freshwater > Wetlands > Bog ... | reverse complement strand
CAGGCTGCGGAAAAATGACTCAAGTTAGTAATCCGAGCATTTTCTCGAACCAAGATTCAACAACTTACAGGAGTATTTTTGACTCAAAAAGCCCTGAAATTACCACCTTGGTTCATTTTTCCGCAGCCTGCTAGGAGGTGGAACGAAGAAAATGCGGCAAGCCCTTCCGGCCCCGACTGGCATCGGGGCTTTCTTCTCTGTATGGTATTTAGTCCCTGGGGCAGCGATCACCCTGATGCCCCTCTCGCTTGTGATCCAGTATCGCCTCAAGGCACGAAAACTCTCGATCTGTCCATCCCAAAGAGTCTAGGTCCAGGCTTCCCGCCCTGGCCTGAATAAAATCCCATTCCAGATGGTCCAACTCTTCGCAATCCATAAAACTAACTCCTACGTTGATCGCACTCTTAATACCAAGAGGGACGCAACCCTAGGACACTCCCAGATTTTGGTAGTTGCTTCGTAAAGCGTGCAAAGCGTACATCACGTCGTCCAGAGCCTCTGTCTCTTCGCCGTTATCGCCGGCTGCCTGAAACAATTCCCGCGCCCGCAGCACAACCGCCCTCTCGGCTTCTGCAATGCGCTCCGGTAGTTTGCTCTTGTCAATCTCAAAGAGTGCAGTTTTGTACAGCTGCCTCCAATATCCGCTGTCCGGAGACTTGGAAATACCGGTACTCATAATGCGTCTCCTCGCTTTCGCATGCTGGCTAAATGTTGCGGTTTCAAGACCAGAAATGCCCGGGCTGGTCGCGTACGATGATGCCTGACGTGTACCGCCACCTTGCCCCAACACTGGGGCAGAAAGGACTTCCCTTATAAGGCCACCAATCGCGTACAGGATCAGAAGCGCGAATACTATCCGAATGAAGATACACTCTTGCTCCGTTGCATCTTTTCACCATCGGTACACCGCTGGAAACGATTTCCCACACTCTAGGCAAAATTCTTTCGAGCGTGACGTGATCAACCCGCAAGACGGGCACATCCTTTGTGACCCGAAACCAGCGATCTGAGGCTTCAGCCTAATAGAGCGCGCCGATGCCTTGAAGTTCCTTAATGGAAGAGTGACGAAAGTCGGCAGTGTACGAAAACGAGGACAGAACGGACGGAAAACGGGTTCCATGGTGAACCCTCATTTCTATCGGTTGCGCAGGGGACCGTCGCGGCAGGCGTGAACGTCTAGAGAGCGCCGGAGTGATGCGTAAGGGACTGCTTTAAGTCTAGGCTCCCGCGGTAAAAAAGCAAATGAAATTCGTACGGATGGGGTGTTCTTCATCTTCGCGCCTAGTTCACATGCAGTTGCTTCAAGACATTGAGAGGACCGTTATCTCTAGTCCTTCGTAGCTTCTCTCACGATCCGGGCAGCGGCTTGGCTGAAGTCCTCGCTGGGTTTGCGCTTTTTGGGCGTTTGCTCAGGACGGGTGTCTGCTCTCGTTTCCAGTTGATTGGCTTGGCGTTGTGCTTTATCGGCTTTTGTACGCTTTTTTGCCATGCCTACAGCTTGCCACAACGGGCCGAACGCGGCTAGGGTCTGTGGATTTCAAACTGCACCACGACCAGAAATCAGGGCCGATGCCCTCATCAGCCTGCCTGTTAGCTGCTGGAGGGAATCGGTGGGACAATTGGGCGGCGTTAGGAGGCAGCAAAATGAAACTTCTGGTTGAGGCCGTAATAATCGTGATTGTGATCTACGTGGCGGTTCGTTTTTTTAGGAAAAGGGGGTAAGCTGACTCGCTGCGCCTGTGGGTGACGGTTTACCCAACCTCCGTGTTCCCGCACGTCTCAATTTCTAACCGTTAAAGTCGCTATGGAGCAGCCGTCCTTAATATGGCACCGGCCACCAATGAAGCGTAGGCTTAAAGGCATGTACACCACGACTAGAAACATTGCAGGCGGCACTCTCATGACATGCAGAGACTGCGGGCACACGATCAGCATGAACAAGGTTTGTGAGAAGCCACTTCAATCGGCAACGGACATGCTGAAGCATATTGCTGCCCACAACGCCCCCCACGCCTTCGCGGCAGTCGAGCGCGTCATCCGACCGGAACTGGAAGCCGTCCCCTCAAGTGAACTGGCCCACACGCTCGGCATCGCAGTACTGGTGGATCGCTTCGAGCCCACAATCACCCGACTAAGTCCAATCTGAACGCTTGTCCGATCTGCCATAATCTCCCCATGTGCGGACGCTATCGACTTTCGCGGAGAAAGCAGATCATTGAGGAGCACTTCGCCAGTGTCTCAGGGGAAGACTGGAGTCCGCGCTACAACGTCGCACCCACCCAATCTGTCCCAGTCATCCGCCAGAATCCCAAGGAGCCCGTCCGTGAACTGTCGTTAGTCCGCTGGGGGCTCATTCCGTCATGGGCGAAAGACTCGTCCATCGCCGCCAAGATGATTAACGCAAGATCGGAAACTGCGGGCACCAAGCCCGCGTTTCGCGATGCTTTGAAATTTCGTAGGTGCCTGATACCCGCGGACGGCTTCTACGAGTGGGCGAGGACGGGGAAAGGCAAGCAGCCCTACTGTTTTGAAGTCAATGAAGGGGAGTTGTTCGCATTCGCAGGAATCTGGGATCGCTGGAAGGACGCAAGCGGAAAACCAGTAGAAACCTGCTCGATCCTGACCACGACCGCAAATGCTGTGACCTCAGCCGTCCACGACCGAATGCCCGTCATTCTTGATCCCGACAGCTACGATCTGTGGCTCGATTCGGGGATGAGAGACGTGACTGCGGCGACCGAACTGTTGAAGCCCTACGATGCTCGACTGATGCGGTGCTATCCCATAAGCACCCGGATCAATCGTGTGGCTAACGACGACGAAGAATGCTCCACGCCCGTGGAACTCGCTCAGATTCAGAATCGGCTCTTCTTGTGAGTGCCGATTGACATCACCAACGCTATGATTGTTCCTCGCTAACAGAGGTTGCTCCGCCTCAAGGGACCTACTCCTATATGCTCGTTTCTCCTGTTTCGAAAGCTTCCACAGCCTTTTTGACCATGCTGGGTGGTACATGGTGGTGCTGGTGGATCTACTGATTAAGAGTTAACGCACACTCATCCCACAGCAGGTGCAATCACACTTCTGAATCAACCACTTACCCACAGCCAAGCCCGCACGGAAGCGCTCCGCTGAAGTATCGAAAACCCCGTATTGGCGCATAGTGGCTCGAAGCGTACGGCACATTCTGCGGCACACCTTGCAAGCCGCAGCCGGGCCGTTTGGACCACAACGTTGCCGCGCGGCGGTAGTGATATGCTCCGTTGTGGGCCTGATATCCCCACGAAGGAGATTGCACAATGAGACCTCTGGCGACAATTGCCGTTCTGTTGTTTGCGTCGGTGTTCGCTCACGCGCAAGCGGCTAAGCCCTGTGAAGAGCTGAAGGATGAAATCGCAAAGAAAGTGGAAGCAAACAACGTGAAGTCGTACTCGCTCGAAATCGTGGCGAAGGACAAGGAAGTGGAAGGTAAGGTGGTCGGCACTTGTGAAGGCGGGACGAAGAAGATCGTGTACCGCAAGACGTCAACCCCGGCTCAAACCCCGGCTCCTGAAGCGAGCAAGCCCTAATCCCCGGGTTCCTCGGCAGCACTTCGACCCGCGTGCAGCCACGCCACCGCGGAGACGCAGAACCATGGAGAGTTCCTTGCCTGTTTCTCTCCGTGTCTTCGTGCCTCCGGGCGCGCCATAGGTGCCTCCCCAAGCATTCCGACGACTCCAGAAACGTTGCCTCGCGCTCAACTTATTTTTAGAGTCGCGAGCGCGCACTAACTCACTGCTTTCTCAACCAAGCTTGTTTTCGGCGAAATGAATAGACTTCGGGCTGCCCATTTCAGAATCCGCCAGCCCACTGCGGCCCCGGCGAGGATCGTGAACAGCCACAGCAGGATCGTGGGCAGATAGAACACAAACGCCGTCATCGAGGCAGCGTACTCAGCGAGCCCGTCGAGACCCTCGCGGGCGGCGCTCTTCAGCTGATACAGCGGACGCCAATTGAGGCCGAAAACTTGGGCATCTGCTTCGGAGCGCAGGGTGATGTTGATGGCTACAGTTTCAACCTGCTTCGAGAGCGCCTCGAATTCCGCCTGCCTTTCTTCGATCGCGCCTCGGACTTCGTTCAGCTTGTCACTTACTTCGAGCGTGTCCTTCACGGTCGCAGCCTTACGCAGGATCCCGAAATACTGCTGTTCCTGAGCCCGCAGGTTGCGCAGGCGGGCTTCCTGGTCGACGTATTGTTTGGTGACGTCCTGGGCCTCGATGCTTTCGCTCTCCACGCGCAGGCCGAGCTTTCGGATCTGGGCGCGGACTTCGTCGAACTTGGCGGCCGGCACGCGGATGCTGAGGGCGGCGCTGGTGGCGTCGGCACCGCCGTTGATATTGGAAGATACGAGAAATCCTCCTGCGCCTTGGGCGATCTGGCTGACTTTCTCAGCGGTTTCGGCCGGAGTCTTGGCGATAAGGAAGAGGGCTGCCATCCGGACGAGCTTCCGGTTCTCCGAGGTGCCTTCCTTTCCGCCTCTGTCTCCTCCTGAAAATGTTACGAGAGAGGCGGGTGCGATGACGGCCCGATCGGCGGAAACGCCTCCAACGATGCCTTTCTGAAGGTAGGCTTCGCGTCTGAAGAGCGGAAGAATTGAGGCTTGTCGCCAGAGCGAGATTGGCTCCCAACCCACGCCTCCGCTCACGGCGGCAAGGCCGGCCGCCTTCTCCGAAGCAATGCCTTGCGCCTGGTCACGGGGCTGAATAACTCCCAGGTAGAGTGCGACTACTCCGGCCGTAATAAGCCAGCCTGTTTTCAGGGCCTTTCTGCTTTTCGCCGAGAACACTCCCCAGCGGATGACCATGAGGCCTCCTACATGAAGGAATAGACACGGGCGGCGATGCGGTTGTTCCCGCAGGGCTCCTGATAGTTGATCGTGCGAGACGATGGATTGGTTACGGGAAGATAGAAACTTTCTGCGTGGAGCTTCGTGAACGCGTTCTGATCTAAGTACATGGGTTCCGCCTGCCGAGAGAACGCTGGACGAACTGGAACTTGCGTTGGGATGCAAGGCGTCCGCGTTCTCTCTGTCATCCCGGGCGGAGCGATCGCCCCTTAACGACGTTACGCATTACTTCTAATCGGAGGCGGCAGTGCATCTGAAATAAGGAAGCTATACTTGTGTCGCGCAGAATGCACACGGGAGGCCGCACCATGAAATGCAAGCTCCAAGTCGCCGCCGTGGTTCTCGTCCTACTCGCATCCGTTTCCGCGAGCCTCTTGGCACAGACCACAGCAGGCGACGAACTGAACCTGGGTGTTCAGGCCTATAGGCAGTCTAAGTACGATGAAGCGATCCGACATTTTGAGAAGTGCGTGGCACTGGCGCCGGGGAATACTGTCGCGCATCTTTACCTGGCCACAGCGTATGCGCAGGAATACATTTCGGGGGCCGACACTCCGGAAAACAATCGCATGGCAGAACAGGCCATTGACCAATACCAGCATGTACTCGACGGCAACCCCGTGTCCTCGGCGCGGATCAACAGCGCGAAAGGCATCGCTTACCTGTATCTGCAAATGAAGAATTTCGATGACTCCAAGAAGTATTACCGCATGGCGTCGGACTTGGATCCCAACGATCCCGAGCCTTATTATTCCGTCGCCGTCATCGACTGGACTCAGACCTACGTGCCCCGCCAGGAACAGCGCGCCAAACTTGGCATGAGGCCAGAAGATTCCCTCCCGGCCAAGGACAAGAAGGTCTGTGCCGAGATGAAGGAGCAGAATACCGTCAACGTTCAGGAAGGCATCGATAACCTGACCAAGGCGCTCCAGCTTCGTCCTGATTACGACGACGCCATGGCCTACATGAACCTGATGTACCGGGAACGAGCCGATATCCAATGCGACGATCCCGCGGCCCGCTCCGCCGATCTGAAGACCGCCGACGACTGGGTCGACAAGACCATGGCAACCAAGAAGACCAAGGCGAAAAAGGCCGAGCGCAGCACCGAGCCTGCGGCAACTAATCCGCAGTGAAGAGCAGCCATCACCGCGACGTTTCCGCTTAAGAGCAATCCTGTACAGATGGATCAGCCGAGACCTCCAGAGCTAGCCAACGTCCGTTTGCCTCCTCGGACTGACAGCGTAGGGAGGCTGCAGCGCGGCCCTAATTCTGACGATACAAACACCCGCTCGACGGAGCGACATAGGATGCGATCAACGCAGAGGGGCGGCGCTGCCGAGCGTGATGATAACTGTATTCGGGTAATAGTGGGCGAGGATTTCGCGGAAGTCCGTGCCCGCTTCGGCCATCGCCTTAGCCCCGGCTTGGCAGAGGCCGATGCCGTGTCCCCGGCCGACTCCTCGGAGGACGGTTTGCCCGCCTTCTTTTCGCATGACGAAGTCATTGCTCGGGACGGCGCTCCAGCCTAAGCGGCGGCCGAGGTGCAGACGCGAAGACTCGTTGGAGGTGCGGAGGGTTGCAGCATCCTCAGCCGAGAGTCGGCTCTCCCAGCGCGATGGGTGCTGGCGGCAATAATTGCACTCGACTGAATAGTACGGGTAGGCGGCGGGAGCCAGGCCGAGTTCGGAGGGAGTGCGCGTACGCCCGCTGCAACTGCGGGTGTACATGGCGGCTATGGGCTGAGATTGGTAACCGATGACCAAACCCCGGGTGGCGGCCATGGCTTGGGCGGCGGCGCTGGTGCTCGCCGGCGGCTCGCGCAGAAACTGACAGTGGGTGGTATCGCAGAAGTCGAAGTCGCGGTGGCGGCCTTTGCCGGCGACCAAATAGGAACGCACCGCGACGGCCAAGGCTTTCAAAGCTTCAGAAGGCGCGTCCACCGTGCTTTCCGCAGCCACGACGGAGGCAACGGCAGTTTCCAGATCCATGGTCACGACAGCCGTCAGAACTCGGGAAGCTGGTTTCAACTCGAGTGCGCCGCGATAGTGACGTGTGATCTTCCCGGGGACGGCAAGATTGAAGTCAACCGGACCGTTCTCACGGCTTGTCACGGTGACTTCGGAGGCACGGAGGACGCGGGTTCCGACTGCCAGAACTACGTTGTCTCCGCGGACGCAGATGTGGGCGATGTTCACACCTGAGCTTGCTTCGAGCACGACGGACTCTGCTCCGACATGCACGACCAGAGCAGAACCCGCCAGAGGGCTCAATGCGAACTGATGTGGGCGAAAGAGGCCGAGCACGCCCACGCGAACGTCCTGCGCGTGGACGAAAAGACCGGCCAGCATCAGGGTGACGAGGACTGTAGTTCGTATGCGCACGCTGCGAGTCATCGTTCGATACGGCTCAACATCTGTCCTGCGGTTTTGGCGGCCTGAGCTCCGGGAACGCCGTGCACGCGAACCATGAGCAGAATCTGTGGATCGTCGGAGGGCGACATGGCGATGGTGAAACCATCACCAGGAGCACGCTTGGCGTGAGTGCACATCGCGGTGCCGGTTTTAACCAGAGCGTCGGGGAAAGGAAGAGCACGATCCACTTCAGCGCCAGTTCCCTGCTTTGCCGACTGCGCCATCCCGGCGAGAATCTGGCTCACGCCGGGCTGATCGCGGCGGCGAACGAATTCGAGATAGGCACGGGCCATGCTTAGCGGCGAGATCAGCCAGCGATTGCCGAGACCGGCGAGCGCTGGTCCAACGGTTTCCGGAGGCGGAGGCTCGAGGCCAAAGCGCATCGCGGTGGGGGAGACGTCGACCGCGGTCATGTTTGCCGTGAGAGCTCGAAAATAGGAGTTGCAGGAATAAGCGATTGCGGAGGGAAGATCGACTGCGCCATGACCACGCGGAAGCCAGCAACCGGTGGCCGTTCCGCGGCAAATGTGCGCCGGATAGCGGAACGCGTGATGCTCGCCATAGGCCAGCGCGGTAAACGGCTTCACGAGCGAGCCGAGAGGAATCGGTGTTTGGGGATTATCCCAGCGGGAGGCCAGCACTCTGCCGGTGCGAGCATCGAGCAGCAGAAATGAAATATCGCCGCTCGGGAAATCTTGATTCAGTATCTGACCCGCCGACTGTGCAAAAAGCGAGCTTCGGGGAGGGTTCGCGCGATCCGAACCAGGTGCGCCGGCACTGCCGCTGGACGGCGACAGTGCGAGCAGGCTCACTAGCGACAGAAGCACGAGATGTCTTATTGCAACCATTCGTAAGTAACCGTCTGCAGGGTTCTGTCGCCGTCGGTGCGAACAGTGATACGCTCTGTGGAGACACCAGCGAGCGTGGAACTCAGGCTCGCCATGTTCTCAGAAAAGAATTGTGGTTGCCGCTCCATGCCGGGAACATTGGACTGCGCCAAGTTGGGCCGGTCGACCACGTCCAAGAAGCGCGCGAAGTTCGCTCGTTCACGCGAGTGATTGAGGCCGGCAACGAAGACCACGGGCTTCACATCCGATTTGCGGTTGAAGTTGGAAAGCATAGCCGCGATTAAGTTCGGATCATTGGAAACCAGAAGATACTTGCCGCGGACGGAGGCCACGAGCGGCCAGAGGCCATCAAATTCCTGGTAACCGGATTTCTGCTGCCAAGTGACACCGAGCCGGCTGGCGGTGAGGCCTGGACGGACGAACTCGGCGAGAGCGGATTGAATGCTTGCTTCGTTCCAGTCGGAGGATGCGGCCAGGACAACCGCAGAACGAATTCTCACGAAGACCCCTGCTTTGTCGCGCTCTGTGGATTGCACCTGCAGAGAGGCGAGGAGCTGGGTTTTATCGAGGAGTTCCTTCAGCGCGGTTGTCTTCTGCGGAGTGAAGGGGCGCTGTACCGCCGGCTGATCGATGCGAGTCTCCATATCGGATCCACCGCCCGTTTCTCCGGAGGTGAGCTGCACCTGCGGGGCGATCTGCGAAGGCGGCGCTGGGCCCAGATGGGGCGCGAGCAGTTTGGTCTCGAGCAGGTCGAGGCAGGAATCGGCCGAGGGATTCGCCTTTGCTTCATAGACGCCCGCGCCATCGGGTGCGAGGCGAACCAGATCGGCGGCTGCTTCGAGTCCGTCGACGGATGGTGCAGCGGCCGGCGGAGCCTTTCGTATCAAGACGCGCTCTTCGCGGTATTGCTGGTCGGAGCGGAATAAGTCGGAAACTGCTGCAGCGTACTGCGTCAGATCCGTGATGTTTTGTTGTACCCAGTAGGTGCGGAAGTACGGGCTGGGAACAATCTTCTCGAGGTTCAACACCATGCGCAGATCGCCTAGCGCTCTGGCCGAGTCTACGGACTGCGACCACCACTGTTCGCTTTCGACGGTGCGGTTCTGGCTGCCGGACATCAATTGCAGCGCGCCTGCCATAAGGTCTTCCCGAGTTGCCAGCAGGAGATAGTCGCCGGAAACCGCGAAGGCGACTTCTTTTTGCGACTCGGGATCACGGCGCAGGTAGAAGTTCACGCCGCCGGCGCTGCGTGGCTCAAACTTGGCACGAGTTCGCCAGAGCGTTGTCTGCATGGATTTGGCCGATGGCAGGTAAGTAATGTACAGGAATTGCAGGGTGCCGATGTCATAGAGAGCAACCGCGCTGCGGGTTCCAGCCACCTGCGAAAGAAAGTTCATATCGGGCGGAAGTCCGGCGGCCGCTGCTAATTGATCGCTGGCGCCGTCGAGGCGCAGGAAGAGGCGCGAACGGGAAAAGACTTGGTAGTTACTGCTCTCGACCCATCGCTTCTTTTGCGGAGAAGAGTTCCAGTCGGCAAGGAGTGCTGAGAAGTCCTTAGCCTCCAGATAAAGGAGTGGGCCGGCTGGAACGTACTTCGAGAGCGGCGTCACGGAGGGTGCCGCAGCCTGATAAGCCGCCCAGACGATTCCAGCGCAGAAGAGCGCGGTCAATAATAATGAGAAGATGGCGGTGCGTTTCATGGCCTCACGCCTCCCTTCGCAGTTACAGTCTTCGATACGGTCTTCGGCACCGGACCGGCACGGGCCAGTAGCCGCGGCCGCACGACACGATCCTGCTCCAGCGCCTCATGCAGCAACGGTTGGCGAGCAGCATTCTGACGTTGTATTCGCAGCGCGGCTTTGAGATCGGCAATCTTGTGTGCCAGATCTTTACGGACTGCGGGTGAAGTCTGGGAACGGCGCGCGATTTCGAAATATGAAACAGCATCCGACAACCGATTGAGGCGCGCCATCGTTTCGCCAATCATCTGCGCCACCTGGGCCTGTTGAGCACGGGAGAGTCTGGGCGACAGCGTAACGGGGGTGCTCGAGTCGTCGCTTTCAGTTCCTTCTTCGTCGTCGGAGCCGATGATCTGTTCGTCCTCGGAATCGGGAGTGGAGCGGGCAGTGCTGCCCATGAATTGAGTGTGCAGCAGTGGACCGAGGACTCCAATCGCAAATTCGTCGGAGTGCATACTGGCCGCGACCTGGAAGAGCGGAACCCGCGCTTCGTCTCGCCGTGGGAAATCGATGACGCAATGGCTGAGCAGTTGGAGCTTCGTCTGCGAGTCGGTCGCATTTTGCGCGGCTTTGATACGAGCCTCATAGAAGTAGAACTTGTCGGCCGCAGCGGGGGAGATGGCCGCAGCGTTTCCGGCAAGCAGATTCAGCTCGCCACTTCCTAGATCGGCATGCGCGCGGCCGGAGAGCGCCGCAGCCGCTTTAATTCGGAGATCGTACGGCACGCTCGCCCCCGAAGCAACCGAGCCCAGTGCATCCTGAGAAGCCGGAGCATCCTGTCCCGCGGCAAGCCGGGCTTTGGCCAGTCGCAGACGGTAGGAGGGATCCCACGGCGCCGACTTCACGAACTGATCGAGGAACTCGATGGCCTCCGCATTGTGGCCGGTTTTCTCCAGCAGGGCCGCAGCTGGATCGAGATTTTCGAAGGGATTTCCGACGGCCACCACTAAACGCCGGAGCAGATCAAGGGCCCCGGGAGTGTCTTCCGAAGCGAGGCGAATCTCGGCGAGGCCCAGGAAGTTGGCGGCGTTGAGCTGGTGCTCATCGATTTCGCGAGCGAACACGAATTCCAGGATCTTACGCGCCGACTGTTTGTCTCCAGCCTCGAACAGCTGGCGAGCCGCGTTGCGGAGCAGGTTCGAAGCGGGAGTGCTCTGCGGCTCGGCGCGATACCCGGCAATTTTGGAATCCAGAGTTCCGAGTCGCGCAGTCACCCGCAAATCAAGCGGGACCAGTGCGGCCGCCTGCGCCTCGCGAGTTTCTTTGGACAAGGCGGCGATGGCGTCCGCCGCTTGCGCATACTGCTTAGTCCGGATGAGGTACGCGATCCAGCGCACTTGCCAGGAACCAAGATACTGCTCGGCGTTGTCGCGCTCAATGCCAGCAAGCTTGCCGAGCGCGTCCTGCTTCGATTGGAGAATACGCTGATAGATCGACGCGCGTTGAGCAAGCGGAATCCAGGGAGCGTCGACCACATCGGCCAGAATCTGCGTAGGATCTTGTGCCGCGGAAGAAACGTCCAACAGCCACGTTGTGGCGGAGGCGGGATCGGCGATGGCTGCATAAGCCGGTTGCAGCAGAGCGTTCGAGCGATAATTGCCATTGCGGCGAAGGTAAGTGCGGACAATGCTGTCGGCATCGGGCTTGAGTTCAGCAAAGAGCTTGCGCGTGCGGAGCTGATCGCAAGTGCGGCCGAAGTCCCCCCAGAAGCTCTCCGGCACATGCGCGCTGTTGAGCTGTTTCGAGAGTACGGCAAAGGCCTGCTTCCACTGGGCGATGGCGGCGGTACGATCACCGCGCTTGTAGTAGGCGACCGCAAGACTGTCATAGACATCGGGACGATTGGGAGAAAGTTCGAGCGTGTGGTTGTAGTCGGCGACAGCGCGCTCGGTGTCGCCTGCTCCGGCGTAGTAGTCAGCCAAAGTTAAATATCCGGAGGACGACGCTGGACTCTGTTCGAGAATAGCAGGCAGAAAGTCCTCGGGGTTGCCTTGTTTGGTCGTGCCGAGATACTCCCCGTAACGCGAGCCGTAGTAGAACCAGGTATTCCCGGCGAGTTGCTGCGTACGGTCGACTGGTTTCGCGAGGCGCTCGGCAATCGTGTTATCGCCCAGGGCGCTGAGGAAAGCATTGTTCACGTCCGCGGTGGGCTCGGCGTAGTACAGGCCAACGAGCGCGTTGTATGACTTAGACCAAACCGGCTGGCGACCTTGTCCGCGGGCCGCCACCATGCCGTGTGATAAGACGGCACCGCCGTTCGCCACCACGTAGCTGGCAGCCTTCTCGCCGGCAGGATGGTTCCAAGTAGCGGCGGTCGCGACGAGTTCCTGCGGTCGCTGCTCCAGCAGCAATTGGAAGAGACGCTGCTGGTGAGAATCGTCAAGGTTGTAGGCGGAGATGCTCGAGAGCAGCCGCAACTCGTTGTGTTGGTCGCCGGCGGCGCGGTAAGCGTCCGCCGCTTCAAGCAGAGGTGTGGAGCGGACCATGTATGGAACCGCGCCTGCGTATTGCTCTAACTGTGGTCCCAGCTCAGCGAAGCGGCCGCGCCGTCGCTGCAGATCGATGAAGGGCCGCAAACTGCTATAAATATTCGGGAGTGCTGCCCGCTGCATCATCGCCTCGAAGCGCCAACGAGCCTCCTGCTCGGAGAGGGCGGCACTTTGGGCTAGGGGAATCGCGAACTTCTCGAGATCGTCGAGGTTCATGCCCTTCCGCTTCGAGTCGGCGAAGCTTGCGAAGATCAGCCTCTCTTCGGGACTGAAGTAGGCATTGACCGCGTTTCCCATTTCTTCCAGCACCGCAGCCATACCATTGCGCGCAGTCTCGATGCGGGCCTGCCGCACTCGCTCGCGCCACTGGGCGTCGGTCACCGCGGCAATTCCCTGCTTTTCGACCTGGTCTTTGATCACGGGCAGGTTGGAGGACGCGTCCGCAAGAGCGCTTTGCATTGCAAAGTACGCCTGCTCATGCCGGCGGAGGCGCGTCATGACGCGTACATAGGTACTTGCACCCGCGCGATTTTCCGAAACAGCCAGCAGGTCAGGTCCGGCAGTCTTGATTCCCTGCTCCGCGAAGGTGCGGGCTTCCGCCAGCATGCCCCACAATTCCAGACGGCGCGCAACCTCAAAGTAATTCGCGGCGTTTTCCGGACGGCCATCGATCAGCGCGGTTTTGAGAGCGGTGACGGTTTCATTCGTCTTGCCCTGGCGCGCACGCACCAATGCGACCTTCTCCATCCACTGCGGATCTTTGTACGCGAGCTGATAGATGTGTTCGTAGTCGGAGACAGCTTCGTTGAAGCGCATCAAACGTTCTTCGAGCCCGGCACGCGCGGTGTAGAGATCGACGCGATCCGGCCGAATGGCAATGGCCTTGGCGTAGGTTTCAATCGCAGCCGGATAGTTTTCGAGATTGGTTTGGATGCGGGCTAGCACCATGGACCAGTGGTAGTCGCGCGGTGACTGCGCGACGGTCTTCGCGTAGAAGTCGACAAGTTGTTGCTGGCGCTGGTAGCGGAGGGCACAGAGTGCGGCCTCGGTGACGAGCGTGTCGTCTTCCGGGAAGTTGTTGATGAGTTCAATGTACTGGTCGACCGCGCCCGGGTAATCCTTCATGCGGGTAAGTGCCGGAATCAGTCCGCGCCGCAAAGTAGCGATCTCAGCCTTGCGTGTATCCGCTGGTAGGGACGAGGCTCGGAACAGCGCGATCTTTTCGGTGTAGAACTGCTTCAGGCCCTGGTCGTCGCCGGCCTGTGCGTAGGTGTCCGCCATGGCCGCGAGGTATTCACCATTGTAAGGAGAATCTTTCAGCAGCTGCGCGAGCAGATCCCGTGCCTGTTGGTACTGCTTCGCATCCGTCGACTTGCGAGCGGCTTCATAGATGAACTGCACGCTCAGGTCGGGATAGGCGTCTTTGGCAGCCTGCAGCAGAACAGAAATCGCCTGCGGATAATTCTTGGTACGCCAGTAGAAATCAACCGTCGAACGCACCACGCCCAGTATCTTCGGATTTTCGCGGTAGAGCGCTTCGACATTTTTCTGGGCAGACTGGAAGTCCTTGCGCCCTTCGTACAAGCGAATCAGCGCATACCGAAGCTGCAGGCGGGCTACCGGATCCGCCGTGAGTGCGGCCTGCCTCTCCAACGCGTGCTGGCGAACAGCTTCCAGCGATTTCTGCTGCGCCAGGTTTTCGATGTCTTCCGCTTGCTCAATGGAGGTTGCGCTGTTCGCGATCCCGTCGAGCAAAGCTTCTATTTCCGGCTTGCGGTTCTGCGTTTCCAGAACCTTTACCCGAAGATATATCGCAGGCATCGAGGAGTTAGACGACGCGACGATTTTGGCAGTGCTCTGGTCAACGAGGTCGCGGAACTTCGGGCGGCGCGCAAGTGCGAGCAGCCGGAGTTCGGCAGGCGAATCGCTAGAACCGGCGAGCGCGCCCTTTACATATTCTTCGATCGCGTGAGGATACTCGCGCTTGTTCTCGTAAATCGCGCCGGCTTCGTATGCATAGAGGGATGGATTTAAGAGGCGATCGCGACCTTGGTTCAGCAGCCGAAGCGCGTTATCGAAATCGTAGTAGTCCCAGTAGATGGTCGCCGCTTCGAGGTATCCGCCGGACTCACCGGGAGCGACTCGTGGAATGCGTTCCCAGTACGGAGCCGCTTCTGCGAACTGATCGCGGTCCGCATAAATGTCGCCGATCCGGGCGAGAATCTCGGTATTGCTGGGATTAGCCTGCAGCAGGTTGTCTTCGATCTTGGCCGCGACCGCCGTATCCGCGGCATTAAAGTACGCCAGCGAGCGATAGACAGACGAGGCCGTCCGGGCGATTTCAGTTTCAGCCGGGTATTGTCCAGCGAGCGACTTGAGCACTGGCGCGCTCTCCTCAAAATGCGAGCGCCACAGGTTCGCATTGGCCAGGAAATCGGCAGCGGCGGGATTGCTCTCCCAACTCGCAGCATCGGGAGCACTCTGCTGCAACGTGCTCAACTCCTTTTCCAGTTTGCCGGTGCGCGAAAGGAATTCAAAGAACTGGTTGCGCAGGCCGGTTTCCTCGAACCAGTGCTGGCGCAACAGCGCTTCCCAAGCAGCCATATCGAGGGTGGGGGGCGTCTGGTATATCGCCAGAAGATTGTGAACGAACACAGGATTGTGCGGGAAACGCTGGTTGGCGTACTGGTTCAACCGGAGGTAGAGCACGGCGCTGCTGCCAATGACGTTGCCGAAATAGCGTTCAAGGTCAGTGCCGCTGAAGCTCTTCACCGCGTCGCGGGACAACTGTTCGAAGTCGGAGTCTCTCCTGTAGCGCAGGTAGAAACGCGCCAGTTTGTCGTACCAGGAGCGGTCATTGAAGCGGGCAATTGCCCGGCGGTATACCTCTTCCTGTTCCGTGCCCAGCCGGTTCTGATCGAGAAACACAGCGAGCCGCTCGTAAAGGCCGGGGTCGTCGGGATTGCGATCGATCTCTTTCCGCAGCACACCCAGCGCCTGCGGAATCTCCTTCATCTCCGCTAACCGCGCCAGATAACGCTCCAGAACGCGCGCGTATTCCGGGGAGCGGGCACCAGCCTGCGCGGCAGCTGAAGCAGGCGTGTTGATCTGGAATGCCGGGTTGGTCCTGCGGTGTGAGCCGGCGCTTTCTTCCGGCGCACCCGCTTCCTGCTCCTCCCCTTCTGGTTCTGCTTCTGTTTCCACTGTGTTCGTCGCTACGGGCGAGTAGTTGTTGATGGATCTCAGTCCCTCTGCCGCCGATCCAAGCGGCAAGTTCTGCGCCTGCACCGCCAATTCTTGAAGCACAGAATCGTAGATGGCGAACTCATTCGTCGAGTCGCCTTTGCGCGCATAGGCATCGGCCATGAGCAGCGCGACTGCGGTGCGCTGCGGAGCCTTCGGAAAATTCGTGAGGAATTCGCTGCCGCCCTGAATGACAGCGTCGCTTTCCGCCGCGCCAGAGTAGAACTCGAGCAGTTTCGCATGAAGCTCGGGGCGACGAGAAGAACTCGGAAACTTCGCATCGAGCAAGGCTAGTAATTCGACGGCGCGGGACCGATGGAAGTAGGGTACGGTGCGCTGCTCTTCCTCTGAGTAGTGAGAAGCCGGTTGTGTGGTGTTCAGGAGCAGAGAAAGAACGCCGTTCAGATAACCGGGCCCCTGATCCATGGTGGCGATGTCGCGATACATGGAGAGTTCGCCGGAACCGAATCGGATCTGCGTCTCCGGAGCGGCCAGCAGCAGATTCGTCAGACCTGCAATCGCCCGCTCTTGCGCGTCGGGCATTCCCTGGCTGTTGTAGAGGGCGAAGTAATAACGCGCCGACTCGGGATAATTGTGAATATCTTCAAGCAGCCGCGCGCAGACGTAAAGCTCCTGCGAAGTCCACGGCGACTTGCTGCCCTCCTTGCGCAGACGAAAGTCCGCAATGGCCTGCTGGGCCACGTCGAGCTTGCCCTGTTGCTGGTAGTAATAGAAGATACGCGCCGTCGCGTTCAAGTCTTCGGGATTGGCGTTGAGTGAGGCGCGAGCCTGGTCAAGAAATTTGCGAAGATTCTGCTTATCGCGCAGGAGGTCGAAATAGCTCTTGACCAGTTCCGGATCCCACAGCGGCTGGAAGCTCTGCTCGTACACGGCAAGCCCTTCGCGGACGGAGCCGTGACGATACTCGACCATCGCTTTCGCCTTCACCGGGAAAATCTGATCGTTCGGAAACTGTTTACTGTAGTCGGCGATGAGTTGTCCGGCTGCAGCGTATTCCTTTTGCGCGACCAGATACTGCAGGAAGCGCACGTAGAGCGATTGCTCCTGCGGATAGCGGGCGATCCAGGCCCGGTACTGGGTGATGGAGTCCTCTTTCGCGAGGCCCTGGGCTTGAATCACTCCGAAGATGCGCTCAAACGCCTGCCAGGAGCGCTGCTCCGCGGGCATCGTGAGTCTTTCGGCTGCGATGGGCGCAACGTTCGCAATTAAAGACAGCGTTTTGATTTCGTCGGCCGGCCTAAGGCGGCGGTGGTAGAAGTCGGCGAGGGCGAACTGAGCCCCGATCTTGCCGGAGGAATTGTCGACGTAGGATTTCCAATCAGACTCGGCTGCGGCGAAATCGAGCTGCTGTTCGTCCTCCAAAGCGCGCAAGGAATAAAGATCGGCGTTGCGCGGCTGACTCTTGATGAGATCAGCTAGCGCAGGCCGCGTCTCGCGCGGAGGACGGCGAAAGAGCACGGCGCCTCCGGGGAGCGACATCATGCGAAAAAAGGCGACTTCCAGAGCGCTCGAAGCTTCAATGTTGCGAATCCAGGAAGGCAACTCGCCGAGCGCGGAGATCGCACAACCTAGAGAAAGTACAAACACGGCGAGTGCAAACGCACGCGTGCGGCTGCGGAGTAAGTTAAGGAAGTACTTCAATTTGCACCTCCCCCGTTCCCATATTGTGGGCGATGTCCTCGGCGGTGACGGTCAGCTTGTAAGCGCCGGGGATCGTCTGCTGGGGAATGATCAACTCGCCAGTATTGGCGGCAGCTTGCGGATTCCACCTGAGTTCGACAGGCGCCGCCCCTTTCAGCCGGGCAATCAGCGTGCGCGTGCTCTCGGAAGCGCGGACTCTCAGGGCAATCGTCTGGCCACGATGGAAGCGATTGCGGTCGAGCTTCACCTCGACCACGGGCGGCTTGCTGGCGATCACAAACGTCTTTGATTCGCGATACGTCTGTCCCAAGCGGTCGCGCAGGATAAGGCGCACGGTGTAGGTCCCATCCTGCATGTCAGTGGGAGCAAGAAAGCGAGTCTGCCAGATGTCTTCCGATGAGAGATACCGCAGCGGCTGCACCAACCCGAAGGGGAACAGCGCAACGACGGAGACGATCGATTCATCGGTCTTGACGCGCAGTACGGGATCGCCCGGGCGGATGACGCGCGGACGCAGCAACGCGCGCGGCACGGCCAAGAACGAGGTGTAGGGCGTGACGAACTTGTACTGGCGCGCGAGGCGGATGATCTCGTCGATTGTGGCTTGGTCTTCGCCTTCCCGCTCAATTTTTTCGAGCAGTGCGTCAACCCGGGCGCGAGCCCAGAGCCGCGGCAGTTGCGGATGATCGAAAGACTCCCGTGGGAAATTAACTTTGCCCGTCATCTCCACGAGAGTTCCGTCGCGCACGCCGTGGACCGTGAAGCTCACGTTCTCCTGCGGCTTCTGGTAACGCCCGACCCACGCAGCCAGCGATCCTGAAAAGGTTGCGGCTTGCAGCGGGTAGGCAGTATCCACGGTGCTCTCGGGCGCTACCGCGAGATCGAGCTGGCCGATTGGGCTTCGGCCGATCTTCGAAAGGAACGAATTCAGCTTGAACTCCATCGGCTCGGTCGAAAGCACGTGTTCGAGTAGTCCATCCTGGCGAGCGAGCATGCGGAACAGCGGCAAGTTGGCATCGTCGCCGACAGCAAGGATGTAAGTACGCGGGCGCTGCGTCTCCGGCAGTTCCTTCCACGCGGAGGAGTACCAAGTGGCGAGTTTGCCGTTCGTGATCGGACCACGAGTCGCGCCACCGTCGCTCAGAACGACGAGATAAGAGTTGGTCGCGCCGGGAGCGGCAGCTTGTTGCAGTCCGGCCTGGAGGGCGCGTTGAATATCAGTGCCCCCGCGCAGACGGCTCGCCCGCACGAATTCAATGGCGTGCTGAACGCTGTTGCCATCCGCGGAACTGAGCGGCAACGCATGCGTCTCAGTATTGAAGAGCACGAGGCTAAAGTGATCGCTTGGACGCAGAGTCCGCAGCAGGGTTTCTAGAGCCTGGTAGCTGCGCTCCAACTTCTCCCATTGCATGGAGAGTGAAGTATCGAACAGAACAATCACCGTCTTGGGAGCGCCACTGGTTGCGTTCGCGGCAGGAGCGGAACCCGTCCCAAACCCGAACAGCGCTTCCGCTTCAAAGAAACCGGGCTCGTTCGTGCTGCGGATGGGAGCAGTCTCGGTCGGCGAAGGCTGGCTGCTGACCGGATTGCGGTAGGTCAGAATCTGCAGTGTGTCCGTCGCCGCAGGATCCAGATCGTAAGTAGTGACGAAGTCTTCTCCGAGATTGACGTTCTCTCCTTCGAAGTGGCCAGTGACTAGGTGCGCACTGTTCTGCTCGAGTTGCAGAGGGAAGCTCTTGGCCGGCGCCTGGAAGTTGCGAATGGCGTGCGCCGTGCGCAGCTCGAAATTGATTCGAAGATGGCGGGCAGCCTGGGCCTGATACGCGTCCGGGCGCAGCGGGATTGCAAAGTACGACTTCAAATTCTCCACCGGAATCGATTCGTGATACTCGATCTCCAAGCGCTTCGTTCCGAACGCGGGAATCGGAACGATGCGGGCGCTAAAGACTGAAGTGCGCTTGGCTTCTTCGGCACCGCGTTCGCCCATTTGAAGAAGGCCGGGATCAACGGCCTGTTGCTTCAGTTGGTTGTAGATTTCTTCAGCGCGCTTGCGTTCGAGGATGACCGCGGGAATCCTGGTAGGCCCGTCCCATGTGGCAAAATCGGAAATGGTGGCGTGGCTGGGGAGCGCGAATACGTAGTTTCCTTCCTGGATTCCGCCGGTGTGATTGGCGAAGACCTGGCGCACGAAGACACGGGCATCGCCGTTGTCGATACGAACGGTGATTTCCATTTCTTCGAGCGAAAGGACCGCGGGATCAGGCTGCTGCTTATCGCGCGGTATGAGAATGCCCGCGTCAGCAAACAGCAAGGTCGAAGTCAGAACCGAAATAAGGGCGGACAAGATGCAGTTCTTCATGAGTGCAGCTTCTGTTCTGGTATGCGGACCAGACCGTTATCAGTGCCAACATAGATGTAGCCGTTGCCGATGGCGAGGGCGGTCACATTCAAAGACGGCAGACCGGTATCGATGACGAACCAGCGCCCGGATTGACGATCACACAGATACAGACCCTTTCCTAGGGTCCCAGCGAGCACATAGTTCGGCGTTACCAACATGGCGTTGGGATTTACTTCGAACGGGCCGGACGCGGTCTCGAAAGAGTGGAAGCGTCCCGCGCGATCAAGGCCGAGAATGCCGGCACCGTACGTGCCGACCATCCACTCCGCGCCAACCGGGACGACCGCGGTGATCCAGTTGTGTTTAAGGTTGGAAGTCGCAGTGGTGTAGTTCACCGCAACGTTGCCTTTGTCGAGAAGCGAGAGGCCGCCGAGCGTGCCGGCAATGAGTTCGTCGCCGGAAACGCCGAGCGCATAGACGTGGTTATTAACCAGCCCATGGAATGCGTACATGCTGCGGGCGCCGCTCGCGTCGAGGAAGGTCAGCCCGGCAGGGGTCGCCAGCGCGAGGCCGTCGCGGTAGGCAGCGACATCGGTGACGTGGTCTGCGATGAGTCCGTCGGCGCGAGTCAGCACCTGCTGCTCGCTGCCGGAGTTGTCGAAGCGAACTAGGCCGTTGGCGGTGGCGACGTCGATGGCACCGGACTTCGCATCAATAAAGATGCGGTTGACGCAAAATACATGCTCGTCTTCGACGTGGGTCGCGCGGCTGGTATCGGGTGCCATAACATCCATTCCCCGATCGAAGTAACCTACCCAAAGGCGGCCGCTCCCATCGGCCGCTAGCGCAGAAATGTTTCGGTCGCTAAGGGTCGCGGCACCTGTTTCGAGTACCCGCTGCCAGCCGAATCCGCGCACATTCATCCGGTAGAGACCACTGCGGGCCACGGCGAATACTACGTCCCCGGACGTGAAGATTTGTCGGACTTCTGACAATTGCGAGTCGCGTCCCATGTCAGAGTTGGGATGACGCCCCTCAAGTGGAATCGCAATCACGCCTTGGTCTTCCGATCCGACGTAGAGCTGGTTGTGAGTCACAAGCAGGGCAGTGGCGAGCACTCCGGGAGCGAGCACACGCGAAAAGCGTCCGGCGCTGAAGACGGCCACGCCGAGGGGCGTGCCGATGTATGTTGTGTCGTCGGAGATCGCAACAGATGCGACTTGGCGATCGGGCAGTCCCTGCGGTTCGGCGAAGCTGTCGGTCTGACCAGCGTGGAAATGCAGAACGCCACGATCCAAAGTACCGACCCACAGGTCCGACTCACTTCCGGCCAGGGCGGTCACGTAAATGTCTTTCAAACTGGGATGGAAAACCGTAATCTGCTTTCCGTCGTAGAGGAGGAGACCCCGCTTTTTGGTGCCAATAAGAAGATGGCCGGAAGCACAGGGCAAAATCGCGGCGATAGCACGTGCGTCTGAGTCGTACGAGAAAATCTGTCGGAAGGCCCGGCCATTGAAGGCCAGCAGCCCGTCGTTCGCGGTGGCAAGGATGAGTTCCGGTTCGCGGGCGTCGGTCAGAAAGGCGGGCGCAACCGCGATCAGAGGCGATCCGGGAAGCTCGCGGCCGACGGCATATTGGCGGAGCTGGGTGCCACCCGGCTCATACTCGAGCAGCCCCGCCGGACCGGCAACATAAAGATGATCCTGGAATCGGGCTGCCTGGAAGAACACGGCGGGAGAACTGATCACCTCAAAATCCGCAGAAACCGCCGGGGGCAGAGGCCGAACTACGAAGTGAATCTCGTGTCCCGAGCGAACATCGACGGCTGCCAAATGCAGAGCCCGCGAGGCGCGCCAGACTGCGACCGCTCCGAACGCCAGCAGGAGAAGGACCCCAGCCGCGGCCGCTGTTCGAACCGACGCGATGGGTGGCTTCATAACTCCTCTTCTCAGGAAAGTGAACTATAAACCTCGGAGACGACGCTGCAAATAGAAAGCAAGGTGCGGACCAAACCTAAATTTCAACACAGGAAAGGATTTCTGAGGTCGACGTTTGAGATCGCGCTGTGTGACACGATACACAGCGTGTCAGCGGGGATACGGCAAAGGAGCTGCGGCAGGAGCGCGCAGCTCATCAAAAAAGGCGCCGCGTTTGGCACTCATCGCGGTCTGACTTGTGCCCGACGGCTCCAGGCCGAAATCTGTAGATTCTGGTACAGCGTCAGACCACAGTTTGCGCGGCGTGAAGCAGCGTGTTTCCAGAGCGAGCGAAAGCAAGTGGAACCCAGGATCTTGGTACAGCCACTCGTGGTCAATAAGGTATACTGGTTGACCATCTCCCGCCGAGGCGAAACAGGGGGCGAAAGGCCGCACAAAATGAAGTCGCCGCAGACACCCTTTTTGACCACCGGGTAGGCAAGGGCTTGCGAAAGCCTGAAATCGCGGGATTTGCCCTTTCCTGCATCCATCGGTGTGCCGCCTTCGTTGACTTCCCATCGCAGCACCCCTAACATTGCACCCTGACTCCCAGCGCCCGCTCATGATCGACCAACCCATCTCGCACCGCCGCAGCGACCCGAAAATGTTGGCGCGTTTATGGTCCGATGATTTGGTCGTCAGCAATCCGCTGAACAAGTTCGTACATTCGGTTTCTGCGCTCTCGGAGGAAAAGCATTGTTCACGCCACATCCCAATCTGAGCGATGACGTGAATCGCAACGTTATCGAGTCGGAAACCGAGGGTGGCGTGTTCCTCGACCGGTTACAACCGCAC
>Ga0209039_10001407_pt1 | contig 22400 bp, 26 predicted proteins | sample BogFormECP12_OM1_FD_188238 | JGI IMG/M metagenome (GOLD analysis project Ga0209039, IMG submission 188238) | Bog forest soil microbial communities from Calvert Island, British Columbia, Canada - ECP12_OM1 (SPAdes) (version 2) | ecosystem: Environmental > Aquatic > Freshwater > Wetlands > Bog ... | reverse complement strand
GTGAGTTCCGCGCCCTCGGGCTGCCATGAGGTATACGGCGTGTCGCACCACGCGCACCGCAGATTGCACCCGCTGGTGCGGATGAACACCGAGGGCACGCCCGCCAGCGAGCCTTCGCCTTGAATCGAATAGAACAGCTCAGCGATCTTCAATTCCCGCCTCTTGGAAGCCTTTGCGGCGCAACAGGCACGCGTCGCACTGGCCGCACGGCCGGCCCTCCAGCCCCGGGTCGTAACAACTGAAGGTCAGGCTGAAATCCAGCCCCAACTCGCGCCCCAGCTTCACAATCTCGGCCTTGGTCAGGCGCATCAGCGGCGTGTGGATCTTGAGGCGCGTGCGACCCTCCACCCCCGCCCTGGTCGCCAGGTTGGCCATGCGCTCGTAGGCCTCGATGTATTCCGGCCGGCAATCCGGATAGCCCGAGTAATCCAGCGCGTTCACCCCGATGAAAACGTCCGAGCTTTCGAGCACCTCCGCCCACGCCAGCGCAAAGGAAAGGAAAATGGTGTTGCGCGCGGGGACGTAAGTGACCGGGATGCCGTGGCTCATCTCCTCCGCCGAGCGCGCCTTGGGCACCGCGATAGCGCCGGTGAGGGCCGAGCCGCCGAACGCGTCCAGCCCGATCGCCGCCACCAGGTGCCGCTCCACCCCGATGCTGGCCGCCACGCGCCGGGCGGCTTCCAGTTCGATCTTGTGGCGCTGCCCGTAATCGAACGAGAGGGCATAGCAGGCGTACCCCTCGCGACGCGCCAGCGCCAGGCAGGTGGAGGAATCCAGGCCCCCGCTCAACAGGCAAACCGCTTTTGGCATTCCGGTTTCAGTGTAACGCGGCAACAACACTTCCTTGCCGCCCTACCGGTACGCCACAAAGAACAGCCGCGCGAACGGAAACAGCACCCGCCCGTCAGGCTGGCGCGCATAGGCCGCGATGTAGCGGTCGAGCAGCATCTGCTCGAAGTCACGCCGCTCCTCGTCGCCGGCCAGCGCTTCCAGGAAGGGCCGTAGACCGGTGCCGCGATACCAGTTGAGCAGCGCTTCCGGTCCCGCCACCACGTGGTAGTACGTGGTCTCCCACAAGTCTATGCGCGTGGCCAGCGGCTGCAGCGCGTCGTAATAAAAGGCCGCGGGTGCATGGGTGAACGCCGCGCGCGCGGCTTCCAGACGGTCGTGCCAGCCGGCCTCCTGGGATAGGTTGCGGATTTCGCGGTGAACGGGCGATTGGTAGTGGGCCTCGGCGGGCAATTGGACGGCCAGCGCTCCTCCCGGCGCTACCTGCTCCATCAGGCGGCGGCAAAGCCGCTGGTGATCGGGAATCCACTGCAGCACGGCGTTGGCGAACACCAGGTCGCATGGCTCCGGAGCGCTCCACTGAGCGGCGTCGGCAACCTCCCAGGCGCCCGCGGGATACGCCTGACGGGCGGCCTCGATCATCTCCGCGGAGCTATCCAGCCCGGTAAGGGATGCGCCCGGCCAGCGGCGACGGAGCGCTTCGGTGCTGTTTCCCGGACCGCACCCCAGGTCCACGATGCGGTGCGGAGCGGCCAGCGCGATGCGCTGAATCAGGTCGATGGAGGGCTGCGTTCGCTCGGTGCTGAATCTCAGATATAACGCGGCGTCCCATTGCGGCATGTGTAATGATAGTCCTGCGCGTACCCTAAGTGCGAATCCGATTCCTCACTTCCACGCCGCTCAATGTCCAGCGCGGCAGCGGCACCTACGTCGGGATTCACGTCCTGGCAGCAGCGCTTGAACGCCTGGGCCACGCCGTCGAGTTCTCTACACCGCGCGTCCGGCTGCCCGTATATACATTAGAGCGCCTGTGGTTCAACCGGTGGCTCAGGCCCTCCCCGGACTTCGATCTTACCGTCGGCTTCGATATGGATGGCTATCGGATCGCCCGCAGCCCGTCGCACGTCGCCTCTCTGAAGGGCGTCATTGCCGACGAGGTCCGCTTCGAATCCGGGCTTACGCGCCTCACCATGTCCGTGCAGGCGCGCTGCGAGCGGCTGCACGTGGAGCGCGCGGCCCGCGTCCTGGCGACCAGCCGCTACTCCGGCGAACGCGCACGGGAGTTCTACGGCCTGCGCGAGTCTCCTACCATCGTCCCCGAGTTGATCGATCTCGGCGAATGGCGCCGCCTGCTCGAACTCCATCCGGCGCATTCCTCGCGGTTCACGGTGTTGTTCGTTGGCCGGCTGTACCGGCGCAAGCGGGTGGGCGTAATGCTTCGCGCGGCCACGGCGCTCGCCGGCCGCATCCCCGATCTCGAAATCCGGATTGCCGGCAACGGCCCATGCGCGGCCGCGTTGCACCGGCTTTCGCGCGAATTGCGGCTTGACCGAACGGTGGTGTGGCTGGGCGATGTTTCGCGCGCCGATCTCCTGGCGGAGTACAACCGCGCGAATCTCTTCTGCCTGCCCAGCGTGCAGGAAGGCTTCGGTATCGTGCTGCTGGAAGCCATGGCGGCCGCCAAACCCATCGTCGCCTCCCGCGCCGCGGCCATTCCGGAAGTTGCGCCCCATGCGGTGCTGGTGGAACCCGATAGCTCTGAGGCGCTGGCCGCCGGCATTGAGGCGCTCTATCGATCTCCCGAGACCCGCGCCGCGCTCGGCTCCGCTGGCGCGCAATGGGTGGAACAGTTCGACGCTCCGCGCGTGGCGCGCCGCTTTCTCGAGGCCGTGTAGCGCCGGCGATCTTTGTCGCCGGTGGGTTTTGCACACTGGGAAGAACACCGGCGACAAGATCGCCGGCGCTACGAAGTTGCTACAATTCCTCTTGTGGCCCGCGTCCTGATGGTTTCCTCGGAGGCCGCGCCGCTCGCCAAAACGGGGGGCCTGGCCGACGTCGTCGGATCTCTTCCACCCGCTCTCCGCGTGCTGGGCGTCGAAGCCGCGGTGGTGATTCCGCGCTACGCCTCCATCGATCTCAAGACCGCGCGGCGCGTCTACGATCGCCTCGCCATACACTTCGGGCCGGCGCAGTATGAGATCTCCATCTACCAAGCCCCGGCGGAGTTTCCCTTCTACCTGGTGGATTGCCCGGCGCTCTTCGACCGCAAAGGGATCTACGGCGAATCGGGCGTGGACTACCCCGATAACCACATACGCTTCGCCGTGCTGGCCCGCGCCGCGCTGTCGATCGCCCGGTTCATTTTCCGCACCGACGTGTTCCACTGCCACGATTGGCAAGCTGGGCTGGTCCCCACCTATCTGCGCACCACCTTCGCCTCCGATCCCACTTTCCTCGGCGTCAAGACGCTGTTCACTATCCACAACCTGGGTTACCAGGGCCTGTTCCCCAAGACCGCGCTGCCCGAGGTGGGGCTGGGCCCCGACGCCGACGGGCCCGGCGGCATGGAATTCTTCGGCCGCGTCAGCTACATCAAGGGCGGCATCGAATTCGCCGACGCGCTTTCGACTGTCAGTCCCACCTATGCCCGCGAAATCCAGACGCCCGAGTACGGCTTCGGTCTGGACGGGGCGTTGCTCGCCCGCGCCGATACCCTTACCGGCATTCTCAACGGCGCCGATTACCGCGAGTGGAATCCGGAGACCGATCCGCTCATCCCCGCCCGCTACTCGGCCGGCGATCTGGAGGGAAAACTGATTTGCAAGCGGCAACTGGTCGAGGAATTCGGCCTGCCTCCGGATGCCATCGAAGGCCCGCTCATCGGAATGGTCTCGCGGCTCACGCGGCAGAAGGGCGCCGATATTCTGGCGGAAGTCGCCGGCGATATCGCCTCCGGGGGCATGTACCTGGTGGCCCTCGGCACCGGCGAACCGGAATACGAGGAGTTCTTCCTCCGCATGGCCTCCGAGCACCCCGGGCGCATCGCCGTGCGCATCGGCTTCGACAACTCGCTGGCCCACCGCATCGAAGCCGGCGCCGACCTGTTCCTCATGCCCAGCCGCTACGAACCCTGCGGATTGAACCAAATGTATAGCTTGCGGTATGGGACGGTTCCCGTGGTTCGGGCCACCGGCGGTTTGGATGATACCATCGACGAAGATACCGGGTTCAAGTTCGCGGAGTATTCCGGGGAGGCGCTCTTAGCCGCCGTCCGGTCCGCGGCCGTGGCGTTTGCCGGCCAGGATGCCTGGCGCGCCATGATGCGGCGCGGGATGGCGCGAGACTTCTCGTGGAGCGCTTCCGCCGCCCGCTACTCGGCGCTTTACCGGCAGTTGCTGGCCCGGGCGGGCGTGAATCCTTTGGCCGGAAAGATATTCTAATAAATCGGGAGATGAAATGGCAGGTCAGAACACGTTAACCTTTACCGACGCCGGATTCGACCAGGACGTCCTTCGGTCGGACGTGCCGGTTCTGGTGGATTTCTGGGCCGAGTGGTGCGGCCCTTGCCGGCAGATGGCGCCCACCATCGATGTCGTGGCCGGCGAGTATGCCGGGAAATTGAAAGTGGGCAAGCTGGACGTGGATTCGAACGGCGCCACGGCCATGCGCTACAACGTTCGGGGCATCCCGACGTTGTTATTGTTCAAGGGTGGCAACGTAGTCGAGCAGCGCGTGGGAGCCATCGGCAAGTCCGAAGTGCAGAAGATGCTCGAGCCGCACGTGTAATCCGACTTGTCTTTACTATCTTGCCGCGACCGGCACGCGGGGCTGTAGTTCGTTCCATTCCCGCTCCGCCCCCGCCTCCTGGCACCTCACGCAATACCGCGCCCAAGGAACCGCGTGCAACCGCTTGGGCGGAATCGGCTCTTCGCAGGAAAGGCAGATGCCGTAGTCGCCGGCGTCCAACCGGTCGAGAGCTTCCTCGATCAACCGCAGTTGCGCGTAATCCAGAATGTTCAGATGAAGCGACACGGATTCCTCGTTCAGGAACTGCGGCTGGTCGTCCTCAGCCACCCGGCCCATCCGCGCCAGGGTGTCGAACTTGGCGCCCAAACCCGACATTACGTCCGCGCGTTTTTCCCGCAACATCTCCCGGTAAATGCCACTTCTCATCTTCATCGGCCCTCCTTCCCGGATGCCGCATACCATATTGGTTGAGAAAATGTAGCAGAATTCTCGGCTGAAAACAATATTTATTTTGGGGGACAGGCTTCGAATTTCGCCGCCTTTGCGAATTTCGCTGCCTGTCCCCGGTTTTTCCTACCTAAGGCTAAACGGGAAGTAGGGGGAAATCTCCGCCAGCATCTGCTGCTCGGCCGGCGTGAACTTGCTCTTGAACTCTTCGCTCGCCATGCGGTCGCTCCGCTCGTTCTCCGGCATGCGGTGCAACATAAGCAACTCCGGGCGCACCACCGCGATCCGATCGTCGGGAAGCTGGTTAAAGAGCTGGATCTGCCTGGTCAGAGTCGCCTGCTTCTCGGGCGGCAGGTTGGCGTACATATTGAGGATCCCGAGTTGCCGATTCCTTTCGGCGGGCGGAAGCTTGTCGAAATTCTCCAGCGCCTGGCGCAGCCGCACCTGTTGCTGGGGCGGCAGTCTCTCCAGCATTTGTTCGCGCCGTTCGGGTGGCATCGCCATCATTCGCAGAACCGGGTTCCCGGGATTCAGAATCCGCCCGCCGCCCGCCTTGGGAACGCCATTTCCTTGCTTCTGAGCGTTCTTGGGCTGCGCATTGGGGCGCGCGGGTGTGGCGCGCGGCGGGGGCGCCGGAGGGGCTGCCTTTGGTCTTGGCCCCTTTTGCCCCCACAGGCTGGAGGCCATCGCCAGCCACAAAACTGCGCCGAATTGGGGAGCTCGGCTCATCCGTCACATCTTCGAGTCGGCGGCATCGCCCCGCACGCGGTAGTTGAACTCTCCCAGCATGCGCATGGCGTCCAGAGCATGGTCCACTTGGTCGGGCTGCAGAGCTTCCACTTGCGCGGATTGCGGTTGTGCCACCGGCGGAGCGGCGGCGGGATGCTGCAACAGCACGCCCGCCATCACTACCAGGCACGCCGCCGCGGCGATGGGCAGTCCCTGGCGAACGAAAGCCGGAGCGAACGGCCGCAACAGCCGATTCCACCACGAGACTTCCCGATCGATCCGCCGGTAGAGCCGCCGGTCGAAGTCCTGCGTCACGGGCGCCGCTTCCCAGGCGTCCAGCGCTTCCCAAACCGCTCGCTGGCCGTCCGCGAACTCGCGGCAGGCCGGGCAGATTTCCATGTGTCGTTCCAGCGTCGCGGTGCTTTCGGCGTCCAGCTTGCGGGCACAATACGCCAGCAGCAACTCCGCGTTCTCCCGGGTCTCAATTGGGCACTTCATTCCAACCTCTTCTTCCCTATGCCATATGGGCCAAACGGGCGCGCAACGTCTCATACGCCCGAAACAATAAGGACTTTACCGCGGATTCCGAGCATCTTAGCACTCTTGCGATCTGCGAGTATTCTAATTCTTCATACTTGTGCATCAGGACCGCCGCCCGTTGCTTCTCAGGCAGCGCCGCCACGGCCTGGCGAACTTCCTCCAGCCTGGCCCGGTACACCATTCTCTGCTCCACCGATGGCCGGTTATCCGATACCTGCCGTGCCGGCATGCCGGAGGAATCGTTGTCCAACCGTTCCTGCAACCGCTCATTCTTCCCGTCGCGAAGCGAATTCAACGCCAGATGGGTCGCGATCCGAAACAGCCACGTGGTGAACTTGGCCGTCGGCTCGTACGAACTTCGCGAACGGTACACGCGCAGAAAAACTTCCTGCGCCAGTTCCTCGGCCACCGCCTGATTCTGGACCATCCTGTACAGGAAATGAACAACCGGCGAGCGGTGCTTCTCCAACAACAGTCCGAAGCTCGCACCATCTCCCTCTTTGACGCGGAGCATTAGCTCGGCGTCGCAGTCCAGAGCCGCTGTGGCTCCTCCCATATCGGTCTTAACCCGTTCTGGCATCCCAGGTTGCGTTTCCCAAAGGAATAATTCGACTTACCCTACTCCCCCTTCAACGAGCGATCCATCAGCCGCTGGATCGCTTCGCGCGGAGATATCCCAAAGTGTAGCATCTGGAACATCTGTTCGCAGATGGGCATCTCCACCGAGTGCCGCTTGGCGAGGTCAGCTACGGCATTTGTAGTTTTTATACCCTCGGCAACCATCTTCATGGAGCCGACAATCTCCTCCAACTTCCGGCCGTGGGCCAGTTCGACTCCCACCATGCGGTTCCGGCTGAGATCGCCCGAACACGTCAATACCAGATCACCGAGCCCCGCAAGGCCGGCCAGCGTTTGCGCCGAACCTCCCATGGCCACCGCCAGCCTTGTGATTTCCGCCAGGCCGCGCGTGATCAGCGCCGCCATGGCGTTATGGCCCAGCCCCAAACCGTTGACCACACCGGCGCCGATGGCGACTACGTTCTTGACTGAGCCGCCAATTTCTACTCCAATAGTATCTGGATTGGCATACAGTCGGAAAGTGGGACCCGAGAAGGCCGCCTGGACGGTCTCCGCCAGGGTTCCGTCGCTGGAGGCCACCACCAGGGCGGTAGGCTCAAGCCGTGCCACCTCAAGGGCAAAGGTAGGACCGGAAATTACGGCCACGCAGGCTGGCAGAACCTCTTGAATTACCTCCGACATTCGTAGCAGTGTTCCGTTCTCCAACCCCTTGGTGGCACTGACGAATACCATGGATTGGTTCAGAAACGGGAGCATCTGCTGGTAGAGGCCCCTCACCAGGTGAGACGGTACTGCGCTCAGAACAATCTCCGCGGCCTCCAACGCGACTGAAAGCCGATTGACCACTTCAACGTGGCTGGGCAGCCGGCAACTTGGCAGGTAGACATCGTTTTCGCGAGTCTCTCTCATGCGCGCGGCGAGGTCGGCCTCGTACACCCATAGGCGGACGCGTGGGAACCGGGGCGCCAGGATGATCGCTAGGGCCGTGCCCCAGCTTCCACCACCGATGATGGCAAGATTTTTCACGGTTTATGTGGCGCAGGCACTCGTGCCTGCCGTGGCGAGACTTCCGGTTTGCGGACCCGTTCCGGGCGTCTCGACACTTCTGTGCGGTTGTGAGCCGAGTGTCAAAAAGAGCGCCGGCACGAGTGCCGACGCGGCAGGCAAGAGTGCCTGCGCTACGGAGCTATTTGGTGACATGCGTTCGCGCTCCAAAACTAAAGACGTGCTCCTGCCCGGAGCGCAGTCTCTGGATATTACTACTATGTTTGTAGATAATAAACGCGCCAGCAATGATAGCGGCGACTATGGGAGGCAGCGGTGGGTGCACAATCAGCCATATGGCCAGTGGCAAGGTGGCCGCCATGATGATCGAGCCCATGGAGATGTAGCGCGTCCACGCTACCACCACCACAAACACCACCAGCACCGCCACAAGTGCTACTGGTGTAAGACATAGAAACGCGCCTACCCAACTGGCGACGGCTTTTCCGCCCTTGAACTTCAGAAACACAGGATAGGCGTGCCCCGCCATCACGGCCAGCGCGGCGGCGCTCATCCATAGCCAGTCATGGGAGGTGAAGCGGCCCGCTATCCACACCGCCAGGTAGCCTTTGGCGATGTCGAGCAGGAGCGTCGCGATGGCCGCGGCGCGTCCCGTGGTGCGCAGCACGTTAGTGGCGCCGATATTACCGCTCCCCGCCGAGCGCACGTCGGCGCCGGTTTTCCATTTGACTAGAACATATCCGAACGGAATCGCGCCGAGGAGATACGCGGCGAGCAGAACCAGGATGGGGATCATTGCTTTGCGAGCGGAAACTCCGCAAGTTTAGTGTACACGGAACCGGATGGCCTCAAAGTGCTCTGGTAAAGAAAGAAGCTGGCGGCTTCGAACTGCCCGAAATCGAGCGAGGGCAGCCCCACGACGGCTTCGCGCAGCGGTTGAAGATCGACCTTCTCCTTGATGCGCGCCAGCGTCAGGTGCGGAGAAAAGGCGCGCGCCTCGCGGGCGATTCCCAAGGCCGCCGTGGCGCCGTCCGTATGGGCCGCCAGCGCCTCCAGACCAGGCGCATCAATGCCGCACCAAAACACCCGCGGCGCGTGCGGATTGGGGAAGAACCCAACCTTGCGAATGTGCACGGCGATGGGCGGTTGAGATTCCAGCGCCGCCAGCGCGGCTTTCAGCTCACCCAGCCGCTCCTCGGGCCACTCGCCGATGAATTTCGTGGTGATATGGAGATTCGCGGGAACGGTCCAGTGAATCCGCGCCGTGGGACGCAGCCGTACGAGAAGCCGTTCCAGGTTGTGGACCACCTCGGCCGGCAGGTCCAGGCCAGTGAATAATCGCATGTGCGCACTTTCATGTTACCCGAAGCGGTTCGGTCCCATCCTCAAGCGCAGTTTCTATGACCGGCCCACCATCGAGGTGGCGCGCGGGCTTCTCGGCAAGGTGATGGTGCATGGAGAGACCGCGGGAGTCATCGTGGAAACCGAGGCTTACCTGGGCGGCGACGATCTCGCCTCGCACTCCGCGCGCGGCGTCACCAACCGCACGCGCGTCATTTTCGGCCCGCCGGGCCACGCCTATGTGTACCTGATCTACGGGATGTACGAGTGCCTCAACATCGTGGCCGAGCCCGCCGGCCAACCCGGATGCGTGCTGGTGCGGGCATTGGAGCCGGTGGCCGGAATCGAGATCATGCGCCAGCGCCGGCCGGCCGCTCGCAGGGTGGAAGATCTGGCGTCCGGACCCGGCAAACTGACGCTGGCCTTGGGCATCACGCGCGCGCACAACGGCGCGGATCTGACGCGCGGCCCGCTGGTGGTCCGCGCGCCTGCCGTCGAGCGGGCGTTCGAGATCGCCGCGACCCCTCGCATCGGCATCACCCAGTGCGCCGACCTGCCACTGCGGTTCGTCATCCGCTACAGCTAACATGGAAGTTCATGTTCGATTGGAAGCTGGACCCTCATCGGCGCTATAACCCGCTCACCGGCGAATGGGTGCTGGTGTCTCCGCAGCGGACCGCACGGCCCTGGCAGGGGCAGGTGGAGACCGGCGCCGCCGCCGCCGAGCCGGAGTACGATCCCAAATGCTATCTGTGTCCCGGCAATGAACGCGCGGGCGGCGTGCGCAATCCCAACTACACTTCGACGTTTGTCTTCGATAACGATTTCGCGGCGCTCAAGCCCTCGACGCCGGTGGACCGTTTCGACCAAGGCGGATTACTCATCGCCGAATCCGAACCCGGCATCTGCCGGGTGGTCTGCTTCCTGCCGCGGCATAACCTCACCATCGCCGGCATGGACCCGGCCGCCCTGCGGAAGGTGGTGGACGTCTGGGTGGAGCAGTATGCCGAGCTCGGGCGGAACGCCGCCATCAATTACGTGCAGATCTTCGAGAACCGCGGGGCCATGATGGGCGCCAGCAATCCGCACCCGCACTGCCAGATCTGGTCAAGCCGCGCCTTGCCGAATGAAGTCGCCAAGGAACAGGCGTCGCAACGGGCATGGCGCGAGGGGCGCGGCCGATGCCTGCTCTGCGAGTACCTGAAGCTCGAGAGGGCCGCGTGCCACCGCGTGGTGGAAGAGAACGACAGCTTCCTGACGGTGGTTCCGTTCTGGGCCGTCTGGCCGTTCGAGACGGCCGTGGTTTCCAAACGGCACATGCCGTCGATCGACCAGCTCTCGGACGTGGAGCGCGACGGCCTGGCGGACATCCTGAAGCGCACCACGGCGCGCTACGACCGCCTGTTCCACGTCTCGTTCCCGTACTCGCTGGGGATCCACCAGCGGCCCACGGACGGCCTGGAGCACGAGGAATGGCACCTGCACCTGCATTTCTATCCGCCGCTGTTGCGCTCGGCGACCGTGCGCAAGTTTCTGGTCGGCTATGAAATGCTGGCCACTCCGCAGCGCGACATTACTCCGGAGGCGGCGGCGGAGCGGTTACGGGAAGTTTGAGGTAGCTTCGCACCGCATCCGTGAACTGGCCGATGGTGGCCACGTCGTCGCGGAATTGAAAGATCTCTTCCACTACGTGGTAGCCCAGGCGGCGGTAGCTTTCGAACTGGGACTCATCGAACCACTGGTCGGCGGTGGACTGGTGCGGAAACGTGAGGTTCTCGGCCGCGTACGTCAGCACATCCCGAGGCTCATTGCCGGTGAGGGAGGTCTTGATGTAGATCAGGGCCCCATCCTCGACGCTGGGGCCGTCCACCGCGCGGTACACGATCCGGCCCACGGCGCAATGCTTGGATGCCGCAGTGATCTCCTTGGCGATCGGCACTCTGTCGGGGAATTCAATCGGGATGCCCAGGTCGATCCGAATTTTGCGCGTGGCATTGCCCAGATCGTCGAAGTGGAACGAAGGGTCCGCCGATCCATCCACGACGATGATGGTGGCGCATCGCCGCAGCACCATCTCGTAGAGGCCCAGGTTTTCGAAATGACCGCCGTCGGAGAGGTTCACCCAGGTATTCTTGTCGCTCGTCAGCCCGAACGCTTCGTCGATGAAAGGCCTGACGGAATAGGTCGGCCCAGGCTTGGACCAGTAGCCTCTGCCAGGCTCGCCCGGGTTGGGCCACCAGGCGCCCAGGCGCGCATTGAACAGCATCATGATCATGCTCAGGAGCGGAGAGGAAGCGTAGCCCATGTTGGGGTTGGCCGCCGCGCCGGAAATCGCGATGGCGCCGCCGAGCGAAACTCTGTCGGCGTAGGGCCGCGATTCCTGGTACCCCAGCCGGCAGCTTCCGGTGCGGTATTTCGTGGATGTGAAGGACTCCGCCTTGCGCTGCTGCCACGCCAGGTTTTCGCCCTTGACCAAATTCAGCGTCGCGTTCACCACGTGGAGCGGCCGTGAGGGCAACTCGGCCATGCGTAGGTTGTCGTTGGAATCGAAGCCGGTGAACGGATGCGGTTTCCGGTGGCTGTTGGACGCTCCCAGAAACGTCCGGATCAGCCGCACGCGATACATGGCGTGAAGCGAGAACTTGTTGGCATCGATGAACCTGGAAAGAATCAATGCGGGGATGGCGAACTGCGCCGCCAGCAGCAGTTCCATCAGCACGGCATTGGGCTCCTGGACGGCGGGAAAGGGGCTCCAGGACGGCGGAACCTGCCTCCACACCGTGAGCTGTTGGCTGACCTTTTCATTGAAAGTCGCAATTAGCCCGACCAGCAACAGCAGGAACACCGGCATGATGAGCTTCGGAGCGAATCGCGACACGAGTTGAGAGATGGATGCCGGGACCTGAGGCGCCTTCGCCTCCTTGCCTTGTGTGGTCGCGCTGACGGCCGAACTCAATCCCAGCCTGCTGGCGATGAAACCAGCGGCGGCCGTGGCCAGAGACTGCCACCCGATCGGTGGAAGTTTGTCCGCCAGCAACGGCGTCATCAGGACCACGCCGCTGAAGCCGAAATAGCAAACCAGTGCGATGAAGAGCCACGCCAGGGAGCGCGCCCACCATTCGCGATCCTCGTCTTCCGTTATGGTGCTGGTCATGGCGACCAGCAGGACCTGGGCCAGCGCGAAAATGGCCAGCAGCGTCGGCACCGCCAGCCACGCGTACATCCGATCGTCGTACAGGTCCCCGGTGGCGGGGTCGGTGAACTGCCAAGTCATCCAGAAGCAGAACAGGCCGCCGACGGCCCCGGTCACAACTGAAAATATCAGGCCGGTCCACAGCCACTCCGGATGGAACAGGCGGTGTCTCAACCGTGCGATCAGCAACCCGGCCGCCACGCCCGTGGCCATGATGCCAATGCCGTACAAGACGCAACCGACGGGCCCCGGCTCCGATTGCAGGTCGCCTAACCAGGCCCAGTACAGCGAAAAGCCAACGGCGGAGAGTAGGAGAGGCGCCCATCCGAAGAGCAGGAACCGCGTCTGCGTCCAGCGCGCATTGCCCGCGCTCGGAAGGTCGATGACCATATAAGCTACGCCGGCCGCCAGCAGGGCAGCAGACGGGTAGAGAAGGTAGCCGAATGGAAGCCACGGGTACTGCACTACCAGGGCCAACAGAATCCGCGGCGCCATCAGAACCGCCGCCAGCAGGGGCAGCAGCACCAACCAATTTAAGAGGATGTTGCGAACCACGGTGGCGACCAGCGTCCAGGTATCGGCCGAAAAGGCCCCCAGTCGCGGGTTCAAGTAATTCGAGAACTTGCGCAGGTACCGCATTGGGGCCGGCTCCGGCTCAAACCCCGCGTCCGGCGCCGCCGCGAGTTCCCGGACCACTCCGGCCGCCCCATCCGCGTGGCGCGACGCCCATGCGGAGAACCAGCCCCCCAGGTACCCTCCGCCGGAAACCGTGGAGAGGTAGTCCACGCCGGCCAGGAGTTGCGGCGGGGTGGCGGGAGTCTTCGGAGACCAGGAATGAGCCGCCAGCCCCTGCAGCACGCCCAGTCCGAAAGTAGCGCTCCGGATGCCGCCGCCGGAGAAGCAGAGAGCCGTCCGCTTCCCCGCATGCAGGAGCGCCATCAAGATCTTGCGGAAGGCCAACTCGGCCGACTGGTAGTCCGCTTGGACCGGACCTTCCTCGGGGCTCCCCGCATCCTGCCAGAGCGTTCGCTTCTCCCGGTACTCCTTCAAGGCGGCGGCATACTGGCTATCGCCGCAGTTCTCGGGATCTCGCGGCGGATCCGCGCCGCGCCAGTATTCTTCGCCCAGCACTTCCCATACCGACAAGGGTTCCGTCCGGTCGGGGGACTTCCATCGGAAGAATCGGCTCAAGAGTCTGGAACTCGCGCTGACCCGCATAATCGCGCCTCCGGTGATTAGGATGAACTATACAGCGAATATTCGGGATGCGCAAGGGCCCGACCGCCTGCGAGCGCTACCAGATGACGCGGGAATAGTGGCGGCGGATGCGCGCGTCTTTGGTGACCAGCGGGGCCTCCGCCGCTTTGGCATTGGCCACGATTAAGCGGTCGAACGGATCGCGGCCCCAGTTCTCTTTGAGCGCATACTCCACCACCGTCCGGAACGGCAGATCGCAAACGCGAAGACCGAGGTCAGTCGCCAGCCTGTCTACCACTGTCAACGCAGAATGCTGCGTCCGGCCAATCTCGTGCAGGAATTCCATCTCCAGGACGGCGGCGGGCGAGGCTAGAATCTCGTTCTGATCGAGGGCTTGGCGGGCGCCAGGCGAGAGCCTGCCAATCTCGCCATAAAAGAGCCAGACGATAACGTGGGTGTCCGCGTAGATCGTCATTTCAATTCAGTCCACTCGTTCGACCAATCCATGCTGACGATGTCTTCCGGGTCGCCGACGAGCCCTTTCCTCTTCTTCAGCCTGTCGAGCTTGGAGACCGGCTTATCGGGCACGATCTTCAAGACCTTGCCCTTGCGGATGACCTCGACCGGAACGCCGGTGGCGATCGCCTCGTCCAGAATCCGGTAGACATTCTCACGCAGTTTCGAAGCCGTGACGCGCATGGTTTCATCGTACCACACGTACGAGTTATTAGACTCGTACGTACGATGTGCGCTAAAATGGCCGGGTGCGATTCTCCAGCATGATTACGGCCGTGGACGCTCACGCCTGCGGTGAGCCGGGCCGCGTGATTACGGGCGGCGTTCTGGATGTCCCAGGCAAGACCATGTTCGAAAAGAAGGTCTACCTGGAGACGCACGCCGACCATTTGCGGCGCCGCATGTTGCGCGAGCCGCGCGGCTATCCGGCCACCTGCTGCAACCTGATCCTGCCGCCGGCGAATCCGGAAGCCGATGCGGGCTTCGTGATCATGGAGCAGGTCGAATACCCGCCCATGTCGGGCACCAACATCATCTGCGTGGTCACGGTGCTCATCGAGACGGGGATGGTCCCGGTTTGCGAACCGGTCACCCGGCTCAAGCTGGATACGCCCGCGGGACTTATCGCCGTGGAAGCCGAAGTGACGCGCGGCAAGGTGAAGAAAGTCACCTTTCAAAATGTTCCGGCGTTCGCCACCCACCTCGATACCCCGCTCGAGGTTCGCGGCTTAGGCACGGTCACCGTCGACGTGGACGTGCGCCAAAATGGCCGTGCTGCATGCCAAAGGCAAACTGGCGCTCGACCAGGATTTCGTGCACGAAGGAATCCTGGGCACCACGTTCACTGGCCGCCTGATCGAAGAAATGCGAGTGGGGCCATACGCCGCCGTCGTGCCCACGCTCTCCGGACAAGCCTGGATTACCGGCTTTGCTCAGTACGTGCTGGACCCGGAGGATCCGTTCCCGGACGGGTTCACCGTGGGAGACATCTGGTAGGCAAACTCACCGGCGGCAAGATCGCCGGCGTTACCAGCTCAGGCGCACCAGCGAGACGGCGTGGCGCGGCAGCGGGAACCGGATCTCCACCTTTCCGTCCTTTGCCTCCAGCCAACGCGGCGAGTCCAGTAACTGCAGCCCGCCCGCCGCTTCCAGTTGCGCATATTGCTCGGGCGAGGGCTGCTGTGGCGACCCCATACGCTTCCATGCGGTATAGGCGTTGCTGTGCTCGTCGTCGATGCGGTAATGCTCCATGAGCACGCGCGCGGCCGTCTTCGGAATGCCCGCCAGCGCCAGGTGAACGGGCGCCGGAGCGGCCGGCAGATCGTCGTCGTAATAATTCCAGACGAGGGCCGCCATTTCGCGGTCGGCGCGCGTGGCCAGGCCGTCGATATCCGCGGCGCTGTGCACGCCCGATTGCAGAATGGCGTCCAACCCGACGGCGCCGCTGCTCTCCACCTTGACGCGGTCGCCGCGCATCAGGCCGGCCATGCGGAAAAGGTTCAGAATCGGCTTGTCGATTCCGTTCGTGGCGAGCGTGCGAAAGCCCTCGAAATAGGGTTGATCTTCGAACTCGAAGGCCCACGTGAGCATCCCGGCAAGGTTGGACTTGTACCGGTCGGACAGCTTGAAGATGTTGCTCATCGAGGCCGCGGTGTAGCTGGGGTACATGGCGCCGTTGCGATACGAGTTTTGCGGATACAGGCGCGCCGCGCAGGCCGCGCAGCCCTCCGGATCGCACTCGCTGAGCGCAATCGGAAGCGCGCGGAACTGCGGATACCCGTTGACCATCTCGAGTCCCTTCTGAACATCCAGCAGGTTATGGTCGAGACCCATGCGGGAGTGGCCGTCGACCACGCGCGCCTGCCCCTTGGCGTGATAGCTGATGAAATCCAGCGGCGCGCCGGTCTTGCCGGTGACGACATTCGCGCCGTGCGCGCAGTGCTCCAGGAACTGCTTGAGAAACGTGGCGCCCCTCGTGCCGCCGGGACCAGTCGTGCCCGGGCCGCCCACGCGCGCGGCCGGCAAGGCGCGCTTGATGGCGTCGGCGGTGTAATCGTACAGCTTGTCGTATTCCTCCGGCGTGCCGCGCCAGTAGCCGCCATCGGGCTCGTTCCAAAGCTCCCACGACCAGTGCTCCACCTCCGCCTTCCCATACCGCTCCACCGAATGCGCCACCCACCGCCGCACCAACTCCGCCCACTTGGCATAGTCCTTCGGCGGAAAGGACCAGCCCTTGCCATCGTCGGGCTTGGGGAAGTGCCGGGTGTACGGTTCGGGAGTGGTGGAGAGCGCCTCGGGCATGAATCCGATTTCGACGAAGGGCCTGGCGCCCACCTGGATGTAGCTGTCGAAGATGCGGTCGAGGATGGTCCAGTCGTAGACCGGCTTGCCTACGGCATCCTCGGTGTAGGCGTTGGTCGAGCCCCACTTCAGAGCCGGCGTGCCATCGCCGGTGACCAGCAGATGGTGCGCGCGGATCTCAACGGGCACGGGACTCAGCGCGGCCAGTTCGCCAATCAACTTCTTGCCGTTGGCGGAGTAAGTGTAGTTAGGCTCATCGTAGCCGAAGTAGGAGTAGATCGGGCGGAACGGGCCTAGCTTCGCCTCGCCATCCACGCGGATCTCGACGGCCGGCTGCGCGTGGGACAGCGCCAGCGCCAGCGGCAGGAACGCAATCGCTCGCAGAATACGCATGATTCCTGTAATAACATAGCTAGCGGTTCGGCCGGTTGGCCTACCGGCCACCCGCGCCGATGGCCGCACAACCCGCGACAACTGGAACGCCACTACTATTCCGCGCCGGGTTGCGTCCAGTGATCCCCTCGCGGCGGTTGTCGTAGCGATAGGTGAGGTTCAATCTCAGGCCCAACAGCGCCGGGAGCCATCCGCACGTGAACAGGGCGCGCACGAAGCGTCCCAGTACGCGGTCGAGCCGGTAGAATTGCGCGTAGAGCCAGTCCGCGCCCTCCTGGAGTTGTGCGGCGGTCATTCCCGACGGCCGAAACACGACGTGCCGGAAGTCGTAACGGCTCCAGTCGTAATCTGTCACGCGGCCCGCCCGCTCCATGTCGGCGAACAGCGGCGTGCCGGGAAGCGGCGTGAGGATGTTGAGCTGGAGCGCATCGATTCGCGCCTGCTGCAAGAACCGCAAGCCACGCTCGAAGACGCTCACGTCGTCCTTGTCAAGGCCGACGATCATGCCCGCCACCACGCCAATGCCTTGCCGGCGGATCTCGCGCAATCGTGTTTGGTAGTGGAGGCTGTCGTTGAACTCTTTGCCCATGGCGGCCAGGTTCTCTTGGCTTACGGTCTCGATGCCGATGAACAATCCGCGGCAGCCCGCCGCGCGCGCCAACCGCAAGAGCTCGGGATCATCCGCAATTTCGATGGAACATTGCGCCACCCAGCGTTTCCGGAGTGGGATCATCGAGCGGAACAGATCCCTGGCGTACTCGCGGCAGGTCATGATGTTGTCGTCCACGAAGATGAAGTCGCGCGGGATGGCCCGCAGTTCCGCCAGCACTTCGGCCAGCGGACGGCGCCGATGGGTTTGTTGGTGGAATGCCGTCACGGAGCAGTACCGGCAGGCATGCCGGCAACCACGCCCGGTCTGAACGGCGTTGATGGTGACGTAGAACTCCGCGTTGCGCGTCAGCAGATCGCGGCGAGGGACTGGAATGCGGCTGTCGCAGACATCCGCACGGCGGGCGCGGTAGATCTTGCGCAGCCGGCCCGCTTCAATGTCCCGCAACACCTCTTCCCAGGCGCCTTCGGCGTCTCCGAGGACGATCGCATCGAAGTGTTCCGCCGCCTCCTCCGGGCAAAGCGTTGGGTGAAATCCGCCACCGACGACAGTCTTGCCGCGCGCCTTGAATTGGCGGGCGATCTCGTAGGCCCGCGGCGCCAATGCGGTCATGAAAGTGACGCCGACCACGTCGACGTCGGCGTCGAAATCAAGCGGCTCGATGTTCTCATCCGCGATCCGAACCGAATGTTCGGGTGGCGTCAGCGCGGCCACCGTCGTCAGAGGCAGCACGCTGAATCGAAGCATGGAGCGCTTCGGCACCGCGGGGCGCTCCCTCGTTATGCGCACCTGCTCGCCGGCGGGGAGAACCAGGAGAATCGTCATGGTCGGACCTGCTGCTTTCTCAGCTTGAGCCCGAATGGCCTTCGCGACAGAAAGAGGGCCCCTTCCAAACCCACGCCCGTCATGGTCAGCGGGGCGGTAAAGCGGTCGCCACGCGACAACGTGCCCATGATCAGGTAGTCGGTGCGCCAGTTCATGAGTTTTCCAAACCAGCTTCGGCTGTAGATGATGCGGCCGTCGATGAGCGTAGCGTCCCCAATCCTGCCCGATACCGACGCGTCGGGATTGATGGTGAAGACCGCGTCCATGGTGGGCAACTTTGCTTCCCACGTCCCTACCATGTCCGGGGACGGATGGAGAGCCGGCGTCATCAGCGGCGGCATACCGAACATTTCGTTGGCGCACAGCAGTATGAAGAATCCCACTGCCGCTCCCACGACGATGAGGACTTTCCTTGGCACCTCCCAGCCCACCGCGGCGGACCGGAGCCTCCACCAACACACCACGTGCAGCAACCCGATCGCCGCCGGCACCAGGAGAAACCCAATTCCCCGCGTGCCAGTCAGGAGCATACAGAGAACCATGCCGGCCAGCGCGACCGCGCCTCCCAGCCCCTCCCATATCCAGGCGAGAAGCAACCCCACCACGGCGGCGCTCAGGGCCAGGACCGAAAGACTTTCCCGCCAGTGCAGCCGGAAGATGTTCGGGAAGCCTTCTCCGACGAAGAATGCCAGGAAGAACAGGGCCATCAGCGTGCCGGCAATGCGCGCCGTCCAGCGGCCAATCACCGCTGCGCGCCGCGCGGCGCTCATTTCAGCCCCCGGACAATGGTGCGGGTTCGCTCGTCGGCCTGGAGCCAATCGAGCAGCATCTCCGTGACATCTACCTTCTCGACCGAGCTATCGGCATACGGCAAGTCCGCGACAATCATCGCCACCCGCGCTTTCTTCGCAATCTCCGGCAGGCAGGCCGGCGCTAACGCCTCGAGGATGTTGGTGATGGGCGCCTCGCCCGCCAGTTGCTGGTGCGCCATCTCCTGTTGAGCGCTGCCCCAGGCATCCAGTTCCTGGACCTTTTTGGTGTCGTTGAGCGCCTTCGCCCTCGCCATCTCCATTTTCTTGTTCGCCAGGGTTGCGGCCCACAACGGGGACCGGTAGAACGCCACCACGATGGATTGCTTGTGGAAGGTGCCCACACGGACCGTCTGCGCCGGCGCCTGCGCAACCGCCAGCACCGCGATCAATGCGGCGGCCGCCAGATTCAAAAGTTTCATGAAATAGGACTCCTTTCAGCACCAGCATCGGCCCAGCGCGGCGCGAAAGGAGCTTCGATGTTCTTTCGGAATCCCTGCGCGAACTCTTCGCGGCGCCCAGAATCAGCGATCGGACCGCGGGAACTGCCCGTGGATGGCCAGATGCGCGCCCACCTGCGCGGCGATCTTCCGCGCGGCCTCGGTTTCAATCTGGCCTAAGTCTGCCGCCGGATAGTCGTAGCTCTCGGCCCAAATCAGCTTGCCGGTATGCACATCCACCAGACGGGCCGTGATGGCGATCCGCTCGCCAACCTTTTGGACCGTCCCCTCGACCAGGACTTCGAGGCCCAGCAAGCGGCCCATGAATCCCGTAGAAATTCCCAGCCATGTGTAGCGGCGCACCGTGCTCGGCGACAGGACCTGGACCCGATCCAGCTTCGATAGGTCCGCCACCAGCAGATCGCTAAGGCCCCGCGCGAAGGCGGACCGATCTAATTCGAAAGTCAGCGACTCAAACGGGACCACCGCTAGGCTGGCGATGCCCGGCCCTCGCGGCAGGTATCTGGACGGCACATAGAACTGCCAGTAGACAATGCCGCCCAGCGCTGCAATGCCGGCAGCCACCGCCAGCCACCACCATCTCCCTGGCCCCTGGCCCCTGACCCCCGGCCCCTGTGCCGGCGCCTCCGCGGCGAACCGGTACCCGCGCCGCGGGATGGTCTCGACGTACTGGCCCGAATCGTCGTCGAGCGCCTTGCGCAGCAGGGAGATGTTGCGCGCCAACCCGACATCTTCGACGGTGGTGTCGGGCCAGACCAACTTCATGAGCTCGGCCTTTTCGACGACCCGCCCGCGCCGCTCCAGCAGCACGTGCAAGGTGTCGATTGCCTTGGGCACCAGCGGAACCACTTCATCCTGCCGGAACAGCAAGCGCTGCTCCGGGTCGTAGTGGAACGGCCCGAACGCGAAGACCCGGGAATCCGCCATTGAGAGTGGTAGGGACGGGCAGACTCGAACTGCCGACCTGTCGCTTAGGAGGCGACCGCTCTATCCAGACTGAGCTACGTCCCCACTGAGTTCATTGTAGCGGCAGGAGGGGGCGGGGGATAGGGGCGGAGGCGGGTGTTCGGAAATGGGACTAGGGTCGTTTGGTAATCTGTGTTTTTCCGGCAAGACGCGGTGGTACAGGGAACGGGCTCGGCTGGCCCGCGAAGAATGGACTCGTCTGAGTGAACTCATATCATCTGTTTACAAGATACAACGGAGGTGTGTGGGTGGATATGGTAACTCGTTTGGTTTCAACGAATAATTGTTGTGATTTTGGAAGGCGGGGGGTCAGGCTACGCGCTGAGAAGGCCTCTTTTGGAGTTCCTGCACCATCCAGGCAAACCAGCCTTCGCCGGTAGCATAGTGGCAGAACATCTCCAGGTGCTCATTGTCGGAGCCGACAGCCGCAACTGCGCGCTTAAGCATCGCCTTGAACATCTCGAAATCAAGGGTTCCGGCTTGGGAACAATCGAATAGTTCTCGCCCTATGGCGTTCAACTGATCATCCCGTTGCTGTTCCTGGGCCGTCATTTCTTGCATACCATCCGTAGGATGGCCTCAACCATATCGTAGCCCTGCGGGTCCTTGTCCGCAAGGCCGTCTTCGAAGCGGTACGCGGCTAACGTCTCGCAAAAATATTCCTCCGGATCTTTTTTGGCCAGAATCGATACCGGCATTGCGCGCCCACCCCACAGGAGTTTCCCGACCTGCCGTGCAGTTTCCGGCCCCGTAACGTCCAATATTGAATGCCCGATCTCAGGTTTTAGCGCTGCGGGTGAGCGAGGGAGCGGTGGAGTCTGCGACAGGTGGCATCGAAGGAGCGTTGCGCCTCGAGAAGGGTCGTAGTGAAGGTCGCGGATGATCTCTCCGCCCAGCATCCAAAGGTTGTCCACGTACCGACGAATGGTCTTGGGTGAGAGACTCGATGGCGGTTTTGCCGTCCACCGCGCGATTTCGTCACGAATGGTCGGAGTGGAGTCGGCTTGCGTCAGCGTGAATTATAAGTTACAATCGTCATCGTGATCGAGATCCGCCGATACGTCGCCCGGAGTGGAAGCGATGTGATTGGCGACTGGTTGGCGAGTCTGGAGGACCTGAAAGCACGGGCAAGGATTGCGGCGCGTCTCGATCGGTTATCCCTTGGGAATTTTGGCGACTCGAAAGCGCTACGCGAAGGCGTGTCCGAACTCCGGATCGATTGGGGACCAGGATACCGGGTGTACTACGCGATGTTGGGGAGGACATGCGTGCTTCTATTGTGCGGAGGCGACAAGCGTCGGCAGGCGTCCGACATAAAGAGGGCGATCGAGTACCTGGAAGACTTCAAGGAAAGGACACGAAGCAAATGAAAGACAAGGCCAGCCTCTCGCATGACGAATCCATGGCTCGGGAATTACGCGAGAACCCGGATTTCGCCGCGGAATACCTGAGAGCGGCGATGGAAGACGAGGCCGAACCCCGCGTGCTGCTGGTCGCCTTGCGCCGCGTGGCGGAAGCCCGCGGCCTTGCTAAAGTGGCCAAGACGGCCGGTATCGAGCGCGAGAGCCTTTATCGGGCGCTTTCGCCGCGCGGCAATCCCCGGTTTTCCACGCTTGTCGCCGTCGCCAGAGCAATGGGATTGAGGCTGACTTTCGAATCCGGACGATAAGGTCCAGCCGACCGCAGACCACCGCCATCGGCGATGCTTCGTGCAACCATGCCACGAAGCTCGCGGAATGACGATTTCGGAAAATAGCTTCCGAAGGAGAGCAGAGTCGCACGGCGGGGCCAGACATACCAACGGACTTGTACTGGAAACCGCCAATCAGGCCGACGACGCCGGTCAACAGTTCACCGGTTTTCCGCAAACAGATGTAGTAGTTCGACCATTTTAGAATCTCCGTCGTTGCAGCCATTGCAGTTAGGTTCCGAAAATTCAGAAAAACGCTTGT
>Ga0209039_10001406_pt1 | contig 22406 bp, 14 predicted proteins | sample BogFormECP12_OM1_FD_188238 | JGI IMG/M metagenome (GOLD analysis project Ga0209039, IMG submission 188238) | Bog forest soil microbial communities from Calvert Island, British Columbia, Canada - ECP12_OM1 (SPAdes) (version 2) | ecosystem: Environmental > Aquatic > Freshwater > Wetlands > Bog ... | reverse complement strand
ACGGCAACGGCGACCTGGGCAACCAGGGCATCCACGAGATGGACGTGGCGCGCTGGGGACTGGGCGTGAAGTATCCGGTGAAGGTGAGCGCCATCGGCGGCCACTTCATGTTCGACGACGACCAGGAAGCCCCCAACACGCTCAACTGCGCCTTCGAGTTCGACGAGGACGGCAAGCGCACCATGCTGGAATTCGAAGTGCGCCACTGGATGACCAACCCGGAAGCGTCCATCGGCGCGCCGCGCACCGCGCCGCCCCGGCCGGAATCCGCCGCCGACGATGCGCCTCCACAGCCTCCCGTTGGAGCGGGCCGGCGGGGCGGCGCCGAGGGCGGCCGCGGCGGGATGCGCGGCCTGGATTCCGACCGCATCGGCAACCTTTTCTACGGCTCGAAAGGCTACCTGGCGGTGGACAGTTACCAGTCGTACAAATCGTGGCTGGGCAGGGCCGGGGAACCGGGACCGTCGGGCAACCGCGGCGGCGACCACATGCTCAACTTCATCGAAGCGGTGCGCAGCCGCAAGCGCGAGTCGCTGAACGCGGACATCGAGGAGGGCGCCATCTCCGCCGTGCTGGTGCACCTGGCCAATATCTCCTACCGCGTGGGCCGGACCCTGCACTTCGATGCCGTTACGCAGACGTGCAAGGGCGATGCGGAGGCCAATGCGCTGCTGACGCGGAAATGCCGCGCGCCGTTCGTGGTGCCGGAAAAAGTATAGCGGGTGGGGCGGACCCCGGTCCGCGCGGGACGTCCCCGTCCCCCTCTTTGGTCGCACAGTCAAGTGCTTGCCACCGGCGGGAAGGCAGCCAGGCGGCGATGCCCACGCCGCAGCCCAGGATTCAGGCCGGGCCATCCGGCGGCTTCAGCATGTCCCCGACTCTCGCGGCCAACTCTCCGGGGCTGAACGGTTTCTGGATGAACTCGACGCCCTGTTCCCGAACCCCGTCCTGCGTCATGACGTCGTCTTTGTAGCCCGACATGAACAGCACTCTGGTTCCGGGCCGGCGTTTCCACAGCAGGTTCGCCAGTTCCCCGCCGCTGAGGCGAGGCATCACCACGTCGGTCAGGACCAGGTCGATGTCGTCGCCCTCCCGCTCCCACAGCGGCAGCGCCTCGGCGGCGCTCTCCGCCTGGACCACGCGGTAGCCGCAAGCCGTCAGCGCGGCCGCCACGTATTCGCGGACCTCCCGCTGGTCCTCCACCACCAGGATGGTTTTCTGGCCCCCGGCCGGCGGACTGGGAATGGCTTCCGGCGCTTCCGTTCCGGGGATCGCATCCCCCACCCAGGGCAGGTGGATGGTGAACGATGCGCCGTGGCCCGGTTCACTGGCGACCTCGATGAAGCCGCCGCTTTGTTCCACCACGCCCTGGACCATCGACAACCCAAGCCCCGTCCCTTTGCCGACTTCTTTGGTGGTGAAGAACGGCTCGAAGATGCGGCGGCGCGTCTCTTCGTCCATGCCCACGCCGGTGTCGGACACGGTCAGCGAGACATAGCGGCCGGCGCGCGCTCCCGGATGCGACTGGGCCAGGCGCGGGCTCCATTCCACCACGGAGGTCCCGATCGACACCTTGCCGCCGCGGGGCATGGCGTCGCGGGAGTTCACCACCAGGTTCACGATTACCTGCTCCAGTTGATGCGGATCGGCGCAGATGGTCGCGGCTTCGGGGTGCAACTCGAGGCATACCTCCACGTCTTCGCCCACCACGCGCGCCAGCATAGGCTGCGTCTCCCTCACCACCCGGTTCAAATCGAGCACGCGCGGTTGCATCACCTGCTTGCGGCCGAAAGCCAGGAGTTGCTGAGTCAATCCGGCGGCGCGCTCTCCGGCCCGGATGATCTCTTCCAGGCTTTCGCGCAGAGGATCGTCCGAGGCGAGCGCGTCCAGCATCAGCCGGCTGTAGCCGTTGATCACGGTCAGCAGGTTGTTGAAGTCGTGGGCCACGCCGCCCGCCAGGCGCCCGATGGACTCCATCTTCTGCGCCTGGTGCAACTGCGCCTGCAAGGCGGCCTTCTCCTCGCCGGCCCGCTTGAGATCGGCGATGTCCCGCCCCTCGGGAATCAACAGCACCACCTGGCCGTCGTCGTCCCGCACCGGTTTCAGGGAGAAGTCCACCGGGTGGATGGAGCCATCCGCCGCCCGGAACGGGGCCTCGAAGCGCACCATCTCGCCGCCAGCCGCCGCGCCCACGGCCGCCCGCAGGCGTTCCTGAAGCTCCGGCGAATGATTCCACCAGGCGGTTTCCCAGAAAGGCCGGCCCACGACATCCTGCTGCTCGACTCCGGCAAACTCCAACGCCGTCCGGTTGGCTTCCAGCAACGTGCCGTCCAGGCTCAACATTCCGATGAACCCGAAGGAACGGTCGAGGAGGGCGCGCGATATCCGTTCGCTCTCGCGCAGGGCGTTCTCAGCGTGCCTGCGCTCGGTGATGTCCCGGGCAGTGGCCTGCAACCTGCCGTCTTCCAGGCGCCTGGCGTTCACTTCCACCGCCAGGAGAGAGCCATCCTTACGGCGCATGAGCCGTTCGAACGTAAGGTTTGCGCCGCTCCCGACGTCGCTCAGGCGGCGTTCTCCAAGAGCCCGTTCGCCGGGGAGATAGGTGTCCAGCATGTTCATCTGGAGCATCTCTTCCCGCGAGTACCCCGCCATCTTGCAGATCGCCGAGTTCACCACTACGAAGCGGCCGTCGCCCTCCAGGAGGTAGATGCCGTCGCCGGCCTGCTCGATCACCCGCCGGTAGTCCGCCTCAATGGCCCTCAACTCCGCCTCGGACCGCTTGCGCTCCGTGATGTCCCGGACGATGGCCTGGGTCCTGCCGTCTTGCAGCCGCCTGGCGCTGATTTCCGCCATCAGCGCCGTGCCATCCTTGCGGCGGATGAACCGCTCGAACGTCATGTTCTCGCCGCTCTGGATGCCGGCCTGGAGAAATTCCCCGCCAGCCCGTTCTTCGGGGAGATAGGTGTCCAGCACGTTCAGTTGGAGTATTTCCTCCCGGGTATACCCCAGCATCCGGCAAATCGCCGGGTTCACCGCCACGAAGCGGCCGTCGCGGTCCAGGAGGACGATGCCGTCGCCGGCTTCCTCGATCAGCCGCCGGTAGTTCTCCTCCTTGGCCCTCAACGCCTCTTCCGCGCGCTTGCGCTCCGTGATGTCCCGGACAGTGGCCTGGTTCCTGCCGTCTTCCAGCCTGCGGGCGCTAATTTCCACCGCCAGCGGCGTGCCGTCCTTGCGGCGCATGAACCGCTCGAACGTCATGTGCGCGGCTCTCCGGATCTCGACCTGACGGCACTCTCCGGCAGCCCGTTCTTCGGGGAGATAGGTGTCCAGCACGTTCAGTTGGAGCATCTCCTCCCGGGTATACCCCAGCATCCGGCAAATCGCCGGGTTCACCGCCACGAAGCGGCCGTCGCCGCCCAGGAGGAAAATGCCGTCGCCGGCCTGTTCTATCAGCCGGCGGTAGTTCTCCTCGCTCGCCCGCAACTCCTCCTCCGCGCGTTTGCGCTCCGTGATGTCCCGGCACCTCACGCGGCGGGTGTCGCGGCCCTGGAATTTCACCGGCAGCGAATCTATCTCCATGGCAAATGCGGATCCATCCTTGCGCAGACCTGTCAGCTCAACCGGCCCGGTCTCCCGCCGTTCGATTCGGTGCAGGATCCGGGCCCGCGATTCGGGAGTCAGCAGCAGATCCAGGCCATTCCTGCCGATCAACTCCTCCAGCCGGTCATATCCGTGGATCCTCACAAGCGCCAGATTGGCGTCCAGGATGGTGCCTCCGTCGTGGATCATGATGCCTTCGAACGCAGCGTCGGAAAGGCCGTGGAAACGCTCTTCGCTTTCGCGGAGCGCGGCGAGCCGCTGCCGTTGGCCGTCCAGAAAGCCGAGTATGGGGAACACCGCCATCATCACGACTCCCACCTCGAAGCTCCAGCGAGCCATCGGCGGGCCGGGGAAGTAGGGGGGCAGCGGATGTCCGCCGTACTCCAGGAGAGCTTCCACGAAGGAGAGCAGGACGGTAGCGGCGGCCACTGCCAGCGCAGCCCGGCGGCCCAGCAGCCAGCCGGCGGTCGCGATCAGAACGACGGCAAGGGCCGTGCCCGGGCTGTGCAGGCCGCCGCCGAAAAGCGAGAAGCACGAGGCCGCGCACCACATCACCCCAAGAAACAGGGCTGCCGCGGCGCGTCTGTGGCCCCGGCGCAGCAAGCCAAGCGCCGCCAGGGCGGTTGCGGCCGCCGCCAGTCCGATGCCCTCACCTGCGGCCTTGCGCATCGCGAGCAAGGGGATCGACACACTCACCTCGATCGCATCCCAGATCAAGAATGCGGTCAGCAGGAGATGGAATCCCCGGGCCCCGGGTTCGTCGTCCGCCCCGTTCAGCCGGTTGCCGCCGCCGAGCAGGAACGCGGCCTGCCGCAACGCGGACCTAAGACGCGCCATGGTTGACCCAAGAATACTCCACCTGTCCCCCGCGCGCAATGCATCTCCCGGCCATTTCCGAGGCATCCCGTCCGCATGCGGGATCTCTCATCGGCGCCGGGGCGGGCGACAGGGGCGGGATTACGTGGACGGTCCGGCTGCGGGCGAAGCAAGCAGGCGCCCGGCCATGGCGTACTTGAGGGCGTCGATTCCCTGTCCGGTGGCGCTGGAGATCTCGAAGAACTCAAGGCCGCGGCTGACGGCGATGGCGCGCAGCGCGGCCACCCGGCCGGGGTCCTGGGCGGCGTCCATCTTGGTGGCAACCAGGATCATGGGCTTGGCCGCCAGATCCGCGCTGAAACTCGAGAGCTCGCGCAGCACGGTCTCGAAGTCTTCGACGGGATCGCGGCCGGAGGCATCCGAGACATCCACCAGGTGGACCAGGAGCCGGGTGCGTTCGATGTGGCGCAGGAACTGGATGCCCAGGCCATGGCCCAGGTGGGCGCCTTCGATAAGACCGGGAATGTCCGCCACCACGAAGCTGCGGAAGTTCTCCAACTGCACCACGCCCAGGTTGGGCGCCAGCGTGGTGAAGGGGTAATCGGCGATCTTGGGGCGCGCGGCGGAGATGCGCGAGATCAGCGTGGACTTGCCGGAGTTGGGGAAGCCCACCAGGCCGGCATCGGCGAGCAGCTTCAGCTCCAGGCGCAGCCGCCGTTCCTCTCCGGGATGGCCGGGCTCGTGTTCGGTGGGCGCCTGGTGAGTGGCGGTGGCAAAGCGGGCATTGCCGCGGCCACCGCGGCCGCCGCGGGCCGCAACGTAGCGTTGTCCGGGCCCGGTGAAATCGGCCAACCGCTCGCCGGTGGCCTCGTCCCAGACAACCGTGCCGACCGGGACGGCGATTTCGAGCGAGTGGCCGTCGGCGCCGGTGCAGTCGCTGCCTTCGCCGTGGCGGCCGCGTTCGGCGCGGTGCTCGGGGTTGTAGCGGAACTGCAGGAGCGTGTTCTGGTGGGCGGTGGCGGCCAGGATGACATCGCCGCCGCGGCCGCCATCGCCGCCGCTGGGACCGCCGCGCGGGACGAACTTCTCGCGGCGGAAGGCCAGACAGCCGTTGCCGCCGTCGCCGGCTTTTACGAGGATGCGGGCTTCGTCGAGAAAGTGCATAAGAAAAGCCGCCGGTCTTCGCGGGAAACCGGCGGCTTGGAGATATCGTGTGGCGTCCCCTCGGGACGGCGGATCGGTTCCGCGAATCGCCCTAGACCGTGGCGTGGACGGTGACGAACTTGCCCATGCGCCCGCGGTCCCGGAACTCGACCACGCCGGTCACCTTGGCGAAAAGCGTGTCGTCCTTGCCCCAGCCGACATTGAGGCCGGGTTTGATCCTGGTGCCGCGCTGGCGGACGATGATGGAACCGCCGGGGACCAACTGTCCGCCGAAAACTTTCACGCCGAGCCGCTGAGCGTTGGAGTCGCGGCCGTTCTTGGAGCTTCCTAATCCCTTTTTATGCGCCATAAATCGCCTACGCCAGAATCTCGCCGACCTTCAACTCGGTGAAGGATTGGCGGTGTCCAATGGTCTTCTTATATTGTTTCTTGCGCTTGAATTTGAAAACGATAATCTTGTCGCCGCGGCCGCCCCCCAGGATGGTGGCCTTGACGGAGCCTCCGGTGGACAGTTCGCCGTCCTCGCCAAAGAACACCTTGGCGGGGATTTCGATTTCGCTGCCGGCGTCGCCGGCCACTTTTTCCACGCGGATGACATCGCCCGGAGCAACCCGGTACTGTTTTCCGCCGGTTTCAATAATTGCGTGCATGCTGTCCTCTTTTTGGGGGCCGGAACACACGGGGTGCGTCGGAACCACTGGAGTAAGCTACCAGTTTACTATGCACGGAGGGCGCATGGCAAATGGCCCTCGGCCCGCCGCAGCGGTATGTGGAGCAGGTCGGGACGCGAGACGCAACCGCCATATGAACTTCCTGCATCCCCCAATTACCCTTTGGGACGCGGGTCCCGAGCGGTCACGGCCTGCGCGGACCAGGCTTTCGGCCGGTCTGGGCCGGCGCCGGCTACCGGAAGTTATCGACCAGCATGAGCTCGAATTGCCAGCGGTCAACCTGCGTCCAGGCGATGCGGCGGCCGTCGGCGGTCACGGACAAGGCCGGCATGGAGGGTGGAACCGCTTTGCGGACCGCTCCAACTTGAACCGGCTTGTGGGTGGCGAAGCCGACCCAGACGATTGGCGTGCCTTCGGGCGAGCGAGTCCCGGCATCCAGGTAGTAGATGCCGTTGTCGGCCAGCGACCAGAGCCCCGGCCAGACGTGGTCGAGGACCACGGTCTCCCGCCCGCCTTCCACCGGCATGGTCAAAAGCCCGCCCTGCGGCTTGGTGAAGTAGAGGAGCTTGCCGTCGCGGGCCTCGTCCGCATCGGCGCCGCCGTTCTGCGTCAACTGCACCGCCGGTTGAAAGGGTGGGGACGACGGGATTCTCCAGATCTGCTGGGAACCGGAACGGTCCGAGCGGAAGTAGACGAAGCGGCCGTCGCGCGAGAAGCTGGGCCGGGCGTCGTTGGAAGGTTCGGTGGTGAGTTGCTTGGGAGCGCCGCCATCGGACGCCACCATCCAGATGTCGTTGTTACCCGAGGCCAGCGAATCGAAAACGATCCGCCTCCCATCGGGGGACCAGCGCGGCGACCCGCAGCGCGGGCTCTTCAGGGCGGTCAACTGCGAGGGGCCGGCGCCATCGACCGAGTCGACCCAGATCTCCGGGTAACCGCCGCGGTCCGATACGAATGCAAGCCGCTTGCCATCCGGCGAGATTTGCGGGGAGATGTCGGTGCGCGTGGAGGCGATGACCGCTGTGGGCTGGATGACCGTTCGAACGCCACCGTGGCCGTCGGGAGCGATCTCCATGCCCCAGATGTTGGTATCGGCCTCACGGCGGGCATAGGCCAGGCGGACTGGGCCGTTGGCCGGGCGAGCGATGGCCGGATCGAGGGCTCCGTCCAGCACCCCATCCACGGGCTGCTCCCCGGACTTTCCGTCGGCCACCAGGCGCCGCATGGAGCCGGTCAGCCCGGCGAGGTCACAGAAAACGACCTCCCGGTTACTGGCCCAAACCAGGCCTTCCCGCTGCTGGCTGCGCTGGGTGAGGCGGCGGGCCGGTCCGCCGCCCAGCGGCTGCGCGTAAACATCCGCATCCGCACGCACCTCCCGCAAGAATGCAAGGGTCCGGCCATCCGGAGACACGGCGGGCTCGCGATCTCCATCGCCGGGATTAGCTGGTGGCGGCGGCGAGGTGACCTGGCGCAGTTCGCCGGTGCGCAGCGAAAGTTGGAAGATGCCGCGGGGTTGGCCGGCGCCCTTCTCGGAGCCGACCAGCAGCGACTGGCTGTCGGGCATCCACGCCAATGAAAAAACGGGCGCGTCGGCCAGCTTGCGTTCGGGGCCCCCCAGCGGAGAGACCGAGTACAAGCTGCCCGCGCGGAGGAATGCAATCTGGCGGCCGTCGGGCGACCAGGCGGGGCTGTACGCGGACTCGGGGCTGGTGGTCAGCTTCAAGGGCGTGCCACCCTCGACCAGCTTGACGTGGATTTCAGAGTGGCCCCCGTTCTCGCCGGACCATTCGAAGGCCACCTGGCTGCCGTCGGGCGAGAAACTCGGGTGGCCCTGAAAGCCGGTGTAGGTAGTCAGCGGAACGGACTGCATGGGGGGCAGCGGCTTCGACACGGAACGGAAGAAGAACCAGGTTCCAGCGGCCGCCACCAGCATGGCCGCGGCGCCAACTGCCAGCTTCGGCCCGAGCCGCGGCTTAGCCGCGGGCGCGGGAGTGCCGCCAGGCGCCGGGACCGCGATTCCCGAATCGCTCTCCTCCTTCAACTCTTCCAGCGCCACCTTCAGGTCGGGCATCGCCTGAAACCGCCGCGCCGGATCCTTGCGCAGGCAGCGCGCGATGATGCGGTCCAGCTCGAGGGGGACGCCGGGGACCGTTTGGCTGGCGGGCTTGGGGTTCTCGCGCAGCACCGCGCTCAGCGTGGAAAGCTTCGAATCGCCCTGAAACGCGCGCGTGCCGGTGGCCATTTCGTAGAGCACCGCGCCGAAACTGAAAATGTCGGAGCGCGCGTCCACCGGCTTGCCCTCGGCCTGCTCGGGAGACATGTAGGCCGCCGTGCCGGCGATGGAACCCTCTTCGGAGCGCACCTGCAGGGTACGGGTGGCGGCGTCTTCGTCCGGGGCGCCGGGCGGGTCCGGCTCGGTGAGTTTGGCCAGTCCGAAATCGAGGAGCTTGACGCGGCCCTCGGCGTTGACCATGACGTTGCCGGGCTTGAGATCGCGGTGAACGATGCCCGCGGCGTGCGCCTTGGCCAAGGCGCCAGAGATCTGAATGGCGTAGCGCAGGATCTCCTCGATCCGCATGCCATGCTTGGGGATGAGCTGGTCCAGCGTCTTGCCGTCCACGTACTCCATGGCGATGAAGTCCGTGCCGTTCTCCGAGGCGATGTCGTAGATGGTGACGATATTCGGATCGTTGAGGGCGCTGGCGGCCTGCGCCTCCTGGATGAAGCGGCGCCGGCGGCCCTCGTCCGCCAGCTTGTCGGCGGGCAGCGTCTTAAGTGCGACCAGGCGGTTGAGGCGGGTGTCGCGGGCCTTCCACACCACGCCCATTCCGCCTTCGCCGAGTTTGTCGAGGATCTCGTAATGAGAAATGGACCGGGGAGACATGCGCCTAACGATCATAACTCTTTGCCGCTTCCGGCGCGCAGGCAGGCGCAGCAGGTGTCGCGGCAAATCGGCGGAACTTCCACCGAACCTGGCTCCGGCGCCAGGCTGTTTCCGCGGCTAAGTCGGGATGCGGCATTCCGCTCCCTGAAACACGCTAAAATACTAAAGTTTGGTCAAAATGGGAAACGTTATCATCCTGGGTTCACAGTGGGGAGACGAAGGCAAGGGTAAGATTGTCGACGTCTTCGCCGAGCGCTTCGATATCGTGGCGCGCTATCAGGGCGGACACAACGCCGGGCACACGGTCTTCATCGGGGACAGGAAGTTCGTCCTGAAATTGATTCCGAGCGGCATTCTGCGCCCCGGTAAGATAGCCGTCATCGGCAACGGGCTGGTGCTCGATCCGGTGGCCCTGTTCGCCGAAATCGACTCGCTGGAATCCGCGGGCGTGAGGGTCGCCGGCAGCCTGTTCATCAGCAACCGCGCGCACGTGCTGTTCCCCGCCCACCGCATGATGGAAGGGATGTCGGAAGGGCGGCCGGGGCGCATCTCCATCGGGACCACGGCGCGGGGCATCGGGCCGTGCTACGAAGATAAAGCCGGGCGCCGCGGGATCCGCGTGTCCGGCCTGCTGGACCGGGAGTATTTCCGCGCCCAGTACGACTCGGTGATGGAGGAAAAGGTCGCCATCGCCAAGGCGTTCGGCATCTACGACGGTCTGGATCTGGCCGGGATCCGCGACCAGTACGAAGCGCTGGCCGAGCGCATCCGGCCGATGGTGTGCGACACCGCGCTGCTGCTCAACCAGGCCATCGCGGCCGGCAAGACGGTGATGTTCGAGGGCGCGCAGGGCACCATGCTGGATCTGGACCACGGCACCTATCCCTTCGTCACCTCGTCGAGCGCGTCGGCGGGGGGCGCCTGCACCGGAACCGGCGTGCCGCCCACCCGCATCTCGGGTGTGATCGGCGTGTCCAAGGCCTACATCACGCGCGTGGGCGGAGGTCCGTTCCCCACCGAGGCGTTGGGCGCGGCGGGAGAAGCCATACGCCAGCGCGGAAACGAATTCGGCGCGGTCACGGGGCGTCCGCGGCGCTGCGGCTGGTTCGATGCGCCGCTGATGCGGTACACGGCGGCCATCAACGGTTTCGACAGCCTGGTGATCACCAAGCTCGACGTGCTGGACGATCTCGACCGGATCCCCGTGTGCGTAGGTTACCAGTCGGGCGGCCGGGATATCTCCGGCATGCCGTCGATGGTGGCGGAGATCGCCGCCCTGGAGCCGGTTTACGAGTGCGTGCCGGGGTGGCGGACATCCACCTTCGGGATCGATTCCTACGACGCGCTGCCGTCCAAGGCGAAGGATTACATTGCGTTCCTGGAACGCCAGACCGGCGTGGAAGCCGGGTGCATCTCCACCGGGCCGGAGCGCAACCAGACGGTTGTCCGGCCGGGGTCGCGATTTGAACGTTTGCTGCCGTAGAAGCGCCGGCGCGGCCCTGGGGCTGTGGCTGTGGCTGCCGCTCGCAGCCGGGGCGCAGACGCCCCAAGAGATCGTGCGCCGCGCCGTGGCTCTCGACGCTGTCAACGCCCGCCGCATCCGCGAATTCACGTACCGGCAGAGGCAGCAGGAGCGGCAGTACGACGGCTCCGGCAATCTGCGCCAGACCACCACCCGCACCTGGGAGATCTCCTTCCTGGAAGGATCGCCCTACCGGCGTCTGGTGGCGCGCAACGACGCTCTGCTCTCCCCCGAGGAGCAGAGAATCGAGGACCAGCGGATGCGCTACGCCGCCGAACGGCGGCGCAAGGAATCTCCCACCGAGCGCGCCAAACGGGTGGGCGAGTGGGAGCGCCGGCAGCAGCGTCAGCGCGAGCCGCTTCCGGAGATTCCGGATGCCTTCGATTTCAAGCCGGCCGGCGAGCGAACCGTGGACGGCGAGCCGGTCTATGTGATCGACGCCGCGCCCAAGCCGGGGTACCGGCCCAGGTCGTCGTCCGGGGCGTACCTGACGAAGATGAAGGCGCGCTTCTGGATCGCCAAACGGGATTTCGCGTGGCTGAGGGTGGAAGCCGGGACGCTGGACACCATCGCAATCGGCGGCATTCTCGTGCGGCTGGCGAAGGGCGGCAGCCTGTCGATGGAACAGGGCCGCGTGGAAGACGGGCTGTGCCTGCCGAAGCATTATGCGATCCGCGCCTCGGCGCGCGTGGCGCTGATCAAGGTGGTCCGCACCGACGTGGAGTACACGCTCGACGATTTCCGCCGCAGCCCGGCGGACAGGTCTTCGGATGACAATTCTTCGGACAATTCTTCGGATCAGCCGCGATGATGCGGTGTGGTACAATGCCAGCCACTATGAACACTAGCATCGTCGTTCGGCGAATTGGCGTGATTTCCATGGCCAGGATGTGCGGGGTGATCTACTCGATGATCGGCTTGATCGTGGGCACGTTTTTTTCGATTATGGCCGTGACCGGAGAGGCCTTCGGGTCTCCCATCGGCGGCTCCAGCAAGCTGATTGAAACCATGATGGGCATAGGCGCCATCATTTTGTTTCCGATTATTTTCGGAGTGTGCGGGTTCCTTATGGGCCTGCTCTCCGCTGCGATCCACAACCTGGCGGCCCGCATCATCGGGGGCATTGTGATCGAGGGAGTGCAGACGAATAGCTGATCGCCCGCCGGCGGCGGGTAAACGTCCCCGTGGGCTGGGGGCGAAACGGCCGTGCCGATGACTCCCGTTCGGGGAGCGTCTCAGTTGCGCGTCTGGAGCGGCGGCCGCGGGCTGCCGGGAACCCGGCTGGCCGCGCCGATCGACACCGGTGACGATCCGGTGCGCCGCCCGGGCCGGATGAACTTGGCCCACCGGTATCGCAATCCCAAGAGGTTCTGAGCACTCTCCCGCTACATCTTCAATTTCCGCGATTCCACCTTCGAGTGCGCTGCAGAGTTGACGGAAGCCACGTCCAGCGCGCAGGGCTGGGTGAGGAAGAAGACCGCAGGCGCATCGCCCTCCCCACACCGGCGCTACACTAAATCGGATGCGCCTGCTGACGGGACCGGCCGGCTCGGGAAAGACCGCCATCGTGCTGCGCCAGTTCCGCCAGGCGCTGAGCGCGGGCGCGGGCGCGCGCTTGCTGGTGCCCACGGCCACGCTGGCGCGGCACCTGCAGAATCAACTGGCGCGCGAAGGGGCGGTGTTCCGCGGCCAGTGGGTCGGGACGCTGCACGGATTCGCCGGGAAGTGGGCCGGGGATCTGCCGCAGGTTTCCGACGCGGCGCTCTACCTGTTGGTGGAGGAGGCGGTGCGGCGCGCCAGCCGGCCGGAATTCTCGAAAGTGGCGCACACCAGCGGGTTTTGCGCGGCGCTGGCGCGCGCCATCGCGGAATTCGCGTCGGCGGGGTGCGATAGCCTCAAGCTGGCGCGCTGGCTGCCCGGCGCTCCTCTGGCCGAGGCGTTTCTGGCGGTGTACCGCGACTTGGAAGGCGAACTGGCGCGGCGTGGCATGGCATTGCGCGCAAAGCGGCTGGAACTGGCGGCGGAACGGATCGACGCCCAGGGACTGCCCGGCATCGGCGCCATCTGGCTGGACGGGTTTCATGCGCTGCCCGACCCGGAGTTGCGCCTGATCGCCGCCATGGGCCGGCACGCGGACCTCACCCTGACGCTGGGCGACGCCGATCTGCCGGAGGAAACCCGCGCGCGGCTGACCGCCATGGGATTTCGGGAGGAACGGGCGGCCCACGGGCGGCGGGCGCCGGCGGAGATCCTGGTGGCGGCGCAGGGGATCGAGCGGGAAACCGGGGAGATCGCGCGGCGGATACTCGAGCAGGCGGCCGCGGGGCTCGAGTTCCGCGAAATGGGCGTGGTGGTGAGGGCGGCGGACACTTACGTCCCGGTGCTGCGCGCCACGCTTGAGCGGTTCGGCATCCCGGCGCATTTCTACTTCGACTCGCGGCTGGAGGAGCATCCGGTGGCGCGCTACCTGGGCGGCGCGGTGGAAGCCATGCTGAGCGGATGGGACCACGCGCGCACGCTCGAAGTGCTGCGCCTGGCGCCGCGCTTCGCCGCCAGTCCGGCCCTGGACCGCTTCGACTTCGATGTCCGCGGGCAGATGCCCAACGCGGGGTTGAGCGAGCTGCGGTCGCTGCTGATGGCGCCCGAGGTCCACGCGCTGGCCGGCGCCGGCGGGTTGCTGCACAAGCTGGACCGGCTGGCGGCGCTGGAGGAGTGGCGCTCGTTCGTCATGCATCCGCGCGACTGGGCGGCGCGCTTCCGCGATCTGCGCCACCTGTTCCGTCCGGCGGTGGAAGAGCTTCCCGCGGGGCCCGGCCGCCACCAGGCGGCGTTGCTCGACCGCGGCCAGGCGCAGGCGCTGGATCTGTTCGATCAGGCCCTGGACGAAGCTGCGCAGGCGCTCCCGCCGGAACGGGAGATTCCCATCGAGCCGTTCTGGCGCGCGGTGCAATCGGTGCTGCGGCTGGTTCCGCTGCGCCCCGACGATGGCCGCCGCAACGTGGTCCACGTGCTTTCGGCCGAGGAAGCGCGCCAGTGGGTGCTGCCGGTGGTGTTCGTGTGCGGCCTGGTGGAACGGCAGTTTCCACGATTCCATCCGCAGGACCCGTTCTTCCCGGACGCGGCGCTACGGCAGTTGAACCAGGCCGGAGTGAGGGTGCGCACAACCGCCGAGCTCGAACGGGAGGAGCGGGCGCTGTTCGATTCCGCCATCGGCCGGGCGAGCCTGCTGGTGGTGCTGACGTATCCCGAATGCGACCCGCGCGGCGAGCCGGCGCTGCCGTCGCTGTTCCTGGAGGGCCGCGTGTCGATGCGGACGGAGACAGCGCGCGCGGCGGCTCCGCGGCCGCGCCGCCAGCGCCGCGAGCGTCCCGAGGTGGGAATCCGCGCGCCCGGTCTGCTGGCCCGGCTGTTGAAGGAATCCGCCAGGCAATCGGCCAGCTCGCTGGAGACATTTCTGCAATGCCCGTTCGAGTACTTCGGAAGCCGCACGCTGCGGTTGGCCGGCCCGCCGCCGCGGCCCGAAGAGCGGTTGGATTTCCCGGCGCAGGGCGACATCGTCCACGCGGTCCTGAAGGAGTGGTGGCCGCGGAGGCCGGCCGCCATCGCGCCGGTTTTCGAGCGCGTGTTCGAGGAGTTCTGCGAACGCAAGCGGATCCCGCAGGGATACCACACCGAACGCCTGCGCAACGCCATGCTGGAAGACCTGGCCGCATTCGCCGCGGGTGCCGCCTGGCCGCCGGGGCTGAAATCGCGGATGGAGGAGAAGTTCAGCTTTGCGCTGGACGTGCCCGAGGGCGTTCCCGGAATCGAGATCGCGGGTAAGATCGACCGCCTGGACACGGCGGAGGACGGCGGCGCTTACGTCATCGATTACAAGTACAGCGGCAAGGCGCGCGTCCAATCGAAAGTGGAAGGCGAGCGGACCTTGCAGGCGCAACTGTACGGGATGGCGGCCGGGCGCAACTTCGGCGCCAGCCTCGCGGGCATATTCTACGTGGCGTTGAAGCGCGAGGTGAGTTATCTGGGCTGGAGCTCGACCGGCCTGCTCGGGACGGAGCCATTTCCCGACGGCTGGATCGAGCGCGCGCGGGAGCGGACGCTGGCGGTGGTGGGGCAGATTCGCGAAGGCCGCATCGCGCCCGATCCCGCGGATACGGAACACTGCGCGTGGTGCGATTTCCGCGACGCCTGCCGCGTGGACCGCCGGGCCGCGGCGGCGGAAGAGCGGGCCGAAGGGGAACGGGCATGAACGCTCCCGATCTGACCGCGCGCCAGCTCGAAGCCGTGGACGTCTCCCGGCGCCGCGCCGACGCCTGCGTGGTGGCGGGTCCCGGCTCGGGAAAGACCACCGTGCTGGTGGAGTATTTCAAGCGGCTGGTGGCGGCGGGCGTGGACCCGGCGCGCATCCTGGCCATCACCTTCACGGAGAAAGCCGCCGCGCAGATGCGGCGCAAGCTGGCCGAGGCGTTCCTCCCGGACGCGGAGATCCGCGCCAAGCTGGAGCGCGCCTGGGTGTCCACGGTGCATGGGTTCTGCTTCCGGCTGCTGAAGGAAAACCCCGTGGCGGCGGGGTTGGACCCGGATTTTACGATCGCCGAGGAGCGGGAATACACGCGCTGGCAGCAGGAGTCCATGGCGGAGGCGATGGAGTCGATCTTCGCCGATCACCCGGCTGGGGTGCGGGCGCTGATCCGCGGCCTCGCGTCGTCCTCCTTCGAGGCGGCCGTTTTGTCGGCCTACGACGCCATGCGCGGCGCGGGCGCCGGCGTGCGCGATCTGGCCGCGTTCCCAACACCCGCGGGGACGGACATCGCCGCCATTGCCGAAACGCTGTGCAGGCTGCCCGAGTGCGACATCGGCGACTGGAGTCCCGCGCAGAAGCTCGAGTTCGAGGCGGCGCTGGAAGCCATCGGGCGCATCGTGACGGCGGCGGGCGCGCGGGAAGCTCTGGAAGCCGTGGAAGGATGCGACTACAAGCTCACCAGGTTCAAACGCGGCAACCAGGCATACGGCCTGCTGAAAGAGCTGCGCGACCGGCAACTCAAGCGGCTCGAGTGCACGCTCATCACCGGGCTGTACGTCTCCGAGCGCGAACTGCTGATCGAGGCGCTCGGCCGCTTCGACGCCATCTATCGCCGGCGGAAGCGCCAGGCGGGCGCGCTGGATTTCGCGGACCTCGAGGAGTTCGCGGTGGGCCTGCTGGAGAACAGCCCGGACACGCGCGCGCGCCTGCAATCGCAATTCGAGCACGTGCTCATGGACGAACTGCAGGACACCAACGGGCAGCAGGCGCGCCTGCTGCGCCTGGTGCGTCCGCCGGGGCGGTTCTATGCGGTGGGCGACGTGAACCAGTCGATCTTCGGATTCCGCCACGCCGAGCCGCGGGAGTTTCTGAAATTCCGCGCCGAGGCGGCCGGCTCCGGCGGGCGCGTGGTCGAACTGGTGGAAAACTTCCGCAGCCGGCCGGAAATTCTGCGCGCGGTGGAAACGGTGGTGGCCGGCGCCCCGGGAATCGAAAGGCGGCGGCTGATTTCGGGGAAGAGTTTCGACGAAGCGGACGGGGAGGCGCCGCGCGTGGAAGCCATGGCGGCGCAGACCGTGGACGCCGAGGCGCGGGCGGTGGCCCGGCGGATACTGGAACTGCTCGCGGCCGAGCCGCGGCGCGCATTCGGCGACATTGCCGTGCTGGTGCGCAATACCGAGGTGCTTCCGGAGTTCATGGCGGCTTTCGACGATTCCGGCATTCCGTACGTGGTGAATCGCGGCAAGGGCTTTTACGAAACGCGCGAGGTGAGCGACCTGGTGCAGCTTCTGCGGTCGATCGCCAATCCGTGCGACGAAATCAGCCTGGCGGCGGTGTTGCGGTCGCCGCTGGTGGAGGTCTCCGACGAGGCTCTGCTGCGGCTGCGGCTGCTGGGCGGCAACCTGGCCGACGCCTTAATGCGCCTGCGCCGGGAAGACGATCCGGAGTTCCACCCGGCGGACCTGGACGCGCTATTCCGCTTTCGTGACCGCCTGCGGGAATGGCGGCGGCGGCGCGAGTACGTGGGATTCGACCGGCTGCTGCTGGACGCCATGGACGAAACCGGATTTGGCGTGGAGGCGGGGAGCCGCGCGGCGGCCAATATCGACAGGTTTCTGGCGCAGGCGCGGGCCGCGGCGCCGCGCACTTCGCTGGACGCCTTCGTCCGGGATCTCGAAATGCTGCGCCAGAGCAACCGCGCGGGACAGGATACGGCGCCGGAAGACGCCTCCGGCGCGGTGCAGGCGATGAGCGTGCACTCGGCCAAGGGCCTGGAGTTTCCTATCGTCTTCGTGGCGGCCATGCACAAGGGCGTGCAGAGCAATCCGCCGGTGGTGGCCTTTTCGCCGCGTTGCGGGCTGGGCGCGAGCTGGCGGAATCCGGCCAGGCGCGAGGAAATCGACGATCTGATTCACCAGGCCATCCGCGAGGAGCGAAACAGGCTGGAAGCGGAAGAGGCGGACCGGCTGTTGTACGTCGCCATGACGCGCGCCAAAGACCGGCTGGTGCTCAGTTTTTCGACATCCGGCCGGAAGCCGGCGAATTGGGCGAAACGGGTGGCGGACAACCTGCTGCTGGATCTGGGCCAGCCGGGCGAGCGCACCCTCGAACGCGTCACGCCCGATGGCGAGACGTGGAAGCTGCGGGTGTCGGTGGATTCGGGCGACCCCTCGCCGGCGACCGCGGCTCCGGGCGCCGATCGGAGCCGCGACGGGGCGCCCTGGGGGCCCGGTGTGGATCTGTTGCCTCCGCCCGAGGTCACCAGCCAGCATGAAAGCAACGTCACGGTGACGGAGCTGGCGCAGTTTGCCAGGTGTCCGCGGGCCTATTATCTGGGCGCGTACCTGGGATTCAAAAGCAAGCCGCGCAAGCCGGCGGAGAGCGGCTCGGGGGATGCTCTCCCGGCCGGCGAGCTGGGTAGCGAGGTGCACGCCCTGCTGGCGGGGAAGCCGGTGGACGATCCCGATCCGCGAGCCGTGCGCTTGGCGGAGACGTTTCGCAAGTCAACGCTGGGCCGGCGCGTGGAGCGGGCCACCCGCGTGGAGCGCGAGTTCGATTTCCTGATGGCGGTGGACCCCCTGGTGGTGAGCGGGCAGATCGACCTGTGGTTCGAGGAGGGCGGGGAACTGGCGGTGGTCGATTACAAGACGGACGCGGTCGGCGGCGCGGAGGTCCAGCATCGCGCCCGGGAGCATGAACTGCAGGTCCGGCTGTATGCCATGGCCGTGGAGCGCCTGACGGGCCGCGTGCCTGGCCGCGCCTGTCTGCACTTCCTGGCGCCCGACGTGGTGGTGGACGTGGATCTCAACCCGTCGCTCATCGACTCTCCGGAAGAGACCGTGCGCGACTTCGTGGAGGCGCAGGAGAAACTGGAGTTTCCCTTGCGGGAAGGCGAGCAGTGCCGGCGCTGCGCGTTTTACAAGGGCTTGTGTCCGGCGGGCTGAGGCGCCATTTCCCGGCCGCGCTGCCGGGTCTCAATCAGTTGCTGGAGCTGGGCCTCCGGGATGCTGAACGTCACTTCGACCGTTGACCCATCGGCGGCGATGCCCACGGACTTCGCAAACTCGGCGGCGGCGGGGTTCTTTTGCGCTTGCATTTGCGCCATGTTGGCCACCAGTTGCAGCATGCCGGCGAGGGTGGCGGCGTTCTGCGCGGTATCGATCTGGGCCTGCGCGGCGACCCTCACGTTGGCGCCGAACTTGACGGCCAAGGCGGCCTGGCGGATCTGTTGGAGGGCCTGCAGGTTCAATCCCGGCACCGCGGGCGCCGCGCTGGGAGGGTGCAAACCGGCCGGAGGGACGGTGGTCAGCACCCACGCGTCATTGGCCGCGCTCACCTGGCCGATCCGGGAAATCACGGCGGAACTCAGGCGCCGGGCGTCCGGCGACCGGCGGCCGATGGCCGCTTTGACGCTGTCCGGACCGCCGAAGACCGCCAGGGTGGAGTCCAGGAAGGCCAGCGCCTGCAGCCCGTCGGGGCTCTTCAGGATGGTGACGTCCTGGTAGGTTTCCTGGGCCGCGCCGGCCGCCCAGGCTGCGGCGGTAATGGCTTCGAGGGGGAATGTGCCGCGCGCCAGGACCAGGCCGCCGGCCGGACCGCCGCCGCCCGTGGCCGCCAGGAGATCCGTCACATCTTTTCGCGGATCGAAACCGGTGGCTGCGGTGAGGGCCAGGAGCCGCGGGTCGTCGGGAGCGACCAGGGACAGGACGTATTGGCCGAAGGGCGAGGTCTTCGCCTGAGTCACATTGACGCCGGCGATTACGGTGGCGTCGGGCATGACCAGGCCGACCAGACGGGAGTCGGCCGCCGGGAGCGTCCCGGCGAAAACCACGGCGAGCGTGGCGGTGTGGCGGAGGGTGGCTTTCATAACAGGAAGACGGGGTGCGCGGCCGGTTGTTAGCTGGGGTGGCGGGCGCCCGCTGGCTCAACTTGAGCCGACCGGGAGCGGTTTTGGGCCGCGGTGGCGTACCATCAGCCCACTGAACCGGCGGCGTGCCCCACCCAGGCGGCCAGCAGATTCCAGGCGACGCACAAAGCGAACAGCACATTCATTCTCAAAAGCAACCGCCTGCGGCCGGAGCGCCACGCAACTGTCCCCAGCGCCACCGCCAGAAGCTTCGCCAGGGCCAGGGCCATTCTGGGATCGGCCGCCCCCGCCAGCGCCGCGCGGATCAGCGGATTGGCTTCCCCAACGCCATGGCGCAAAAACAGCAGGGTGGTCAGCCCGTCCATCGCCTGGAGACAGATGAATGCAAACAAAGTCATGAGAGATCCCGGTCCGTCCAGACAAACATACCCTTCCGGATGCGGGGCTGCCAACGGTACCAGTTCCGGTACTGCATGGAATGCGACGCCAGTTTCGTGCGGTTTCGCACCGTCAGGGCGAAATGCGGCGCGCAACACGCCCCCTTCCCGCGCTATGCTCGACATCATAGCGAAACATCCCGCTCACAGAGTGTTCAAAGACCGTGGCTGAAGATCCGTTGACCTATCTACCGCGAAAGCCCTCCCAGGAGGTGCCCAAGGGCGCCGTCATTTACGGTCCCGAATCGCCCAATGCGTTCCTCCACGTGGTGATTGCGGGACGCGTGCGCATCACGCACGAGTCGCCCGGCGGCGGCCATATGGTCGGGCGCATCGTCCGCGCCGAGGGACTGTTCGGGGAATCCGTGCTAGGCCGCCGGCCGGCGCCGGCGGAATCGGCGGTGGCGATGGACGACGTGACCATGATGTCGTGGACGCGGGAGGAAGTGGAGCGGCAGATCGAACGCGAGCCGCGCCTGGGCCTGGCGCTGTGCCAAGCCCTGGCCCGGCAGGGGCTGGAACTTCAGAAACGCATCGAGAGCATGGCGGTGTATAAGACCCCGGAGCGGGTGATGCTGGCGCTGCTGGCGTTGGCCGCCGACCTGGGAACCGAAATGCCGGACGGCACCGTTCGCATCCCCTCCCTGACGCACCACACCCTGGCGGAATACGTGGGTACGTCGCGTGAGGTGGTGACCTTCCAGATGAACCGCCTGCGGCGGCTGGGACTGATCCGTTACTCGCGCCAGTACATCGACGTGCACCCGGACCCGCTGCGCGAGGCTCTCAAGCCGGACGCGGGCGCCGGGGTGAAATCGGGCTGATGTGGGGCAGGCTTTCAGCCTGCGGCGGGTTTTTAACCCGCCTTCCGACGCCCGCACCGCGGGCCGCACCGAAGGTGCTATGTCGCGAATCATCGGATTCTGGTATGCGGTCCTGGCGGCGTTCTTCTGTTGCTGGGGCTGGATCGAAAACACTTGGGCGGCGGGCTTCGATGGGCCGTACCGCCCGGTGTTTCCGTTTCGTGCCGAAGTGTTTCTCGGGCTGCTGGCTGCGTCGCTTCCGGTGTCGCTGGTGTTGGCCTGGAAGTGGATACGACGGGCGGCCCGGGCATGCCTCCCGCGCAACCGGCGGCGAAGTCGCCTTCAGTCGTAGACGAAGTGCAGGAGCTTCTTGAGATCTTCCCACGCCTCCCGTTTGGCGGATTCGTTGTAGGGCCGCAGCAGGTACGACGGATGGTACGTCACCATCACCGGGATGTCCCTCCATTGCAGCCACTTGCCGCGCATCTTGGTGACGCCCTCCTTGTGGCCGGTGAGGGCCCGGGCAGCGGTCCCGCCCAGTGCGCAGATGGCCTTGGGATGAACGGCGGCAAGCTGGCGAAAGAGGAACTGCCCGCAGATCTCCATCTCGTCGGGTTCGGGAGTGCGGTTGCCGGGCGGCCGGCACTTCACCACGTTGCAGATGTAAACTTCGTCGCGGCGCAGGGCGATGCCTTCCTTGCGGGCGGTGCCCTCGATCATCTGCGTCAACAGTTGCCCGGCGCGCCCCACGAACGGGATGCCCTGGGCGTCTTCATCGGCGCCCGGGCCTTCTCCAACGAAGACCAGCGGCGACTCCCCGCTGCCCACGCCGAAAACCAGCTTGTTGCGCCCCTCGTGCAAGCGGCATCGGCGGCAATCGCCGATGTCTTCGAGAATGCGCGGCAGCGTGTCGCCCGCGGGCGCGAGCGGCGGAAGATGGGGAGCGGTGGGCATGAGGTTGGATGGCGCGGGCGCGGGCGCCGGCGTTCGCCGGTAGAGAGTCTTAACGCCCAGGTCCTGGTAGAACTCGAGGTAGCGGCGAAGCAGGTCAGTTTCCATCGGCGGCATGGAGAGCCAGGCGGAGTTTCAGCACCTGGTCGAGGATGCGGCCGGCCACCTCGCGCTTGGGAGCGCGCGCCAGGGGCAGGGTTTCGCCGGTGCGTAAAACCAGGGTGACTTCGTTCTCCTCGCTCTCGAATCCCAAATCGGGCGCGCCCACCAGGTTGGCGACGATCATGTCGCAGTTCTTGGACTCCAGCTTGCGGCGGGCTTCGGCAACCAGGTTCTGGGTCTCGGCGGCGAAGCCGATCAACAGGCGGTCTCCCTTTTTGCGGCCCAACTCGGCCAGGATATCGGGCGTGGGATCGAGTTCCAGCGAGAGGCGCGCGGCGGTCTTCTTGACCTTTTGGGCGGGCACCTTGGTCAGGCAAAAATCGGCGACGGCCGCGGCTTTGATCACGATGCCGGCGTCGTCCAGGTGGGCCAGGACCTGCTCGCGCATCTCGGCGGCGGTGCGCACCGGGATGGTTTCCACGCCGGCGGGAGGCGCCAGGTTCACGGGGCCGGAAACCAGGATGACGCGCGCGCCGCGCCGGGCGGCGGCTTCGGCCAGGGCATAGCCCATCTTGCCGCTGGAGCGGTTGGAGAGAAAGCGCACCGGGTCGAGGGGTTCCTGCGTGGGACCGGCGGTGACGATCACCACTTCGCCTTCCAGGTCGCTGCGGAGACGGGTTTCCAGGTGAATGGCCTCGGCGATGGCTTCCGGCGAGGCCAGGCGTCCCGGTCCGGTCATGCCGCAGGCCAGGTATCCGCTGTCGGGCTCGACGATGCGGTGGCCGCGGCGGTGCAGGGTTTCCAGGTTCGCCTGGGTGGCCGCATGGCGCCACATATTGACGTTCATGGCCGGGGCGATCACCACCGGACCGGCAAAGGCCAGGTACAGCGTGCTCAGGAAATCGTCCGCCAGCCCGTGGGCCAGTTTGGCCATCAGGTCCGCCGTGGCCGGCGCGATGGCCAGGATGTCGTACTCCTGGGCCACGGAGACGTGTTCGATGGCGCTCTCCATGGCGAACAGATCGGTAAGGGTCTTGCGGCCGGTGAGGGCGGCAAAGGTCAGCGG
>Ga0209039_10001403_pt1 | contig 22426 bp, 16 predicted proteins | sample BogFormECP12_OM1_FD_188238 | JGI IMG/M metagenome (GOLD analysis project Ga0209039, IMG submission 188238) | Bog forest soil microbial communities from Calvert Island, British Columbia, Canada - ECP12_OM1 (SPAdes) (version 2) | ecosystem: Environmental > Aquatic > Freshwater > Wetlands > Bog ... | reverse complement strand
CAAGGTTCATCCATCAGCAGCACTTCGGGCTCCGTAGCGATGGCGCGGGCGATGCACAGCCGCTGTTGCTGCCCGCCGGATAGGGAAAGCCCGCTGTTGTGCAGTTTGTCTTTGACCTCTTCCCAGAGAGCCGCGCGTTTCAAGGCCTCTTCGACTTTCGCGTGCCGATCTCCCTTGTAGTTGTTCAGACGAAGACCGAAAGCCACGTTGTTATAGACACTCGTGGCGAAGGGATTGGGCTGCTGGAACACCATGCCGATAAAACGGCGAACGGCCACGGCATCCACGGACGGAGCGTAAATATCTCTCCCCCGGAAGTGGACATGACCTTCAAACCGAAAGCCGCGAACCAGATCATTCATCCGGTTGAGGCACCGCAGGACCGTGCTCTTACCACACCCGGAAGGGCCAATAAAAGCTGTGATGGCGTTCTTTTTGACGGGGATGGCGGTGTCCCGGACGGCCTTGAAGGTCCCGTAATAGAGTTCCTTGATGTGGCAATCGATGACCACCTGCGGGTCCGCCGCCTTCGGTTTTCCATCCCCATTGGGTTTTCCGATGGGCTGACGTTCATGCGCTTGACTTGTGGGTGGCATGCTTTATTGCTCCTTAGGATTGCACTTGGCGTCCGGAAAGACTCTGCCCAATGAGGTTCGTTACCAGCACCATGATCACCAGCACCAGAGCCGCGGCCCAAGCCATTTCGACCTGGTTTTGAAAGGGCATTCCGGCAAAGTTGTAGATGAGTACAGCCAGGGATGCGGTCGGCTGCATCAGGTTGAGATGGTGGCCGGAGATCGGCCAGTAATTGCTGAAGAGCGAGGTAAAAAGCAGCGGAGCCGTCTCCCCCGCCCCGCGCGCTATGGCCAGCATGATGCCGGTTAGAATCCCTGGAGAGGCCGTGGGCAAAAGCACCATCAGGACCGTCTGCGTTCTCGTTGCTCCCATGCCGATCGCCGCTTCTTTCATTTTTCCCGGGACCATGCGGATAGCATCTTCGGCGGTCAGCATGATGGTCGGTAACATCAGGATGGAGAGGGCCACAGCGCCGGCAATTGCCGAGTAGCCTCCCGTCGTCAAAACCACCGCTCCATAGGCGAAGACGCCCGCCAGGATCGAGGGGAACCCGGTCAGCACCTTGGCGGAAAACCTGACCACGCTGGCGAGCCGGTTCCCCTCCGGCGCTTGCGCCATGAAGACGGCGCTGAGGATGCCGAGCGGCATGCTGATCAGGGCCGCCAGCGCCACAACAATCAGAGTTCCCACGATGGCGTTCCCGAATCCTCCCCCCTGCTCCAATGCGGCGGGGGGGAGTTGTGTAAATAAGGCCAGGCTCAGCTTTCTGCCACCTCTCCAGAGGAGCATCCAGATCACGGAAAACAACGGGATGAGCGCCACGAGGGTCATGCCGGCCACTAACCAGCTTAAGAGTACATTGATGAGCGTGCGGGGACGGCGCAGGGATTTTTCCAGTTCGGCGAAATCCACCCCCGCCAAGGGGTTAAGCTCGGGTTCACCCGGCCCGCGGGAGGTTAGGGAACTAGCCGTGGCATCGTGTGTCGCCATTATTTCCCTCCCTCGAAGCGGACCGAAGCACGTTGCAGAATGATGGCGCCGATCATGTTGACGACCAGAGTTATCCCCAAAAGGATCAAGGCGGCGTACATTAAAAGTCCGACCTCCTTGTGTTGGGCCTCCGGGAAGTTATTGGCCAGCAACGCCGCCAGGGTGTTGGCGGGCGAGAACAGCGAGATGCTGATGATGTTGGAATTGCCGACGAGCATGGCAAGCGCCATGGTTTCTCCCAGCGCCCGGCCGAAGGCCAGGAGAATTCCGCCCACGATTCCGCGGGCGGCGGTGGGGAGAATCACGGCCAAAATCGTCTCCCAGGGCGTTGCTCCCAATCCGTAAGCAGCCATGCGCAATTTGGGTGGCACCGCAACCAGAGCATCCCGGCTGATGGCGGTGATCGTCGGCAGGATCATGATCGACAGGACTAACACCGCGGGGAGAACCCCGGGACCACTGAGGTCGGTCCCAAAGAGAGGGAACCAACCCGCCTTCAGGTGCAGCCAATTACAGGCCGGACGTATGAGGGGAATGATGACAAACAACCCCCACAAGCCGTAAACGACGCTGGGGATCGCGGCCAGCAATTCAATCAGGTTTTTCAATGCCTGTTCCACGCGCTCGGGCAGCTTCCCCCAAAAGGTGTGAAACTCCACGTGGAAGAACTTCAGAATGGAGAAGACAAACCAACCCAGATAGCCCTCACTCAAGAACACCGCAGCCGCCACGCCGAAGGCGGCGCCGATCCCCAGCGCCAGCAAGGACGTATACATCGTGCCCCAGATTTCAGGGAGAATCCCGAATTGACTCTTGTTGGGATCCCAGGTTCGTGTGGTGAGGAACCCCAGGCCATACTGCCGGACCGCCGGCGCGGCGGCGATGGCGATCTTAAACACAATGAAAAAAATCAGGAGGACCGACAACCATGCGAATGCGTGGCATAGACCGCGAAAGGCTGCATCACTGCCTCGTTGCCAACCCGTTGGCGCTTGCGATATCGTCTTTTCTTCTTCCGCCACGATTCACCTGATTCTTAGACGCGCCGGGTTCCTTCAAAATCCTCCCCGACGGGCTTGCATTATGGAAAGCGTGCCTCCCTGGCCAGCCTAGGTAGCATTGGGAGCCAGCGTCATGGTCTGAATAGCCGCCTTGTCTTTGTCCGCGACGGCCTGCGGCAGAGGAAGGTAACCGAGAGCCTCCGATTCCTTCTGCCCGTCGGTTACACAATACGTCAAGAGGTCCTGGAGGAGTTGGAGCTTCCCCTTGTCATTGTATTGTTTGTAGCAGATGAGCCAGGTGTACGTGGCAATCGGATAGGAATCCTTGCCATCGGGATCAGGAACCCAGGCAATGAGGTCTTCCGGGAATTGCGCCGACGCCAGGGCGGCCGTACCTGACGCCGTGGATGGCACGACGAAGCTGCCCGACTTGTTTTCCAGGGTGGCCATGGGCAGGTTCTGGCTTTTGGCGTACCCGAATTCGATGTAACCGATGGCCCCAGGGGTCGTCATGACGCTGGCCGTCACCCCTTCATTGCCCTTGGAGCGAGTCCCCGTGGGCCAATTGGGAAGGATGTTGTTGCCGGGATTCTGGGCAAATTCCGGGCTGATCGCGCTGAGGTGTTTGGTGAACACGAAGGTCGTGCCACTGCCATCCGCGCGGACGACAACGTTGATGGGTAGGTCGGGAAGAGCCACCCCGGCATTGTCTTTGGCGATGAGCGGATCGCTCCACTTCTTGACTTTTCCCAGGAAGATTCCCGCATAGGCTTGGCGCGAGAGTTTCAAACCTGTCACGCCCTTAAGGTTGTAAGTCAGCACGATGCAGCCGCCGGTCAGCGGCAAGAGCTGGACGCCGCCGTCAACCTTGGCCATCTCCTCCGCAGTCATCGCAGCATCGCTGGCGCCAAAGTCCACCGTCTTATCGATGACGCTTTTAACGCCGGCTCCGCTGCCGATCGATTGGTAATCAATGTGGACGCCATTGTGGCTGGCGCTATAGTCTTTAAACCACTTTTCATAAAGCGGGGCAGGAAAACTCGCTCCTGCGCCTTGCAGTTTTGCCGCTTCTGAAGAGCTCGAACTCTTGTTCCCGCTACACGAAATGAAGCTCATGGTGATGATTGCGGCTACAGCCATTAAACTCCTGTGGGAGGTCTTCATTTTCAGTCTCCTTCGTAACGGACCCGACTTGTGAAGGGTGTCAACACCTAAACTATCGGTGTTGTGTTAGGCCAATGTTACAAATATGTTTCATTTCCGCTTAGACAGGGTTTCGCAATTGTCAGGTCACAGGTGTGGGTGACGGCCCTCGTCGCGCGGCGCGCTCACCAAATCGCCCGGAGACCCTGCGTGCGGCTCGGCACCGCCCTTGCATTGCCGATGACGCAGTGCTAAAGTCGGCCCCAATAAGCCCTTGGAGTTACCATGCAAGCGACGCGGCGCTCTCATCTGGTACGTCTGGGGCCCTTCCTGCTGGACCTTCAAGCCGGAGAACTGCACAAAGAGGGGCGCCGACTGCGCCTGCAAGAACAACCCTTCCAAATCCTGCGCATGCTGTTGGAACATCCCGGCGAAGTGGTGACCCGGGAAGAGATCCGCAAGCGCTTATGGCCGAACGATACGATTGTCGAGTTCGATCACAGCATCGGCACGGCCATCAAGAAGCTCCGGCAGGCCTTATGCGATGAGGCGGAAAGCCCCCGCTATGTCGAGACCTTACCGCGCCGCGGCTTCCGGTTGATTTTCCCGCTGGATGTTTCGAGCGACTCGGCTGAGGAATCCTCCGCAGCGCCTCCCCAAATGATTTCGCCGGACAAGCCAGGCGATGCCGCCCGTGAAGACGAGAGCGCGGGCGGACCCATCGGGATCGCCCCGGGGATCGCAGCCGGAGGCCAAGCCGCCGGCGCCACTCCCGAGGCCCCCGCCGATTTCACCCCATCCGATCTCATTGGCCGTACCGTGTCGCACTACCGCATTCTAGAGCGGCTGGGTGGGGGCGGCATGGGGATTGTGTACAAGGCGGAAGACACGCGGCTGGGCCGGATGGTGGCGCTCAAATTTCTGCCTGCGGAATTGGCCCAAGAACGGCAGGCCCTCGCGCGTTTCCAGCGTGAAGCCCGAGCCGCCAGCGCCCTGAACCATCCCAACATCTGCACCGTGTATGACATCGACGAGCACGCCGGGCTGCCGTTCATCGCCATGGAGTTCCTGGAGGGCCAGACGCTGCGGGAGCGAATCGAGAACACGAAACTCGAAAATCGAAACGCGAAACTCGGGTCGAAGGCGAGTTTCGAATTTCGAGTTTCGAATTTCCCATCACGAAGCAGCGCCTCCTTACCCGTGGATGAGGTGCTCGACCTCGCCATGCAGATTGCGGCAGGGCTGGAGGCGGCACACGGCAAGGGCATCGTCCATCGCGACATCAAGCCGGCGAACATCTTCCTGACCACCCAAGGCCAAGCCAAGATTCTGGATTTCGGGGTAGCGAAACTGACCCGTGGCGCGGGCGTCCTGCCCGTGGGGGGGAGTGAACCCGAGCAAGGTGACCGTGCCGCGGCGGGGCCGACGCGCCCGACGGACGACACACTCACCCAGCCGGGCTCCCCCATTGGCACCGCTGCCTATATGTCTCCGGAGCAAGTAAGAGGTGAGGTGCTGGATACCCGCACGGACATCTTCAGTTTCGGCGCGGTGCTCTACGAGATGGCCACGGGACGGCAGGCTTTTCCTGGCGGGGCGTCATCCGCGGTTCAGCAAGCGATCTTGACGCAGCAGCCCGTTTCATCAAAGAGCCTTTACCCTGATCTGCCGCCGAAACTGGATGAGATCATCAATAGAGCGCTGGAGAAGGATCGTGAGCTGCGTTATCAGCACGCCTCTGACATGCGCGCCGAATTGCAGCGCCTGAAGCGGGATACGGATTCGGGACGGTCCGCCGCCGCGATATCCGCGGGAAATGCCGAACTATCATCATCAGCTAAGCCAGGCGGCCTTGCGGCTGCGGAGGTCGTTTCCCAATCCGGGCGGCCGAGATGGAAAGTGCGGGGAGTCGTTGTCGGTGGCTTCGTCCTTGTTGTCATCGCGTTACTCATCTATTTTCAATCTCGCCCTCTTCCGCCACCAAAAGTATCGGGATACGTCCCTGTCACCCACAACGGTATTCAGAAAGACCTCGTCGGGACGGACGGGGCACGCCTTTACTTCAATGAACAGTCATTTCTTAATCCGAGCCCCTGGCAGGTGTCGGGTTCCGGTGGAGAGGAGGCGCGCGTCCCAGTTCCCTCCCCCACCATGGTACTGCTTGCCGTTTCCCCCGACGGGGCAACACTGCTCGTTGCGGACGAGTTGGGTACAGCATACAAGGGACGGCTTTGGGCAGTGCCAGTGCTGGGCGGGTCGCCTCGAAGACTGGGAGAGGCCGTCGGAGGGGCGGCCGCCTGGTCTCCCGACGGCCAAATGATCGTTTACGCCGACGGACACGACTTATTCCTGGCAAAAAGCGATGGTGCTGAACCCCACAGGCTTGTCTCCGTGCCCGATCAAGCTTCTCATCCCGTTTGGTCGCCGGACGGCACGGTGATTCGATTCAGCGTTGGGATTGAGCAGAATTCGCTTTGGCAGGTTTCGGTCAAGGGAATAGGCCTGCATCGCCTGTTTCCCGGCTGGCACACTCCCCCCGACGAGTGTTGCGGCAAATGGACTCCCGATGGGAAATATTTCGTTTTCCAGTCAAAAGGCAATATCTGGGCCCTTGCTGAGAAGGGGAATTTACTTGGAAAAACCAAGGGCCAAGCCTTGCAGTTGACCTCCGGGCCGATGACTTTCTCCTCGCCTCTGCCCAGTAAGGATGGCAAAAAGCTGTTCGTGGTGGGAGAACTGGACCGTGGGGAGCTAGTTCGTTACGACGCGAAGTCTGCAAAGTTAGTTCCATTCCTTTCCGGAATTTCGGCGTCGAACGCCGCCTTCTCTAAGGATGGACAGTGGGTACCTATACCACCGAGCCGGAGCGAACAGTTTGGATCAGCAAATTGGACGGCAGCCAGCGACTCCAGCTCAGCTACCCGCCGCTCTGGGCCATGCTCCCTTGGTGGTCGCCCGACGGCAAGCAGATCGTTTTCTCTGGCTGCCCGCCTGCCCAGAAGTGTAAATTGTATACAGTTTCGACCGATGGCGGAAGGCCGCGCGAAATGATACCTGAAGACCTCCAGGACCAATGGGACGCCTCCTGGTCGCCCGACGGAACAAGAATTGTCTTCGGCGGCGCTTACTTTCATCCGCCCACTGCTATCCGGATCCTCGACGTTAAGACTCATCAGATTTCGACCCTGACGGGCTCAAACGGCCTTTTCTCTCCCTACTGGTCGCCGGACGGACGCTATGTCGTCGCCATGCCTTTGGATTCCCGTGGCCTTATGCTTTTCGATTTCTTCACCCAAAGGTGGGAGGAAATCGCCAAGGTAACACCGGGTTGGCCCAGGTGGTCGAGAACCGGAGACTACGTTTACTTCTTGCATTGGGAGGAACCGCCGTCCGTGATGCGGGTGCGCATTCGCGACCGGAAGCTCGAGCGCGTAGTCGATTTCAAAAACCTCGGGCAAGCAGGCCGATTCCTTGGGGGTCTAGGCCTGGCTCCCGACGATTCACCTCTTCTGACTCGCGACATAGGCACCCAGGATATCTACGCCCTCGATTGGCAAGCGCCATAACTCACCCTCGCCGCTCCGTCCCGCGCTTCCTGGACCTGCTGCGCCGGATGAATCTCCCTAACTGAAACTCCACCCCCAAACCTGCCACAGTCCGCTGATTCAGAAGCGCAGCGCAGCCGAGCCGCAACCCGACGTGCCCTGTGGGTCGGAGTTCGATGTGGGCGCTCTTCATGCGGGCGAAGCCCGCCTTGGAGTGCGGTAGCAGCAGCTACCGCCTTTCTCGTTCTGGCGGTTGCGCGATGGCGGTATAAACCAAAGGCGGAAGGCGGTAGCTGCTGCTACCGCACTCCAAGGCGCTTCGCGCAGGCTCAAACCATGACAGCCCCACGGGCGAGACCCCGATGAATCGGGGCAGGCTGCCCGTGCCACATCCTGACGCCCTCGCCAAAGCCCGCGCCGCCTATCAGGGTTTCCTCACCATCTGGGAAGACGCCGACCCGGATGTCCCCGTGCTGAAGCAGGCGAAGGCAGAGTACGCCAAGCTCCAGTGATCTTCGGGCTGTTCACTGAATGCTTTCAGGTGGTGACACTCCCCCGTTACGGTTATCGGCAGGTTTCGGTGACGACGTGATACCTGACACCGATCTTGCGTCTCATACAGGGCGCAATCAGAGAGATATTTACTTGGGACCTCGAAGGGGTCCAATGTCATTAGCCGTGGGCGAAACCCACGGAAACGGTGTCCCGCGACGAATTACCAACCCCGCAGGGGTTGAATGTGATTGCCGTCGAGTTGGTGGGGAGAATGTTCGACTCCTTCGGGGTCGGGAACTCTATTGGTTGGAAGGTCCCGATCCGTGGTTTTCGCCCACGGCTAATGACATTGTTCCCCTCCGGGGAACTCATGAGTGCCAATTTGAACGCACCTTCGCATCAGCCGCGGAACAAGCGATCAGGGAAAAAAGGCGGCGGCGCCGTGACACTCCGCGAGCATCCAGCCCCGACGGCCAATCCCCCTCGTGACACACTGCCCCGCTCCGGCTATCGGCAGGTTTCGGTGACCTGATGAATCAATCGGTTGACTTCGAAAATCGCCGATTTCAAAGCGCAAATCTGAAACCGCAAGTCCACGCGTAATCATCAAAATGGAAAATCGAGTCCTCAATCGAAAATCGTCAATCGAAAATCGACAATTCCCCGTGGCCTACACTCTAGCGGGGGTGGGGACGGCCGCCTCGTAGGAGGCGATTTGGCCTGCCAACCAGTCCTGGAATTCCTGGGCTTTCTGGCGGAGGTGGGATCCCATCGGCCAGGCCAAGGACCCTATCTCCAGGCCTCGCACTCTTAAGGCAAGTTTGGTGGCCCACGGGGGAGGAAGCTCGCGAAAGTGGAAGATGAACTCGTCGAGCGGGGATTGCAAGGTGCGCGCTGGTTCGTATCTTCCGGCGCGCAGCGCTTCATACAGGGGCAGAATCAGCTCCGGGCAGGCGCCGGCGATGCCCGAGATTGCGCCCACCGCGCCGTGCTCAAAGGCTTCCAGAAGCAGATCGTCGCTGCCCATAAAAAAGGCCAGCGGCGTTTGCGCTTGTGCCTGGCCAATGGCCGCCAGGTTCGCGACGTGCCCGGAGCTGTCCTTGAGGCCGATAATGTTCGGGACCGTGGCGATCAGGCGCAGGATGTTCGCCAGCCCCAAATCACGCGTGCATTGGGGGATGTTGTAGAGCAGCACCGGCAAGGGCAAATCGGCGCTGACCTGCGCCATGAAATCCACCAGATCATCCTGCGCGTAGGGCTGGAAAGCGGGCGGCGGAAACAGCAGCGCGATCGCTCCGCAACCGGCGGCGGCGCGAGCCAACTGCCTGACCTGGCCAGCGTGTTCGGCCCCGATGGCGCAGATCAAATGCGCTCGCCCTCCCACCCGGCGGGCTACGCGCTGAAAAATCTCCAGGCGATGCTCCACACTGCAAGCGGCGTATTCGCCCGTGGCGCCTCCCAGGCATAGCCCTTTCAGCCCGTGGTCGAGGGCAAAATCCACCAGCGCCTCCAGGGCCTCCATGAGCGGGTTCCCTTCCGGCCCAAATGGAGTGGGTAGGGCTGCAAAGACGCCGACGAGTTCCCTGGGAATGTATTTAACCATTTGGCAAATAATCACTGAATTTATGGTGAGAAGTCAACCAAAAACCTTCAACTTATTTCGAAAAATCGTCGGCAGCAGAGAATCTGTTTCGTTATTATTTGGATGCTCTCAGGAAAATGAAACGAGACATGCGGAAGAGAGAGTTCTCTGGCGTGGCTGGGCAGCCGCGTATGCGTCTTCATCATGTTTCGCCCTATCTCACTGGCAATATTAGAGATTACTCGAAAACAATAAAATAATTACATGGCCGATATTTGACTTACGTCATGTAAAATCATGACGGCGGTCATCGACATGCTCTTCTACTCGCGGTAGCGTGAAAACTCATGTCGGATCGCAGCAGGTACTTGGAGCTTCAGTCGAATCAGCGATTGGCGCGCAATTTCGGATGACGAAAAAGTGAGCCTTCGGCTCCCTTACCCAAGCACGATCCGAATAGGTTTATGTTGTCGATCTCCAACCCAATCCGAGCCTGGCGCTTGATTCTCACCCTTGGGCTAGGAGTGTGGCTTGCACCAGGGACCATCGTGGCAGAAGCGCATTCCCCCAAGCTTGGGTGCCACGGCGACATCTTTGCCCAAGACAGGCGTCTGGGCTATCGGCAAGAGGGCGCGAGCGTGAATCAAGCTGAAGCGCGGCCTGATCTGGTCATCGTTCAGGCGCCGGTGGTGCGGCCCGGGCCCCTCTCCCGACGCTTTCCCCAGGGCAGCCGTTTGGTGAGACTCGTTGCATCCGACCACACTCCCCACCTTTTGACTCCGGATTTCTTCGCTGCGGCCGACCCCCGAACTTCCTTTGACGGCGCTCGGGTGCTATTCGCCGGCAAAAAAACGGCGGATTCGCCCTGGCAAATCTGGGAAATGAACGTGGACGGCTCAGGCGCCCGGCAAGTCACTCGCTGCCCCGACGGCTGTGTGAAGCCCGCCTACCTGCCCAGGGGACAAATTGTCTACACGGCACTGCCAGAGGAGTGGGGTGGAGCCCCCAGTGGCGCGCATTTGCCCTTTATCCACAATCCCGCCCAGGCGTCCACCCAGACCGGCGCAACTTCTCAAATTTGGGTCAGCAAAGTCGATGGCTCTGACGCCCAACCCATTACCTTCGGTCCCGGCGACTTCCAGGTGGAAACGGTTTTGAAGAATGGCGTGATTCTGGCGACGGCGCGCTTCCCGCTGCTTCCCTCGAACGGGCTGCCTGCCGACCGCGAGCTTTACACCTTGCGCCCCGATGGCACGGGCCTGGCAACGCTGCGCTGCGATCATCAGCACCCTGCCCTTCGCAGCCAAGCGCAAGAACTCGACGACGGCGCGGTGGTCTTCGTGAAGGCTTCGCTCACTAGCCAGAGCGTGGGCGGCGATCTCGCCTGGATTCGCCGCGGCGCATTGCACAATGCTCCGCTCACGGCCCCGCCCATTCTGGCTTTGTCGCCACAGCCCATGGCCGCGGATGAACTGCTGGTGGCGCGTGAATCCCCCACCGGCCCGGCGACAGGAAAGAAACTAACGCTCTACGCCTTTGACGCGGGCGTAGGCAAGTTTGTCAAACCCATTTACGAGGACCCGAAAGTCTCGATGGTGGAAGCTGTCCCCGTGGCGGCCCACGAACCACCTCGCTGGTACTGGAGCACGATGAACCCCGAGCTTCACAGGGGCTATTTCCTCTGCCTCGACGGTCATCTGGCCGAGGGCGTTCCCCACGGGAGGATTGCGGCAAAGCTCACGCGAGTTCGCGTCCTGACGCTCGATGGTGCATCCCAAAACGAAGTTCCTTTGGGGGAAGCACCCATGGAGGAAGACGGTTCGTTCTACATCGCGGTGCCGCCCGACCAGCCGGTGAGGTTCGAAGTGCTCGACGACTCCGGCCACTTGGTTCGCGCGCAGCGGAGCTGGATCTGGGCGCGTTCCGGCGAAGAGCACGGTTGCGTGGGCTGCCACGAGGATCGCGCCCTGGCTCCGGAAAACCGCTGGCCGCTCGCGCTACGCCGATTTGACACGCCCACGCGCCTGGACTTGGCTAATCATCCGGTGAAGTCCGATTGAGGTTGTAATGAAGATTTCTGTCCGACATTTTGTCCTCGCAACAATCGCCTCCAGCATGTTCTGGGCGAACCTCCAGGCCCCTGCCCAGAGCCCCTCGCCCAAAAGTCCACCCCCGTCCTCGCTCGTGACCTACGAGGACGTCACGGAGAAGGCCGGCATTCATTTTAAGCACTCATTCGGCGAGCAGAAGCTCAGTTCCATCATGGAGGCCACGGGTTCCGGCTGCGCCTGGATCGACTACAACAATGATGGGCTGCTGGACCTCTACGTAGTCAGCGGCCGCTACGTTGACGGCGTCACCAAATTTTCCAAGCCCGAGGGCATGGAAGCCACCAATCATCTGTACCGCAACAACGGCGACGGAACCTTTACCGACGTCACCGCGCAGGCCGGCGTGGGCGGCAAAGGCTTCGGCATGGGCGTCACGGTGGGCGACTACGACAACGACGGCTACGAGGACATCTACGTAACCAATTGGGGCTCGTCGATCCTCTACCACAACAACGGCAACGGCACCTTTACCGATGTGACCGCCAAGGCGGGCGTGGAGAATCCGCACTTCGGCACGGGCGCGGCCTGGATCGACTACGACCGCGACGGCAAGCTCGATCTGTTCGTGGGCAATTACCTGAAGTTTGATCCCAACGCCAAGCGCGAGTACTTCACCGCCGACGCCTTCCCCGGCCCGCTCGACTACGAGGGCGACGCCGATCGCCTGTTTCACAACAATGGCGACGGGACGTTCACGGATGTCTCCCACAAAGCCGGCATTGACAACCCGCTGGGCCGCGCCATGGGAGTGACGGTCGGAGATTTCGATAACGACGGCTGGCCCGACATCTACATCGCCAACGACACGATGGAAAGCTACATGTACCACAACAATCACGACGGCACGTTTACCAACGTGGCGGCGGACGTGAACACGGCCTTCGGAGCCAATGGCGAAGCGACCTCCGCCATGAATCCCATTTTCGGGGACTATGACAACGACGGCTGGCAGGATCTTTTCGTCTCCGACATGCGCTATCACCGGCTGTTTCACAATCCCGGCCCCAAGGGCTTTTGGCTCGACACCACGGTCGAAACGGGCGTGGCGGCGGTTTCCGGCCAATACGTGGCGTGGGGTGACGGCTTCTATGATTACGACAACGACGGGTGGAAGGATCTCTTCATCGTAAACGGCGGCCTGCACTGGCTGATTCCCATGGAAGATTCCCTGCTCCGCAATAACGGCGACTCGACCTTCACCGATGTTTCATCGCAAGCGGGCAGCTATTTCCAGGTCAAGAAAGTGGGTCGGGGCGCTTGCTTTGGCGATTACGACAATGATGGTTACATGGACGCCTTCATTATGGTGCTCGGAGGCAATGGCATTCTCTTGCACGCCAAGCCCCCGGCGTCAGGGGCGCGCAATCATTGGCTGACCCTCAGGCTGGTGGGCACCAAGAGCAATCGCGATGGATTCGGCGCGCGCCTGGAAGCCATCGCCGGCGACTTGCATCAGTACATCGAAGCTAGCTCGGAAAACGGCTACCTCTCGCAGGGCGATCCGCGCCCGCACTTCGGCCTGGGCCAGCACGCCGAGGTGGATAAGCTCATCATTCATTGGCCGAGCGGCACGGAGCAAATCTTAGAACACGTCAAGGCGGACCAGATATTGAAAGTGCAGGAACCGATTGCCCCAGCCGGAGGCAAAACGCAATGATGCGTCGCCATCCACACGCGACATGTCGCTTCCCTCAACGCCGCTGGGTCGTGATGGCAAGCTTTGTGGTGGCCGCACTTGTGTGGGCAGCGCGAATTCCCTCTCCAATGGCGGCGCCGATCGATCCTCAAGCAGCCGCACCCACCGAGCCCGCATATTTAACGCCCGTTGAAATAAAGCTCTCTGCCGACGGTAAGAAGTTGTACGTAGTTTGCGAAGACGATGATTCCGTTCTGGCGGTGGATACGCAGACCAAGCAAGTGGTGGCAAAAGCCAAGGTCGGCCACAAACCCAAGGGCCTGGCGATTTCGCCGGACGGCAAGACTCTCTACGTTTCGAACGAATGGAGCGATACAGTCAGCGAAGTCGATGCCGCCACGTTTGTGGTGAAGCGCACGCTTAAAACCGGCTGGGGACCGGTGGGCCTGGTTACCGATCGCTCCGGCAAAACTCTTTACGTTGCCAATAGCATCGCCGACAGCGTCTCGCTGATCGATCTCGCCTCGGGCGCGGAAATCAAGCGCTTCGCGTCGCATCGATATCCGGAGCAGGTGGCGCTTTCGCGCGATGGCCGGCGGGTTTACGTCTCCAACATCCTGCCTCACCTGGGGCCTTACGATCAGCCCCCGGTTTCCGAATTGCTCTCGCTCGACACGGCCAAGCAAGTGGTAGCCGAGCGCATTTTGATTCCCGGCTCGATCGAACTGCGCCACATCGCCGAAGCGCCACCCGCTGTAGCGTCGATCTCTGATCGACGAACTGTAGCGTCGATCTCCGATCGACGAAACGGCGGTCAGAGACCGCCGCTACAAGCCGGGGACCTCCTCGTCCCGTTGATGCGCCCCAAGAACCTGGGACCGCTCATTCAGGTCCCCCAGGGTTGGATGATGACTCACGGCATGGCGGTGGTCCGTCCCGCCGCGGGCGCGCCGGTGGGCGAAGCGCAATCGAAAGTAACCCAGGTGGTGCTCGACGACATTGATTATTACTTTGCCACCAATGCGGGCGTAGCATTTTCGCCCGACGGCCGCCGCGCGCTAGTAACTTCTGCTGATGCTGACATTGTTTCCATTCTTGATACCCAGCGCCTGGCGCGGCGCTTGCGGCAAGTCCCCGCGGAAGAAATTGCCAACCGCCTCGATTCTGCCGCCACCTTCGTGGTGCAACGCCTGCCGACCGGGCACAATCCGACCTCGGTGGTCGTCTCCCCCGACAGCCGCTGGGCTTACATCGCGAATCGCCTGGATGATTCCCTGACCATCGTGGACGTGGCGCAAGCGAAGGTGGCATCCACGGTCGATCTGGGCGGACCCAAGGAAATCACGCTGATGCGCCGTGGCGAGCAGATGTTTCACGCGGCGAAGTATTGTTTTCAGGGGCAATTCGCCTGCGCCACCTGCCATCCCAACTCGCACCTGGACGGACTATCGTGGAATCTTGAAACTCCCCAACTGGGCCGCGACCGTGTGGCCAATCGCACGTTGCGGGGAATTCGCGAGACCGCGCCTTACAAGTGGAATGGCAAGAATCCCGACCTTGCCACGCAATGCGGCCCCCGCATCGCCAAATACTTTTTCCGCTCGGAGGGATTCAACACTCAGGAGCTGGAGGCGCTGCTTACCTACTTGAATAACATTGCGCTCGCGCCCAACCGGCATCTTGCTCCCGACGGCCAATTGACCGAAGCGCAGGAGCGCGGCAAAACCATCTACTACCGTCAACACACCAATGATGGGCGCGTGATTCCCGTCTATAACCGTTGCGACACGTGCCATCCCGCCGCGACACACTACACCGCCCGCATCAGCACCGACGTGAAATCCGCAACCCAGTACGACACCAACGGGATGTTTGACATCCCCCAACTCGACCGCGTTTACGAAGACGCGCCCTATTTGCACAATGGCGAGGCCCTGACGCTGGAAGAAATCTGGACGGTGTTCAACAACCAGGACACGCACGGCATCACGTCGGATATGAGCAAGGAGCAGTTGAACGACCTTATCGAATACTTGAAGACACTTTAGGGTCGGAGAAGAACAAGGCAAAAGGCAAAGTGCAAAAGTCAAAAGGCAAAAGTAAAAGGTGGACGGCAATGATTCATATTGACCTCGGTTCAGCGCTTCACGGCGAACAGGCCGAGAGGCAAAGCACAATAGGCAGAGGGCAAGGCCACCAGGCGGATCGCCAAGGTGCAAGCACTTGCTCTTCGGGTTTTCACTTTTGCCTTTTGACTTTTGCCCTTTGCCTTTTGACTTGCTCTTCCACGATTGCCTTTTGCCTTTTGGCTTGCTCTTCCGTATTTGCCGCGGAAAAGCCGCATCTCATCACGCGCTGGGAAAACTTCACCACCTCGAGCGGCATGCCCGACGCCAAGGTGTTCTGCGTGGCGGTGGATGGAAATCGCGTGTGGGCGGGCACCGAAGACGGCTTGGTGCTCATCGAAAACGGCAAGGTGGCGAAAGTTTACCACCCCGCCGACGGCCTGGTACACCGCGCCGTCATGGGCATCGCCGTGGACAAGAGCACCGGCGACTTGTGGATTGCCACCTTCGGCGGCGTCAGCCACCTCTCCGGCGGCCACTTTGAGAATTTCACCAATCTCACCAGCGGCCTGCTGAATGACATCTGTTACGGCGTTGCCGTGGTGGACCAATACGTCTGGGTGGCCACCACCGCGGGCGTCAGCCGTTACAACACTTACAACGGAGAATGGAGCAGTTGGAGCGAGAAGAACGCCCCCTTCCATGAGCCCTGGGCCTATGGCATCGCTCCCGCGGGAAACAAAATGTACTTCGCCATCTGGGGCGGCGGGTTGCTAGAATACGACGTGCAGGGCAATTACTGGAAACCCTATACCGACCCGGACGAAGAGATGGAAATCGTGTTGTTCAAGAACCAGGGCCTCATCCACATCATCGTTTCCAACGTCAGTTGGAACCCCGACACCAAAATGATATGGGCTTCCACCTACTTCGGTTTGAGCGGTTATGATGGCCGCAACTGGCACAACTACTTGACCAAGGATAGCGGCCTCGCTTCCGATTTCATCAACGCTCCCAAGTCACGCCGCAACGAGGTCTGGGCCTGCACGGATAAGGGGCTCAGCATGCTCGATTACCCAACCAATACCTGGGTCACCTATCGGCCCAACAAGAAGACGGGCCAGGGAGAAATCGAAATCACCTGGCCCGACGGCAAGAAAGAAAAGCTTTCCACCCCCACCGCCCTCGCGCACAACTACATCCTGAATATGGACTTTCAGGGCGAGGACATCTGGGTGGCCACAGCCTCCGGGCTGAGCCACGGAATTCGCGAACCTCAAAAGGAGACTCAACTTTATGCCAACGTCAGAAACTCTCGCAGCACCGCCAACGTCGCACCAAGCCATTCCCAAAAAGGCAATTAGTGCGCCGGAGACCCTGAACGAAGCCTATGACTATTCCAAGCCATCCTCGTTCTCGCGCGGGCTGCGGCTGGACATCAAGGGCGTTACGATCCTGCTGATCTCGGGCACGGCCAGCGTGGATGAGTACGGAAGGACCATCCACGTCGGTGACTTCCGCGCCCAGACCTGGCGGACGTACCAGAACATCACGAAATTGCTCGAGGCCGAGGGCGCCACGTGGAAAGACATCGTCCGCACCACCTGCTATCTGCGCGACATCGAGCGCGACTACGAAGCCTTCAACGAAATCCGGACGCAATTCTTCCAGGAACAGGGACTGAGCCCGCTGCCTGCCTCCACCGGCATCCAGGCCATCCTCTGCCGTCCGGATCTGCTGATTGAGATCGAAGCGATGGCAATCTTTGAGTCCGACCGCGGGAAGAGCAGGGGTTAGGGATTAGGGATTAGGGGCCAGTGACGAGCGTTCTGGCCCGCTGCTGGCCATGTGATGCTTTGGCTGATAGCTGATGGCTGATAGCTGAATGCTAATCGCTGATGGCTGACAGCTCCGAAGGAGTAGCCATGAAAATATCCGGGCAACTTACCGTGGATGATCTCCCGCGCGTGTGTCCCCTTCTCTGCCGCCAAACCAACCCGCGTTACGGCGAGGATCAAACCCGCGCGGTGGAAGTGCGGGGCGTGCGCTTTGGTAACGGCCAGCCGGTGGTGATCGGCGGGCCGTGCGCGGTGGAAAGCCACGATCAAACGCTGACCGTGGCCCGGGCCGTGAAGCGCGCCGGCGGCGACATGCTGCGCGGCGGCGCTTATAAACCACGCACCTCGCCGCATGACTTCCAGGGAACGGGAGTCGAGGGGCTCTGCATCCTGCGCATCGCGCGCGAGGAAACCGGTCTGCCCATCGTCACCGAAGTCATGGACACGCGGCTGGTCGAGCAGGTGGCCGAATACGCCGATATGCTCCAGATTGGTTCGCGCAACATGCAGAACTATCCCCTGCTCGCGGAAGTGGGGCGCGCCGGCAAGCCCGTGCTGCTGAAGCGCGGCATGGCGGCGAGCCTGGGCGAGTGGCTGGGCGCCGCCGAGTACATCGCCAAGCAAGGCAACCTCAACATCGTTCTCTGCGAGCGGGGTATCAAGGCCTTTGCGGCCGGAGAATACTCGCGCTATGTGCTGGACTTGAACGTTATTCCCGCCGTCTTGGCGAACACTTTCCTGCCCGTGATCGTTGACCCCAGCCACGCCACCGGGGTGGCTTCCATGGTCGAGCCCGCCAGCCGCGCGGCGCTGGAGTTTGGCAGCCACGGGCTGATGATTGAGGTTGCCGACTTCTCGAGCGGGCGGCCGCGCTGCGACGCCGACCAGGCCATCAACGGCGAAACCCTGGCGCGTATCGTCAAGTTCGCGCGCAGCCGACATGAAAAGTTGCTGTTTGCGCAGGCGGCAGTGTGAGGGTGAAAAGGCATCTCGCGCAGAGGCGCAGAGGCGCGGAGGCCGAAAAAAGGCAATTATTTGTTCGAATCTCTGCGCCTCAGCGTCTCTGCGCGAGTGTATTTATTTTTTCAAGGTGGAACCCATGAATAGGCGCGTTTTGCCCGCACTCCTTTTGCTTGCTGTAGCGATGCCAGTGGCGGCGCAGCAATACAAAGATCCGGACGAAACCCCTGCGGTCATCAAGCGGGATGAAACGGTCAAGCCGGAGGGCCGCTACGCCAACATGCCGGATGAGGCTGTGCCCTACCGCCGCTTCACCAAGCCTTATTACGACTGGTTCATTCGCGAAGACACGCTCCAATATAACGGCGCCGCGGACCAGCGGCCGGACGGCGATCCCGCCCGACTCAGCGAAATCGCCATCGGCTTCATGAGCCCCATCGAGAACAATCCCGAAGCTGTGTTCGGCCTTCCCGAACTCCACGGCGCGCAACTGGCCATCGAAGAAGCCAACGCGCGCGGCGGATACAAAGGGAAGCCTTACGCGCTGAAAGTTCACAACGAATCGGCTTTGTGGGGAGCGTCTTCCACCGAACTGGTGAAGATGCGTTTTAACGAGAATTGCTGGGCCATGCTCGGCTGCGTCGACGGGCAGAACTGCCACATCTCGCTGCGGGTGAGCCTGAAACTGGAAGTCCCCATCGTGGACGTGGGCACCACCGACCCCACCGTCACCGAGACGCGCATTCCATGGCTCCTCCACACCTTCCCCGACGACCGCCAGCAGGGTTACACGCTGGCCGATTACGTTTTCAAGAACCTCAAGCTGAAGCGCATTGGCGTGCTGCGCACCCAGACTCGATATGCGCGCATCGGGGTGGGAAAATTCAACGACGAGGCGCGCCGCATGGGCCGCCAACCGATCCTGGAAGTGAAGTTCGAGCGTGGCGACAAGGATTTCTCGCACCAACTCGGCATGTTGCGGGATGCAAAGATTGAAGGGCTGGTGATCTGGGGCGAGGCGGAGGAAGCGGGACTGATCCTGAAACAGATGCGCCAGATGGGAATGAATCAGCCGGTGTTCGGCGGCAGCCGCCTGGCGTATCCGCGCTTGCTCGAGATCGCTGGACCAGCCGCGGAAGGTTTGGTGGTCACCTCCGGGATGGACCCCACGCGCAAGGACCCCAAGTGGGTGGCTTTTCGCGATGCCTACCGGCAGAAGTTTCACGAGGAGCCGATCGACTACGCGGCTTCTGCCTACGACGGCATCAACATTCTGATCGCGGCTATCGAAAAAGCCGGCCTCAACCGCGGTCGCATTATGGATGCGCTGCGCGACTACCAGATGAAAACCTACCAGGGCGCGCTGGGCACCGATTACTTTGACCACACGCTGAACAACATCGCGCCCGTCAATATGGCCCGCGTGAAGGATGGCAATTTCGAATACTGGCTGGCGCCGCGCCAATCCGGCCACGAAGGAGCCGCGCACACCGGCGGACAGTAAGAGGAAGTGCAAGTCAAAAGGCAAAGCGCAAAAGTCAAAAGGCAAAAGTGCAGGACGGATGGCGATGATTGGTTTTGGCTCCCAGCTTCGGGAAGAGCGGGGAGAGCAAGTCAAAAGTCAAAACGCAAAAGTCAAAAGGCAAAAGTGCAAGAGAGATGATTCAAATTAGTTTTGGTTCCCAGCATCGGAAAGAGCCGGTCAAACGGCAAAGCCGGAAAAAGCAGAATGCGGCATACGGTAGGCCCAATACGGGTTTCCTCGCCTACCGCAGGCCGTTTGCCGCCTGCGGATTTTCTTACTTTTGCCTTTTGACTTTTGACTTTTGCCTTTTGACTTGCTCTTTGACGTTTACCTCGCTCTTCTGTCTCCTAAGTCTTTTCTCTGTCCTGTGCTTCGCGCAGGCGCCTTCCCCCGCCCCCTACGCTGCCATCAACCGCGATGCGGTCAGCTACAACGGGCCCGGGCGCGATGGCGGGCATGATTTGGCTGGACCAGAAATCCGCCTCGGGTTGCTCGTGCCGCTGGCCCGTCCGCGCCAAGCCGAGGGGGAGGCCTTGCGCCACGCCGCGGAAATGGCCATCGAAGAAGAAAACGCCTCCTCCCTGCCCGGCGGCCGTCGCCTGGCTCTCGTTACGCGCGACGAGAGCGGCCCCTGGGGCCAAGCCTCCGCGCAGATCGTACACATGGTATTCGACGATCAGGCCTTGGCGCTTATCACCTCCACCGACGGCGGCGCGGCGCACCTGGCCGAGCAGGTAGGAAACAAAATCGGCGTGCCCATCCTGACGCTTTCCAGCGACTCCACGACGACCGAAATCAATTTGCCCTGGATCTTCCGCCTGGGACCCACCGATGCCATGCAGGCGCAAGCTTTTGCGCGCGATATCTACCAAGCCAAGAAACTACAGCGCGTCGTGCTGCTCGCCCAGGACGACCACGATAGCCGCGTGGGGAGTGATGAATTTGAAAAAGCCGCGCGCGCGATGAACAGGCCCGCTCCGGAGTGCATCATCGTCGAGCCCGAGAATTTGAGTGAGGACGGGTTGCAGACTCAATTGCAAGGCGCACAAGCCGTGGTCATCTGGACCGACGCCGCCACTGCCAATCTGTTGGTGGCACGCCTGGGAGATGTGCTGCCTTCCGCGCCGATTTACCTTTGCCGCAAGGCCGCGCAAGGCGACTGGAGCGCCCACGGCCAGCCTCACTGCCGCACCTGCAACAGTGATGACGCTGGGGTCTGGACCACGCAAGCACCGGAGGCCCGGTCCATGTCGGATCAGGCCTTTGCGCAGCGCTACCGGCAGCGCTTTGGCGCCGAGCCGGGCATCGGTTTAGCCGAAGCGTACGACGCCGTGCGCCTGCTCGCCGCGTCGCTCCGCCAGTCCGGCCCCAACCGTGCGCGCCTGCGCGACGCACTGGGTCAAGTTTCCGCCTTCGCCGGAGCCTCCGGAGTTATTTCCTTCGACCATGCCGGGAATGACCTTACTCGAACCACACTTGTACAACTCAAATGATGGATGATGGGATTCGAGGTAACTCACAAGTTCCCGGCCCGCTTTAAGCGCTTGCGCACGGTTTCATAGGAGACGAGTTTCCTGGAACTTCGCGCGGCGCGGTCAATCGTCAAAGTGTCCTCGAGGTCCTCAATCCGGCGAAGTAACCGGCGATAGTGGGTAACCCCAAGGAGGACCCCTCGCTTCCGCCCGTCAGGACCAATGATGAACTGTCGACTGCCTTGTGTCGTGCTCGTAATCATATCACGCACCGCCCCGATTGCTGACCGGGTGCGTGGTTCACATGTTGAGCCGCGGCCTGAGATTCTCGATTTCTTCCATGCTGTTGACCATAATATTGAGAAAGAGCCCGCGCGGTTCCAGGGAATCCATCAGGAGATCCACGTCTTCAGGGGTCAAGGCTCCACGGATCAAGAGCGGGCGCTGGGCCCGCTGAACCTTTTGGAAATAACCCACCATGTCCTTCATCGGCGGTCCGCAGGCATCGTTATTGATTTCGAAACACCGGATCTCCTCGATCTCCAGGAAGGCATCCAGCAGGAACATCGAGCTGGAATGCAGATGAATGAAGGCACTGGCAAAGTGGGTGGCCAGCTTGCGGTCCACCGGCTGGACGAACTTTCGATATAGATCAGGGGAATATACCGCGGTGGCATCCTCTTGCATTCGAACGATCGGACCGGGGGACCACAGGGAATACTGACCGTCGAAATAGCCACCGTGAAAGAGCGGGATGGCCTTCCAGAATTCCTGCGTGAACTCACAGAAGATGTTGCCGAGCCGCGCCAGCAGCTCCGCGGACTTGCCGGGCTCATCGGTAAGGTCGAGAATGCTTTGGCTATGCCCGCGCAATACCGCGTGCAAGTCGGTGGGCCCCAGGTCCGCGGTGTGGCTGACCGGAAACAAGCCTCCGGACTGCGCTGCCAGAGCCTGACCAAATGCCAGATACTTTCTGAACCAGGGATTGTGAGGGTCCAAACGCACCTGCAAGGCCTCTTCCCAGGTGAGATTCTGTTCCTCGCCCAGCACGTTGTTCGACAGGATGCGCACTTTGCATCCCAGCGCACCGGGAAGGAAGGGAACCGCCACCTGCGTGGGGCCCGCGCCTCTCAGGAGATCGTCATCGACAACCTCCCCCTCCCGCAACATGCGCAGGTGATCCTCCATAAAAGCGGCAGGATCGATCATGTCGGGCGCAAGGTATTTCGAGGAACCCCAGTTCTTGCAAGCGGCAAACTCGCTAAAGGGAAACCAGCCGACAAAATTGAAACCCACCAACGGCCGTTTGACATCCGCTCGACTCCAAAAATCCTTGTACCTCTCAATTTTCGCGGGGTCGTTTCCATAGGGAGCTTTGGGCATTAAGATCGGTTCTTCAGCAAAATTTGTGGGTCCATTCTGGTTCGGGTAACTCCCCAAGATTATGGTAGAGCGCCACTTCAATCGCTTCGAAGGTCCGAAAGCC
>Ga0209039_10001402_pt1 | contig 22446 bp, 17 predicted proteins | sample BogFormECP12_OM1_FD_188238 | JGI IMG/M metagenome (GOLD analysis project Ga0209039, IMG submission 188238) | Bog forest soil microbial communities from Calvert Island, British Columbia, Canada - ECP12_OM1 (SPAdes) (version 2) | ecosystem: Environmental > Aquatic > Freshwater > Wetlands > Bog ... | reverse complement strand
TGCTGCGCGACCGCATGCACCAGGGCTGCGCTGGCGGCGGGACGGAGCACGGAGTTGATGACGAGGGCTTCGGTGAGGCGCGGGTTTTCGAGCGCGGCCTGCATGACTCGGGTCTCGCGAGCTGCGGTTTTGGCGTCGATGATCTTGCCGTCGGCGATCTCCACATCCAGCAGAAGCGCAGCCGCTACTCTGCCTGAGGCGCGGCGCGCCAGCGTCAGACGTTCGCCTGTGGTGACAGTTTTGAGGCGCGAGATCAGGACATCGTTGACCGCAACTTTTACGTCGGCGGGGACGCGGGGGGAGAGCGCAACTTTCATCAGATCGAAAGTGTAGAACTGGCGCGCCAGGGGCACGGACACATGGCGTGGTGTGTTCGGATGGCTGGCCAGCGCGATCTTTACCTTGCGGCTCTTGAGGGCGTGGGCGTTCTTGGCGAGTTGCTCGAGGACGTCAGGGGGCAAGTCGGCGCGCTTGAGTAGGGCTAGAGCCAAGTCCTCGGTGAGAGCGGGATCGGCGGCGGTGCGGAGAAGATCGGCGGGCGCGCGGCGGTGGATTTGGGCTGCGTCGATTTGGGCTTCATCGATTTGGGCGTCGCCGATTTGAGATTCGGGAGCGAGCGTCGGCGGCGCTGCCGATGTCGTTGAGGGCGGCGCGGTTTCGTCTTCGGAAATTTTGTCTTCGCGCATTTCTTCTTCGAACATCGCAATCATTAGCCTGCGTGAGACGGGGCAAGCCCCGTCTCTACCTTCGTTTTGCTCTGGTTAGCGCACCTTCGACCGGATCGACCAGGTCATGGTGCACGTCGATGCCGGGAAAACTTGTCCGCAGGGTATTGTAGAAAACCTGGCGCACATCGGGAGACTGACGAAAGACACTGCCCGTCAATGCTACGGGGAGCGTCGCCACGGGAAGCATGGCCACTTGGGCATGGGGCGCGAGACGGCGGACGACGATGGCTGCGAGGTTCGCCAACTTAGCTCCGGCGTCGGCCAGGAGGTCGCGGGCGATGGGGTCGGCCTTGTCGGCGGCGCGGAGGACGATGGGAAACAGGCGCGGGAAATCAGGTGGCGGAGTCGAGTTGGCGTGTTGCACAAGTTCGTCGATGGTGTTGAGTTTCCAAGCTTGAAGGACCATGGCGGTGAGCGCGGTTTCGAGGCCTTGATCGTGGGCGGTCAGGATGGCGGAGATGGCGCGGCGGCCGATCCAGTGGCCGGAGCCTTCGTCGGAGACGGCGAACCCCCAGCCTCCGGCGCGTGCGGCGTGACCGGCAGCATCGCGGCCATAGACGATGGAGCCGGTGCCGGCAATCGCGATCACGCCCGGACCCGTGCCGAAAGCGGCTTCGAGGGCGATCTCGGTGTCGCCGACAACTTCGATGCTGGTGAGAGCGAGGGCGGGAGTTAGCTCGGCGAGGATGCCGCGAATCTTCGCGGCGATCTCGGGCCGGGCAGCGCCGGCGGCGCCGATGCAGATGGCGCTAATCCGATTGGGAGAAATCTTGGCGGTGGCGCAAACCTGGTGGATGGCCGTGTGCAGAGCTTCCCTTGCCTGCGTCTCGCCGAGGCGGACGATGTTGCTGCCGCCGGACATTGCCTTAGCGAGCACAGTGGTTTCGTCGGCGAGAACGCAGCGGGTTTTGGTGCCTCCGCCGTCGATTCCGAGATAGTAGGGCATCGCGCTAGTTCTAACACAGGTTCCGCTAATTAGTTCGGCGGCGGGTTCGGGCGCGGAACATGCTTGTACAATGCAGCGAACCGGAACTGGTGTCGTGCCCCGTAAACTCGCGATATAAGTTTAGATTGGCAGCTTGACTCTGAGCGGAGCCAAAAGGGAAAGACCTAGGCATTGGGGACGGCTTCAAATACATAGGCCCTTCGCTTCGCTCAGGATGACAGTTTGGATTCATGCCGCGAACCTGCGGTAGACGCGACTAGCCAACGGAGCCGCGGCGAGCCGCGTCTCTACTGGAAGGAATCGCTTGGGATTGAATCGGATCGACCTGCTGATCATTGCGGTGTACCTGGCGGGGATCACGCTGTTCGGGCTGCGGTTTCGCAAGCAGCAGCGGACGATGCGGGACTACTTTCTCGCCGACCGCAACATTCCTTGGTGGGCGATTTCGCTGTCGATTGTGGCGGCGGAGACGAGCACACTGACCATCATCAGCATTCCCGGCCTCGCCTACGATTCGAATCTTACTTTTCTGCAAGTGGTAATGGGGTATGTGGTCGGGCGCGTCATTATTAGCTTTGTGCTGCTGCCGCAGTATTTTCGCGGCGAGTTGTACACGGCTTATCAGTTGATTGAGCGGCGGTTCGGTCCGGAATTACGCACGGTGACGGCGGGCCTGTTCCTGTTGACGAGGGCGGCGGCGGAGGGAGTGCGCGTGTATGCCGTATCGATTGTGGTCTCGATTGCGCTGGGCACGGGCGAGGTCGCTTCGATTGCGATCATCACGCTGCTGACTTTGATTTATACGTTCGAGGGCGGACTGGCGGCGGTGATCTGGACCGATGTGGTGCAGACCTTTATTTATGTCGGCGGGACGCTGGTGGGGCTGGCGACGATTCTGCATCTGGTGCCGGGAGGATGGACGTCGGTGCAAGCGATTGCGGGCGGGCTGCACAAGTTTCAGATGTTCGATACTTCCGTCTTAACGCACTGGCCTTATTTTAATTTCGCGAAACCTTACACGCTGTGGGCGGGGATTATAGGCGGCGCGGTCTTCACGACGGCCAGCCACGGCACCGACCAACTCATCGTGCAGAGATTGCTGGCAGCGCGGAATCAACGGCAGTCGGCACTGGCGTTAGTGTCGAGTGGATTGGCGGTCTTCTTTCAGTTTGGGCTGTTTCTTTTTGTGGGCGTGCTGCTGTTTGCCTACTACCGGGTTCCATCGGCTGCGTTTGGACGAGCGGACAGGATCTATCCGACGTTCATCGTGAGCCGGATGCCGCATGGGATTGCGGGGCTGTTGATTGCGGCTATTCTGGCAGCGGCGATGTCGAACTTGAGTGCGGCGCTGAACTCGCTGGCGTCGAGTTCGATTATGGATTTTTATCTTCGCTTTCGTCCGACGGTGAGCGAAGCGGGACGGCTGCGGCTGGCGCGCTTAGCGACGCTCGGGTGGGCGCTGGTGCTGTTCGGGCTGGCGGTGCTGGCGCTGCATCGGGTGGGGCGCGTGGTGGAAGTCGGGCTGCAAATCGCGTCGGTCGCTTATGGGGCGTTGCTCGGAGTATTTCTGCTGGGGGTGCTGACCAAGCGCGCGACTCAGAGCGGAGCGATGGTCGGCATGATCGCGGGATTTGCGATCGAGCTTTACTTGTGGCTGGGTTCCGCTGTGCCGTGGACGTGGTGGGTGGTCATTGGGACGTCGGTGACGTTTGGAATTGGTTACGTGGTCAGCTTGGCTCTTTTACCCTCGCCAGAACCTTGAACCACAGAGGACACAGGGGACCACAGGGGTGGACAGTGCGATGCCTGGCCCTTTCGGCGAACTCCGCGAGCTTTCCGGGTAGAATCTTGCCACCAGCGAATCCAAAATGAACGCAACACACGGAGCCAAACCCGAACTGGCGCGCGACCTTGGGTTGTCGCATGCTGGCGCAGTTGTGGTTGGGACGATCATCGGGAGTGGGATTTTTCTTGTCCCATCCGAGATGATGCAGGCGGTGGGGTCGGCGCGAGTTGTGTATCTCGCCTGGGTGGCTGGGGGACTGCTCTCTTTTTTCGGCGCGCTTACCTATGCCGAACTGGGCGCTATGAAGCCGCAGGCCGGCGGCGAGTATGTGTATGTGCGCGACGCCTACGGGCCGCTGGCCGGATTTCTCTATTCATGGACCTGGTTTCTGATCGCCAAGCCGGCTTCGATTGCGACCGTAACTACTGGCCTGGTGCGAATCCTGGAAACATTTCCAGTCTTCTCTTTTTTCTCGCATGCCTGTATCTCGTATCCATTCACGGTCAGCTACGGGCAACTGGCGGCGATCGGAGCCACGGTGCTGGTTTCATGGCTGAACTACATTGGGGTTCGTCGGGCGGGAGAATTTCAGTTTTTGTTCACGCTGCTGAAGGTTGCAATCATCCTCGGAATTGTGGCGGTGGGCTTCTCCTACAGCGGAGGAACGTGGGCGAATTTCACGACCGAGTTCACGGGAGCGAAAGGCGGCGTGGCTGGATTCTTCGCAGCTCTGGTGGCTGCGCTTTGGGCTTACGACGGCTGGAACGATCTGAACATGGTGGCGGGCGAGATACGGAATCCGCAGCGCAACATTCCGCTGTCGCTGATTTGGGGCGTGGCGACGGTGGGCGCGCTCTACATCCTGGTAAACGCGGCGGTGCAGTATGTGCTGCCGGCGGCGGCGGTGGCAGGCTCGGAGCGTCCTGCGTCGGACGCGGTGGCGCTGGTGCTGGGGCACGCGGGCGCCAGCCTGGTGTCGGCGGGCATGGCGCTTTCGATGCTGGTGACTTTGAACGGCACCATCATGAGCGGAGCGCGCGTGCCGTTTGCGATGGCGCGCGATGGATATTTCTTCAAGGCGATTGCGGAGGTTCATCCGCGCTTCCGCACGCCGTCGGTGGCGATTGTGGCGCAGTGCGGGCTGGCCATCGTTCTGCTGCTGCTGGGAGGCAGTTTCCGGCAATTCTTCTCGCTGGCGATTTTCGCGGAGTGGATGTTCTACATGATCGCGGGCAGCACGCTGTTCGTTTTCCGTCGCCGGGAGCCGCACGCCGAGCGGCCTTATCGCGTATGGGGATATCCGGTGGTTCCGGCGTTGTTTGTGCTGGTTTCCGCGGCGCTTCTCTACTACACCTTCACCGACAATCTGAAAAGTTCGGCGGGCGGATGCCTGGCGATTCTGGCGGGCGTTCCGGTGTTCTACTTTTTTGCGCGGCGCCGGGAGGCGGCACCTAGGTAATTGCCATCAGGCTGAATATCTTAGAGGTGGTTACCAAAGGACACGCGCAAGCGACACGTTTACCCCCTGCCAGATCTCCCATAAGGTGAAGACTCCAACCCCGAGCGCTCTCCCCAGCTTCGGGCCCCCTTTGGGAGTCTATGGATGCCTACGTACGATCGCGGTTTTCAACTCGGCCTGTTGCCTGAGAACAAGTGGAACTGGCGGACCTTTGCAGCGAGCTACGGAATTCTCACGGGTCTGATTCTGCTTCTGATCGTGGTCGGGATCATGGCGACCGATACGCTGCTCCCGAGCGTAAATTATCACGTAACGGAGCTGATACCGCGGCCCTCGCTGCGACCAGAGCCGCTGCCCAAGCCGAAGCCGCTGCCGGTGCATGCGAAGCTGCTGCCGCCGGAACCAGTGTTCCAAACGCCGAAACTGATCGTGCCGCACGAGATCCGCGCGCCCAAGCCGGCGCCCCAGGAAATTGAGCCGCCCAAGGTGGCAATGAATAACTTCGCGCCGGCGGTGTTGAAGCAGACGAGCGGGGCGCGTCCGGTGCTGATTCATACCGGCGAGTTCCAGGGCAGTTCGGCGGTGCCGACGGTGAACGCTCCGATTGAGAAGGTGCAGACGGGCGGGTTCGGCGATCCAAATGGGCTGAAGCCGAGTGCCAACAGCAAGCCGAACGGCAAGCTGATCGCTTCCACGGCGGGTTCGTTCGATATGCCGGTGGGACCGGGACAAGGCAACGGGTCCGGTGGCGCAAAAGGGATTAAAGGAACGGTTGCGAGCGCCGATTTTGGCAACGGAGTGGCAACCGGGGGGCAAGGCGACGGGCGCAGGAGCGGTCGCGGGGTGCAGACCTCGGGCTTTGGCTCGCAGGAGGTCGCGCAGAACACGCCGCATATTCAGCACGTGGATAGCGGGCCGGCGGCCACGCCGGTTGAGATCACGTACAAGCCGAACCCGGTTTATTCGGACGAAGCAAGAGCTCTGAAACTGGAAGGCGAAGTCCTGCTGGAAGTGGCGTTCGCGGCAAACGGGCAGTTACACATAAATCGCGTGGTGCGTGGTCTGGGCCATGGACTGGATGAGGCCGCCGTAGCCGCCGCCAACAAAATGCGGTTCAAGCCGGCGATGCGAAACGGGCAGGCGATGGATTCGACAGCAATTGTGCACGTGGTATTTCAACTGGCATATTGACCACTTTGGAGATAAGAGTCATGCGGAAAGTTATGAGCAATATGAACTGGATGATTTTGGCGCTGCTGGCGGTGTCCTTGACGGCAGTGGCCCAGCAGCCGGCGTCCGCGCCGCAGAACCCACAACCGGTTGCGGCGACGCAGCCGGGACAGACGGCCGGGCAGCCGAGTCCAGCTCAGTCAGGTCAGGCTGCGTCAAATCTGGCGCCGCCGACCACGATGGATCAGGTTGTAGATCGCGTGATCATGCGCGAGAAGGATCTGATTAAGTTCCTGTCGCCGCGCACTCCAATCGTGGAAACCTATCTGCAGAACCTGCAGCAGGATCCGCAGCTGGGGCCGATTCCGCAGGACGATCATTACTTTCTGGGACGCATGGATTTGAGCGAATCCATCGACCGGAGCGACTACCTTGAAGGCAAAGGCAAGGACAAAGACGAAGGCATGGAGAAGCATCTTCTGGGCGGGCTCACGAAGAAGTTCAAGTTCCAGTACCAGCCGCTGGGCTTTTCGTGGATGATCTTCGCCGACCGCAACGACTTTGACCGGCAACACTACGATTTCCACTACGCGCGGCGCGAGTTCCTGGGGGACGTGCGCTGCCTGGTGTTCGATCTGACGCCGAGAAAAGACGCTGGACGCGGGCGCTTTCTCGGCCGTATCTGGGTTGAGGATCAGGACTTCAGTATTGTGAGGCTGAACGGCACTTATGCGCGTCCTTCGCGTAATAACTACTACTTCCACATGGACAGCTGGCGGTTGAATTTGGTCCCGGGTTACTGGGTGCCGGCTTACATCTACAGCGAGGAAGGCGACTTCACGGCGGGAGCGAAGAACAAGATCGCGTTCAAAGCGCAGACTCGCATGTGGGGATATAACCTGAAGGTGGGAACGGCGAACGACGAACTTACTAACATCCGGGTGGACAGCGTAAAGGACGATACGCCGACCGCACAGGATGCTACTCCGCTGGCCGCCGAGCGCGAATGGCAACAGCAGGCGGAAGACAATGTGGTCGAACGGCTGGAACGCGCCGGGCTACTGGCGCCGGAAGGCGACGTGGACAAGATTCTGCAAACCGTAGTGAACAACATCGAGATCACCAATAACATCGAACTGCCGCGGCCAGTCCGGACGCGGGTGCTGACGACTTCTCCGCTGGAGACCTTCAGCGTCGGCAATACAATCGTGGTGAGCCGCGGGATGATCGACGTGCTTCCTGACGAAGGCAGCCTGGCCATGGTGCTCTCGCACGAACTGGCGCACATTGTTCTGGGACATAACCTGGGCAGCCAGTACGCGTTCAATGACCGCATGTTGTTTTCTGACGAGGGGACTTATCAGAACCTCGGGTTCAAACACATTCCCGAAGAGGAAGCAGCCGCCGACAAGAAAGCCATCGAGATGCTCAAGGCTTCGCCGTATGCACAGAAGCTGGAAACGGCCGGGCTTTTCATCAAGGCTCTCCAGCAGCGCGCTCCAAGTTTGAGCGCTCTGCTGCAAGCACACCTCGGCAACAACATTACTGAGAACGGAACGGTGACGCGCATGGCGCAGCTGGCCACGTCGGCTCCGGCGCTCGATTGGAACAAGCTGGACCAGATCGCCGCGTTGCCTCTGGGTGGACGGGTCAAGCTGAACCCGTGGGATGACAAAGTGGAGATCGTGAAGGCGCAGCCGGTCGCGATCACTTCGGCGCGCGACAAGATGCCGTTCGAAGTGACGCCGTTCTACCCGCGGCTTTCGCGGTACAGCACGGCGAGCACGCCTGCGGCTACCACCGCGGCAGGGCCGACGACGACGGCAACCGCCGCCCACGCCAGCTCCTCTCCGACGAACTAAGTCGGCTCTCAAGTTGATAGAAGCGCAGGCCGGGACCGGAAGAAAATCCGGGCTCCCGGCCTGTGTCTATTGGGGAGGACAAAGTCAGTTGCTGTTTAGCAGCCTGCGGAAAAAGTTGATTTTCGAAGCCCAGCCCCTAAAGGGGCATTTGACTTCCGAGAACTTGCGGTATCGCTAAAGCGATACCCTGATACGAGACCAGAGTTATTCCGGAGCCGGTTAGGCGCCAAAGCGGGCTAGAAGTGTTTTCTGAGGTCGCCGAAGCGATCTACCACCAGCAGCCGCTGTGATGGTGGGGCGGTCGCGACTTCCTCGTGTTCGAGAATCCAGGTGTTGCCGTGGGGGATGAAGACGGCGTGCAGACCTGCGGCGAGGGCGGGGTTGATGTCAGACTTCGGGCTGTTGCCGACCATCCAGGTGGTGTCCGCCGGAAGGGCGTACTTGGAGATGGCGGAACGGTAAGTCGATTCGTCCTTCTCGGCTACGATCTCGACGGCGGAAAAATATTCCTTCAATCCCGATCGCTCGACCTTTCCGGATTGCTCGGCGGGGTTTCCTTTGGTCATCATGATGAGGTGGTGGCGCTCGCCGAGATACTGAAGGGTCTCGGGCACGCCGGGGAGAACTTCGATGGGATGATCGGCGATCTGGTGGGCAAAGCTGCGAATGCGTTCGTGCAACTCGGGCATGACCGGATCGACGGAAAGCTTCTCAAAGGTTTCAACCAGCGAATGCGCGAAGCTGTGCAGGCCGTAGCCGTGCTTGACGATGGAATCCCGCTCGACGTCGTTCAGCACCAGGCGGACCATCTCGGGCGAGTATTCGCGGTGGTTGAGGAACGAAATGAACTTCGCAATCGCCCGTTCGAAATAGATGTTGTTTTCCCAGAGCGTGTCATCGGCATCGATGAGCAGAGTCTGGGCGCCATTCTCCCCACGCATGTAGTCATGATAACGGCTCCGGAGCGGATTCGCGGCTTTGATAGACTTGTGTCCGTATGAAGAACGGTCAGATCGAGAACTGGGGCATTAAGAACTGTAATTATTTCTTAACGCAGTATGGGCCTGTTTTATTTTTCATTCTGCTGATGTCAAGTTTCGGCGCGGCACAGCAGAAGAAAACCTGGGTGATGACGGGTTCGGCGGCGAAGGGGGGTGCCCCGGCGAATTTGAAGGTCGCGCCTGACCTGGAGCGCCGCGTTGCCAGATTTCGGCGCGTCCAAATGCCGTTCCGGACGGCGGGTCTCAGTGCTCGCGAGCAGCAACTGGTTCGCATACTGGTGGAGGCGTGCGGCTACCTGGAAAGTATCTACTGGCGGCAGAGCGATCCCGAGGGCCTGATGCTGTACCAGTCGCTGGCCTCGAGCCGGAACCGGCGCGATATGCAATTGCGACGCTATTTGTGGATTAACGCCTCGCGCTTCGGCCTGATTGACCAGAATGAGCCGTTTGTCGGGACGGCGGCTATGCCGCCGGGGCGAGGGTTCTATCCTGCGAACCTGACGCGCGGTCAGGTGGAGCAATACGTCAAGGAGCATCCGGAGCAGAGGGCGCCGATCTACGATCAATTCACGATCGTGCGGTGGCATCAGGGAAAACTGGAGGCCGTTCCCTACCGGATTGCGTTCCGCGCTTTTCTGGAGCCGGCGGCCAAAGCTCTGCGGGCCGCGGCCAAGCTCAGTGATGATGCTGCTTTCGCGAAGTTCCTTCGGCTGCGGGCCGACGCGCTGCTCAGCGACGATTACTTTGCGAGCGACCTGGCATGGCTGGAGTTGAAGAATCCGAAATTCGACGTCATCTTTGCGCCCTATGAAACTTATCTGGACGGTTTGCTGGGCGTGAAAGGTTCGTACGGCGCGGCGGTGATGGTGCGCAACGAGCGCGAGAGTAAGAAGCTGGAGCTGTTCCAAAAGTACGTGCCGCAAATTCAGGACGCGCTGCCGCTCGCAGCGGAAGATCGGCCGTCGAAACATGGCCTGGAGACGCCGATGGAAGTGATGGACGCTCCGTTTCGAACGGGAGACCTGACGCACGGGTACCAGGCGGTGGCTGACAATCTGCCGAACGATCCGCGGGTGCATGAGCAAAAGGGCAGCAAGAAACTTTTTTTCAAGAACTTCATGGACGCGCAGGTGAACTACGTCATCTTGCCGGTCGCCCGCAAGCTGATGGAGCCGGAGCAGGCGGCGAAAGTCTCGGGCGAAAGTTATCTGCTGACCACGATCATGCACGAGATCTGTCACGGACTTGGTCCAGCGTTTGCGCGAACGGCAGCGGGCAAAGTGGATATCCGGGAAGCAATCGGTGCTGGCTTCAGCGGCCTGGAAGAAGCGAAAGCCGATGTGACCGGGATGTTCGCTTTGAAATGGCTGGTGGATCACAACGCGCTTCCGAAAGAAAAGCTGGAGGAATATTACGCATCGTATGTGGGCGGACTGTTTCGCACGGTGCGCTTCGGGACAGCCGAGGCGCACGGTCAAGCGGAGATGATGGAATTTAACTATCTCTCGGAGCGCGGCGCGATTATTCGAAACGCCAGCGGCAGGTACGCGATTGACTACGAGAAAATTCCCGGCGCGGTAGCCGATTTAGCGAAAGAGTTGCTTGAAATTGAGGCGACCGGAGACCGCTCGCGTGCGGAAAACTGGTTCAAGAAGTACGACACGATGCCGGATGAGTTGAAGGCGTCGCTGAAGGCGGCCTCGGACGTTCCGGTGGATATTGATCCGGTGTTTTCGTTTCCGGAGAGGGTGAGGTAGCGGGCTGCGAGCTACGAGCCTCGGGCTACGAGCGAGCAACTGCAGATCCCTCGCTTCGCTCGGGATGACAATTCCTGAGAACTCTTAGTGGAACCCTAGACGGCGAGTACTTGCCCGCTCGAAGCTCGCAGCTCGTAGCTCGAAGCCTTCCCTTACACCCACTCCACGCGCGGCGTCTGCGGAATGATGCCGGCCTTGTGCCCCATGTCGAGCAGGCGGCGCACGGCTTCGCGGCCGTCGTCGCCGTAGTCGAGGGTGCGCTCGTTGACGTACATGCCTACGAACTTATCGGCGAGCTGGGCATCGAGATCGCGGGCGAATTGCATGGCGTAGGCTAGCGCTTCTTCGCGATGATCGATGGCGTACTGAATGCTCTCGCGCAGCGCCTGGGTGACGCTGGCCATCGTTTCGGGACCGAGCGAGCGCCGGATGGCGTTTCCACCGAGCGGCAGCGGCAGGCCGGTCACCTTGTGCCACCACCTGCCGAGATCGACGACGCGGTGCAGCCCGGACTTGTCGTAGGTAAGCTGGCCTTCGTGGATGATGAGGCCGGCTTCGTGTTTGCCTTCGAGAATTTGCGGGATGATTTGATCGAAGGGAACGACTTCCACCTGAATGCCGGGCGCGAACAGTTCGAGCGCCAGATAGGCGGTGGTGAGCTTGCCGGGCACCGCGATTTTCCTGCGCTTGATTTCGTCTTGCGTGAAGGGGCGTGCGGAGACGAGCATGGGACCATAACCGTCACCCACGCTGCCGCCGCACGACATCAGCGCATAGTCTTCCTGAATGTAGGGAAAGGCGTGGAATGAAATCGCGGTTACGTCGTAGACGCCTTCTTGCGCCTGGCGGTTCAGCGTCTCGATGTCGCAGAGGGTGTGCCTGAACTTCAGTCCCGGCACGCGAACTTTGTTCGTGGCCAGACCGTAAAACATGAAGGCGTCGTCGGAGTCCGGGCTGTGGGCCACGGAGATTTCGCGAACGGGAGAAGATACTGTACTCATAAGATTCTGTAATCCTGTTCTATCAACCTTACAACTGGTCCCAGACCCTTAGGGGCTAAAGCCCGCATTTTTCCAAGCTTGAGCGGCACGGCTGAAGCCGTGCCCTTCCCAAAACCTACGCGGAATAAAAACACTTCACCCTTGCGAAGCAAGCTGTTGGTGCCAGCGAGTGGCGACGGCGGCGGCCATGAGCACCTTGATGACTTCCGCAAAAACGAACCAGTAGAGGCCCAGCTTGACCGCCAGAGGAACGGAGTGCGTGAGCACGGCAAGCCAGCTGATTCCGCCAGCGAAGAGCACCAGTTCCGCAGCCAGGGCCGACAGCGCGGCCCAACCGAAACAGCGCGCCGTGTGCTTCGAGTTGCGCTCAAAGATCCAGCCCGCGACGAAAGCCACGAGCGGATAGGCCATGAGGAATCCGCCGGTCGGGCCGAGTATCTGGGCAATTCCTCCGCCCAGAATCGAGGGGCTGAATACGGGTAGTCCGAACGCGCCCTCGACGAGGTAAAGCGAGAGCGCGGCGAAACCGCGACGCGAGCCGAGGAGCAAGCCCACGGCAAGAACTCCGAAGTTTTGCAGCGTCAGCGGAACCGGCGTGAAGGGCAGCGGCACGGTAACACGCGCGCACAAGGCGACAAAGAGGCTGGCGGCGATCACGATGGCCGCCTGCTTCGCCCATTCCCTTCCCCAATCCTCTACCCAATCCTTTCCCCGAGCCATGGACCGGGTCTGCTGGTCGAAAACATGGGCCGCTACTTTCGACATAACTTTCCTTTCTTCACGGCGGATGCCGTGGCGTATCAGGCCTCAGGCGGCGAGTGGTCGAGGCCGTCGGGTTCCGCTCTGTGGGCCGCCGAGCGCTTCATTTGCCGCCAGACCCGCATATAGAGCGCAAGCGCAACCGACACGACCACCGCAGTACTGACTCCCAGTATGAGGAACCACCAGAGCATCCGCACAACGCTTTTAGGATAGCAGATGGGCGGCGGTGAAAACGTGCACAGCCTGAAGAAGAGCGATCAGTTGCGGTCAGCCCTTCTTCGCCGGCTTGGCCAACGCTTTGCGCCGATTCTCAACATTCTGCGAGACGCGTTCCAGACGCTTGCGGGCCAGCTTCGACCCGGTGGCAACCTTCTCAATATTCGCAAACGCCTCGGGGTTGTTCATCTTTTCCCGGAGTTCCTTCAAGAAGGGATGAATCTTGGCGAAAATGAAAAACATTTCGCCGCAAATGCCGGGCTGAAGGAAGAGTTCTTCGTTGACGGCGCCGTGCAATACCAGCGATGCGGCCATATCCCAGTAGCCGCCGACCTGGCGCATCCAGGCATTTTCCTGACTGGGGAATGCGTTAGCGACTTTCAGGACGTCGGCGGCGCTTTGCGGCCAGAATTCCGCCGTAAACCAGTTTCTTGCCTTGCGCATCTCCGCTTCGCGGCGGAGGTCGTAGAGTTGTAGAACCACCTGTGCATCGTGCGGAGTCGCTTTGTTTGCCATATTTTCGCCTCGTGTTTTGGATTGTTAGTATCCCATCGCGGAAGTCAGATCAGGGCTCAAACGCGTGGGCAGTGAGCGCGTGAGAACTGGGCCGTACCTCCGGGACTTGAATCATTCTTTCCACTTTTCCCAGCGCTGAAGCCCTCCACCCCATCACGCCAAAACCGGGCGTGCTGGGGACCCCGGCGCTGGGTTAAGCTAGGCCGCCCCTCCGGGGCTGGATCTCGGTACTCTGCAGAACGTTCTACACAGGCTGTAACGAGCCGGCTTCACCTTCCACCGCGCGCTCGTAATCGCATTCTTTATTCGGGCACGCGATTACCAATCCGTCTTTGCGGATTCGTTCCACCAGGTACTCGTGTCCGCAATCCGGACACTTCTCGGGGATGGGCTTCGCCGCGGAGGTGAACTTGCACTTCGGATAGTTTCCGCAGCCATAAAAAGTGTTGCCCTTGCGCGCGCGTTTTTCGACGAGTTCGCCTTCTTTGCACTCGGGGCACTTCACGCCGATGAAGTTCTGCTTCACATATTTGCATTCGGGATATCCGCTGCACGAAGTGAACTCGCCGAATCGGCCATGCCGTAGGATCATGTTGCGTTTGCACAGTGGGCAGGTTTCATCGAGCGGGATGTCGGGCACTTTCTTGCCCTGATCGAGCCGCCGCGTCGTCTTGCAATCGGGATAGCCGGTGCAGGCCATGAACTGGCCGAAGCGCCCGCGCTTCAGGACCATGACGCGGCCACAGTTTTCGCAGTATTCCTCCTGCGCAGTCTCCTGCAAGTCGGCCGAGTCGAGGTCGGGCAGATTGATGGGATTTTCCTTGGTGAACTTGCAGGTGTCCGGGTTTTCCTTGTCGTAGGTGCTGCAAGCATAGAACGAGCCGTGCTTGCCCCACTTGATGACCAGCGGCGCGCCGCAGAGTTCACATTTTTCGTCGGTGGCTTTCTCCATACGCTTGATGTTTTCCATGTGCTTCTCGGCGTATCGGAGATCCTTGGCGAACTTCTGATAAAACTCGGTGAGCGCGTCGTGCCCCGTCTGCTTGCCTTCTTCAATCTCGTCGAGCTCTTCTTCCAGGCGCGCGGTGTATTGGAAGTCGAAAATATCCTTGAAGTTCTCGACCAGCAGATCGGTGACGACCAGGCCGATTTCGGTGGGCACGAACTTGCCGCCGATTTTCTGCGCGTACTGCCGCTCCTGGATGGTGCTGAGGATGGTGGCGTAGGTGGAAGGCCGGCCAATGCCGCGCTCCTCAAGTTCCTTCACCAGAGAAGCTTCGTTGAAGCGCGGAGGCGGCTCGGTGAAATGCTGCTCGGGGAGGAGAGACTTCAGCGTCAGCTTCTGCCCGGCCTCGAGCGGCGGGAGCTTGTGCTTCAGTTCCTCATCTTCCTCGTCCTTGCTGTCCTTGGATTCTTCATAGACCTTGAGGAAGCCATCGAACTTCGGCACTGAGCCGGTGACGCGAAACTGGAAGACCTCGTTACCAGACTTGGCATCGATGTCGACGGTCGTCTGATCGAATACGGCGGGGTTCATCTGGGAGGCGACGAAGCGCTGCCAGATCAGCTTGTAAACTTTGAATTCGTCTTCCTGCAGATATTTCTTAACCTGGTCGGGATGGCGCGCGGCCGAAGTCGGGCGAATGGCCTCGTGCGCCGCTTGCGCTTCTTTCTTCTCCTTATATGTATTGGGCGAATCGGGCAAATAGTTGGCGCCGTATTCGCTGGTGATGTACTCGCGAACCTCGGCGATCGCCTCGGCCGAAACGCGGGTGGAATCGGTTCTCATGTAAGTGATCAACCCGACCAGCCCCTCGTCGCCGAGTTCGACACCTTCATAAAGGCGCTGCGCGATCATCATCGTGCGCTTCACGCTGAAGCGCAGCTTGCGGGAGGAATCCTGTTGCAGCTTGCTGGTAGTGAACGGCGGAGTGGCATTGCGCCGCCGTTCCTTCTTTTCCGCTGAGCGGACAAGCCAATCGGCGTTTTCGAGCGCCAGGCGGATTTTTTCCGCTTCCTCGCCGTTCGTGATCTCGATTTTCCCTTCGCCCTTGCCCAGGAAGCGGGCGTCGAATGTCGGAGGCTTATTGGCGGCGAGATGGGCGTCGATCGTCCAGTATTCTTTTTTCTCGAAGGCTTTGATTTCGCGTTCGCGATCGACGATCAAGCGGAGCGCGACAGTCTGCACGCGTCCGGCGGAAAGGCCGCGGCGGACTTTGTCCCATAAAAGAGGAGAGACCTGGTAGCCTACGAGGCGATCGAGCACACGGCGGGTCTGCTGCGCGTCCACCAGATTGCGATCGATGTCGCGGGGATGCTCGAAAGCGGCCTTGACGGCCCGTTGCGTGATTTCGTTGAAGGTGACGCGGCGGATGCGCGCGCCATCGCCGTTCTGTTCCCCCTTCGCCTTGGCGTCGCCTTTTGTCTTGCCTTTTACCTTGCCTTTTACCTTAGTCTTCTTCTTTTTCTTGCCGGACGCGTCGCCGAGTTCGTCGGCGAGATGGGCGGCGATGGCTTCGCCTTCGCGATCCGGGTCAGGGGCAAGGTAGATGGTGTCAGCCGAGAGGGCCAGCTTCTTCAGCTTGGCGAGAATCTTTTCTTTTCCGGGGATGACGACGTATTCGGTTTCGAAATCGTTTTCGACGTCGACGCCCAGACTGCTTTTGGGCAGGTCTTTCACGTGGCCGAAAGAAGCATCGACCGTGAATCCCTTGCCCAGATACTTCTGGATAGTTTTCGCCTTAGCCGGCGATTCGACAATGACTAGACCTTTGGACAATGGTTCCTCAGTATGGCGGCAATGGAATTGAAGCTAGCACGAATTGCGGTCAGCTGTCAGCTATCAGCTCTCAGCTATCAGTTAAAGACCTGTACTTTTTGCATCAGAGACGACAGCATCTTTTTCACCTCTTCCACCTGCGCTGTAAGGCGCTCGTACTCTGGCTTGTGCAAATAGTCCAAATCATGAGCTAGCAAAAATTGGTATTCAAGTTCGCTTGCCGACCCCATCGCAATCTGCAGAAAGCGAGCCCTTTCCGCATCGCCCTTTCGACAACAACCCTCCGCGATATTCATTCCTATCGAGGCGGACGATCGTCTCATCTGACTTGTCAGGCCGAACACTTCATCCCGAGGAAAGGCTTTGCTACAGGCGTAAACATCCAGAGTCAACCGATGTGACTTTTCCCAGACTTTTAGATTTCGAAAGCTCTGCATGCGTCCCTCCGGTTTCACTGACAGCTGATAGCTGAGAGCTGACAGCTAAAAGCTCTTCACAAAATTCTTCCCTGGCAACTGCCGTATTTTCCCATTCAGCTCCAGTTCGAACAGAGCGGCGAAGATTTCGGAGGACGACATTTCGTTTTCCAGCAATTCGACCAGCTGATCGATATGCGTGGATTCATCGGCCTGGAGCAACTTGAGGATCTTTTTTTCGTGGGGCGAGCTGACCCCGTCCGGGAATAGAGATGCGGTTTCGGGCTCAGGGGATTCATTCTGCATGGAACTGAGCGCCGCCTGCACTTCCGCCGGAAGCTCTTCCCATACGTCTTCCCAAGTAGCGACGAGCTTCGCTCCCTGCTTGATCAGCGTGTTCGGGCCCCAGGAATTCCGGTTGGTCACGTTGCCCGGGACGGCGTAAACGTCGCGGTTTTGTTCGAGAGCGCAACGCGAAGTAATGCGGGTGCCGCTGTATTCCGCGGCCTCGACCACCAGCACGCCGGCCGACATGCCGCTGATGATCCGATTGCGAATGGGGAAATTTTGCGGTGTGGGAGAGGTTCCGACCGGGAACTCGGTGATCAGCGCGCCACCCAGGGCCACGATTTGTTCGGCGAGTCGCGTGTTTTCCCTGGGGTACATCACGTCAATTCCGGTGCCGAGGACGGCGACGGTTTTTCCCTTGGCAGCGATGGCGCCGCGATGCGACGCGGTATCGACGCCGCGCGCTAATCCACTGATGATCACCAGGCCGCGAGCGGCTAGGTCGGTGGAGAGGCGTTCCGCCATGCCGCTGCCGTAGGGCGTCGGATGACGCGTTCCCACCATCGCGATGCCGGGTTGCGCCAGCACCTCGACGCTTCCTTTCACGAACAAGACTACGGGCGGATCGTAGATTTCTTTCAACCGTGAGGGGTATTCGGGATCGCCGAGTGAAATGATTCTGGCGCCCGCCTCGGCCGCCTTGACGCATTCCTGCTGCGCGAGTTCGAGCGACTTGCCCGTGGCCAGCGATTGCGCGGAAACGGCGCGCATCCCCGTCGCTTCGAGTTCGGTCAGGCTGGCATGGAAGACGCGCTCGGCGGTGCCAAAGCGCTCGATGAGTTTTCTGATGCGTGTGGGGCCGAGTCCCGGAGTCAGGGCCAACGCAAGCCAGTAAATGCCCTGAAAAGAAGCGGGGCTGGAGGTAGCAACGGCGACATTGGACATATGGCGTGACCCTAGCCCCCGGCGGAAAACGCTGTCAAGGATGGCGCGCACACCACTTTTGGTAGAATTCGTAACTTGATGAGCCGGTTAAAGATTTCGGCCATTTCCTACCTGAACACGGCGCCTCTCCTGTGGGATTTTGAGCACGGCCAGACAGGCACGGGCCGAGTTCCGGACAGTGATTTTGATATTTCCTACACCATCCCTTCGGCCTGCGCCGAGGCTCTCGGTGCGGGATCGGCGGATATTGGCATCATTCCGGCGGCGGCTTATGCCACGGTCCCGGATCTCGTCATCATTCCCGACGTAGCGATTGCGGCACGACGCGCGGTGCGGTCGATCCTGCTGGTGAGCAGAACCCCCGTTGAGAAGTGGTCAAAGCAGGTGCGCACCGTGGCGCTCGATACTTCTTCGATGACCTCGGTTGCCCTGGCCAAGATTCTGTTTGCCAGATGGCTCGGTGGAGCGCGGGATTATAAGCCGATGGCTCCGGTTCTTGAGGCGATGCTCGGCGCTTGTGACGCAGCTTTGCTCATCGGAGACCCGGCACTGCAAGTTGACCGCACGCGCTACTTCACGCTCGACCTGGCGGAGGAGTGGGTGGCGCGCACGGGAAAGTCATTCGTCTTCGCCTTCTGGGCGATTCGCAAGCAGGCGCTTGCCGGACGAAATGGAGCGGTGATCGCCGAGGTCTTCAAGAAGTCGCGGGATCATGGGGTGTCGCCGAAAAAACTAGAAGCCATCGCACAGGAGTGGGCGCCGCGCCTCGGTATTACCGTCGAAGCCGTGCGAGTTTACCTGACACAAAACATCCATTACTACCTCGACCCTCCGTGTCTGGAGGGGCTTGAGCTTTACTACCGGCTGGCCGCGGAAGTTGGAGCGCTTCCGTCTGCGCCGGAACTTCGTTTTGTCTAGAACTCATCGTTTTCCGCGTCATGTCGTCTTTGGGTTGAGTCGAGCCTCGATCTTTTCCAGCAATGCAGCACCGGCTTCACCGGCATGGCTGGTAGAAAACTCGCTGCCCAGTTCGATGACCGGGAGTCTGGTGCATGCGTCCTGGTAGGCTTGCGGCTTGGCCGGGGAAGCGGTCATGTCGGGTCCTACCAGCAGGAGATCAAAACGCGTGACGCGCATCAGGATCATAGCGTCGCCCAGGCGGCTGCTGCTCTGGACATCGTATCCGGCGCCGCGCAGCATTTCGCGCAAGTAGGCGAGCACATCGGCATCGGAGTCCAGGCACAAAACGCTGTGGCCAGTGGAGACAGGCGTCTCGGCGCGGGCTCCGGGGCGGTAAAAAGCGACGACCGCCTTTTCCTCCGATTCGTGCGTTTCGAACACGGTCGTCAGGCGCGTCGTCTCCAGAACCTTGCGCACATATTCCGGCACGTTGCAGAGCTTCAGTTCTCCATGCGCCTGGCGAGCGCTGGTCAGGGCGCGGACCATCGTACCGAGGCCGCTGCTATCGATGAATCCAACCTCGCCCAGGTGCAGAACGATGGAGCGGCGGTCGCGCAACAGCCAGGCAACGTGCGCGCGCAGAGAATCGCTCTCGCTACCGGCAACAATCCGTCCGTTACAGCGCACGATGGTGACGCGTCCAACCTCGCGAGTGTCAAGGGACAGGTTCAATGGGCCTCCGATGCAGCTGGGATCGAGCCTGCGAAATCGCCACATTATATGCTGAGGGGCGCAAACTCGCCTCCACCGCCTCTCACCAGCTAAAATAGCCATTACCGTGGGGTGAAGAGGATGTCCCTGACCAAGCAGCAGGCTCTGGAGATGTTTCGGTCCGACGATCTGATCGGGATTGGCATGGAGGCGGACGCGGTGCGCCGCAAGCTGCATCCCGAAGGCACCGTGACTTACATCATCGACCGCAACATCAATTACACCAACTTCTGCACGGAATATTGCACGTTCTGCGCGTTTTATCGTCCGCTGAAGGGGCCGGCGGCCGCGGAAGGCTACATTCTTGACTTCGACACCATCTACGAGAAAATCCGCGAGACCGTGGAACTCGGCGGCACCGGCGTGCTGATGCAGGGAGGCTTGCATCCCGACCTCAAAATCGACTGGCACGAAAAGATGCTTAGCGGCATCAAGGAGCGCTTCCCAAAAGTTCACCTGCACTGTTACTCCGCTTCGGAAATCCTCGCGATTGCCGAGTACAGCAATCTCAGCGTGCGCGAAACGATTCTGCGGCTGCGCGACGCAGGGCTCGATTCGATTCCGGGCGGCGGCGCGGAGATTCTTGACGATGAAGTCCGCTACAAAATCGCGCGCCTGAAATGCCTGACCGCGGATTGGTTGGAAGTGCATCGCACCGCGCACCAGCTCGGCATGCGCACCACCGCGACCATGATGTTTGGCGTCGGCGAGTCGATCGAACACCGCATCAACCACTTGCAGTGTCTTTACGATTTACAGCAGGAGACGGGCGGGTTTACCGCGTTCATCCCGTGGAGCTTCCAGCCCGCCAACACCGCGCTCGGCGGGCGCCACTGGGATGAGGCCACGGCGGTTGAGTATCTGAAGGTGCTGGCGATTTCGCGGCTCTATCTTTCGAATTTTCTGAACGTGCAGTCCAGCTGGGTGACGCAGGGATTGAAAGTCTGCCAGATGGGCTTGCGCTTCGGCGGCAACGACGTGGGCTCGGTGATGCTGGAGGAAAACGTCGTCCGGGCCGCGGGCGTGACCAACTGCACAAGCGAGGAAGAATTGCGGCGCATCATACGCGATGCGGGTTTCCGGCCGGCGCAGCGGGATACGTTGTACCGGCAATATTTTCTGAACTGAATCTCCCGTAGGGACAGCCGCCACCGTCCGTCTAGCGGGGGAAGCCCTGCCACGCTCTTGAGTACACGGATGGACCAACGAAAACCTAGGCGAGCTGCGCTCGCCTGGACGGCCGGGGGCGGCCGTCCCTACGCGATTTTTCTATATCAACATCTATGAGGCGCTCACTCGCCCTCGCCTTTTTCGTTAGTCGTTGGTCGTTAGTCGTTCGCGGGTTTGGCAACGACTAACGACCAACGACCGATCGGGTACAATGCTTGTGCCTCTGTCTTTTTTTTTCATTCATGGTGCGGTTGAGTTCATGGATTTAAGACTCACCTCTTCTCTGGCTTTGATCCTTGCCTCCAAGGGCTTGGTGCCATACCTTCGCCATCATTTTCTGGACAAGACTTTCCAGGGGCTTTACCAGGTCAATGCGTTTGATCTGGCGCTGCTGATTCCCTATTTCGTCGTGCTGATCGTCCTGGCGGCGTACGGCGCGCACCGCTACTGGCTGGTCTATCTTTATTACAAGCACAAGAAGAACAAGACGACGGAACCCGCGGCTCATTTCCATTTCGACGAACTGCCGCGTGTCACCGTGCAGTTGCCGATCTTTAACGAGCAGTACGTGGTGGACCGCCTGCTCGACGCCGTGTGCCGGCTCGACTATCCGCGAGAAAAGCTCGACATCCAACTGCTGGACGACTCGACCGACGAAACCGTAGAGGTGGCCCGCCTTTTGGTCGATCGCTACGCCGCGCTGGGACATCCGGTCACGTACCTGCACCGCGACAATCGTGAGGGCTACAAGGCTGGCGCTTTGGCGGAGGGATTGAAAACGGCAAAGGGCGAATTCGTTGCCATCTTTGACGCTGATTTTGTTCCGCCCCCCGACTTTCTGCTGAAGTGCATCCATCACTTCACCGACCCCAAGGTCGGCATGGTGCAAACGCGCTGGACGCACATCAATCGCAACTACTCGTTGCTGACCCAGGTGGAAGCCATTCTGCTCGACGGCCATTTTGTGCTGGAACACTCGGGACGGGCGCGCAGCGGCGTTTTCTTTAACTTCAACGGCACGGCCGGAATGTGGCGGCGCTGCGCGATTGACGAAGCCGGCGGGTGGGAGCATGACACGCTCACCGAAGACACCGATCTTTCCTATCGCGCCCAGCTCAAAGGATGGAAGTTTCTTTATCTGCAGGACGTCGAATGCCCGGCCGAGTTGCCAGTAGAAATGACCGCATTCAAGACGCAGCAGGCGCGCTGGGCCAAGGGGCTGATCCAGGTCTCCAAGAAAATACTCCCCAGGGTGTTCGCGAGCGACGCATCGCGGCACGTAAAAATCGAAGCGTGCTATCACCTGACGGCCAATCTCAGCTATCCGCTGATGATCGTGCTTTCCGTTTTGCTGATGCCCGCCATGATTATTCGCTTCTATCAGGGATGGTTCCAGATGCTCTACATCGACCTGCCCCTGTTCATGGCTTCGACGTTCTCCATTTCCAGCTTCTATCTGGTTTCGCAGAAGGAACTGTTCCCGAAAAGCTGGCTGCGGTCGCTGCTCTACCTGCCTCTATTGATGGCTCTCGGAATCGGGCTGACGGTCACGAATACGCATGCCGTGCTGGAAGCGCTGGCCGGCAAGCAGACCGCCTTCGCCCGTACTCCCAAGTACCGCGTCGAATCGAAGAAAGACAAGGTTGGCGCGAAAAAATACCGCAAGCGTCTAGGATGGGTTCCGTGGATTGAACTCCTGATCGGAACTTATTTCGCGCTGGCGGTCTTCTACGCCATCGACAACGAGAACTACTTCACGGTTCCATTCCTGCTGTTGTTCGTGATCGGTTACTGGGTAACGGGGCTGATGTCGCTGCTGCAGGGGCGGTTCGCCGGACTCTCGGTGAGTTCGGAAACCCACACCAAGCCGTTCCCGGTGGGCGTGTAGATATTGAGTCATTTAGTCATTGAGACATTGATTCATCGGATCATTTTCCCCTGTCCGAAGTTCCAATGATTCAATGACTCAATGA
>Ga0209039_10001401_pt1 | contig 22452 bp, 18 predicted proteins | sample BogFormECP12_OM1_FD_188238 | JGI IMG/M metagenome (GOLD analysis project Ga0209039, IMG submission 188238) | Bog forest soil microbial communities from Calvert Island, British Columbia, Canada - ECP12_OM1 (SPAdes) (version 2) | ecosystem: Environmental > Aquatic > Freshwater > Wetlands > Bog ... | reverse complement strand
GACAAAAACGTTTCTGGCGCTGCGGATAGCGGTGAATCGAGAGTTGGAGGAACTCGGGCAGTTTCTTTCCCGGACCCCTGCCACTTTAAATTCTGGCGGTCGCTGGGTGGTGTTGACCTACCACTCGCGCGAAGACCGCCCGGTGAAGCGCGCGTTCCAGGAGGCGGATAAAGCCGGAACGCTGAAGGTGCTCACCAAACACGTGATTGTGCCCGGCCCGGAAGAGCAGGCGGCGAACCCGAGATCGCGTAGCGCGAAACTCCGGTGCGCGGAGAAGGTGTGACCATGGTGGGAACAAAGAAGCCGGCGATGGTGGAGTTTCACACGGTGAAGCGCATCGACAATTCGCGCCTGGTGCGCCACGTCGAACCCCTCAAGATGCGCAATCTGTACAAGACCGCCGGTCTCGGCGCCGTCGTGGCCATCTGCTGCATGCTCTATATCTACCAGCACTTTCGCTGCATTGACCTGAGCTTTCAGTTGGAAGAATTGCGCGCCAGGCAGGTGCAGTCCCTGGCCTTGAACGGGGCGCTCAAACTGGAAATCGCCGGGCTGCGCGATCCCCGGCGCATCGACTTGCTGGCTCGCCATCAACTTGGTTTGACGGAACCCACCGCGGCGCAAGTGCGTGAGTATTCGGCTTTCGACGGCTCGGAAGTGGCTACCGTGCGCTATGTGCGCCCGAATCGCGCGCCTTGACCTCGTGCGCCACCAGCATGGCGACCACTGCACATTTCCGGGTTGTGAAACACCTTTGCATTCTGCCCAGACCGCGAGCCCAGTTCAGGAGCCATGCAGCAGGATAGAGTTCATGTCCGTTTACTGATACTTGCCGCCGTGGCCCTCTTCTGGATGACCGCGGTCTTCGGCCGCGTTGCCTACCTGCAGCTTTTCCGTCACAGCGATTACCTGGCCCGCGCCTCTCGCCAGCAGCGCCGCGTCATCGAAATCACCCCGAAGCGCGGCGCGATCTATGACCGCAACATGCACCCGCTGGCGATGAGCGTGCCCGTGCAGTCGGCCTTTGCCGTTCCATCCGAAGTCAAGGACGCGGCTATGGCCGCGCGGCTCCTCTCCAGCGTGTTGGCCATTTCGCAAGACGTGCTTCGCCAGAAACTGGATGGTGGCGGCACTTTTGTCTGGATTCAGCGAAAACTTCCCCCGGAAAAGAGCGAGGCGGTGAAGTCCCTGAACCTCAAGGGCGTCTATTTTCAGGAAGAAAATCAGCGCTACTACCCCAAGCGCGATTTGGCCGCGCATGTCTTGGGATTCGTGGACGTCGACGAAAAGGGGCTCGGCGGTATCGAGCACGAGTACGACGACCTCATCCGCGGCAAGGGCGAAAAGATTGTGGTCATGGCTGACGCCAGGCAGCGCTGGTTTGACGGTGGAGAAGCGCAGCGAGACCGCGGCGCCAGCGTGGTGCTTACCCTCGATGAAAAGGTGCAGTACATCGCCGAACGCGAACTCGCCGTAGCCATCGAGAAGACTCACGCCCCCGCCGGCACGGTCATCGTGCAAGATCCCAATACCGGCGCGATTCTGGCGTTGGCCAATTGGCCAAAATTCAATCCTAATGCGGCTTCCGACGCGCCCGCGGAAGCCCGCATGAATCGCGCCATCAGCGCCATCTACGAGCCGGGTTCCACCTTCAAGCTGATCACGCTCGCCGCTGCATTCGACCAAAACTTGACCCGGCCCGACGAAGTGTTCGATTGCGAAAACGGTTCGTTGGTGGTGGGTGGGCGCCGCATTCACGATCACAAAGCCTATGGGCTCCTGACCGTCTCCGATATTCTGGCGCATTCCAGCGACGTGGGCGCGATGAAGATTGCCCTGCGATTGGGTGCGCCGAAATTCTACGACTACATTCGCGGCTTCGGCTTTGGCTCGCCTACGGGCGTGGACCTGCCTGGTGAAAGTCGCGGCTTGCTCGAGCGCCTCCAGCACTGGGTGCCCTCTTCCATCGGCGCTATTTCCATGGGCCAGGAAGTGGGCGTAACCCCGCTGCAGATGGTCACCGCGGTTTCCTCCGTTGCGAATGGCGGCCTGCTTTATAAGCCGCACACTGTCCAGCAGTTCATGCGCGGTGAGAGGATATTGCAGTTGAGTGATCCATTGCCTCCCCCGGAACAGCGCCGCGTGATTCGCCCGGAAACGGCGGCGACGCTGCGCCACTTGATGGAAGGTGTCATCTTGCATGGCACGGGGAAAAACGCGCGGCTTGATGGTTGGACCGCCGCAGGGAAAACCGGCACGGCACAGAAAATTGATCCAGCGACGGGGCGCTACTCTCGCACTAACGTGATTGCTTCGTTTACTGGATTTGCCCCTATCAACAATCCCGCGATCACCATTCTGGTCTCCCTCGATTCTCCCGAAGGTTGGCCGCACGAGGGCGGCGATGTGGCCGCGCCGGTATTCAAGCGCATCGCGGAACAGGTCCTGGCTTATCTGGATGTACCGCGCGATGTACCGCTAAGCCCACGTCTCGTGCAGACGGCGTATCACCAGGGTGAAGGCGCGGAGAGCGACTCGCTCGATGATTTGGCGCCCGTGGATTTCAACGCGCAAATGGATTCCCCAAACGAAAAATCACAGGAAACGCCCGCCAAAACCCCGGAGGCACCGTTGCCGGAAGTAACCGTGGCCGTGGACGAGGGTGGCGACATTCCCGTGCCTGACTTTTCCGGGAAAACGATGCGCGAAGTAACCGAGGCCTGCCTTCGCTTGGGACTCAACCCTGTCCTGGTTGGCACCCGGCTTGCCTCACTACAATCACCGGCGGCGGGCTCCAAAGTTCGCCGCGGGAGCAAGGTGACCGTGCAGTTCGGCGGCACTCCGGCGCATGCTGGTAATGTGCGCTAGGAAAAGGATTTATCGGCGCCATGAGCAACGGGATTACAGTTGCGGACGAAATACAAAAGAGTGCCGCCAAGTGCGGCGAGGACGAACGGAAACACACTGTGGCTGAACAGGGACACCCCATCGGGTTAACGCTGGCTGCTCTTCTAGACGGCGTCGACGTACGTTCCGCTGTTTCATCGCCCGACCTGCGGATTCGCCAGATTGCCTGCGACTCCCGCAAGGTCCAGCCTGGGGCTTTGTTTGTGGCCATTCATGGCGTGGCCACGGACGGCAACATCTACGCCAAAGATGCGGCGTCGCGCGGCGCGGCTGTGGTGCTCAGCGAAGATCCTGCGCCCGCGGATTGGGCGTCCGCCGTGGCTTGGGTGCAGGTGAACGAGGCGCGCAAAGCCCTGGCCATCACCGCCGCGAATTTTTTTGGCAAGCCCGCAACCGCGCTGAAACTCGTCGGCGTCACGGGCACAAATGGCAAGACCACCACGACCTCCCTGGTCGATTCCATCGTGCGCGCCTCGGGAGCGCAGACCGGATTGTTCGGCACCATCGCCTATCACACTCCGCGCGGCGAATTCCCCGCGCCGAATACCACGCCCGAATCCGTGGACCTGCAAAGCTTCTTTGCGGAGATTCGCGATGCGCAGGGCGCCTACGCGGTGATGGAAGCAAGTTCCCACGCGCTGGCGCTGGATCGCTTGTGGGGCTGCCACTTCGCCGCTGCCGTTTTCACCAATCTGACGCGCGACCATATCGACTTCCACAAGTCCTTCGACGGCTACTTCGCCGCCAAGCGCCGGCTTTTTGAAGGCACGGGCGCCGGCGCGCCCGATGTGGCGGTGATCAACACGGACGACGAGTGGGGCAAGAAACTCCTCGGGCTGGGCCAGAAGACGCTCACCTACGGCCTGCAGAATGGCTCGGACCTGGCGGCAAGAAAATTCCAGCTCAGCTTCAGCGGCCTGAATTTCACCGCGCAGACGCCCAACGGGAAAATCCAGGTGCAATCGGCGCTGGTAGGCCGGATCAACGTCTACAACATTCTCGCCGCCGTGGGCGCGGGCATCGCGCTGGGCTTTTCCAACGACATTATCGAAGCGGGCATACGCAACCTGGAAGCCGTCGCGGGCCGCTTCCAGCGCGTGGATCAGGGACAGCCCTTCCTGGTCGTGGTGGACTACGCGCACACCGACGACGCGCTTGAGAACTTGATCCGCACCGCGCGCGAACTTAATCCCAAGGGCCGCATCATCACGCTCTTCGGCTGTGGCGGCTCGCGCGATCGCACCAAGCGCCCCATCATGGGCGAACTTTCCGGCCGCCTGAGCGATCTCTCGATCTTCACCAGCGACAATCCGCGCCAGGAAGATCCTCTCAAGATCATCAGCGACATCGTTGTGGGCATGCAGAAGTCCGGCGGCAAGTACATGATCGAGCCGGACCGCGGCAAAGCCATCACGCTGGCGATTGAGGAAGCGCGCGCGGGAGACATGGTGTTGCTCGCGGGAAAGGGTCACGAAGACTATCAGGTCTTCGCCGACCATACGATTCATCTTGATGATCGCGAAGAGGCGCGAAGAGCCTTGCGCGATCGTGGCTATACGGAGCCCCAGGGTGGCTCAGGATTTGGCACGTAGCGCGCTCGTCTGCGGCAGTGGGACGAGGGCCTGCGAGCCAATGCAGTTGCTGGCAGACTAGTCAGAAGGAGGAGCCCTCAACCGGTGAGAACGCACAGTGATGTGCTTTACGGGCGAGGTGAACGCTTCGCCCGAACATTGGGGAAAGCCAGTTTATTGAGGCAACTATGCGGTGGACGCTTACACAAGTGGCTGATGCGGTGGCGGGAAAGCCGGGGCATGGGCTGGACCCCTTGGCCCGGCTGGCCGGTGTCTCGATTGATTCTCGCACGCTACGTCCCGGAGAACTCTTCGTTGCCATTCACGGTCCTTCTCACGATGGACACGACTATGTGGCCGCGGCCATGGAAAGCGGGGCTGTGGCGGCAGTGGTGGCGGAACCGCTCCTCTCGAAGTATCCGGGCTGGCTGCAGGACCGCTGCATCGCCGTTCCCGATACCCTCGCGGCACTGCACCAGTTGGCACGCGCAGTGCGCAAGGATTGGGGCCACAAAGTCTGCGGGATCACGGGTTCCGTCGGGAAAACTACCACGAAAGAGATCCTGGCGGCACTGCTGGGCGCGAAGTTACGCGTCCTGAAATCCGAGGGCAACTTCAATAACGAGTACGGCCTGCCGCTGACGCTGTTTCGCCTGGAAGAGACGCACGACGTGGCGGTGCTCGAAATGGGCATGTCTTTTCCCGGCGAACTGCGGCGGCTTGCGGCAATTGCGCTGCCGGATGTGGCCATTGAGCTGCGTGTCACTCCGGCACATCTGATGAATTTTTCTTCCGTGGAAGAGATTGCCCTGGCCAAACGCGAACTGGTCGAAGGATTGAACGGGCCACGTTCGCTGGCGGTGCTGAATGCCGACGATCCACGCGTCGCGGCGATGGCTGCCGTCGCTCCGGGGAAAGTGCTCTTCTATGGGATTCAAAAGCCCGCGGAATACCAGGCCGAAGAGATCGAGGATCGCGGCGCGCTCGGTTCGGCATTCACGCTTGCCCATAAAGGAAGGCGCACGCGCATTGAAATGTCTCTTCCCGGGCGCCACGTCGTCTTGAACGCCCTCGCGGCGATTGCCGCTGCCAGCGTGTGGGGCATTGGCACCGCGGACGCACAGCAGATTTTACCGGGCTTGCGCACGCCTTCCATGCGCGGCGAACTCATACGCTTTACGAATGGATTTGCTTTGATCAACGACTCGTACAATTCCAGCCCTGCGGCGCTTCAGGCCATGACCAGCCTGCTGGCGGCCACGCCTGGCTTTCAGCGGCGCATTCTCGCGGCCGGAGAGATGCGCGAACTGGGCCTGAGTTCCGCGCAGCTTCACCGCGAGGGCGGCACCTTCGCGGCAAAAACCGGCAAAGTCGATTTTGTCGTTGGCGTGCAAGGCGATGCAGCTCAGATCGTCGAGGGCGCCGTTGCCGCCGGGCTCCCGCGTGAACGCACCAAGTTCTTCGCCTCACCCGTGGATGCCGCCAATTTCCTGGTGGATTTTGTGAAACCGGGCGACGTGCTTCTGGTGAAAGGCTCGCGCAGCGTGAAGATGGAGCGCGTCGTCGAAGCGCTGCTGGGACGTTTTGCGCCGGAAGATTCCCGGCCCAACGTGGGCGTGGGTCACTAAGATGCTCTACTACCTCCTCTACCACGTGCTGCAGAAATATTTCAGCCCGCTCAACGTGTTTCGCTACATTACCGTTCGCACCGTCTATGCCAGCTTGACGGCCATGTTTCTGGCACTGGTCTTCGGCCCCTGGCTGATCCGCAAGTTGCGCGAACTTCAGATCGGGCAATACATTCGCGAAGAAGGGCCGCAGGAGCACAAGAAAAAAGCCGGCACGCCCACCATGGGCGGGGTTCTGATCGTTATTTCGACGGCCGTCCCCGTGCTCCTATGGGCTGATCTGGAGAATCCCTTCGTCTTGCTCGCGCTGTTTGCCTTGCTCGCTTTTGCCGCCATCGGCTTTGTGGACGATTACGCAAAAGTGGCCAAGCGCCGCAATCTCGGCTTGACGGGCAAGCGCAAGCTGACCCTACAGATCTTGGTGAGCAGCGTTGTGGGCATTACCCTGCTCGTTATGTCCACGCATTTCGCCTATTCCACGCAACTGGTGGTGCCGTTTTTCAAGCGCTGGCACCCGGACCTGGTTATCCACTCGCTCTTACATTCCAACCATTTCTGGCCGTTGGCATTTCTTCCGTTCCTCGTGTTTGTCGCCCTGGTGATCACCGGCAGTTCCAATGCCGTGAACCTCACCGACGGGCTCGATGGTTTGGCCATCGGCTGCACGGTGATTGCCGCAGGCGCACTGACCGTGCTCACTTACGTGAGCAGCAATTCGCGCTGGGCCAGCTACCTCGATATCCAGTACATCCCGCGCATCGGCGAACTCACCGTCTTTTGCGGTGCGCTGGTCGGCGCGTCGCTCGGCTTTCTGTGGTACAACGCGCATCCCGCCGAAATTTTCATGGGGGATGTGGGTTCGCTGGCTCTGGGCGGGACACTGGGAACGATCGCGGTGATCATCAAGCAGGAAGTGCTGTTGGTTTTCGTGGGCGGTATTTTCGTGATCGAAGCGCTCTCCGTGATCTTGCAGGTGGGCTCGTTCAAGTTGCGCGGCAAACGCATTTTCCGCATGGCGCCCATCCATCACCATTTTGAATTGCTGGGCTGGAGCGAGAGCAAGGTAATCGTGCGTTTCTGGATTGCGGCGCTCGTGTTTGCCTTGTTCGCGCTGACGACGTTGAAATTGCGGTGAGTGAACTGCTCTGAAAGGTTCGGCGGTTGACAATATGCCTGGTTCGATCGAATTGCGAAGGATGCGCGTGCTGGTCGTGGGGCTCGCGCGCACCGGCGTGGCCACGGCGTTTTTCTGCGCCCGCCACAACGCCATTGTTACGGCCACGGAGTCGCGCCCCGAATCCGAGCTCGGCGATGCGCCTTCTAAATTGCGCGAAGCAGGCGTGACACTCGAACTCGGCGGGCACACGGAGAAGACGTTCCTCGCCCAGGACCTGATCATCCCAAGTCCCGGCGTGCCGGCCGATGATCCCTTCCTGCAGACCGCGCGCTCGAAGGGCATCACGATCTGGAGCGAAATTGAGCTGGCCTACCGTTTCCTCGAAGGCAAACTCATCGGCATCACGGGCTCCAACGGCAAGACGACGACCACAACGCTGATTCACCACATTCTGAAAAGCGCCTCCGTTCCCACTATTCTCGCGGGCAATGTCGGCACCGCGCTGATCTCTTGCGTGGAAGAGATGAAGGGCGACACCATCACCGTCGCGGAACTCAGCAGCTTTCAACTCGAACTCATCGAAAAGTTTCGCCCGGACATCGGCCTTTTCCTGAACCTCACGCCCGATCATCTGGACCGCCACAAAACCATGGAAGCCTACGCGGGCGCCAAAGCGCGCATCTTCGAGAATCAGACGGAGCTCGACGCCGCCGTCTTGAATGCCGATGATCCGCCTACCGTTCATTACGCCCCGAAAAAACCGCAACTTTTCTGGTTCAGCCGCAAGCAACCTGTGCAACAAGGAACTTGCCTGCGCGGCGACGACATCATCATCGTCCACCACGCCAAGGAAGAATTCGTGATGAAACGGGCGGATATCCCCCTAGCGGGCGCGCACAACCTGGAAAATGTGCTGGCGGCTGTGATCGCGGCGCGCCTGGCGGGTGTGGACGCGGCCACCATTGCGCAAGCGGTTCGCAGCTTCGCGGGCGTGGAGCATCGCCTGGAATTCGTCGCGGAGATTGCCGGCGTGCGCTATTTCAATGATTCCAAGGCCACCAACGTCGACGCCACATTGAAAGCCCTCGACGCCTTTCCCGGCCGCATCCTGATTATTCTTGGCGGAAAGGACAAAGGCAGCGACTACACCGTCCTGCAACAGCCCTTGCGCGAAAAAGCCATCCTCGTCCTGCTGATTGGCGCCGCCGCGGACAAGATCGAGAAGCAGATCACCGGCAGCGTGGCCATCGAACGTGCCGTCACTCTGGGCCGCGCCGTGGAAATCGCCGCTCAAGCCGCACAGCCCGGCGACATCGTTGTTCTGGCCCCGGCCTGCGCCAGCTTCGACCAGTTTCAGAACTACGAGCACCGTGGACGCGTCTTCAAGGAACTCGTCCACCAGTTGCGCGCGAATTCGTTGCGTGATCTTTCCAGTAAGGAGTAAATGACTTGGCGAGACGTTCGGATACCGACCGCTGGCTATTTATTGTGACGCTGGTGCTGTGCCTGTTGGGCGCGGTGATGATTTTCAGCGCCTCCGCCGTCACTGCGAAGCTGCAGTATGGCCATTCGTACTACTTCGTCGCTCGCCAGGTGGTTTGGCTGGCCTTTGGGCTGCTGGGTATGTTTGCCCTGATGAAACTCGATTACCATCGCCTGCGCGAACCCGCAGTCGTCTACACGGCGCTCTGCCTGGTGGTCGTGATGTTGCTCGGCACATTTTTCCTGGATAAGTCTCATGCCACGCACCGCTGGATTCGCTTCGGCCCTGTTGGCATTCAGCCATCGGAACTCGCCAAACTTGCGGTGATCCTCTACCTGGCCTGGTTTCTGGATTTGCGCCGGCGCACTCCCACCAGCCTGGAATTCCACAAACAGGATCTGCTGCAGACGATTCTCCCCGCGGCCGCGCCCATCCTGGTTTGCGTTGGCTTGATTGTCGCGCAACCCGACCTGGGCACTTCCGTGGACATCGTGCTGATCATGACGGCGATTCTGTTTGTCGCGGGGCTTTCCTGGAAGTGGCTGGCCGTCGGCCTGGGCGTGGCCCTGCCGGCGCTCTTCGTCCTCATCAATTTCGTTGCCTACCGCCAGGCGCGCTTGACGGCCTTCCTGCACCCGGATTCCGATCCGCAAGGCGCCGGCTTTCAATTGTTGCAATCGCTGATCGCGGTGGGTTCCGGAGGCTTCACGGGCGTCGGCCTCATGGAGAGCAAGCAAAAACTCTTCTACCTGCCCGAAGCGCACACGGATTTCATTTATGCGGTCATCTGCGAGGAGCTTGGCTTCATCGGCGCGATCATCGTCATCACCTTGTTCGCGGTGTATGCCTGGCGCGGCCTGCGTGCAGCGTTCAATGCTCCAGACGGTTTCGGGCGCATGCTGGCGCTCGGCGTCACCGCCATGGTGCTCTTCCAGTCGCTCATCAACTTTGCGGTCGTGCTGGGGATGATGCCCACCAAGGGCATTCCGCTGCCGTTTATCAGCTATGGCGGCTCAAGTTTGCTGGTGATGCTGTTGGCAACCGGCGTGCTCCTCAATATTTCGCAGCAGGCCGGCTGCCGCACAGTTGCGGATGCGTAAAAGAGGCCGCGAATGAAGCTCTTGATTGCAGGCGGCGGCACCGGCGGTCATGTTTTCCCTGCGATCGCAATTGCGCGGGAGTGGTTATCACGAGGAGCGGAAAGAGAAGTCGTGCTGGTAGGAACACAACGCGGGATTGAGATGAAGCTGGTGCCGCAAGCCGGGCTGCCGCTGGAGACGATTCGCGTCGCGGGCCTAAAAGGCAAGGGCGGCGCCACGCTGCTGAAGAATCTCGCCATGCTGGGCAGCGGCCTTGCCGATTCGTTTGGCGTGTTGAAGCGCCACCAGCCCGCCGTTGCTTTCGGCGTGGGAGGCTACGCCGCCGGACCTATGTTGCTGGCCACCTGGTTGCGCGGCATTCCCATCGTCATCTTTGAACCCAATGCGGCTCCGGGATTGACCAACAAAGTGCTTTCGCGGCTGGCGCAGCGCATCGCCACCGGCTATGAAATTTCTGCTCTCGGTTGGGGAAAAAGGGCGGTGGTCACTGGCTGCCCTGTGCGCGCTGAGTTCTTCTCCATCTCCCCGCGCACGCCCGAAAGACCTTTCCGCCTGTTGATAACGGGAGGCAGCCAGGGCGCTCTGCGCATCAATCGCACCTTTGTGGATGCCATGGATCTTCTCGCGGCCAGAAAGAATGAGCTGCAGGTTGTGCACCAAACGGGGGAACGCGATTATAATGCGGTTCGCACCGCTTATGCGCGGCGTGAGTTTCTTGCGGAGGTTGCGCCCTTTCTCTCGAATATGGCGGAGCGCTTTGCCTGGGCCGATATCATCGTCTGCCGGGCCGGCGCCATCACTGCCGCGGAAGTAGCCGCGGCTGGCCGGGCCGCCATCTTCATTCCCTTTGGGCACGCCACGGACAGTCATCAGTTGCGCAACGCGCAGGAAATGGCAGGCGCTGGCGCGGGACGCCTGATCCCCGAACCAGAACTCACCGCGGAACGTTTGACCCGCGAGATCTTCTCCCTCCTCGACCAGCCCCGGGAGATCGAAAATTTAGCGATGGCGGCACGCCGTGTAGCGCATCCGGACGCGGCGCGCGAAATCGTCGATTTGATTGAAGAGGCCGCGCGGCGAGCGAGCCGGAAGGAACCCTTACGCGCATGATGGTATCGTTTCGCAATTTTCAACGCATTCACATGGTGGGCATCGGCGGCATCGGCATGAGCGGCATCGCCGAAGTCCTGCTCACGCTGGGCTATTCCGTCGCCGGTTCGGACACCCGGCCTTCCACGATCACGGAGCGGTTGCAGGACCTCGGCGCAACCATTTTTGAAGGCCACAGGGCCGAAAACGTCGAGGGCGCGCACGTTGTGGTCATCTCCTCGGCCGTGAAGCCCGACAATCCGGAGGTCACCGAGGCCCACAAACGCAAGATTCCCGTCATTCCACGCGCGGAAATGCTTGCTGAACTCATGCGCCTGAAATACGGCATCGCTGTGGCGGGCGCGCATGGCAAAACCACCACCACTTCCATGGTCGCTGCAATCCTCGCTGCCGCTCATCTCGATCCCACATTTGTCGTTGGTGGCAGGGTCAACCAGGCCGGCACAACCGCGCGCGTGGGGCGCGGCGAATATTTCGTTGTTGAAGCTGACGAGAGCGACCGTAGCTTCCTGATGTTTGCCCCGGTCGTCGCCGTGGTCACCACGATTGACCGCGAGCATCTCGATCAATATTCCTCGCTCGAAGACATCCAGAGCGCCTTTCTGCAGTTTGTGAATCGCGTGCCCTTTTATGGCGCGGCCATCCTTTGCGTGGATGAGCCGAATGTCCAGGCCATCATCCCCAATGTGAAGCGCCCCATCATCACCTACGGCACTTCGAGCCAGGCCGACCTGGTTATCAGTGACATCCAGTTGAATGGCCTGACCAGCGAATTCCGCCTGACCTACAAAGGTGATGACCTTGGAATGTTCCATCTGCCGCATCCGCCGGGGATTCACAACGTGCGCAATGCGGCTGCGGCCGCGGCCGTCGCGCTTTATTTGAATGTTGCTTCCGATCTGATTCGCGAAGGCCTGGCCAAATTTGCCGGCGTGGGCCGCCGCTTCGATATCAAGGGCAGCGTCAACAATATTACGGTTGTGGACGACTACGGCCATCATCCTGCCGAGATTCGCGCCACGCTGGAAGCCGCGCGCGGGTGCAAGTTCAATCGCCTGCTCGTCCTCTTCCAGCCGCACCGCTACTCCCGCACGCAGCATCTTTGGGACGAATTTTCCCGCTCGTTCAATCAAGCGGACCTGCTTGTTTTGATCGACATTTACGCCGCCAGCGAAGCGCCCATCGCCGGTATCAGTAGCGAAGCCCTGGCCAACAGCATTCGCGAAGCGGGCCACAAGAATGTCCACTATTACCGCTCCATGCAAGCCGCTATCGAATTCGTCTTGCGGGAAGCCAAGCCCGGCGACGCCATTCTCACCATCGGCGCGGGCAACGTCAGCCGCGCCAGCAGCGAATTCATGGTCTTGCTCGGAACGGAATATCGGATGATGGACGGGGTAAAGGATGCGCATTGAAGATCCCAGAGTGTTGACGGCGCTTCGCTCACTCGATGTCGAGTGCAAGCCCGCCGTGTCGCTTGCCGAGCTTACCTACCTCGGCATCGGCGGCAGCACGGATCTCCTCAGCATCCGTCGCCACGAGGCCATTCCCGATCTGCTTGACTTGCTCGACGGGCATAGCATCCCGCATAGGTTTCTCGGCGGAGGTTCGAATCTTCTGGTGATTGATGGCGAATTGCCGTTTGTGGTCCTGCAACTCGCCAGCCCCAATCCCGATGTGGTGATCGAAGGCAACATCGCCTCTGTAGATGCCGCTGCGGATCTTGGCCGCACGGTCACCTTTTGCGCCAAACACAACCTCGGCGGCATGGAAGGCCTCATCGGCGTTCCCGGCACCGTTGGCGGAGCGCTGCGGATGAATGCAGGCGCCTACGGCATGCAAATCGGCTCGTATGTCCGCGAAGTCACGCTCTACCGCGCGGCCGACCGCAGGATCGAAACCCTCCGCGGCGCGCAGATTTCCTTTGAATACCGGCACACTTCGTTCGCGCCCGATGATATGATGCTCACGGTGAAACTGGAACTTCCCTCCAAAGCGTACCCTGAAATTCTCCAAGGCATTCGTATCTGCAACGAAAAACGCCGCGCCAGCCAGCCGCTCGGGCAAAAGAGTGCGGGGTGCATCTTCAAGAATCCTCCCGGAGCATCCGCGGGCCGCATGATCGATGAACTCGGCTTGAAAGGTTTTGCGGTGGGCGACGCCCGCGTGAGCGATCGCCACGCGAATTTCTTTATCAACGCAGGCCACGCCTCTGCCGCGGACATGCTGGCGCTGATCGCCGGCGTTCGCGAAAAGGTGCACGCGGCCTACGGTGTGACTCTCGAAAACGAGGTGGTCGTTTGGAACGCTTGAAGCCCATCCAGCGAAACTCCGCCGCCGCCGCTGACCAGGAAGCTTACCGGCCCGAGCTCGTCACGGACGAAGAGCCCCGTTATCTGCGCCGCCAGAAGCCCGTGGAAATTCGTCGCAAGAAATTCACCGGCAAGACCTGGCCGTTCTATCGCCGCGTGTTTGTCTGGACCGTGCTCGGCGCAATTTGCACAACCGCGGCGGTCTACGCCGTGCGCTATGCCTTGTACTCGCCGCAAATGCTCCTGGTGAAGCCGGACCAGATTGAAGTTTCCGGCAACCACATCGTGCCCCGCGAAGAGGTTCAGAAGCTCTTCATGCGCGACCGCAACCGCAGCGTCCTGCGCATTCCGTTGGATGCCCGCCGCACCCAGATTCAGGAACTTGCCTGGGTAGAGGAAGCCAGCGTGCAGCGCATCCTCCCCAATCATCTGCGCATCGAGATCACCGAGCGCACGCCCATCGCTTTCCTCCGTAATGGCAGCGAACTGGTTCTCGTGGATGCCCATGGCGTTCTGCTGGATCGCCCCGAGGGCGAAGACTTCCATTTCCCCATTGTCACCGGACTTTCGGAAAGCATGCCGCGTGAAGAACGCGAAAAGCGCATGCAGACTTATCAGGAATTCCTGAAAGACATTGAACTTGTGCGTTCGGGGTCGTCTGAGCGCGTCAGCGAACTCGATCTTGGCAATCCCCGCGACCTGCATGCCGTGCTCACCGGGCTGGGCTCCGGCGATGCCGCGCAAGCCGTCACCGTGCACTTCGGCCAGAGCGATTTCACCGGCAAGTACCGCATGCTGGTGGAAAACTTCGCGCAGTGGCAGGCCAATGCGGGCCGCGTGCAGTCCATCGATCTTCAGTATTCCCGGCAGGTGGTGGTGAACCCCGACACCTCCGCCCCAGCCGTGAAGCAAAAATAGGCAACATTCAGGAGAACGTTTTGGCAAAGAAAGATAAGTACCTCGTCGGGCTGGATATCGGCAGCACCAAGACCTGCGCCTTGCTTGCGGAAATCGAAAACGAGCAGGTACGTTTCCTGGCGCTGGGCGCAGCGGAATCCAAAGGGCTGCGCAAAGGCCTCATCGTCAATCTGGATTCCACGGTCAGCTCCATTCGCCGCGCCGTGGAAGAAGCCGAAAGCGTAGCAAACGTTCCCGTGGAGGCCGCCACCATTGGCGTGGCCGGCAGCCACGTTCGCGGTGTCAACAGCCGCGCTGGAATCTCGCTGGGCCCGCGCTCCCGTGACATTGAGCGCGACGACGTGCGCCGCGCCATAGATACCGCGCGCAACATCTCTCTTCCCGATGATCGCGAAGTGCTGCACGTTCTTCCGCATGAGTTCATCGTTGACGCTCAGGACGGCATTCGCGATCCCATCGGCATGGTCGGCCAGCGTTTGGAGGCTAACGTTCACATCGTCACTTCCTCCATCGCCGCAACGCAGAATCTTGTGACCGCGGCAAACAAGGCCGGCATCCTCATCAGCGATACTGTCCTCGAACCATTGGCCGCCGCGGAAGCCTGCCTCACCCAGGATGAACGCGATCTCGGCTGCTGCCTCCTCGATATCGGCGGCGGGACCACGGAACTGATCGTCTACGGCGGCGGTGTCGTTCGCCACACCAGCGCGGTTGCGATTGGCGGCGATCATTTCACCAACGACCTGGCCGTCGGTCTGCGCACGCCCATTCCCGAAGCCGAGAAGATCAAGCGGCATCACGGCTGCGCTTCCGCGAACCTCCTGCACCAGGACAACTCCATTGAAATCGCCAGCGTCGGTGATCGCCCTCCGCGCACCATTTTTTCGCGCATGCTTACGGACATCATCGAACCTCGCGCCCAGGAACTTCTAGCCCTCATCGCGGACGATTTGCGGCGCGCCGGCCTCGACTCTCAGATTCCTGCCGGTCTGGTTCTTGCCGGTGGCGGCGCGCGCCTCAACGGCTTCGCGGAATTCGCGGAGCACGGCTTCCATCTACCCGTGCGCATCGCGGAGCCTCGGGGCATCCAGGATCTGCCGGAAGCTGTGGCCCAGCCCGAGTACGCCACCGCCATTGGACTTGTGCTGTATGCCGCGAAGGCGCGGCGGAACGCCCAGCATCGTTCGGGCGGCTTCGTTTCCAAGTTGAAGTCGATGTTCGCGGGAGCGTGATTCAAGTGGGAACATTCGCTGCCCCGACATTGTCGTCGGCCACTTGGTTGCTCTTGTTGGTTCGCGGCGGAGTTGAGGAACTTTTACAGTAATCCCAGGGGGGATTTCCACAGCCCGGAAAAACTCCCTGTGGAATCGCCTAAATGCGCGATTTATAAAGGATTTGGACCAGCCGGACAGGGGGAAAGGCATGACAGCGAAAGACGCAGGTATCCGGATGAGCTTCAGCGAGGAGTTGCAGCCCGCCAAGCTGAAAGTGATTGGTGTGGGCGGTGGCGGCTGCAATGCCGTGAACCGCATGATCCGCGCCAAAGTGGAAGGTGTGGAGTTCATCGCCGCGAACACCGACCTGCAGGCGTTGAAGCTTTCCCAAGCCCCCGTAAAACTTCAACTTGGCGCGAAACTCACCAAAGGTCTTGGCGCCGGCGCAAACCCTGAGATCGGCCGGAAGGCGGCCTTGGAAGACACGGAAAAAATTATCGAAGCCCTCGAAGGCGCGGACATGATCTTCATCACCTCCGGCCTCGGTGGAGGCACCGGCAGTGGCGCTGCTCCCGTGGTAGCTTCGCTGGCCAGCGAAATCGGCGCGCTCAGCGTCGCCGTGGTCACCAAGCCCTTTGCGTTTGAAGGCAAGCGACGCATGCTTCAGGCCGAACAGGCTTTGCAGGAACTTATCGGAGTCGTGGACACCGTCATCGTGATTCCCAATGAGCGCCTGATGGAGACGGTCGAGCCCGGCACCAGTTTCTTCGATGCCTTCCGCATTGCCGACGACATTTTGCGTCAGGCTGTGCAGGGCATCTCGGACATCATCACCGTCCCCGGCATCATCAATCGCGATTTTGCGGACGTGAAGGCCATCATGCACGGCCAGGGTTACGCCGTGATGGGCACCGCTGTCGCCACGGGCACCAATCGCGCCATCGACGCCGCCAATCGCGCCATCTCCAGCCCCTTGTTGGAAGACAACTCCATTCAGGGCGCGCAGGGAATTCTCATCAACATTTGCGGAAGCTCTTCTCTCACTCTGCACGAAGTGCATGAAGCCTCCAGCGTCATTCAGAAAGCCGCCCACGAGAATGCCAACATCATTTTCGGTGCGGTGATGGACGACGCCATGAAGGATGCCGTCAAGATCACCGTGATCGCCGCGGGCTTCAAGGAAACGGCAAAGAAAGGCCTGCAGCAGAAACCTTCATTCCTGCCCAAGACGTGGAAGGCGGGCCGCGATCTGCCCACGCAAGGTGAGTTGCCCGTCACTCCGCCGAATGTGGTCCATCAAGTCGCGCAGAATGTCCGCGAGGCCGCGCAGGAAGTCCCCAAGGACGACCTGGACGTGCCCACATTCTTGCGGCGCCAAGCGCAGAAAGCCTGATCCACAAACCGCTTCAACTCCGATTTCACCCTGCTTTCGAGTGCGGCGGCTTGCCGCCGCTTTTACAATCGCAACCGCGCAGACAAAGTTTCTTTAGCCTGTCCGCCTCGCCCCCTTCAATAGCTTCTTCATTGCATGAATCTCCGCCTCAAATCGCACCAGATTGCTGCTCCCGTAAGGCAGCACGCTCCCCAACCCAGAGTGAAACTCCCCCGCCTGTGTCTCGGTAACCGCTTTGGCGATGTTCGCGGCGTCCAGTCCCCCGCCCGGCATGACCAAGATTCGCGAACCCGCTGCGTTCACCAGTTTCCGCAATGTCTCCGCGCCTTGCGGGGCGCTGGCGGCGCCGCCCGCCGTGAGGATGCGCGTGGCACCCGTGGCGATGACGTCTTCCAGAGCCACGAGCGGATCAGGCGAGCTGTCAAACGCGCGGTGGAAAGTGACCTCCAGCGGTCGCGCCCATTGCACCAACTCCGCGGTGCGTTCGACATCTACAGAATGATCGGAGCGAAGGATGCCGAACACGACCCCCTCCATGCCCAGGTCGCGCGCCATGGAAATCTCGCGCTTCATGGCGGCAAACTCGCTTTCGCTGTAAACGAAGTTTCCCGCGCGGGGGCGGATGATCGCAAAAACTGGAATCTCCAATTCCTCATGCAATTTGCGCATGGCCGTGACGGACGGAGTCAATCCGCCGCGGCTCAGCTCGGCGCACAGTTCGATGCGGTCCGCCCCGCCGCGTTCCGCGGCCAGCGCGGAGTCCAGAGATTCAACGGTAATTTCGAGAAGTATTTCCGGTGCCACACGGTCCTCGTTACGCAAAGAGAAGGATGGCTCTATATACTCCGCGTTTCTCCCGGATGCAACCCATGGTTGGCCAAGCCACTGCCTTTGCTTTGCATCGCCAATCCTTGCAGGGAGGAACCGGCAGGAAGCCGGCGAAGAGCGACCCGGGGCATGCGGCGGCCATCACATCGCCGTTACGCCGCGCTTGTGTTAGGCTTCTGTCGAAACCCATCTGGTCTCATCCCACCGAACGTTCCTCAGCGGGGTGCCATGGAAAAGGAGACCGAACATGAAAGCCAACCGAATCCTTTCAGGATTGGGCATTGCGGCGCTGGCAATGTTTGCCGGGGCCTGTCAGCAGTCGTACCACCAGCCGGATGAACGCTATGTTCTCGTGACCGCCAATGTGGATCTGCCCTACTGGCAGGAAGCTGCCGCGGGCATGACCGATATCGGTAAAACTACGGGTGTGAAAGTGGATGTCGTGGGGCCCGCCTCTTTTTCGCCCAGTGATGAACTCACGGCGTTCCAGCAGGCCGTTGCACAACATCCCTCCGGCATTTTGGTTTCCGTGACGGATCCGAAGCTCTTCAAGGAGCCCATCGATAAAGCCATCATGCAAGGCATTCCCGTCATCACCATTGATGCCGACGCTCCGGATTCCAATCGCATTCTCTTTATTGGCACGGACAACTTCCGCGCCGGCCAGGAGATTGGCAAACGCATGGCGAATCTCGTCGGCGGAACAGGCCGCGTCGTGGTGATCACGTTGAGCGGGCAGTTAAACAGCGAGAAACGCATGCAGGGCGTGAATGAAGCGCTGAAAAGCTATCCTGGCATCAAGATCGTGCAGACCATCGATGATAAGGGTGATCCGCGCACCGCTTATGACGGCGTGTCCGCGCTGCTGCTCAAGCACGAAAAAATCGACGGCATCATCTGTCTGGAAGCTTCCGGAGGAGGCGGCGCCGCGGATGCGTTGCACCGCCTGGACTTGACGGAGAAAATCAAAATCATGGCCTTCGACAAGGATCCGCAAACCCTGGAAGGCATCGAGCGCAAGTGGATCACGGCAACCGTCGCGCAGAAGCCCTACGTCATGGCCTTCTACGGTGTGCGCTTCCTCGATGATCTGCATCACAACGCAGTTCACGAATTCAAGGACTGGGCCACCGCGCCCGCGGCTCCGCTTCCTACCTTCGTGGATACCGGCACCGCCGTGATTGACATCACGAATCTGGCAGCCTTCCGCAGAGCCCTGTCGGAACATCCGAAGCCGGTCATCTAGACCGCTGGCAACAATCACGCCAGTCCGTAGGATGCGAACGTGACGATGGAGGCGACGCCGAGCGCGGAACCAAGCACCGCTCCGGCCAGCACATCACTCAAGAAGTGCATTCCCAGAACCACGCGGGAGAAGGCAATGCTGGCCGCGAGAAAATACAACGGTCCTTCCAGCGCAGGATAGAAGTAGCTCACTACCAGGGCGATCGCGAACGCCGTCATGGTATGTCCTGATGGAAACGAAAACTGATCCGGAGGCAGCACCTTGGACCAGCAATGCGGCTCGAGTTGACACGGCCGCTGGCGGTGGCTGAGTTTCTTCAGCGCCTTGAAGACGAACACTCCTCCGATGGCCGCGCAGCCTGCCGCTCCCACCGCGGCATAACGGTGGGGTCCACCAACGAGCAGCAGCATGGCCCCCAGGCTATACCACAACCAGCCATCGCCCATCCGCGTTGCCGCCAGCATCCAAAACCGGATCCACCGCGGCGCTTTCCAGCGGTTCATCCGCCGCATCACGCGGTGATCGCGATTCTCGATGTAACCCCAGACGTCTTTCGCCATGGCCATGGCGGCACCTCAATTTGCCCAGTTGGTCTCCAAACGCGCATCCACTTCCCACAACATCCGCGGCCGCTCTGTTTCGCCTTCCAGTCGCGGCGTCCACTGCTTGCAGAAACGTATTTCGTTCATCCAGTGCCCCGCAGTAATCGCCGGGATGAAAACCGTCAGCGGCAGCATCACCGCAGCCCACGGTTTTTCCTTTAACAGGTTTCCGGCGAACTGCAGAATATCCGCGGTCAGCTTCGTGTAGCTGCCGTTCTCTCCATGAACCACGCCGTGCCCCGCGCGTAGCCCGTTCAGGAACTCATCGATCGTGCGCGCTCCTGGCACTTCCGTGAATGTCTTCGCCACTCCCGACAACGTGTGCGAATCGCTCCCCGCAATCCCGGCTTTGCCCAACTTCTTTGCCAGTCGTTCCGCGCTGCGGTTGGCTTCCATCCACATTTGTCCGTTTCGCACCTCGAACGCGGGCACATAGGAAGCGAACCACGCAAAATCTTCCGTTTTGCGCCGTCCCGTCAGCCCCGAAAACACATGATTCACGCTGAAAAAAATCTTACGCTCCGTCAAGTACATCACCAGCGTTATAAAATCGCTGCGTCGCCGCTGAATTTCCGCATGATCCTTCTCCGTGATCCCGTAGACCCCCAGGTGCACCTCCGTCCCCGTGGGCATGCGCACGGTAACTTCTTCACTGATGAAAAAATCCCGGTGCTGGCGGAGCACTTCCGCCGCTTCGATCGAGTCATGGTCTGTAATGGTCACCACCGACATGCCCAACCGCTTGCAACGTGCATACACCTCGGCGGGGTCGTTATAGGACTCCTTGCAGATCCGGGTCAAACCCGGGGTATCGCACATCCCCGATCCAGTCGAATGCACATGAAGGTCGCAGCGCATGTATTTAGGGTAGAGAGGGCAGATTAACAGTGCATGAAGAGAGCGCGAATTGACCGTAAAACATGCCATGGAACTCATTGAGCACAAATGAGTTTTTGAGTTTTCCACATGGCATGGTGAGTGCTCTTGTCTTGGCCTCCCCCAACCATGTAACAATGGCCCCAATGAAAAGAATCCTCGTCCTTTTTCACGATGCGGGGGGGGGCCATCGCAACGCTGCTTTAGCCCTACAGACCATCGCCCTTCAACAAGAGCGGCCCTGGCAGGTGGAGCTTATCCAATTCCAGGACCTCACCGACCAGTTGGACGTCTTCCGCAAGCTCACCGGCATCCGCATCCAGGAGCAGTACAACACTCTTTTGCGGAATGGCTGGACCCTCGGCACGGAGCAGCTCCTTCGCGTCCTTCAGGCCACCATTCGGCTCTTCCACCGGCCACTGGTGCGTTTGCTCGCTAACTACTTCCGGGAACACCCCGCGGATCTGCTGGTTTCGGTCATCCCACACTTCAATCGGCAGATTGCCGAAGCCTGGTCCTCCGTGTACCCGGATCGTCCTTTCGTCACCCTCATCACGGACCTGGCGGATTTTCCTCCGCGTTTCTGGATTGAGCCGCTGGACCAGCAGCACGTCATTTGCGGGACGCAGCGCGCCGTGGAGCAGGCAAGGGCCATGGGCAAACAGGAATCCCGCATCTTTGCAACCTCTGGCATGATTCTGCGTCCCGATTTCTACGCACCTGATACGACGGACCCAATCGCGCTTCGCCGCGAACTCGGCTTACGACCCGACGTGCCAACGGGGATTCTTCTCTTCGGCGGCTTCGGCTCCAAAGTGATGTTCGACATCGTGGAGCGGCTCGATTCCGAACGCGTGCCCGTACAACTCATCGTCATCTGCGGGCGTAACGACAATCTCGCCGCGAAATTCCGCGCGCGTTCCTGGAATCTGCCGCTGCATGTCCTGGGATTCACCAAAGAAGTGCATCGCCTCATGAGCGCCGCGGATTTTCTGATCGGCAAGCCCGGCCCGGGCAGCGTCGCCGAAGCCATGGTTCGCCGCTTGCCCGTCATTCTGGAATGCAATGCCTGGACCATGCCGCAGGAGCGCTACAACACCGAGTGGGTCAGGGAAAAGCGCGTGGGCATCATCCTTTCCAGCTTTAAGGAAATCGTGTCAGGCGTGAAGCAGCTTCTGGATCCCGCTACATTCGCGGAATTTCGCCAGAACGTCGCGGCCCTCAACAATCAGGCCATTTTTGAGATTCCAGACATTTTCTCGAAACTCCTGGGCGAGCCGCCTCGTGCGAGATGATCTCAGCTTTGAAGCATTGCGCAACAAGAGCGCGAGAGTTTTGCCCGGAATTCAATTCTTACTCTGGTGAGACTATTTAGCTGCCCGCTCGGCATGCGAGGGTCTTGGCAGCCGCGGCCCGGCGCCGGGATTCTCTGCCGGAGGTTTTGTCCGGGGTTTCGCGCACGTCACCGCCCACCACCGCGAGGCGTATTTCGGCAACTCGCACATCTTGTTGCATCCCCCGGCGGTCTTTGAAAGCGCGCAGCCACAATAGCAACCCCCGGGTTTCACTTCCTTCACGCGTCCGGAAGTATCAGCCCACACAGAGAAGCCCATCACGACCACGGCCACCATCAAGTCCAGCAGAACCCAGGTGACGAGGCGGCGAACTCGCTTGTATGAGAAGGAACTCATGCAGGCCCAGTTTCAGCCTGAAACAACCGAAAAACCGATAGTTCCCGCCTCCCGAAATAATTGTTACCGGGGTTCTGTAGGTACTAGGGCAGCATAGGGCTGCCTTTCAACCGTGCGCGGCTTGCTCGCATCCGTTCCGTTTTGAGTCTTGCGTGCAGTTTTGGTCCACGCCTGTCCACTCCTTCCCATTCATAAATTATCTGTTTTTAATGTCTTACGGGTCCTTTTCGCCACATTCAGGTTGGTTGTCCTCGTGCATTATCGCCAGCCGTGGGCGCGTTTCGGTAGACGAAACGCAAGGACTGCAAGCGAGGGGGAAGGGGCTTGCTTGCTGGTTCTTGTGAATCGTTCCCACCTGCCTCTGAGAGGGAAGCTAGGATGGATGACCCCACGCGCCGGTGTGAAAACGACATCGGCATCTGAAACGCGCCTTCGGGGCTCCCGGTCCCAAGCGGG
>Ga0209039_10001399_pt1 | contig 22476 bp, 21 predicted proteins | sample BogFormECP12_OM1_FD_188238 | JGI IMG/M metagenome (GOLD analysis project Ga0209039, IMG submission 188238) | Bog forest soil microbial communities from Calvert Island, British Columbia, Canada - ECP12_OM1 (SPAdes) (version 2) | ecosystem: Environmental > Aquatic > Freshwater > Wetlands > Bog ... | reverse complement strand
ACTGGAAACCTCGCGCCGCATGGCCGAAGAGGAATGCGCCCGCGCACATGCCACGCTGGCGCCGTTCGGCCGGCGCGCGGCGCGCCTGGGCGAGCTGGCCGACCTGATCGTCCAACGGAAGTCATGAAGACCCGGCTGGACCGCGCTCTGGTGGAACGGGGACTTGTGGAATCGCGGGAGAAGGCGCAAGCCCTCATCATGGCCGGAGAGGTGCGCGTGGACGGCCGCAGAGCCGTCAAGAGCGGCCAGAGCGTGGATGCCGACTGCCCGATCGAGGTACTGGCGCGTCCGCCCTACGTGGGCCGGGGGGGCTTCAAGCTGGCGGCGGCGCTGCGCCAGTTCCCGATCGCGGTCGCGGGCGCCGTGTGTCTGGACATCGGCGCTTCCACCGGGGGCTTCACCGACGTCCTGCTGCAGGCGGGCGCGGCGCGCGTCCACGCCGTGGATGTGGGCGCCGGCCAGCTTGCCTGGGGGTTGCGCACGGATCCCCGCGTGGTGCTGCACGAGCGAATCAACGCGCGCGAGCTGACCCTGGCGGAGCTCGGCGAGCGCGTGGATCTGGCGGTGTGCGACGTGAGCTTCATTTCCGTGACGCTGATTCTGCCGGCGATCCCGCCGCTGCTCCAGCCGGGCGGGCAAATGGTTATACTAATCAAGCCGCAGTTTGAAGTGGGCAAGGGACAAGTGGGAAAAGGCGGAATCGTGCGCGATCCGGAGTTGCACCGCGCGGCTTGCGAGCGGGTGGCACGGTCGGCGGCGGAACTGGGGTTCGAGACCAGCATCATGGAAAGCCCCATCCTGGGCGCGGAAGGGAACAAGGAGTTCCTGTTGCATGCCCATCATTAAAACGGTCGGAGTCATCACCAAACCCAACTCGGCGGCGGCCACGGCGATCGTGCCCAGGCTGTTGGACTGGCTGCACGCGCGGGGTTTGGGCGTGCGCATCGACGAGGAGACCGCCTTCTACGCCGGCGGCGTCGCGGGCATTCCCCGCGACGAGGTTCCGGAGGGCTGCGACCTGGTGATCGTGCTGGGCGGCGACGGCACGCTGCTCTCGGCGGCGCGGGCCATTGGCCGGCGCGAGATCCCGCTCTTCCCGGTGAACGTGGGCGGCCTGGGTTTTCTGACGGCCATCAGCCGGGACGAGTTATACCCCGAGCTGGAGCGCGCCTTTCGCGGCGAGCACCGCATCGCCAACCGGCGGCTGCTGACCACCGAGGTGTTGCGCGGCGGCCAGGTGGCGGCCTCCTTCGAAGCGCTCAATGACGCCGTGCTCACCAAGAGCGCCCTGGCGCGGATGATCGACCTGGACGCCTACGTCGACGACCAATTTGTGTGCGCCTACAAGGCCGACGGGCTGATCATCTCCACGCCAACCGGATCGACGGCGTATTCGCTGTCGGCCGGCGGCCCCATCATTTTCCCCAAGGTGGAGGCCATTTGCATCACCCCCATCTGCCCGCACATGCTGACCAACCGTCCCGTGCTGGTGCCCGAAAACAGCGTGATCCGGGTGCACTCACGAGGCCCGGAGGAAAGCGTGTTCCTGACCATAGACGGCCAGGTGGGCACGCCGATTCACGAAGGCGACACCATCGTGTTCCGCAGTTCCAACTATTCCCTGCGGCTGATCCGGCCGCCCCACCAGATGTTCTTCGACGTGCTGCGCCAGAAGCTCAAGTGGGGCGAACGCTGAGAGGCATCGGGAAGGGCGCTATCCTGAATTGTGATTTACTAACTCCAAAGAGGACACAGCCATGATCGAACTCACTCCACTTCCGTTCGCCAAGGACGCGCTTAGCCCGCACATCTCCGCGGAGACTCTTGAATACCACTACGGCAAGCACCATCAAGCCTACGTGAATAACCTGAACCAGCTCATTCACGGGACCCAGTACGAGAACCTGCCGCTGGAGGAGATCGTGCGCGCCACCGAGGGCAAGATCTTCAACAACGCGGCGCAAGTCTGGAACCACACCTTCTACTGGAACTGTCTCAGTCCGCGTGGCGCGGGGAAACCGGGCGGCGCGCTGCTCGACCGCATCGAGCGGGACTTCGGCACCTTCGAGCACTTCCAGAAACAGTTCACCGAGACCGCGGTGGGCCTGTTCGGCTCCGGCTGGGCGTGGCTGGTTCAGATGCCGGACGGGAATCTCGAACTGCGGGCGACTTCCAACGCCGCGACGCCGCTGACCACCCACGACAAGCCGCTGCTGACCTGCGACGTCTGGGAGCACGCCTACTACATCGACTTCCGCAATGCGCGGCCGAAATACGTCGAGACTTTCTGGAAGCTGGTGAACTGGGACTTTGCCGCGAGGAACATGAAGGCCTGAAGCGGGCGCCGGGGCGCTCACCGGGCGCCACATGGCGTAAGACCGGCCGGGAATGCTCCGCGCCAGCCGGTCTATTCCGCCGGTCGAACTCCCGGCGTTTGCATCCGCACCTTATTCCACGATCCGCGGGTGGAAGGTTTGCCGTAACCGGCGGCAGGAGCGCGGACGGCGGGCTAACTGGAATTCACTCGCTCCGCAGCGCAGCCAGCGGATCCACCCGTGTGGCGCGGCGCGCCGGGATGTAGCTCGCCGCCAGGCCGGCGGCAAGCAACAAAGCCGATGGCGCCACCAGGCCCAGCGGGTCGTAGGTCCCACCAATCCCCAGGAATGCCGACACCGGCTGCATCAGCGCCAGGGTGACGGCCAGTCCAAGCCCCACGCCCCACCCCACCAGTGCCAGTCCGTCCTTTAGCACGCCCCAGAGCACAAATTCCGGCGCCGCGCCCAGCGCCATGCGGATGCCGATCTCCGGCGTCCGCCGGCTGACGTTGTAGGAGACGACGCCGTAAAGTCCGATGGCCGCCAGCAGCATCCCGATCGCGCCCACGATCCCCATGGTGGCGGCGACAGCGCGGTTCGACACCAGGGACAGTTCGATATGGTCGCTCATAGAGGCCATCCGGACCGGAACGTCCTTTTCGATCGCGCCCAGGCGCCACTTCACCGCGGGTGCCATGGCCGTGGGATTCCCCACGGTGCGCACGTGCAGCACGAGTCCCATTCCGTATTCCTGCGCCATGGGCTGGTACAGCACCGCTTGCGGAGCCTCGCCGATGGCCAGGTAGGCGCTGTCGCGCACTACGCCGACCACTTCGAGCGTCTCGTTCCCGTCAGTACGCACACGCTTGCCGGCCGCCTCGCCCGCGGGGAAAAACCGCTTCGCGAACGCCTCGTTCACGATGGCCACGCGAGGCGCGTCCACCCCATCCGACGGTGCGAAATCGCGGCCTCGCAGGAGAGCGATCCCCATGGTGCGGAAATACCCCGGCGTGACCACGTTCATGCCGACTCGCGGATCGCGCGCCGCGGCCCGACCCTCCACATGAATGGCCGTGCCCAGCCACATGAATCTGGCCGGCACCAGCACGGCTGCCGCGCTCGCCGATTCCACGCCGGGCAGGGCGGCAATCTCCCTCACGGCCTGGTCCACGTATCGCAAGCCTCGCGCCCTGTTGAAACGGCCGCTGTCCAGATTGATCTCCGCCGTCAGCAGCCGGCCGGCATCGAATCCCGGGGCCAGATGGACGGTTTGCTGAAGGGCGCGCAGAGACAACCAGGCGGCCGCCAGCAGCACCATGGAATTCGCCACCTGTACCACCACCCGCAAATTCCGCCGTGGCGCGCGCCGCGTCCCGAGCCGCCGGGGTTCCCCCTTCAGCGCCGGGACCAGTTCCACGCGCGTCGACGCCAGCGCCGGCGCAAGACCGCACAGGAGCATGGTTGCCGCCACCAGCAACAACTCGAACGGCAGCAAGCCCAATCCCAGATCCACCCGGAATTCGACCGGTATGGGCAGCGGCAGCGGACTCTGGAGACCGCTCAGCAGGCCGGTCGTCCAGAGGCTCAGCAGCCATCCGCAGCCGCCTCCCACGATGGCCAGCAACAGGCTCTCGGCCAGCAGTTGTTGCACCAACTGGCGCCGGCTGGCGCCGAGCGCGAGCCGCACCGCGATCTCCCGCCCGCGGTTGGCGCCGCGCGCCAGGAGCAGCCCAGCAACGTTGCTGCACGCAATCAGCAGCACAATCCCGGAGAGCACGCTCAACAGGACCGTCACGGCCACCACCGCGGCGCCCACCTGCGCCTCGCGAAGCCTCTCGGCGGCTGAGATTCCGAAGACCCGCGCTCCCGCGCGCGCGAACCCCCGGTTCTCCCGGGGATAGGAGCTTTCCAGTTGCCGGGCGACGCCCGCCAGCGCCGACTGCGTCTGTTGGCGCGTGCGGCCTTCCTTCAGCCTGCCGATCAAGCTCAACGCGCGGCCGTCCCGCTTCCCGATCCCTTCGGCGACGGCTGCATCCAAAGGCACGTAGATCTCCGGCGCCAGGCCAAAGCCTTCAATCGGCCGGAATCCCCGCGGCAGAATACCGGCAATCGTGTAGGTTTGGCCGTCGATACTCAGGCTGCGGCCGAGTGCGGCCGGGTCCGGCCCGAAGTGACGCCGCCAGAACCCGTTACTCAGCACGGCCGTGTGCGGTTGGCCGCCGCCGGTCCCGCCGGGAGAAAAGGCTCCGCCCATGGCCGGGTGCACGCCCAGGACGTCGAAGTAGTTCGAGGTGACCACCTCGCCCATGATTCTTTCCGCGTCCCCTCCCGTCCGCGCGCTGAAAAAGGTGAACTGGGAACCGGCCGTTCCGGCCAGGACACCGCTGCGTTCGAGGTCCTGCAGGTTAGGGTACGAGGCGGTACTCGCGCCACCCAGCCAAATCCGAACCAGGCGGTCCGGCGCCGCTACCGTGGCCTCTTCAAACAGCAGCGCCCTCACGGCGCTGAAGAGGGCCGTATTGACGCTCATTCCCAAACCGAGCGATACCGCCGCCGCCAGAACCAGGCCGGGGCTGTGGCGCAACGCTCGTGCCGCGTAGCGAAGATCGCTCCAGATGGTGCGCATACCAGGCACCAGAGCAATTCGCGTGCCGCGCCATCCCGCGCCGCGATTCCGGCAAGAGGGCGGCCGGCGCCGCGCGAAAGCCATCATTCGTCCCACATTGGGAATCGGGATGTCCGAATCCGGGCAGTGCCGGTGCGCCGCAAGCCGCCACTGCCATCGGACAGTTTTTGCCTCCGGGCGATGGGTTCAACCGGTTTTCAACGAAGGAGGGTTCGGGCGCAAGTTCCCGCCCGCCGCCTGCCGCACCCGGCTATGATGCCGTCCGTAGGTGAAGTACACCACCAGGCCGATCAGGAGCCAGCCGAACAGCCGGGCCCAGTTCACCCAGCCGAGCTTGTACATCATGTACCCGTTGAACAGGATGCCCAGCACCGGCACCAGCGGCACCCACGGCGTGCGGAAGGGACGCGGCTGGAGCGGGTCGGTCTTGCGCAGGAACATGATGGCCACGCACACAATCACGAAGGCCAGCAGGGTGCCGATGTTGACCATCTTCCCGATGTCGGAGATGGGCGTCACGCTGCCCACCACGGCGGCCAGCAGGCCCACCAGGATGGTGTTCTTCCAGGGCGTGCGGAAACGCGGATGGATGTCGGCGAAGAACTTCTTAGGCAGAAGGCCGTCGTTGGCCATGGCGTAGAGCACGCGAGTTTGCCCCAGCAGCATGACCAGCATGACGCTGGTGAGGCCGGCGAGGGCGCCGAGGGTGATCACGTCGGCGGCCACATTGAGCCCGCGGTCCATGAACGCGCGCGCGATGGGCGCTTCGACGTTGATGTTCTGCCAGGGCACCATGCCGGTCAGCACGCCCGCCACGGCGATATAGAGGACGGTACAGATGAGCAGCGAGGCGATGATGCCGATGGGCAGATCGCGCTGCGGGTTGCGGGCCTCCTGCGCGGTGGTCGAGACGGCGTCGAATCCGATGTAGGCGAAAAAGATGTACGCCGCACCCGCGCCGATTCCCGAAAAGCCCATGGGCGCGAAGGTGCTCCAACTGTGGCCCCAATTGCCGGGATGCACGTACAGGGCGCCCAATCCGATCACGAACAGCACCACCGATACCTTGACCGCCACGATGGTGGCGTTGAAGCGCGCGCTTTCCTTGATGCCGATGGTCAGGATGGCGGTGATGGCGAGCGCGATCAGGAAGGCGGGGAGATTGAAGCCGATCTCGCATCCGAACAGGCGGGGCGCCGCCAGCAGATCGTGGGCCCGCCGGACCAAGTCCGGCGATTGCGCCGCCACAATATCGGAAATCCCGTTCAGGAAGGCTTGCGTTCCGGGCACCAGCGAGTGGTTGCCGAGGGCGATCTGCCGGGCGATTTCTTTCTCCGCCATTTCGAGGCCGGTCCAGTGATCGTAGGCCAGCCACAGGGGCATCCTGATGTGCAGGATGCCCAGCAGTTCGATGAAATGGTTGGACCATCCGGAGGACACGGTGCTCGCGCCCATGGCGTATTCCAGCGTGAGATCCCAACCGATGATCCAGGCGAACAACTCGCCCAGGGTGGCGTAGGCGTAGGTGTAGGCGCTGCCCGCCAGCGGGATCATGGCGGCGAACTCGGCGTAGCACAGGCCGGCGAAGGCGCAGCCCAGCCCGGAGAGCACGAACGAGAGCATGAGGCCCGGTCCGGCATAGCTGGCTCCCAGGCCCGACATCACGAAAATGCCCGCGCCGATGATGGCGCCGACTCCCAGAGCGGTGAGTTGAAACACCCCGAGCGTGCGCTTCAGGCTGCGCGCGCCCGCCTCCCCGGCTTCCGCCGTGAGCATGCTCATGGGCTTGCGGATCAGAAGATTGGCCATAACCGGTACAGTGCCGAAGTATATCATTGCCGCGGGGCGCGGCGCACGAAGAGCCGCGCCATGAGCCTACGGCTGGCGTGCCGGGATTTCGGTTTGGTTGTCGATACTCACCGGCGTGGAGGATGTGGCAGCAGAGGGCGTCCAGACTCGCTTCGTCCATTCGCCCGAACAGGGGACGCTCCTTCCCAGCGGACCGCCCCGGTGAGGATGCCGGTTGGCTATTACCGGGACCCTGGCTACAAAGATCCCGTTGCCTGGCCGTATCGTGGGGATTCCGCTCAATAGCCGGCTTCGCGTCCGTGGCGGACCGCCAGGATAACGACCTCTTTGCCGTCGTAGCGATACAAAGCGAGGTAGGCCCCGTGTCCGAATTCAATCACCCATTCGCGAAACTCCGGCGGCAGTTCTTCGACAGGACGGCCAATTTCCGGGTGCTTGCCGAGCGCTTTCACACCCTGCCGGATCGTCCTGACGGCGCGCCGTGCGGCATCCCGGCTCTGGGGAGCCAGAAACGCATGAAGACGGGCCACGTCCAGCAGAGCCGGTTGGGACCACTTCAGACGCGGCATTTCGGGACAACAGCGTCCTTGCCCGCTTCGAGTTTGGCCAGCCAGGCGTCGGCTTCGCCGGCCGTGGCGTGCAGTCCGGTGGTCCGATAGTTGTCCCAAGCAGCCAGCGCATCCTGCCGCATCCGCTCGCGCTTCTCCTCGCGTTCCACATACTGCTCGACGGCTTCGCGCATGATCCAGTGCGCCGACCGGCGATGCGCCGAGGCGAGCCGCTGGACCCGTTCTTTCATTGCGCTTTCGAGCTTCAGGCTGGTTGTAGAAAGAGCCGGCATCGCAAGTATTCCAAGGTGTTACCTGATGTCACTATACCACGGCGGCTTTCGGGGAGGTCCGGGCCGCACCGGGCCGGCATCCTCCCTTTTCGCCGCCGTCCCAGGAACGCACGGGTTGCGGGGACCGTGCGCGCGCCGTGCGACAATCGAGGGCGAATCGAGGGCGGCGCTTCTGTTTCCCGCTGGCCGAATGGAGTTGGCGTAGCGATGCCGTTGTGGAAGAGCACCATGGCCGGTCTTGCCCGTAGTAAGGCCATGGCCGGGTTAATGCAGGGAAACCGTTTCGCGCGGGGCCTGGCTGCGCGCTTCGTGGGCGGCGATTCGGCGCCGGCGGCCATCCGCAAATGCGTGGAACTGAGCGAGCGCGGGGCCGCCATTTCGCTGAACTACCTGGGCGAGTATGTCGAGTCGCCGGCAGCCATCGAGGAGAACGTGTCGCAGATTGTGACGATGGTCCGGCTGTTGGGCGAGTCGGCGCTGGATGTTCACGTGTCGGTCTATCCGACGCAGATCGGGTATGCCAGTTCGGTGGAACTGGGCGAAGCCAACGGGCTGCGCATCGGGCAGGTGGTCGCGGAGCAACCGGCTTACGGCAGGCGGCGGCTGCTGATGCTGGATATGGAAGACTTCCCGCTAGTGCAGCCTACCCTGGATCTGCGAGCGCGGTTGGCGCGCGCCGGCTGCCCGGCCGGCATCACGATTCAGGCGTATCTGCACCGCACCGAGCCGGACCTGCGCGGCCTGGTGGAGGGCGGCGCCGCCGCCATACGCCTGGTCAAGGGCGCTTTCGCGGAGAGGCCGGAGCGCGCCTGGACGGCGAGGCGGGACATCAGCCGGGAGTATCTCAAGCACGCCAGTTACCTGCTGTCGGAAGAGGCCAGATCCCACGGCCTTTATCCGGTCTTCGCAACCCACGACGCCACCATGGTGGAGGCGGTGGTGGGCGTCGCCGAGCGGAACGGCTGGTCCCGGGACGACTACGAATTCGAAATGCTGTACGGCGTGCGGACGGAGTTGCAACGGCGGATCGTTGCCAAGGGCCGGCGGCTCAGGCTGTATGTGCCTTTTGGAACCGAGTGGTGGCCCTATACGATGCATCGCATCGGCGAGAATCCGGCGAATGCGCGCATGGTGCTGTCGGCGTTGTGGAACAGCCGTGCGTGACCAGCGGATAGGGCTGGCGCCGGCCGGCCGATATCGAACGAGTCCAACAGCCACGCGGCCCGCAGCCCTGCCTCGCCCTGACGTTCCACAGCCAGGCCCGGGAGCAACGGCGGACCAGGAAGCGCCAAGAGCCGGCGCAGGGGGACCGTTAGGGCCTGAACGGAGCCATAATGACTACTGTGAAGAGACCCCTGCGAGTCTACGCGGATACGCCGGTGTTTGGGGGATGCCATGACGAGGAGTTCAAGGCCGAGAGTGTTCGGTTCTTCGACGCGGCTCGGCAGGGAAAGTTCGTCGTTGTGGTTTCCAACGTCACACTCGACGAGCTGGAGCTGGCTCCGGACGCGGTGCGTGGCGTGCTGGCTGGCTTGCCTCCGGATCGGGTCGAGATCGTTGGCACGTGTCCGGAGTCGGATGGGCTGCGAAGGGCGTACCTGGAGGCGGCGGTTGTGGGACCAGCTTCGAGCAACGATGCGGCCCACATTGCCGTGGCCACCGTTTCCGGGGTGGACCTGGTAGTGAGTTGGAACTTCAAACACATCGTCCATTTTGAGAAAACAGGAAGGTACGAAGGGGTGAACAGCCTGCGCGGCTGCCGGAGCCCCAGGATTTAGTCGCCGCGAGAGGTGGTGACGCCGTGAAACCCGCCGGTGAATTCGACTGTGTCGAGATGAAGGCTGAGATCCAGGAGCGGCTCCTGCGCGAGGTTGCCGAGCTGGGCGAGGAGGAGGCCCGGAGGCGGCGGGCCGAGCGCTTGTCGCGCGATCCGATTCTGGGCGGCTTCTTGCGAAGAAAGCAGACCGGCGGCACGGAAACCGCCAAGCACCCGCCGGCCGCCTGAAACGGCATCAGCACGCAGCGTCCGCGCCGTCCCCCGTCCCCTGTGTTACTATTCCGTTTTAAACCCTCCAATCCTAAAGCCAGGGAGCCAACTTCGTGAAAGTATACGAGAGCAAGGACATTCGGAACGTCGGTGTGGTGGGCCACGGCGATTCCGGCAAGACGACGCTCACCAGCGGGATGCTGTTCGCCTCCGGCGCCACCAACCGCCTGTTGCGGGTGGACGAGGGAAACACCATCACGGATTTCGACGAGGACGAGATCCAGCGCAAGATCACCATCTCCACCGCCATCGCCGTGGCGGAGTGGAAGAAGGCCAAGGTCAACCTCCTCGATACTCCCGGCTACAACATTTTCATCAACGACACGCGGGCCTCCCTGGCGGCCGCCGACGCCGCCCTGGTGCTGGTGGATGGCGTTGCCGGAGTGGAAGTGCAGACCGAGAAGGTCTGGGCCTTCGCCGACGATTTCAAACTGCCGCGCGCCATCGTCATCAATAAGCTGGACCGCGAGCGCGCGGATTTCGCGCGCACCCTGGAGAGCGTGCACGAAAATTTCGGCCGCGCCGCCGTGCCCATCCAGATCCCCATCGGCAGCGAGCGCGATTTCAGCGGCGTGGTGGACCTGATCCGCATGAAGGCCTACACCTACACCGCCGGGGGCGACGGAAAGGGAAAGGAGGGCGATATCCCCGCGGGCCTGGCCGAGGCCGCCCAGAAGGCGCAGGAAGCGCTGGTGGAGATGGTGGCCGAGGGCAACGACGCCCTCATGGAGGAATTCTTCGAGAAGGGCACGCTGCCCCCCGACCGCATCGTCGAAGGGCTGAAGCTGGGCGTTCGCGAGATGCGCATCTTCCCGGTGATGTGCGCCTCGGGGCTGAACAACATCGGCAGCGACCTCATCCTGAACTTCATCGTGGACAACGTGCCGGCACCCAGCGAACGGGAACCCGTGCCGGTGGTGGTGGAGGGATCCGCCGAGGTCCAGACCCGCAAGATCTCGGAAAGCGGTCCGTGCTCCCTGTTCGTCTTCAAGACCACAGCCGACCCGTTTGCCGGCCGCATCAGCTATTTCAAGGTCATGACCGGGGTTGTGAAGAACGATGCCAACCTGTCCAACCTGACCCGCTCCACAAGCGAGCGCCTGGCCCACCTGAGCAGTCCCCAGGGCAAGACGCTGCAACCGGTCACGGAACTGCATGCGGGCGATTTCGGAGCGGTGGCCAAGCTGAAGGAGACACTGACCGGGGACACGCTGGCCGATAAGGGGGTGAACTTTAGCTACCCGCCGGTCAAACTGCCGGAACCCTCCATCGCCTTCGCCATCGAAGCCAAGTCGCGGAACGACGAAGACCGCATGGGCAACGCGGTTCACCGCATCCTGGAAGAGGATCTCTCGCTGCGCTTCTACCGCGATCCGCAAACCCGCGAGTTCCTCCTGGCCGGGTCGGGCCAGCAGCACGTGGAGATCGTGGTCAGCCGGCTGAAGCGGCGATATGGCGTGGACGTTACCCTGAAGGCGCCCAAAATCCCTTACCGGGAGACCATTCGCGGAACCGCCGACGTTCAGGGGCGGCACAAGAAACAGACCGGCGGCCACGGGCAATTCGGCGATTGCTGGATCAAAATGGAGCCGCTGCCGCGCGGCGGCAAGTTCGAGTTCGCCAACGAGATCTTCGGCGGCTCCATCCCCAAGAACTTCATCCCGGCGGTGGAAAAGGGCATCGTGGAAGCGGCCGAGAACGGCTTTCTGGCCGGCTATCCCATGGTCGACTTCAAGGTGACGGTTTACGACGGCAGCTACCACGATGTGGACTCTTCCGAACTGGCCTTCAAGCTGGCTGCCCGCAAAGCTTTCAAGGCCGCCATGCAGGAAGCCAGGCCGGCGCTGCTGGAGCCGGTGATGAACGTGGAAATTCAGGCGCCGGTGGAATATGCCGGCGACCTGATGGGCGATCTGAACGGCCGCCGGGGCCGCATTTCCGGCATGGAAACCAAAGGCAGCACGCAGTTCATTCGCGCGCAGGTGCCCATGGCGGACATGCTGAACTATCAGAACGACCTGACCGCCATCACCCAGGGGCGGGCGTCCTTCACCATGGAGTTCGACCACTACGACTACGTGCCGCAGCTCCAGTCCGAAAAGATCATCGCCGCCGCCAAGGCCGCCAAGGAGGGCGTGGAGGAAGAAGAAGAATAGCGGAGACCGCACTCCACCGCCTGTAGTTAAAGCCACTCCCGAAAGGGTCTTAGGAAGTGGCTGTGCTCATTTTCGACCTGAACCCAATCTGCGCGGCGCGGTTTCTGGCCGTTGCCGCCGCCCTGGCCGTCCCGCTGATTGGCGGCAACACGCCGATCCAGATCATCGCTCCTGCCATTAGTGCCTCGACCGGCAACTACGGTCCGGCCCACGATGCCGCCATATTCCCCACCCACATAGCGTTGGACACGGCAGGCAATCTTAACTTTCTGGACGGGGAGTGGTCTCCGATAGTACGAAAGGTTACGCCGGGCGGGCAGGTTCTTCCGGTAGCCGGACCTGGGGCGGCCATCTTGCCACCGGGCCAGCGCACCCCGGCAGTTTTGAAGGATATCCCTTACTGGGTGGACGCCTTCACGGCCGACACCGCCGGAAACGTGTTCGTCGCGGCTCTCGACGATACGTTCAGGGTATTCCGCATAGGGACAGACGGGCAGATGGAGGATTATTCCGGGTACCCATCGAGCATCACTCACGCGAACGCGCTGGCGGCGGATGGCGTGGGCAATTTGTACATGATCGGCTCGAATTTCTTTGCCCTGGCAGTCGGTACTCAAGTGTTCAAGATTCAGCCGGACCGCACCATAGTGCCGTGGGCCGGCACCGGCGTCCAGGGTTACAGTGGCGATGGCGGGCCGGCGGCGTCCGCGCAGATCAGTGCGCAGGACATTGCGGCGGACTCGCTTGGCAATCTGTTCCTCGCCGACAACGCACGCCACCTTGTCCGCAAGGTGGACACGCACGGCATCATCGCAACCGTTGCCCAAGGCGGCGGCCCTATCGCCGTTGACACGGGCGGCAACCTGTACTTCTTCCTGCAGGATGGAACCCTCCGGCGCCTCGCGCCGGAGGGTAGCCTCAGTAAGATCGCGACCGTTCCCAACCCCGCCGGCGTGGCTGTGGATTCGGCGGGCAACGTCTTCGTCGCCGCGAACCAACGCTTGTACTCACTCGATGCCACCGGCGCGATGAAGATGATTGCGGGATGCGCTTGCGCCGGCGACGGTGTTCCCGCTAACCAGGCGGCTGTGGTCAATGCCGTGGGCGTGGTGCGCGATGCTTCGGGCAACCTGTACATTTCCGACGCGGGGAATCACACCGTACGCCGCGTCGCGCCCGATGGCACCGCGTCCCTGTTCGCCGGCACAGGAGATCCGGGCTACAGCGGCGATGGCGGTCCCGCCCGGCAGGCCCGCCTGTCCGCCCCCTCCGCGCTGGCTCTGGACGCCGCGGGCAACCTCTACGTAGCGGAACGCGGCAACAGCGTCATCCGCAAGGTCAGCCCCGCTGGCATCATCCAAACCGTCGCGGGCGACGGCATTGCAGGCTTCGGCGGGGAGGGCGGGCCCGCCACCTCCGCCCGTATCGCGCTTCCAGATGGCGTCGCGGTGGATTCGAGCGGCAACATCTACATCTCGGACACGGCCAACCACCGGATCCGCAAGGTGACCTCGGATGGCATGATTTACACCATCGCCGGGAGCGACGCCTATGGGTCCAGCGGCGATGGCGGTCCCGCGTCGCAGGCGCTTCTCATCAATCCCAGAGCGCTGGCCTTCGATTTGGACGGCAGCCTGCTGATCGCCGATTCCTCCGCGAACATGGTCCGCCGGATCACTCCCTCCGGAGCGATGCAGCGGGTGGCCGGGACCGGTGCCGCGGCCCACAAGGGCGATGGCGGCCTGGCCATTTCGGCAGGAGTGTACACACCGTGGGGCCTCGCGGTGGACTCATCCGGGAACATCCTGATCGGCGAGATCGGAAACTACACCATCCGGCTGGTTGACCGTTCCGGCAGCATCGGGACGCTGGCTACCGCTGGCGAAGCGACGGGTCTCGCGAGCGATACCGCGGGTAACCTGTGGATCGCCGAGGGTGCGTTCGGTCTCCTTTCGCAGAGCGGTTCTCCCTTCCCGGCCGCGCCAGTGGTCTTCGACAATGGCGTCTCGAACTCGGCGTCTGGCCAAATTGCGGTGGTGGCGCCGGGGGAGATGGTGACTATCAGCGGCGCGGGTCTCGGCCCGGCCGTCAGTGTGGCCGCCTCGGGCTCCGGTGGAGTTTTCGGCACGGAACTGGGGGGCGTGCATGTGCTGTTCGACGGCGTGGCCGCCCCGCTAATGCAGGTGAGCGCCAGCCAGATTCAGGCCCTCGTTCCGTTTGCCGTCTCTGGCAAGAGTACGGTCGGGGTTCAGGTGGAATACGGCGGAATGACTTCGAATACCGAGGTGATCGGGGTGTTGCCAGCCGTGCCGGGCATCTTCAACCAGTACCGCGACGCACTTTCGTGGAACAGTCCAGGGAGGCCGGGATCGGTGGTTTCTATCGTGGTGACTGGGTCGGGAGTCATGGTCCCGCCCGAAACGGACGGGCAGGTTGAAGCCAGTCCGACTTCGGTTCCCGTCCTGCCCGTTTCGGTCTACTTGGGCACCTTCCCGTTCCCCGACTCCGTTCCGTGGACTCCCCTTGAGGTTACCTATGCCGGCTCCGCCAGTTGGCTGATCTCCGGGGCGATCCAGTTCAACTTTAGGCTCCCGGATCCCCTGCCCAATGACGGCGGCTATGGAGCGTTCCCCATCGCAGTGCGGGTGGGCGATTCGCTGTCTGGGTACTCGTGGCTTCCCGTGACCAAGCAGTAGCGGGTCGAAGCCGGCGGGAAGATCCGCCAGGGCCGCAAATGCCCGCAAAAGAGGGGCAGGAGGAAGAACTAAGGGAGAAGAACCGGGAGAATGCGACGCACTACTTCCGCGATGACACACATTTCGCCGGACAGTAGTACTGGAGATGGTTGCATAAAGTTACGGTTGTGTAGTAGTCTTTTAAAGATTGTGCCGCGAGGCGGCCCATCGAAGTAGCTTTATTTTCATCGTTTGGAGCTCTTGATGGACGTTCGGATGAAGACTGTCTTCTCCTGTTCGCTGGTTGCCGCGGCGCTCACTACCACCGGCTGCGTAATCTCTCAGCAATCCAAGGCCCACCTAAGGCCGTATGTGCCCATAGGGCCAGCGCCAGTACATCGGCCAGCCCTTGTGGATGCCCCGCCGCCCGCCGATCTCCTGGCGGATCGTTGGGAGACGCCGGCTTGGCTGACGGCGCCCCCCATTCTGCCGCGATGGACCGCTGGAGACACCCAGGTCGAACTCGCCGAACGCACCTTCGATAACGCCCGGAAGCTCTATCAGGCGGAAGATTTTGCCGGGGCGCGGCGGGCTTTCGATGAAGCCATGGACCAGATGATCGAGGCTTCGGACCTGGAACCGGCCGACCGCCAGGACTACGAACGGCGGCTGGAAGACATGGTCGAAACCGTCCACCGCCTGGATGTGGCCGGCATGGGCGCAAACCCGAGCGGCGAAGACGGCAAGTACGAAAAGGCGCCCCTGGAAGACATCCTCCAGATGACCTTCCCGGTGGACCCCAAGTTGAAGAACCGGGTGCGGGAGCAGGTGGCGGCCACGGTTTCCCAGTTGCCGCTCACGGTCAATGACACCATACTGGGGTACATCAATTTCTTCTCCAATCGCGGGCGTGGCACGATCGCTGCCGCCACCCAGCGGTCCGGGCGCTACCGGCAGATGATTCAGCGGGTTCTGGACGAAGAAGGCGTGCCCCAGGAGTTGATCCACCTGGCGCAGGCGGAGTCGGGTTTCATGCCGCGGGCGATGTCCCGGGCGGCGGCCGGCGGGATGTGGCAGTTCATCTCGCTCCGCGGGCAGGAATATGGCCTGGCGAAGAACCGGTACATCGACGAGCGCATGGACCCCGAGAAGGCCACGCGGGCGGCGGCGCGGCACCTTCACGATCTGTACAACGAGTTTGGAGACTGGTACCTGGCCATCGCGGCTTACAACTGCGGACCGATGGTGGTGGAAAACGCCGTCGAGCGGACCGGGTTTGCGGATTTCTGGGAACTGCGGAACCGCGGCGTGCTGCCCGCCGAGACCACCAATTACGTCCCCATTATCCTGGCGATGACGATCATCGAGAAAAACGCCGCCGAGTACGGTCTGAACAATATCCCCATGGACCCGCCGCTGGAATACGACACCGTGGATCTCCCGGCCCCCACGAACCTGGCTCTGGTGTCGGACCTGACGGAGACTCCGCTGCCCCAACTGACCGAGCTGAACCCCGCGGTGTTGTGTGGAATCGCCCCGCAAGGGTATGCCCTGCACGTGCCCAAGGGCACGGGCGCGCAACTCTCCGGCGGCCTGGAACCGATCCCGGTGGAGCACCGGGATGCGTGGCGCATGCACCGCGTGGAGAGCGGGGAAACGTTGGCTTCCATCGGAAAGCGCTTTGGGCTGGCGCCGGCCAGCATCATGGCCACCAACAATCTGAAGGTTCCGGAAACGCCCGTTGGCGAGCGCCTGTTGATTCCCACGGCGATGCGCATGGAGGCCGCCGCCAGGAGGCCGGCGGGAGCCACGGCAAGCCGCCGGACATCCCCGCAGCGGCGAACGGCGGCCGCCACTGTCTCGGCGGCAAGACCGGGAACCGTGGCGGCACCCAAGCCGCAAGTTAAGCCGGCGGCGGCGGCCGCAGCCGCATCCAAGCCCCAGCCCAAACCCGTGGCCAGTAGTTACAGAAAGCCTCCCGCCCCCGCCGCGCCGCCGGCAATCATGCTAGCTCACTCGGCGGGGAAATAAGCAGAATCGGCATCCAAGTCCCCCAACGCCGCCCGCCCGGCAGACCCAGTCGTGGCGCGCCGGTGGCGAGCGGGCCGCGCAGACTGCTGAAATCGGGTTGCATTAGCGGTCCGCGCCGGGTCCGGCTGGGAAGGGGCGCTGAACCCAGCGTAGCGCGCAACCCGCGGCCCCTCCCCGTGCCCCCGGGCAATTCGCCCGAGACTGCTGCACGGAGAGCCTCCAGCCTTGGCGGCGGAGGCAATTGAGGTCCGGCAGCTCCGGGAATCCGTTTGTGCGGTTTCGCTCTCCCGTGCTGGATTGTGCTTCCGGCGGATGGCCGCCAGGCCTCTTGGATGCGCCGCCCATCGTGACGCCGCTGGCGCTGCTGGAGGACGGGGGCTGGGCGGCGAGGTCGTCATCCCCCGATTTTTTCCGGCGGTTCTGCGTTTTTCGCTATTGCCTCATCGCGAAAAAGGGGTATTCTATGTGTGATTGTGCCTGACTGCAGGAGGCTCGCTGAATGATCGATAAGTCAAAAATCGCTCCGAAGGACGAAGAAGAGATGGAAGACTTCCACGACTACGAAGACGAAGAACACTCCGAACTCGACTCGAAGCTAGACGACTTCGAAGACGACGAGGATGAAGAGGAAGAGGAAATTGAGGTGGTAGCGGTTGTTACGACTCCCGCGGCCCAACCGCCCGCGCCGGCTCCAGGATCGGCTCCTCCAGCTCCCGCCCCGGCCAAGAAGCCGGTGAAGAAGGCAGTTGCGGCCAAGAAGGCCCCGGCTAAGAAAGCCCCGGCGAAAAAGGCCGTCCAGAAGGCTCCGGCCAAGAAGGCTCCAGCGAAGAAGGCGGCGGCGAAGAAGGCGGCAGTGAAGAAGGCCCCGGCGAAGAAGGTGGCGAAGAAGGTGGCGAAGAAGGCTGCGAAGAAGGCTGCGAAGAAGGCTCCAGCCAAGAAGGCCGCGAAGAAAGCGCCCGCCAAGAAGGCTGGCAAGAAGAAGTAACGGCTGGCCGTCTGTCCGATGGATCGGCCGGCGGCGCCCATGCCGCCGGCTTACTTCCGGTCCTCTATTCCTCGCGAACCGCGCGCCGGCAGCGCTCAAAGAGGTCGAGGAGTGTCTCGGCCTGCTCCTCGGCGGAACGCGTCTGGGGCTTGCCGGAAAAGCCCGCCGAAGCTTGCGGCGACTTGCCGTAGCCGGTCGTCGTGGCGATAAACCGCATCAGTTCCAGGGCGACCTCGTTGTCGCTGCGGGCCGGGCCGGGGGCTTTCGAATCGCGTCCTTCCGAATTGTCGTTCGTGCGTGGCTCCACCATCGAAGATCGCTCCTCCCTGTGATACAACTCTAGGGTACCCGATTTTCTTCCCCATGCCTCTTACCGCCGTCCGGCACATCCGCAAAATGCGAGGAGGCGCCCAAGCCCACCTGCTGGAAGCCGACGACGGTCATTGGTACGTGGTCAAGTTCCGCAACAACCCGCAGCACCGCCGGGTACTGATCAACGAGCTCCTGGCCACCGCCCTGCTGGAGTACCTGAATGTTTCGGCCCCGCAAACCGCGCTCCTGCGCGTCACGCCGGACTTCCTGAGTGCGAACCCCGAGGTTCACCTGACGCTGGGCGCCCGCCGGGTCGAGGTGGCGCCGGGCTGGCATTTCGGCTCGCGCTACCCCGGAGATCCTTCGCGGATCGCGGTTTACGACTTCCTGCCGGACGCCCTCCTGACGGGGGTCGCGAACCTGGAGGATTTTCGCGCCATCCTGGCGTTCGACAAGTGGGTGGGCAACGCGGACGGGCGGCAGGCCGTGTTCCACCGGGCCATGGTCCGCAGCGGAGCGGGGGGCCATCAGGCGTTCGTGGCCCGCATGATCGACCACGGATATGCCTTCAACGGCCCCAACTGGGATTTCCCGGAATCGCCCCTGCAAGGCCTCTACGCGCGCAAGCTGGTCTACCAGGCGGTGCGGGGTATGGACGATTTCCAGCCGTGGCTGGGCATGGTGATGAATTTCCCGGAAGAGGTGGTGGATCATGCGTGGAAATCCATCCCGCCGGAGTGGATCGAAGACGACGAAGGGGCGCTGGAGGAGCTGTTGGAGCGGCTGTATGAGCGGAGGAAACGGGTGGCGGAGTTGATTGCGGGGTGCCGCGGGGGGAGGGTGGACCCGTTTCCGAACTGGAGGTAGGGGGCGGTCAGGGCGCCAGTTTGGCGCGGAGTTGCTCGGGTTCGGCGCCGCGGCCCTTGCCGCACCTCTTCTACTGCCGGCTCGGGGTTCCGAGCCGGCAGCGGACGTAGGCCTCGCAGACATCGGCCAGGTAGGTCCCGACTCGCGGCCCAGCTTTGCCGCCAGGTCCTCGGCTACCTTCTCGACCCGCGCCCGATGCTCTCCGGGGAACGAGAGCGCGACTCGGAATCGGCGCGGTTTGGAGGGGGCCATTTCCGCGCAATACTACCACGATTCTTACACTATCTATCCGGATACTTCGGCCGTAGGCTGGCCCACCCCACACGGCGGGGGTGGGCTGCTGGTCTGTCCGCAGTACTACCCGCATTTGTCATTCCGGGGGGCGCGCTTTTGGTGAGAGTTCGGCTGGCTGGAAGCAACATGAGATCTGAAAACGGTCGGGAATGTTCGGGGTCAACCCCTTCCTATAGTACCGCCGCTTTTTGGTGGTACCACTTCTTGGGTGGTGTGGGGGAAGGAAATGCCGTTCAAGTTCCAGGTGGCAGAGTGATCGGGCTGGTACATGATGCGAGCGACGCCCTGCGGAGCTGTTGGCCGGACAGCGGTGTGAGGGGGCTGGCGGAAGACCTTGCGGTCTGCTTTCTGCGGCATCACGGGTGCATCGTGTTGGAGCGCAAGTACCGGGCGCCTTGCGGTGCGGGTGAAATCGACCTGGTGGCATGCCAGGGGGCTACCTTGATCTTCGTGCTAGTCAATAAGCGCACCACCGACGAGTACATGGCGCCGGATTGCGCGGCGGGCGCCCTGACGCAGAATGCGGCGGAAAACAGCGCCCGCGATTATGTGTATCGCCACGGTGTGGAGTGGCTTCACCGGCGGTTCGACGTGATGTCGGTGGTGCTCAGCCATCCGATGCGCGTGGCCTGGAGGCGCGACGTGTTCCGCGAGGGGGGTGACGGTCCGAATTGGGGCGCTGGGTCCGGCGGTACTCGCGGGGGGCAAATCCGGCCCACCCCACAATCGCGTTCGTCGCTATAATCGTCTGTTGCTCCATGCCGGAACTGCGTAAGGACCCCATCACGGGCCGATGGGTGATTATCTCGACCGATCGCGCGAAACGCCCCAGCGATTTCATCCACCAGCCGGTGCCCCCGGCCAAGCCGTGCATCTGCCCCTTCGACCCCGGAAACGAAAGGAAGACGCCTCCGGAAGTGCTGGCCTACCGGAACTCGGGCAGCCGCGACGAACCCGGCTGGCGGGTGCGGGTGGTGCCCAACAAGTTTCCGGTGCTGGGAATCGAGGGCGACCTGAACCGCGCCGGCGACGGCATGTACGACAAGATGAACGGGATTGGCGCGCACGAGGTGATCATCGAGACCCCCGACCACGGCGCCACCATGAGCGACATGCCGGAGCGGCAGATCGAGGAAGTGCTGTGGGCTTTCAAGGAGCGGGTGAACGATCTCAAGAAGGACCGGCGCTTCCGCTACATCCTGCTGTTCAAGAATCACGGGGAAGCCGCCGGGGCGTCGCTGGATCACCCGCACTGCCAGTTGATCGCATTGCCGGTGATTCCCAACCGGGTGCTGGAGGAGGTGGACGGCGCGCGGCTGTTCCATGAACTGAAGGAGCGGTGCATCTTCTGCGACATCCTGCACCAGGAGGCCGCCGCGGGAGTGCGCATGGTGATGGAAACCGACCGGTTCACGGTGCTGAACCCGTATGCGCCGCGTTTTCCCTTCGAGACGTGGATCATGCCGAAGCAGCACGAGTCGCATTTCGAGGAGTCCGACGCGGCCACGCTGCAGAACCTGGCGTGGGTGTTGCGGAGCACCATGCGGAAGATCGACAAGGTGCTGGACCGGCCGGCGTACAACTTCATCATTCACAGCGCGCCGCTGCAGGAGGCACGCCTGGCGTATTATCACTGGCACCTGGAGATCATCCCGAAGCTGACGAAGGTGGCGGGGTTCGAGTGGGGGACGGGATTCTACGTGAATCCGACGCCGCCGGAGGAATCGGCGAAGTTTTTGAGGGATGCGGGGCTGGGGTAGGGAATGCGGGGAGCCTTCCGACGAGGGGGAATCGGTTAGGAGAATGCCCATGTTCAACTTCGAGGACGTAAAGCGGCTGGTGGATTGCGCCTGCCGGGCTCTGAAAGCCGAGAATCGCTACCTTGAAGGCTGTTTCAAGGAGCGCGGTTGGCTAGTTACCGAAAACGGCGCCGGCATCTGCGACAACCCAAACGAGCGCTACTATCAGTTCGTCATTTGGCGCGAACTGATGAACTCGTTCTCTTGGCGTTCAAGGACGGAACGCGATGGGTACGACTTGGCATTTTATGAGGGAGCAAAGAGCGAGCCCATAGCCTACGCTGAGATTAAGTGCTGGTGGAGTTGGAACGGTAAATCGGAGGTACGAGGGATAAGGCGAGATCTGACGGGCAAGCTGGGAATCGCTGAGCACCCGGGAGTGATGCTTATCCTCACTTGCCATTTGGCCGAGGATGCGAAAGAGAACTTCGACTGGCTGGCGGAGAAGTTGGACGTGGATAGAAGTGCCATGGTGACCAAGTCGTTTCCGGTCTCCTCCGGACCCGGTGACGAGGATGACTGGGAGTTCGCGGTCGTTGGAATTCCGGTGAAGCCAGCAGCCTCATAGAGGACCGCAGTTCGTCAACGCGTTTTCAAAACGCAACCTGCGGCCTTGCGCCCGGACGCTCGGCGGTGTGACCATTGGTATTGGGACAACCCGATGCCGGGAGAATACGTTAGGCTCGTCGAAGGACAATATCTGGTGGGAGGCACTCGCGTCTCCCTCGACTCCATCGTGTATCCGTTTCGGGAGGGGATGCCGGCCGAGGGCATCGTCAACTCCTATCCGGCGCTGACGCTCGAACACGTGAATGGCTCTCTCGCGTTCTATCTGGGAAACCGGAAAGAGATCGACGCCTATCTCTCAGAAGGTCAACGCGGCGCTCAGTCACAGCACGAACTGTCGCGGCAGACGAATGCGGAACTGATAGCGAAGCTCCAGCGGGTGCGTCATGCGAGTCAGATTTCCGGCTGACTCCGACCGGGTACAGGCGCGAAATTCCGTCGGCATGCCGAGCCGAACGAGCTTTCTGTTGCGAAGACGAGCGACTTCTAACCCGGAGGACGTCCTTCATCAGGCGAAGCGGGGCGGTCTTCAGAAGACGATCTCACTCCACAGCCGTGCGGAAACAAATCGGGCGAGGTGTTTCGGGTTGGTCGTGGCAATCACCACCGAGGACGCTTCCGCTCCGAATGTCAGAATCTGGGCCGCGATCAGCACATCTATGTCGAGGTCCTTCGGGTCGGCGGTCGGTCGGCCGCCCTGCCGGGACTTGGCCCAAAGCTGCGCCGCGGGTCGAAGGGCTTGATCGGAAAGCGGAAGGTATCGCCCTGGGGCGGCATTCGCGAAGGCTTCCAGCCTCGCGGCGCTGAACGCTTTGTTCGCCCGCAGGAGTTCCCGCCGCACTTCGTAGAACACGATGGCGGGTACGATCACATGCCATCCGCTCAGCAAGCAACTCGAAAGCCAATCTGTCACCGCGATGACCTCGGCGCTGCGTTGTGGGTGCGTGATCAGCCCGAGCGGGCCGGAGGCCAGGAAGAGGATAACGGGAAAAGGATGGGCTCTCCGGCGGCCGTGCGGTTTTCATTCGTCGCCCGCTTGAACTCGGCAACTTCGGCATCCGCGGCGCGAATTTGCGCGGGGTCATCGGTGGCGTCCAACGACCGCCAGTCTGCGAGGAGCCGAAGGGTTGGGGTGTCAACCCGCGATTCCGG
>Ga0209039_10001398_pt1 | contig 22496 bp, 20 predicted proteins | sample BogFormECP12_OM1_FD_188238 | JGI IMG/M metagenome (GOLD analysis project Ga0209039, IMG submission 188238) | Bog forest soil microbial communities from Calvert Island, British Columbia, Canada - ECP12_OM1 (SPAdes) (version 2) | ecosystem: Environmental > Aquatic > Freshwater > Wetlands > Bog ... | reverse complement strand
CAGGCCCCACCAGCCTGTAGAAAACATGAACACGTCTCGCCTTGATCTTCCGCAGCTTGACGTAAAATGCAACATGATCTAAGATTATAGGGTCTTTGATTCCCGGTCTTGTGGAGTATTGTAATGTCGTTCCGCCGGGGCCTTTTTAGCGTTTGCCGATCTCTTATCCTCGTGATTTTGGGCGCTGCGGCGTGCCAACTGCCGGCCAGCGACTGCGCCGATTGCCACGACCAGGGCCAGAAGCTGAAAGCTTCAGCCCATACATCGGTCGGGTGTGCCCATTGCCATCTGAATCATGACGTCTACCCTCATCCGGAAGGCGTCCCGAAACCCGCCTGCGGCCGTTGCCACGCCGCACAGGTGGGGGAACATGCTCAGAGCGTACACGGACTGGCGCTGAAGCGAGGAAACGCCGCTGCCCCGGATTGCGCCGTCTGCCACGGGGGCGCTCATGAGCTTGCCTCGGCCCGCACCGAGGCGTTCCGTAAGAAGGTGCCGGAGACCTGCGGCATGTGCCATACGGACATCTCCCAGCAGTTTCTACTGAGCGTGCATGGCAAAGCGCTGGAGCAGGGGGTCGCTCAAGCGCCGGTCTGCACCGACTGCCACGGGGAACACTCCATCCAGGCGCCTGCCAATAGCGCCTCGCTGGTGCATCCCAGCAACGTTCCCGAGACCTGCGCGCGGTGCCACGGCAACGTGCGTTTGAACCGCAGGTTCGGAATGCCGGCGGATAGAGTGGTCAGCTTCGACGCTTCGTTCCACGGCCTGGCGTCCGCCGCGGGATCGCAGACCGTGGCCAACTGCGCCAGTTGCCACGGCGTGCATAACATCCTGGCGTCCTCGGACCCGAAATCCACCATCAACCCGAAGAACCTGCCGCGTACCTGCGGGCAGTGTCACCCGGGTGCGGGGACGCGGTTCGCGCTGGGGCCCGTGCACCTGTGGGCCGGCCGCGCGGAACCAGCCTCGGTGCGCCTGGTAAGGCAGTCCTACCTGGTGCTGATTCCGCTGGTGATCGGGCTCATGCTGCTGCACAACCTCGGCGACTGGGTGCGGAAGTTCCGCAAATTACGGTGGAGCGCCAAACCGGAACCGGTCCGACTGCACCGAACCGCCCATCAGCCGCTGCGCGTGCTGCCCTTCGAACGGGTTTTGCACGCTCTGCTGCTGATATCGTTCGTGGTGCTGGCCTGGACCGGGTTCCAGCTCAAGTATCCAGAACAGTGGTGGGCCAAGCCGATGTTGAGCTGGGAAGCACGGTGGTCCGTGCGCGGCATCGTCCACCGGTCGGCGGCCGTGGTGTTCATCCTGACGGCGGTGCTGCACCTTGTCTCGCTGATCGTCAATCCGCAACTGCGCCGTCACTGGAAAAACCTCTGGCCGCGATACGCAGACATGGCCGAGGCCTGGCAGAGCTTCACTTACAACCTGGGCCTCACCTCTCAAAAGCCGTGCCTGTCGCCGTATAGTTTCCTGGAGAAGGCCGAGTACTGGGCGTTGGTGTGGGGCGGCGTGGTCATGGGCATTTCGGGGCTGCTGCTATGGGCCAACAACCTGGCGCTGCGGTGGCTTCCCAAAGAGGTCTTGGATTTTGCGACGGCGATACACTTCTACGAGGCTGTGCTGGCGTGTCTGGCCATCGTGGTCTGGCATCTTTACCTGGTGGTCTTCGATCCGGACGTGTACCCGCTCGATACCTCGTTTCTGAACGGTAAGGGCGTCCGGGAGCACGGGCCTGAGCCGGCGCCTGAGGTTCCGAGAGCGGGCCGATGGTAAGGACGCGCTTCTTTTCCCTGGCGCTGGCGGCCGGGGCGCTGGTCACACTCCTGCCGGGCCAGCAGCCCAAGGCCCTTCCGGGCTCCGAGGAGTGCGCCGGATGCCACGACACGGGTCCCCGAACAGGCAAGCGGGAACCGGGCATGCCTCCGCCGTTCAACGCGGCGGCCCTGGCTGCCTCGCCCCACGCGGCGCTGGAATGCGCAAGCTGTCACAGCCAGCTCGCCAAGAAAGAGTTTCCGCATCCCGAAAAACTGGCCCGCGTGGATTGCGGCTCGTGCCACCCCGACGAGCAGACGCAATACGAAGCGAGCCTCCACGGCAAGGCGGCGGCGCGCGGCGACAAGCTCGCGCCGGGCTGCAAGGAGTGCCACGGGACACACAACGTTCTGTTGCCGTCGAACCCGCGCGCGCCCACCTCGGTGATGGAGATCCCTAAGCTCTGTGGCGGCTGCCATCGCGAAGGCACGCCGGTCAGCCTGACGCACGACATCCCCGAGACCAACATCTACGCCAACTACATGGACAGCATCCATGGCCAGGCGCTTAACGAGAAAGGTCTCATCGTCGCCGCGGTCTGCACAAGTTGCCACACGGCGCATTTCGTGCTGCCGCACACCGATCCGCGCTCGTCCATCGCCAAGGCGAACATCGCCAGGACCTGCACCAAATGCCACGCGCGGATCGAAGACGTGCACCGCAAGGTGATCCGCGGCGAACTGTGGGAGAAGGGGCCGAACCTGATTCCGGCCTGCGTGGACTGCCACGAGCCGCACAAGGTGCGCAAGGTCTATTACGGCATGTCGGACGGCGACTGCCAGAGGTGCCACGCCGACCCGAACCTGAAAGTCACGCGCGGCGGAAAGACGGTTTCGCTGTTCGTCAACGCGGCGGAGTTGGGCGCATCGCGGCACGCGGGCAAAGCCTGTGTCCAGTGCCACATCGGCGGCACGCCCGCGCACAACCGGCCCTGCGACACCATGCCCGGGAAGGTGGATTGCTCCATCTGCCACGCCGACCAGGTGAATCAGTATCGCGAAAGCACGCACGGCACTCTGGCGGCGCAGGGAAGCCCGGATGCGCCCACCTGCCAGGACTGTCACAGCCCGCACGGCACCCGCGGCAAGTCCGATTCAGCCTCGCCCACGTTCTCCCGCAACGTGCCGGCGCTGTGCGCCAAGTGCCACCAGGCGGGGCAGAAGGCCGCCGTTCGATATAAAGGCAATCAAACCGACATCGTGGAGCACTATAAGGAGAGCATTCACGGCAAGGGCCTGTTGCAGAGCGGCCTCACCGTCACCGCGGATTGCGCCGATTGCCACACCGCGCATCACGAGCTGCCCGCCAGCGATCCGCGCTCCAGCGTCAACCGCGCCAACATCGCCTTGACCTGCGCCAAGTGCCACCGCGGCATCTACGAGATGTTTCACGTGAGCGTGCACAGCCCGGAGGTGACCAAGACCGGCAAGCCGCTGCCGGTGTGCTCGGAGTGCCATTCGGCGCACAGCATCGAGCGCACGGACCTCTCCGATTTCCGGCTGCACATCATGGACCAGTGCGGCCGCTGTCACCAGCAGATCACGGCAGCCTACTTCGAGACCTTTCATGGCAAGGTCTCCAAGCTGGGCTACCTGCAGACCGCCAAGTGCTACGACTGCCATGGCGCGCACGACATTCTGCCGGTGGACAATCCGCGCTCGCGGCTCAGCCGGAACAACATTGTCAACACCTGCGGCAAATGCCACATGGGATCGCATCGGCAGTTCGCCGGCTACCTGACGCACGCCACGCACCACGACCCGAAAAAGTACCCGTTCCTGTTCTACACCTTCTGGGGGATGACCTCGCTCCTGGTGGGCACCATGCTCATCTCCGGTGCGCATACCGCGGCATGGCTGCCTCGATCGCTCGCTTACCGCAGGCAGGCGAAGAACGGCCCCGCGGAGACCGGCATGTACGTGCGGCGGTTTCGGCCCTTCCACCGCAATCTGCACCTGATGGTAGTGTCCAGTTTTCTGGGGCTGGCGCTGACGGGAATGATCCTGAAGTTCTCTTACGCCGGCTGGGCCAAGTTGCTGGCCCACCTGCTGGGCGGTTTCGAGGGGGCGGGGCTGATCCACCGCTTCTGCGCCACTCTGACCTTCACCTATTTCGGGCTGCATTTGTGGGACCTGGCGAGGCTGCGCCGCCGAAGCGGCAAGAGTTGGCGGCAATTCCTCTTCGGCCCGGAGAGCATGCTCTTCAACCGGCGCGACTGGCACGAATTCCTGGGCTCGCTCAAATGGTTCTCGGGCCGCGGTTCGAGGCCGGAGTACGGCCGCTGGACGTACTGGGAGAAATTCGACTACTTCGCGGTCTTCTGGGGCGTGGCCATCATCGGCGGCACCGGGCTTATGCTCTGGTTCCCCGAGATCTTCACGCGCGTGTTTCCAGGCTGGATGGTGAATGTGGCCACCACCATCCACAGCGACGAGGCCTTGCTGGCAGTGAGCTTCATTTTCGTGGTGCATTTCTTCAACACCCACTTCCGCCCCGAGAAATTCCCCATCGACACCGTGATTTTCACGGGCGGCATGCCGCTCGAGGAGTTCCAGCGGGACCGCCCGCGGGAATACCAGCAACTGGTGGAGAGCGGCCAACTGGAGCAGAGCCTGATGCCCGAGCCGCCGGCCCAGGCAGCGCGATTCTGGCGCCGGCTGGGCTTTACCGCGCTCGGCGTGGGTCTGCTGATGATCGGGCTGATTCTGTACGCTATGTTGTTCGCCTACCGGTAACGTCCGGACAGGCCGCGACGCCTAACCTGTCGCTATGACCAAGAAGCTGCTTTTTGTCGTGACATTGATGCTTGTTGTGGCATTCGCCCTTATGGCGGCGGATATCACCGGCAAGTGGGTAGCCGAGCAACCGGGCAGGAATGGCGGCCCGCCTCGCCAGACAACGTTTGACCTGAAGGCCAGTGGCGCCACTCTGACCGGCACCATGACCGGCGGCATGGGTGGTGGCCCCCGTCGTGGCGGCGTTGCTGCTGTCCCCCGGGCGCTTGCAATCTCCGACGGGACGATAGACGGAAACAACATCTCCTTCACGGTGAAAGTGGAGTTCAACGGCCAGACGATGGTGAGCAAGTACGAGGGCACGCTCTCCGGCGACGAGTTGAAGCTGAAGGTGACTCGCGACGGGCCGAATGGGCCGACGACCACCGAAATGACCGCCAAGCGGTCCACAACCTAGCGCTCACCTGCGTCCGGGCTTTTATGTCGGCGCGAAAAAACCAGGCGGCCCTTCCCGCAGCTCCGCGTGGAAAGGCCGCCTTTTGTGGTGTTCCCAGTCTTGCTATTCTGGGAACCAGCGAGAACTGGAGCAGACATAAGGAGACATGGCACAAGCCGATTTTCCCGCCGCGATCATCTTCCAGTTCGGCAAAGACGAAATCGTCACAAGGGACACTTCGCGTGCCATCAGCGAAATAGAATGTCAGATTCTGCGATTCCTTGAGATGGATAACGAACTTTCCGGGCTCCCGGTCGAGGCAATGGTGGCGAAGGGCTCTGCGTTGATGCAACGATCCCCTCGCCTTAGCTTCAGTATCCACGGCTATGACGAGGACCCACGTCCACTTTGGGCGTTTCAGGAAATACGTGACTGGGCATGGACGTGGTTCCGCCAGCAACCATACTGCATTCTCTTCATAGAGGATCGATCATGCCTGCTCCTTCCGATGCTGTGCCTCGGTGGTTTTAATAGTCGGAAGTATCACGGGTACATCCCGGATTTTACATCCGGAGCTGCTGCCGAATTCCAATCTGTTTTCGATTCTGCACTCGGAATCCTCCTCGCCAAGTATGGCAATCCCTGGCTGCTGGGAGGTTTCGCCATTGGGCGATCTGCTTACCTAAAGTCTCAGTTCGACGAGATGCGGAATCAAACTTCTGGAGTAGGCTCCGAACCCAAGCGATCTCGTACTTGGTTCCGGCGAGTCTTCGGAGGGTAGCCGAGCAACCGGGCAGGAATGGCGGCCCGCCTCGCCAGACAACGTTTGACCTGAAAACCGTCGCGGCGGCGCTCCCCAGGCGCGTGAAATCTCCGACCGGCCGGCGGGAGACGAAAAAGGGGGTCAAGGACGTGACCAGGGGGTCGCGCGCGGACGAGGGCGTCCGCCCCACTTGGCCCGGCGTGGGAAAACCAGGCGGCCTTTCCCGCGGCTGGGCGCGGAAAGGCTGCCTTTTGTGTTTTTTAGCCCAATATTCCTCCGGAGGGTAACATCCGGGCGTTGAGCGACGCCTAGCAGGTACTATGACCAAAAAGCTGCTTTTTGTATTTACGATTCTGCTTGTGGTAGCCTTCGTCGCGATGGCGGCGGATGTCACCGGCAAGTGGGTTTATGAGCAAGCCGGACGCGGCGGTGGAAACCCCACCCAGGTGACGCTTAACCTTAAGGCCAGTGGAACCACGCTGACCGGCAGTATGGTGCGGCCTGGCCGCGGCGGCGGCGATCCCATGGAAACCCAGATCTCCGAAGGCAAGATCGATGGCGACAACATCTCCTTCAAGGTCTCCATGCAGATGGGCGGCAATGCGATGACGACAGAGTACACCGGCACGGTTTCCGGCAACGAGTTGAAGTTGAAGATCACTCGTCCGGGTCGCGATGGTGCGCCTCAGGTCACCGAAGCTACCGCCAAGAGAGCCACCACCTAACACTAACCCGCATACGGCCGTTGTGCCGGTGCGGCAAGATCGGGCGGTCCTCCCCGCAGCTTTGCGCGGAAGGGCCGCCTTTCGTTTTTCAGGGGGGCTATTTCGGGAAAGCCCGCGCATACTGCACGGGCGGGTTGACTTCCGCGCCGAGCGCCCTGGCGGCGTCGAGCGGGAAGTAGGGACGGCGCAGGAATTCGCGCGCCAGCAGCACCAGGTCGGCCTTCTCCGAACGGATGATCTCATCGGCCTGCTGAGGCGTGGTGATCAGCCCGACCGCGCCGGTGAGCATGCCGGCTTCGCGGCGAATGCGCTCCGCAAAGGGGACCTGATAGCCGGGAGCGAGCGGCACCTGGGCGTGGGCCGCCGAACCGCCCGACGAGCAATCGATGAGATCGACTCCCAGCGGCCGCACACGGCGCGCCAGTTCGACGGATTCGTCGGGAGTCCAGCCGCCCTCGACCCAATCGGTGGCGGAGATCCGCAGGAACAGCGGCAAGTTGAACGGCCATGCCCCGCGCACCGCCTGGGCCACTTCCAGGGCAAAGCGAATGCGGTTTTCGAAGGAGCCGCCATACTCGTCACTGCGGCGATTGCTCAGCGGAGAAAGAAACTGATGGATCAGGTAGCCGTGCGCGGCGTGGATTTCAACTACCTGAAAACCGGCCCGGAGCGCGCGCTGTGCAGCCGCCACAAAAGCATCGACGATGGAGCGCATCCCAGTCTGCGACAACTCCGCTGGGGCGGGATCTTGGGCCTGGAACGCGACCGCGCTGGGCGCCACCGTGGGCCAGCCGCCGGCCGGCTCCGGAATGCTTCCGCCGCCTTCCCACGGGCGGCGCGTGCTGGCCTTGCGGCCGGCGTGCGCAAGCTGGATTCCCGCCACCGCGCCGTGGTCCCGCAGGAAACGCGCGATGCGCGCGAGCGGCGCGATGTGCTCGTCCTTCCAGATGCCGGCATCGGAAGGCGAGATGCGCCCGCGCGCCTCCACGGCGGTGGCTTCGGTCATCACCAGGCCGGCGCCGCCCACGGCCCGGCTGCCCAGGTGGACCAGGTGCCAATCGCTGGCCAACCCGTCCACCGAGGAGTACTGGCACATGGGCGAGACGGCGATCCGGTTGCGGAAAGTGACCTCGCGCACGGTCAGGGGAGTGAACAAGTTTGCGCTCATGGGTGGGCCTCAGCGTTCGCTATCGAGCATCTTCATTTGGGCGGCATCGTACCTGGTTCCCGCCACGCGCGCCGCATCGCAGATTTCCTCCAGGCGGGCAACGTCAGAGGCCGAAAGCGTGAGATCGACCGCCCCCAGCGAGTCCGCCAGTTGTGCGCGCGTGCGTGCGCCGATCACGGGGACGATGCCGCTGCCCCTGCTCAGCACCCAGGCAATGGCGAGTTGGGCCGGTGTCGCGCCTTTCTCCGCCGCCAGGCGAGCCAGCGCGCCGATCAATTGCCGGTTCTGTTCGTAGTTCGCCCCGGTGAACCGAGGCAGGCGCGCGCGTATATCGTTTCCTCCGCGTGGCTGCGAACCGGTCAGCAGGCCGCGCGAGAGCACGCCGTATGCGGTGACGGCGATTCCCAGTTCGCGCACTGCCGGCAGAATCGCCTTCTCGATACCGCGGCTTACGAGCGAGTATTCGATCTGCAGGTCGCAGATTGCATGCACCGCATGGGCGCGGCGCACAGTGGCCGCGCCCGCCTCCGAAAGGCCCACAAAGCGAACGTACCCGCCCTGGATCAAATCGGCAATGGCGCCCACGGTATCTTCGATGGGAACCCCGGGGTCGAAGCGCGTCAGACGATAGATGTCGATGTGATCGGTCTTGAGGCGCCGCAGACTATAGGCGGCGAAATTCTTGACGGCCTGAGGACGGCCGTCCACCCCGATGAAGGCGCCATTGGGCGCGCGCATGGCGCCAAATTTCACGGAAAGCAGCACCCGATCCCGCCGTCCCTCGAGAGCGCGACCGAGCAGCATCTCGTTGTGGCCCATGCCGTAAAAGTCGCCGGTATCCAGCAAGTTGATGCCGGCGTCGATGGCCGCGTGGATGGTGGCGATGCTCTCCGCCTCATCAGCGGGCCCGTACCAGTCGGACATTCCCATCGCACCCAACGCGAGAGCGGAAACTTGCGGCCCCGCCGAGCCGAGTTGTTGAATTTTCATGTCGCGAGCACCCGTGTCTCCTGAAGATAGAGTATCGCAGCCTGGAAACGCCACTGACTGGGCGATGATAGAAGGGAGGATCGGCGTGAATGGAGATCCGGAAAATGTTCAGCTTTTCTCAAGGACTTGTGGACGGTTGGCATTCTGGGATTGAATTATGCGGGATCATATGATACCTTATAGGCGGGTCGGATGAGTGCCGTCAGCGCGGCGGACTTGCGTAAGCGCTGGATTGCGAACGCTGAGAGCCTGCACCGGAAGGGCCACTTTGCGAACTACACGCCGAAGCAGCTCGCTGAGGTCCTCAAGAAAGGGTATCTTGGCCGATGGCCTCCCGACGACGCCATCAGGATCGCCATGCAGCAGGCGGGGCTATTCCCACCGAATGCCGCAGTTTAACGACAACATGCGCGATCACGGCTTGTCGGTGAAGAGGTCTGGGAGAAGTTGCTCAACATCCTCAAAGAGATTCCGCCGGAATCGTACAAGCCTCCGAAGGACCTCAGAGAGCCGCCCGGCTATCCATTCCATTTTCAGTGTAGGACGCTCAGGTGCGAGGTGTACTTCAAGTTTCAGATCGCCGGAACGACGAGGAAGCCGCAGGTCCTGTTCTGGTCGTGTCATCCCCCCGTCTACCGAAAGAAACGAGACGAACCATGAAGTGCTTCCAATGTGGAAAAGGCAAAATGACGAGCAAGATCGCCAAGATGACCGCTCGGGTACGGGGAGAGGAGATACCCGTCCGGACGGAGGCGATGATGTGCAACCGTTGCGGATTCCAGATACTGACAGATGAACAGTCGGATGCATACACGGTTGCCAGCACGGATGCGTACCGCGAGAAGCATGGATTGCTGACTTCCAGGGAGTTGAAAGAGATCCGAAGCCGGCTTGGGATGAGCCAGCAGTCGTTCGCCAGGTTCCTCAAGGTTGGCGTCGCTAGTGTAAAGCGGTGGGAGGCTGGCCTCGTTCAAGACAAAGCCATGGACGAATTGATCAGGGTGAAATCGGATCTGCCAACCGCTCGCGCCAACGTGCGGCAATTGGTGGGGCGGGGTTGGGATCGAACATCTCTTGTAGCGCGGCAAGGCCACACAGGAGCGCCGAGACGAGTCTCGGCGCGGCAGCCAGGAGTGGCTGCGCCACATTAACCCCGCAACCCTTCCAGCACGCCTTTCCCTTTGCGCAGAATCAACTCCGCCAGGTTCAGCGCGAGCGCCAGCGCCAGCAGGCCCGGCCATAATTCCATGGTCGAGCGGATGCTTCGGCCGCCGGGGTCGAAGACCTCGTGCGGCGTGGGGTTGAAATGGCCGCCGGTGGAGGCGGCAACCTGGCGTAGCAACGGCTCGTTGTTGCCGTATTCCCGCATCTCGTCTTCCTGGCGATAGAAACCTACCTCGGGGAAGGCGCGCGACTCAGCCAGCGGGCGCACGCGGAAAAGCCCCTGGTTCTGGCCGATGGCCAGGCGCCCGCGATAATGGCCCGCGGCCACCTTGCCGACATCGAGCGGCGCTTGAAAGCCGTTGGGTCCGAAAACGAAGATGTCGGGAAGCGAGACGCCCTGCGGGCGCGAAAGACGATAGTCCACTACCAGCTCGTTCGAGGCGCGGTCGAAATCGGCGGCGGTTTCGGTCTGCGGAGCGTGCGGCAAAATGTCGTGGAAGATGTTGGCCCACAGCTTGTCGAAGCCGGGCCAGGTCACCCAGTTCACGGCCCAGCGGTTTTTGGCGTCGGAAGTGAATACGGCGGCGCGGCCCAGGCCATATTGCCAGCGCACCAGGAGCGGGTCGTCGCGGTCGGTGGCCAGGATGGTGTCGGCGGCCGGACGCGCCTGAAACCTCACGTATCCGCGCAGCGCGGGCGCATTCTCCATGCCGGCTCCAGCGAGGATTTCGGCCTGCTTCACGATTTTCGGCGTGAACTGTTTCTCCACCGCCGTGAGGCCGGTATGCTCTTCGACGTCGCGCAGCAGAATCTGAGTCAGGCCGGAAGGGTCGTTCAGGAAGTACGATTTGCCATCGGCGCTGGACGCCACCTTTTCCAGAAACGCGCGGTTCACGTCCTGCCCCAGGCCGACGGTGGAAATGGTGACGTGGTTGAGGAGCGCCTGTTGGGCGAGTTGGAAGCTGTCGCCTTCCTCGGAGATGCCGTCGGTGAGGAGCACGATGTGCTTGTAGAGGGCGGACTGCGGGAGAATGCGCCGGTACGCCTCGGCGAGCGCGGGCGCGATCTGGGTGCCGCCATCGGCGACGATGCCGGAAATCAGGCGCTCGATATAGGCGCGGTCTTCGGCCTTGCGCATGGTCACGGCCCACTGGAACGAATTGTCGAAGATGAGCACCCCCACGGTGTCGATGGGACGCAGGTTCTGGACCACCCCGATGGCGGCCAGGCGCGCCAACCCAATCTTGCGGCCTTCCATGGAGGACGATTTATCCATGACCAGGACCACGGCGGTGCCTTCGGGCAAGCGCGGCGGCGCGAGCCTGGCGGGGAGCGCGCGTTCCAAGGGGACCTCTCCGCCTTTTCGGTCGACGTAGACGTTGCGCTCGCCGGCGATCCACAGCAGGCCCCCGCCCCGCTTCACAAAGTCCTCGAGCGCGGCTTGGCGGTCGAGCGAAATGGACTCCATGTTCCAATTGTTGATGACCACGAGCTGGTAATCGTCGAGCTTCTCCGGGATGCGATCGCGCGCCGGCTGGACTTCGAACTGGTTGGCCTGCAGCGTGCGCAACAGGTGCTGGTCGCTCTCCGCGGGGTCGCGCGAAACCAGCAGCACGCGGGGACGCCGCAGCGTGATGGCGTCTTCGAAGCGCGTTTCGCCAAGATCGGCGGCGGAGATCTTCCCGGCCAGCGCAATGGCGCCCACGGAGTTGACGGTGGCCTGAAGCCGCAGGCGATTGGGGCCGGGCACAAGCGCGACCTGGCTGACGCCGATGGATTTGCCCTCGGCCGACATCTCGACGGTGGCGCGCCGCACGGCGCCCGGCGATTCCAGCGTCACGTCGATGGGGAAACGCTCGCCGCTGAAGACCTGGCCCGGAATGGCGATGGAGTCGAGCCGCAGTCCGGGCTTGGGACGGCCGGCCAGGGGCGTGGTATCGATGGGGACGCCAAGCTGCTGGGCCTGCCAGATGGCGCGCACCACGCTGCCCAGGTTTTCATTTCCGTCGGAGATCAGCAGGAGGCGCGGCAGCAGGCCGGCGGGCAGCGAGGCGGCGCCGTCGCGTATGGCGGCTTCGAGGTCGGTGGCGCGCCCCGCGGCGCCGGCGGCGGGGCGCAGCCGCCAGCCGTCCTTGGAGTGTTCCTCGGGGACGGCATTGCGTGTACCGCGGGCGAAGGGAATGACCCGCGTCCAGTGGCGGCCGCGCGCGCGCTCCACCTGGCTGGCGAGCGCCGATTCGGTCTGAAGATCCTCCCCGGAAACGCTGGCCGAGGTGTCCGCCAGCACGGCCACGGCGACCTTGGTTTGGTAGACGGCGATGCGCGGCGCGGCCAGCGCCACCAGGATGGCAACCAGCGTACCGGCTTTGAGCAGCAAGCCTGTGCGGCGCGCGAAACCGCGCCGGAACCTTCCGTAGAGGAGCCATTCAACCAGCAACGCCAGGCCGCCGGCGATGGCCAGCCACGGCCACAAATCGATGGAGCCTCTGAGAACCGGCTGTGGACGGGGAATGCCGCGGCGCGCGCCGGCGGGCGGCTCCCATTTGCCATCCCCGAGCTGGGGAAGAGCGATCGAATAAACGTACTCGCGGTCGCCGGCCAGCACGCGCACGCCGCCGGGCCGGCCGGTAAAGAAGTTCAGGGCGCCATGGTGCAAGGTGAAAGGCACCGGCGAGCCATCTTCCGCGATGACCTTGACGCCGGCCGGCGCGATATCGGCGTCAACTTGAAGCTTGACCGTTCCCACGCTCGCTCCGGCGATTTCCCACTGGCGGAAGATCTCCGGCGACACCCAGCGCAGCAGGTTGGCGAACAGCAGCGGGGTGGCCAGTTCATAACGCATGCCGGAAAGCGCGGGATGGAATCCGAAAACCGCTATCTTGGGCTTGCCGGGACGCGCCACGATCACCGGCCCGGCGGCGACTTCGCCGATGCGCAGGTCGGTGGGCGCAGCTTCGAAAACCGAGGCCTTCTCCAGCTTGAAATCCTTGGCGCGGAGCCCGGCGGCCAAGGGATTGCCGGTATCCCAGCGCGCGAATGGCGCTTGTTCGACGGTGGAGCGGACGGGTATCGGCGAGCCTTCGGCCGGAGGGTCGAGCCAGATGGAATCGGCGGCCGGACGCTGGGGTGGAATGAAGCGGTCGAGAATCACCAGGCCACCGTCGCCGGCGCGGTATTCCTCCGGCTTGCGATAGACGGCGGTCACCCGCGGAGTAGCCGAGAAAACGGGGCGCAACAAATCGGGCTCGTTGGAGTAGACGGTGACGGCCAGCGCGGCGAGCGGCGGCAGCTCGAGCGACACGCGGTCGTCGGCTGGGAAGGCGTCGTGGGGCGAGAGGCTCACGCCCAGAACTCCCGCGGCGCCCGTGCGGTATTCAAAGCCGGTTTCCGCGTCGGCCCCCGGCGGCAGCGAGAGGCGGCGCGCGCCCACTGGAAATCTGCCGGCTTCACCCGGCGGCCCAAAATCGAGCGACAGCGTCAGGGTGCGGGCCACCGTGCCGTAGTTGTGCGCGGAGACGTAGATCTCCCAGAGGCCGGGATCGGTGGCGGAGCGCTGCGCGCCCACCTTGCGCAGGCCGCAGTTCTCGATGGCATCCGGCACCGGGATGACGCGAAGGTTGGGGGGCGGCGGGGCGGTTTCGACGTCGTGCCCGGCCGTGCGCCCGGTGGCGACCACCGAGATCTCTCCCGCGCGCCCGCCTTCCTGAGATTGAATATGGCGCGCGAAGGCCAGGGCCTGATCCAGATTGAGCGCGGTGGCGCCGGGTTGGGAGGCGGCTATGGCCGCTTCCAGCTTGGCGCGGTCCGGCTCGAAAGCGGTGGCGGGAGTGGCCAGGGCGTCGGCGCGCACCAGCATGACCCGATCGCGCGCGGGAAGGGCGCGAAGGTACTGGCGCGCGCGGTCGCGGGCGAGGTCCATGAGAGTGCGAGTGCCGGAGCGCGCGGCCATCCAGGCCGAGGTATCGAGGATCAGCACGTGGTCCCGGCCGGCCAGCGCGGGCGCTCCCCAGCGCAACTGCGCCAGGGCCAGCATCAGCAGCGCCATGCCGGCCAGTTGGAGAATCAACGACCACGGCTGATGGATGCGCCGCCTTGCGGCCACCAAGGGCTGCCTGGCCGCCGCCCAGAAGCGCAGCGTGGAAACCACCTGGCGGCGGCGCGACCGGTCGAACAGGTAAAGCGCCACGGCGAGGGCGGAAATGAAGCCGAAGATGGTCAGAAGCTGCGCCAGGGAGAGATTCAGCAGGTACATACGCGGCCCCAGTTCATGCGATGCCCCGCACGCGGACCAGCTCCCCGAAGAGCACGCTCTCGAGCGATTGCGAGGTGGCGATGCCGGCGTAGCGCCCGCCGCTGCGCATGGCCATGGTCTCGATGCCGGAGCGGAACTCATCGAAGGCTTGGGTGTAGCGCGCGCGCGCCGCCTCGTCGAAATCCAGCTTGAGGGCGGCGTCCGTTTCGGCGTCGCGCAGCTCCAGTTCGCCAGTCCACGGCGGCGTGCGGTCTTCCTCGGCCCAGATCTGGAGCAGCATCAGCTCGTGGCCGAAATCGGCCAGGTACTGGAGCGCCCGTTCGCAGCCGTTGTCGTCCAGGAAGTCGGAGACGACGATGACCAGCCCGCGTTGCGAGTATGCGCCGATAAAGTCGCGGACCACCGCCAGATAGCTGGTGGGGCCGCCCGGTTTGAGGGCGGCGAGGGCGTCCATGACGCCCGGAAAGCGGTGGCGCCCGCCGGTGGAGAAAATGCGCCGCGCCAGGCGATTGGAGAAACCGTGGATGGCGATGGAATCCAGCCGCACCAGGCCGACGTAGCACAGCGCGGCCGCCAGTTTCCGCGCGTACTCGAATTTCCGCCCGCCGTGCGCCGTCATGGAACCGCTCAGATCCAGCAGCAGGCGGACGGGCACGCGCGGCTCTACCTGGAACATCTTGAGGAAGAGCTTTTCCAGGCGCAGGTAGGCGCGCCAGTTGACAGCGCGCAGATCGTCGCCGTGATGGAAGGTGCGGTGGTCGAGGAACTCCTGCCCGGCGCCCGCGAAGCGCGACATGTTATGGCCGCCCACCAGTCCGGCGAAAGATTTATGCCAGTGGATGGTGAGGCGTTCGAGTTTTTCCAGGAACTCGCGCTCCAGCAATGGGGGCGATGCCATGCGATACCTACGCGACGGAAGCGCGGGCGGTTACTCCATCGATGATGGCGCCGAGAATGGTTTCCGGCGTCTGGCCGTCGGCGTGAGCGTCGAAGTTCAATATGATGCGATGGCGCAGCACGGCCGGGGCGACGTGCCGCACGTCCTCAATGGCCAGGTGAAAGCGGCCGCGCATCAGCGCCAGCACCCGGCCGCATTCCACCACGCCCTGGGCGCCGCGCGGCGAACTGCCGTAACGGATATATTTCCTGGCCAGCTCATGCGCCTCCTTCTGCTCGGGCTGTGTGGCCATCACAAGCTGGACGGCGTACTCCCGCACGTGCGGCGCCACCAGCACTTCGCGGCAAACCGAGCGGACTTCCAAAATGGTCTCGCGATCCAGCACGGCGACCGGAACCTGCTCATCCTTTTGGATGGTGCGCTCGATGATGCGATGCAACTCCTCGCGGCTCGGATAGACGACCAGGATCTTCATGAGGAAGCGATCGAGCTGCGCTTCGGGCAGCGGGTAGGTGCCCTCCATCTCGATGGGGTTCTGCGTGGCCATCACCAGGAAAGGGCGTTCCAACTCGTGGGTGGTGGTGCCGCTGGTGACGGTGCGCTCCTGCATGGCTTCCAGCAGCGCCGACTGCGTCTTGGGGGTGGCGCGGTTGATCTCGTCGGCCAGCACCAGGTTGGCGAAGATCGGACCGGGCTGGAAGCGCAGCGACTTGGCGCCATGATCGCCGCTTTCAATCATCATGCTGCCCACGATATCGGCGGGCATGAGGTCCGGCGTGAACTGGATGCGGGAATACTTCAGGTGCAAAGCCCGCGCCAGAGTGCGGAGCAGTGTGGTCTTGCCCAGCCCGGGAACGCCTTCCAGAAGCACGTGCCCCGAGGCCAGCAGGCAGATGAGGACGCCTTCCACGACGTCGTCCTGTCCCACGATGACTTTGGCGATCTCCCGGCGGACGGCATTGAGCCGGTCGACGGCGAGTTGGAGTGCCGCTTCGGATTCCACCTTCTAATTGTAGAGCACGGGGAACAGCGCATCCGCGTTGCGGAGGAACAAGGAAAGAGAAGGGCTGCGATTACGCTTCGGTCTGAACGCCGGCCTGTTCGCCCATCTTCTGGGCCAGGACGTTCAGAATCGATGCCATTTCGTAAAGCGCCCGGCGGGCCTGTTGCGGCGCGGCAATCCTGGTCAGGCTGTACCACCACTGCATCAATTTGTAGTCCAGCACCAGGAGGCGGTCTTCAAAGGAATCCAGGCTGAGGCCGGCGGCGTGTTGCAGCAGATAGATGAGAATCTCGCGATCGCGTTGCAGTGCAAGGTGCAGCGGGTCGAGTGCCGATGCGGTTTTCAGACGCTCCTGCACGTCCGCGAAGCAGAACCGGATGTCCGACACGGCGGACGCCGAGAGCACCCGCTCCGCATGAGCTCGCAACACCAGAATGCAGCTATAACGGAACCAGTACACCAAAAGGATTAATGATAACCCTATGATCAAGAAGCTTGCGATCATCGCGCTCCTGCAATATTAACGTTAGTAAGGTACTAGGCCAACCATAACCAGTCTAACATCGACTAGCACGGGATGCAACACTTTTCTCCCAAAAATAGTGGATGCGTCTAGACCCCTCAATTGAGGATGTGTATCTACCCTCAAATAAGGTTATTTATATCCACAAATGTGGTTATTCGGCTAATGCTTGTGACGGAGCCGCCTGATCTCTTCCAGCCTTTCCCCAATGCGCTTCTCCAACCCGCGATCCGTGGGGAAGTAATAACGCCGTCCGGCCAGAGAGGGCGGCAGGCATTCCATATCGACGATGGCGTCTTCAAACTGGTGCGCGTGCTGGTAGCCTTGGCCGTAGCCCCACTCTTTCATGTGGCGCGTCACGGGGTTGCGGAGGTTCATGGGGACCGGCTCGGCGATGGTCTGCTCGACATCCTCATGCACCGCGTTCATGGCGCGGTAAGCGGAGTCGGATTTTGGCGCAACGCACAGATAGATGGCGGCCTGGGCCAGCGCCAGGTCGCCTTCCGGAATCCCGAGGAAGTGCACCGCCTGCATGGCCGCCACGGCCTGCTCCAAAGCGCGCGGGTCGGCCAGGCTGATGTCTTCGATGGCCATGCGGATGAGGCGGCGCGCAATGTACAGGCGGTCCTCGCCGCCTTCGAGCATGCGGGTGAGCCAGTAGAGCGCGGCGTCCACATCGCTCGAGCGCACCGACTTGTGCAGCGCGGAGATGACGTTGTAGTGCTCTTCGCCGCCCTTATCGTAGAGCAGCGTCTTGCGGTTCATGGCGTCTTCGACGGCGGCGGGGGTCAGCTCGCTTCCGGGCCCAGAGGGCGTCGAGGCGGCCGCCGCTTCCAGGGTGTTGTACGCCTGGCGCGCGTCGCCGTTGGAGTAGATGGCGATCTGCTCGAGGAGCTCCTCGGGCGCCTGGAGGCCCACCACCGGCAGAGCGCGTTTCAGCAGCGTCACGATTTCCGGCACGGTGAGCGCGCGTAGCGCGTAAACGCGGGAGCGGGAGAGCAGCGCCGAGATCACTTCAAAGGATGGGTTCTCGGTGGTGGCGCCGATGAGGATGATGTCGCCGCGCTCGACGTAGGGCAGAAATGCGTCCTGCTGCGCCTTGTTGAACCGATGGATCTCATCGATGAACAGGATGGTGCGGCGGCCGATGCGCCGCAGCCGCTCGGCGTCGACCATCACCGCCTTGATTTCCTTGATGCCGCTGAGGACGGCGCTGAAGGGAATAAACTCGCAGCGCGTGATGCGGGCGATGAGCTTGGCGAGCGTGGTCTTGCCGGTGCCGGGCGGTCCCCAGAGGATGATGGAGGCCAGCTCATCGCGCTCGATCTGGCGGCGCAGCGGCTTTTCCGGCCCGAGAATGTGCTCCTGCCCGATGAAGTCTTCGAGCCGCTCCGGACGCATGCGCTCGGCCAGGGGGCGCTTGCCGTGCGTTTCGGGGGTCTCGGTGCCGCCCGGCGGAGTGGAGTCGAACAGGCTCATGGCCGCAGCGCTCTCTGCCGCCGCGCTTCGTACAGCAGGATGCCGGCGGCCACGGCGGCGTTGAGCGATTCCACGCCCACGGTGGGGATGGAGATATCGAGCGCGGCCGCGCGCAGCTCCGCGCCCACGCCGCGCGCCTCATTGCCGATGACCAGGCCGCACGGTCCGGAGAAATCGGCCTCCGCCAGCGAGCGCACGGCGGCGCCGGCGTGCGCCGGAACGCCGGCATACAACTCGACCTTGTTTTGGCGGAGAGCCGCGCGCGCCAGGGCGGCGTCCACGCCGTGGAGAAACGGGATGCGGAACAACGATCCGGCGGAAGCGCGCAGCGTCTTGGGATTGTACGGGCTTACGGTGCCTTTGAGAAACATCAGGCCGGTGGCGCCGAAGGCCTCGGCGGCGCGGGCGATGGCGCCGGCGTTGCCGGGGTCCTGCAATCCATCGAGCACCACCACCAGCGGGCAGCCGCGGAACAACTGCTCGAGCTTCCAGACCGGCGGTTTGACCAGGGCCATCACCCCCTGGCTGGTCTCGGTTCCGGAGACGCGCTGGAGCAGGGCGTCCGGCAAGACCACCACCTTGACGCCTGCCAGCCGCCGGACATGCGCCTCGGCGGCGGAGCGCACGGATTCGGCGGCCAGCACGGTGATCACATCGCAATCGCTGCGCAACGCCTCTTCCAGCAGGTGAAAAGTCTCCGCCACCAACCAGCCCTGCTCGGTGAGCGCGCCGCGCGCGATGGCCCGCCGCACGTCCTTGAGCAGCGGGTTAGCGGCGCTCGTAATAGTTTCAGCCTTCGGCATCCGATTACAATAAGGTTTCCGTATGTTCAGAATACCGCACGTAAAGCGGGCCGCATGGGTTGCGATGGCGGCGGCGCTGGCGGGACTGATGGTCTACGTCGGCTACCTCTCCGTGCGCATCGGGCAGCAATCCACGCGCGAGGAAGCGCAGTCGGCGGATGTGATCCTGGTGCTGGGCGCGGCCGAGTATCGGGGGCGGCCCTCGCAAGTGCTGCGCGCGCGCCTGGACCACGCGCTGGAACTGTACCAGCGCAAGCTGGCGCCGCAGATCATGACCACTGGCGGCGCCGGCGGCGAGCCGGTATTTACGGAAGGGGGCGTGGGCCGCTCCTACTTGATCAACCGCGGCGTGCCGCCCGAGGCCATCATTGTGGAGACGGAGGGCGAGAGCACGGTGCATTCCACCACCCTGGCGGGCGAGATCATGCGCCGTATGGGCCTCAATTCCGCCATCGTGGTAAGCGACGGCTACCACATTTATCGCGTGAAGAAGATGCTGGAATCCCGCGGTTTAAAGGCGTACGGTTCGCCGCGCAAGGAGCAAAAGCCGGAACCCGTGCGCGACAGATGGAATTACGTCAAGCAGGCGGTGGGATACCTGCTGTGGAGGGTGGGGGTGGGGGTGTAGGGGGGACAAATGAAAAAAGATCTTTCGCCTGCAAAGTCGCCACTTCCGAGGTTTCGATCCGACCGGGAGGCCGCGGAGTATTTCGAGACCCATTCGGTGGCCCGTGTGTGGGATCAGTTGCCGGAGGCTCCTCAGGCCAAACCGGCGGTCGCGTTGGACAGGAAGATCCGCGACTGTCACGTTCGCGCAAAGTCGCGCTCAACCGTTGGAGAGAATCGAGCCTCTGGGACAGGATGGGACTGATGTTTCCGAGAGTTAAGCGAGTCCGGCAAATCTGCGACTATCGCCTGGAGCTGACCTTCACTGATGGCGCGACGGCGGAACTCGATTTCCGGCAACGGGTCGTCGGCCGCGGCGGAGTGTTCAGTCAGTTGGAGGACGTAGGATTCTTCAGGCAGGTTCAGGTGGACCGCGAGGCGGGGACAATCGTCTGGCCTAACGGAGTAGACTTCTGCCCGGACGTGTTGTACAGTCTCGCCACAGGCAAACCAATCGGAGCTTTCGGGCCGGCTTGACCGCGACGTAGGGATGTGCGGAGACGCGCCACAGGATCAGATGGTATGGCCATGTGACCCGGTGACTCTTGCCAGTTGGGGGGCGGGTCGGGGGTCGGCCAGGGTACGCCCCTGATGGCTTGCGATGTAGAGCCACCCGATTCACTGTCAAAATCCCGTTATTGGCGTTTCACAAGGCTAATCGAATGAGACACTTGGAAATGAACGCCTCGGCCCTGCCCACGCCCAGCTTTCGAAGTGCCGGTCAGGTATTTCGTGTTGGGAGTGTTGCAGTAAGGTCAATATCCTTCTGGCAATGTGGGCAACGGACCGCCTTCAGCCGCCAGCGCGTGAGCCACCGCGTGAATTGAGCGTAAAGTGCAGAGCGCCCTTCCTCATCGAGGGCGGCAATTCGGTTGACTGTAACCAGGAGTCCCGCCGAAATCGTGCTAATCTGATTGAAGTCCGCAAAACCTTCGCTTAGGATGTCCTCGTAGGGCGGAAGATAGAACCGAGAAAACACCTTGTTGTCCCGCACGTTCTGTCGATTGTCCGCGGCGACCGTTTCGATGGGCATCACGGGGCAGATCAGCCATCTGCGTACCTTCGGCTTATCGATCTCGCAGTCGGGCGTCAGAATAATGGCACGTTCGGATGTGGCCGTGCATATAATGGGCCCCGTTGAATGCGTGGTGCGGTCACCGACAGCAACGCTCAGAGGGCCGTCGAAAAACAGGTGCGGGACCGGCTCCAGGATGTCGCCTTGACTGAATTTCGTAAGAGGTGATGAGTACAAGGCTTGCGACCAGGAGCTTTAACCGAAGCTGTATTCGTCGATGTCCAAGTCTGCGCTGGCATCCGGCTCAAAGACAGCATGAAACCCTTGGGAGAGTTCCGCAGCGGTTAGCGCGACGTCAGTGTCGACTTCAATCCGGCCTGGAAATATGCCGCGAGTACCGAACAGGCTAATGCTCTGGACGGAAACGGGCGGCGGATTCGTGCTCGACAGCAGACTGGAAGCAGCAAGAGCCCCGAAGAGGTTCGCGGCCAATATGGCTGTCATACCGGCCATGCCCGGGAAGGAAACGCCAACGATGCCTGCGCTGTCGGATCGCAACTGATTCTCACAACAGGCGTTGACCCCCGAAACAGCTTCACGTCCGAGAGCCAGAACGTCAATGTTTTTCAATCTGCGCCTCCCTATTCCACTGTACATCATAGTAATGCTTCCGCATGATCCATTTGAACCCTTCGTGTTTGGTGATCGCAGCAATCTCGATTGGCCCACCCACCGTTTGCGCACCCGGTGTGAAGCGAGAGAATTCAATGGCAACGTGGACGAGGAATTTTGCCAAATCTATTGCATCCTGAATTGGCATCGGTGCGAGGACCAGTGGGGCCTGCAGCACCGGCGCGATTGTACCAATCATCTGCGAGAATGGCTGCTTTTGAGATTCGGGAAGGACTTGGTTGGCTATTCCAAGCAGGTTAGGACTAACACCCAGCGCCAGCCGTCCGATGGATTCGGACTCGCCACCCCAGCTGATACCCACCTCATCCTTCCGGCGCAGCAACGTCGGGGTCTGGGCCACACCATCAATGAAATAGAGCGACCATCCCTCTCCGAGGCTCTCGCCTGTTGAGTAGCCTCCAAGCATCACTCCAAGTAAAGGTCTAGGCACCTGCTGAGCGACGCGCGCGAATTCGGCGCCAAGGAACTCACTTAACAGCATGGCCACCTTGGACATCGAATAAGAGTCCGGATCGAAGACGGATTTCTCCGCCGTCGCGAGGCTTCGGCGAAAGTCCTTGATAAGCGTGGCGATCGAAGCGTTACCGATGCTGCCGGCGCCAAACGCTACGCAGCCGATTGGCAATCCCTTGTAAAGGTTGAAGATCTTGTTGGCGTTGTTGTAGACGCCGATCACACCCTGCGGCCCGTTCGCGACAGCGATTGAAATAGTCGATGCGCTGTCCGAGGCCAATACGATGCCGTCATGCACACTGATCAAGATGGCGATACTCATTCTAGTGACCCATATCGCGTTCCACGGATGAACTCCACCTACGTAGTGAAGCAGCTTTCAGAATCGAAAGCAAGGCTTTAGTTGGCCCTTTACAGAGCGGCAGCTTATCAAGCCAGGAACCCGCCACGCGGCCGTATCAGACCCAAACCGGAAGCTGACAGACAGGCCCCAGATGCCTAGGGCGCGGGCCAGCACCTGCTCGAAGGCCAGCACCTCGCGGAAACCGAGGCCCGGTACTTCGCGCAGAGCGAGCGCCGCTCCGTCGTAAATCGTGTACTCGAGGAGCGGCTGCTTCACCAGAATGTCGCTGCGCAGCACCGAGGGGTCCCGCTGGTGCTCGAGCACCGGCGCGTAAACCTGGGAATCCTGCTGCAGCCAGGTGTGTCCCGGGAATTGAAAGAATGTCAGGAGCGCGAGCGCGACGGCTGAAACGGCGATCGCCAGCCCCTTCATTTCACCGGCGTCTTTTCCAACTGCTCCTTGGCCCAGACGCGGTTCGGATTCAGCTCCAGCGACTTGGCGAAGGCCTGGCGCGCCTCCGCATTCCGGTTTTCCTTGCGCAGGCTGAGCGCCAGCCACAAGTATGCCTC
>Ga0209039_10001397_pt1 | contig 22498 bp, 25 predicted proteins | sample BogFormECP12_OM1_FD_188238 | JGI IMG/M metagenome (GOLD analysis project Ga0209039, IMG submission 188238) | Bog forest soil microbial communities from Calvert Island, British Columbia, Canada - ECP12_OM1 (SPAdes) (version 2) | ecosystem: Environmental > Aquatic > Freshwater > Wetlands > Bog ... | reverse complement strand
TCGCCTACATGCTGACTGGATCGTTTGCCAGTTCCTACTACGGCGCGCCGCGGTCAACCCAGGACATCGACCTGGTAATCGAAGCGACTTCGGTTGGATTACGGCAATTTGTCCAAGGTCTGCCAAGCGCCGAATACTACGTTGACCTGGAGGCAGCGATGTCGGCCCACAGAGTAGAGTCTTTGTTTAACGTGATTGATTTGTCCGCCGGATGGAAGATTGATCTGATCATCCGCAAGTCGCGCGCCTTCAGCCGGGAAGAATTCCGCCGACGCCAGCGCGTCCAACTGCAGGGTTTTTCGCTCTTTGTCGCCAGCGCCGAGGACGTCGTTATAGCGAAGCTGGAGTGGTCAAAGCTGGCGCAGTCGCAGCGCCAGATTGAGGACGTTGCGGCAATCCTGAGGGTGCGATTCGACGCTCTGGACCGCTCCTATCTGGCAACGTGGATCCCGCAATTGAGCTTAGAAAAAGAGTGGCGGGACGCCCTTCAAGCGGCGGCAATACAACCATAGGCGAATTTGCATAGTTCACCCACGCAACAGAGGCCGCGTCAGGCACGTGGGGCCACCGCCGCCGTTGATGGCGATTTCGCTGCCGGGAAAAGTCCGAACGTCGAAACCGGAGCGGCGCAGGCGGTCGTTGGTGCGGCGATTCTCTTCTATGGCCAGCAGCCGCTTCTTCCCTAAAGCGAGCACGTTGCAGGCCAGCGTTTCGCGCTCGGAAGAGTCAATCTCGATGAAGGTGAGGCCGCGGTCTTTGAGCAGTTCGACGGTCTCGACCGCCAGCCAGGGAAGATCTGCGATCGCAGTTCTTTCGTCGAGCAGGCTGATCAGCGACATGAGGTGAAGGCAGGCGGAGGGTCCGCGGCCGTGGGGCAGCGGAGCGGAAAGAACTTCGACTCCCCTGGGCGCGAGCAGGGCGCGTATCTGCTCGATGCCGGCCGCGTTGGTGCGGTAACCATGACCGACGAGCAGAGTTCTTGCGTCGAGCCAGAGCATGTCGCCCGCTTCCGCAGTGCCCGGCGCGATGATCGTCCCGCAAGTCGGAACGCCGACAGACTCGCAGGATGAACCGTGGTGCCCGCCCTCCGGCACGCGGTTCGCTTTGCCGGGGCGCAGGACGATCAGGCCGCAGTCGGTCGCGAGCGAGGCATCGTGAGCATAGACGGCATCGAGGGAGAGATCAGCGGCAGGGGGCAGTTCGACGACTTCGGCGCCGGCGTCCTTCAGTTCGTCGCAAAGAGCCTCGTGCTGGGCTTGAGCCTGCGCGAAATCGGGGGCGTGCTCGAATCCCAGATCGCGCCAGCGAGCCACGCGCGCGGGCTGATTCCATCCCGCATTGCGAGGCGAGCAAACCAGCACGCGCTGGAGCGGGCCGACCATGGAGCGCCCGTTGAAACGGGTTGTGGCTAGGACTTCCGGCATTGTCTCGGTCCTTCGCGGTGCTGTTAAGGAATCTACCCGGTAGCAGAGGGCAAACACAAACGGCGTGGCGCCTTAGAACTCGACGTGGGCGCGGAAGGTGGGGACGACGACCGGGCCCCGGTCGCGGTTGTAGCCGGGGTTGCCGATGTGCTGCAGGCCGGGCGCGAGATAGATGCCGCGCCACGCATGCACGGTGTAATAGGACTCGAGGATATTTTCGCGGCCGTAGTTCAGGTGGCCGTCGCCCAACAGGAAACCCAGTCCACCGGCAGCGAGATAGTTCTGATGATCTTTGCCGATGGCGTTGGTGACGAAGGCAACGCCGGCGCGATCCTGCTTGCGATGCCACCACGCGCCGTTCGCGCCCACGCCCTGCGCGAAAGTCTGATCCACCTCCGTGTAGGCGAAAGACTCGGTCTTGCCGTTATCCCATCCGAAGCGGGCGAACGCGGTCAGGTAGTGCGTAAGGTTTTGCTCCAGGTTGACGCCGAAGCCATACTTGCGCGTAATGTGCCAGGGGTGGTCGGTGATGTTGGGGGTGGTTCCTTCCTCCTCCGCCTTCAATATCTGATCGCGGTAGATGCCCATGTTGGCGTAGTTGGTGAAGGCGAGCAGGCGGATTACGCCCGATTTTTTCGGGATGAAGCCGCGACGTAATTCGTATTCGAAGTTCTCCGCGTGGGCCTGCCACGGCTTCCAGACAAGGTCAATGCCGTTGGCCACCTTAGGCATGAGACCTTCGGCGAAACGGAATCCCCAGTTACGGTCTTCGAAATCGGCGGTGAGACCGACGGTGTAGCCGCGGGTGTCGGCCGCATAGTCCCAGGCGCCGTTGTTGTCAATCGTCCAGTTGGTGAACTGCAAGTGAGTGTCGGAGCCAACGGAATTGATGTCCAGGAAATCGGGCATGCTGAACTTGCCGAACCGGATTTCCAGACGGCGGCGCGGCAGTTCGTCGAACAGCGAGAAGGCGTTGCGCTGGTTCTCGACCTTATCGTCGCTGAGGGTGAAGACCTTGTGGATCATGCCCCGGCCCAGGTACGGAGCTTTACTGAGCAGCGGGTTGCGCACGATGTCGAGATCGGTGTTCCCGGCCAAGCCGAGACCGGTGCTGAGCGCATCACCGCCGGCTTCTTCGATGTCCACCAGGAACTCGGTCGAGTTGTTGACGCGCGCGCCCGTGTAGAGCGTCATTACGCGGGAGGTCGCCTTCTCGTAGTCGGGGTCCAGACTGTGCGCGCCGCTGTAGAGGGCGTGGAATTCAGGGTGTGTCTGAAAGATGAAATTGATCTGCCCAGACAGCCAGAAGCGCGTGTCCTTGAAATGCGGAAACATAGCTTCCGTGCTGTCGTCGGCCGCAGGGGGATCGGGGGCCGCGACCGGATTCAGGGACGGGACGCCAGGTTGCTGTGTCGGAGGCTGTTGATCAGACTGCTGCGCAAATAGAGCGCTCCCTAGGGCGAAAGCGACGGCAGCGGCCAGCACGAGAATCGGGAGCCGTCCGATGCGAGACCGCGGACTGCGACCGGCGCCCTGCAGGCGGATGCGGGCGCGGGCTGCCCGCCAGGGAAAGCGCCGCACCATATTGAAGATGAATTGCAATTTCAATTTCATGCCCCTACCGTGAGCTCCCGGGCCGAAGCTGCTCTGTGTCCCGGATCATCCCTGGACGTGATGAAAAACGACCTCGCAGCCGTTAACTGTCTTGTATTCCCCAGTATTAACCATAGTTAATACCGCTGCCGGCCCCGTGTCAAGAGTCTCGAACCTGCCGCCTCCCGATGCGACAAGCCTATGCGTAGCAAGTTAAACGAATGTTACTGGCCGGGCTGTTATCGTCAGCAAGGATCCTCTGACGGCGCCCACTGCATTTGCAGCTTCCGTCTGCCGTCGCTGTCGGTGACCACGACCCAGCTCATGCGTAGAGATGTGCGTTCCACATTGCCTTCGAATTGCCCAGTCGAAACATCTTCGTAGTGGATCGCGCGCACGAGTTCGGACGTCGCCATCGCCATGGGTGTGAATAAAGTAATGCAGGCCATTGCCCGTTCCCTCCTTTCTGTAGATCTCAACCATCCGATTCGATGTCATGCTTCGTGCCCACGCCATAAGAAGTTCATAAAGAGCGCGCGAAAAGTCGCATGAGTTGCCGGCGCGGTCCGTCAACGGAGCAGCGGTCGAGGCGCGTCAGGCCTGAACATGGCGCTTGCTCAGGCAGTTGACGCGCGCTGCGCAGCGGCCCGCACCGAAACTAAGTTTCTTGAGGTAGAAGAGGCAGGCGTGAGGCGATAGGGGGAAGGGCTGCTATCGGGTCACATCCATCGCTTCTACACTGGCCAGCCGCCGAACCTTCCCGGAGGCTTGTTGCCACTGCTACTATTCAGAAGTTGTTGCGCCATCAGGCGGGAGGAGATGACTTCCCGTCTGAACCCTTATATCATACCCCCCTAGGGTACATGTCAAGAGAAAAATGCCGGAACTTACCAAAGTTATGAAGGACAAACTTCCCGAAATTTCGAAAGAGAAACAGAAACTGTTTTCGCGAATCAAGCGCCTGGGCGGACAAATCACGGCTGTGGAACGCGCCGTGACCGACGGCGATGAGTGCGCGGACATCCTGATGCTGCTGGCGGCGATCCGGGGCGGGGTGAACAGCCTGATGGCGGAGATTCTGGAAGACCACATCCGGCTGCACATCACTCATCCGGATCGCAGGGTGGAATCGCCGGAAGAACTGACCGAGGATTTGATCTCGCTGGTCAGAGCGTACTTGAAGTAAGCCGTAGCGGATCTTCCGAGAAGGCGTACTGTCCGACTGCACGCGGGCGAGAGCGCCCGCGCCACACAACCTCAAAGCGCCACAAAATCAAAAAGGACAGCCCGGAGCCCCCGAGACTGTCCCTCAAACCCTCCCGGTTAGAAGGGCAACTTGATGACCCTACGGTACCGCGAAGATGTTGCGAAGTGATTGCAGAACCGTGAATATCTGATGAATTCGTTTTGTCCAGTCGCTGCTATAGTATTCGCTTGCTGGATCTGCTGACATCCGTTTGTTGACGTCTCTGTTTCTCCTCTCGGGAGGATTTGATGCCGTCCACCACATCGCGGAAAACCGAGCAGTCACGCCGCCTGCAGGAGCGGGCAGCGAGCATGATTCCGGGAGGCGTGAACTCGCCCGTGCGCGCTTTTCGTGCCGTCGGAGGCGACCCGTTATTCATCGTGCGCGGGAAGGGCTCGCACATCTGGGACGCCGACGACAACGAATACATTGATTACATCGGATCCTGGGGACCTCTGATCCTGGGCCACGCCGACAATAGTGTGCTGGATGCGATCCTGGGCGCGGCGTGCAACGGAACGAGCTTTGGCGCGTCCACGCCATCGGAAGCCGATCTTGCTGAACTCGTGCTGGGAGCCTTCCCCCACATCCAGAAAGTGCGCTTCGTGAGTTCCGGCACGGAAGCGACAATGTCGGCGATTCGGCTGGCCCGCGCCTATACCAAACGCAAGTTCATTGTGAAGTTCGAAGGGTGTTATCACGGGCACGCGGACTGTCTGCTGGTGAAGGCGGGATCGGGCGTGGCCACGCTGGGGATTCCCGGCTCGGCGGGCGTTCCGGACGAATTCACGCAGTTCACGCTCGCCTTGCCATTCAACAATCTGCAGGTGGTGGAGCACGCGTTCCATAAGTTCAAACATGAGATTGCCTGCGTGATTGTGGAGCCGGTAGTGGGAAACATGGGCTGCGTTCCTGCCGCCGACGATTATCTTGTGGGCCTGCGGCTGATCACGGAACGGGAACGGTCGGTGCTGATTTTCGACGAGGTTATGACCGGCTTTCGCGTGGCCTACGGCGGCGCGCAAGAGTTGTACAACATCCGCCCCGACCTCACCACCATGGGGAAGATCATCGGCGGAGGCTTGCCGGTGGGCGCGTATGGCGGGCCCAGCGAGATCATGGATCTGGTGGCGCCGCTAGGTCCGATGTACCAGGCGGGAACGCTCTCGGGAAATCCGCTGGCCATGGCGGCGGGCTGTACCACCCTGAAGCATTTGCGCGATCACAAGACGGAGATCTACCCGCGGCTGGAAAAGTTGAGTGACGAACTGGTCGAAGGCGTGGCTGCGGCAGCGAAAGAGGCGGGGGTCAGAATCTGCCATAACCGGGTAGGATCCATGTTCACGTGGTTCTTCACGCCGGGACCGGTGACGGATTGGGATTCTGCTTCGAAGTCGAATACGGAGTCATTTGGGCGCTTCTTCCGCAGCATGCTCGATCAGGGAGTGTATCTGCCGCCGTCGCAGTACGAGGCCGCGTTCCTGGGCGCGACGCATACCGAGGAAGACGTTCAGAAAACCGTTGCCGCGGCGAAGCAGGCGTTTGCAGCAGTGCGGGGATAGATTGTGTGGGGCCGGCTCAGTGCAAGCTCCGGCCCGGCCCCACACAAGCTTTGGCATTCAATTTCAGCATCATCTCCGGGATCGTCACGAATTCGTATCCTTCCGACTTGTATCGGGTGATCAATCGATCTGTCGCCAAGACGGTCTGGGATCGGTCTGCACCCATCTGTTTATGCCCGCCGTCGTGGAGGAGGATAACGTTACCGCCGCGAATCCGCCGCGCGACCTTCCGCTCAATCACCGCGGCCGGGGGCGCGTTCCAATCGTAGCCGGTCACATTCCACATGATCGGATCGAGTCCGAGTTCTCTCGCGACACGCAGCACAGCCGGACGGCGGCCGCCGAAGGGCGGGCGGAAGAGATTCGAGAATGCACTGGGATGCCCGCCGATAGCGTCTCGCAGCGCCGCGCGGCAATCGGAAAGCTCGCGGCGAATCTCGGCCGCGCGCTTAAAGATCAGCAGCGGATGGTTGAAAGTGTGGTTGCCAACGACATGGCCGGCGGCGGCGATCCGGCGGACGATGTTGGGGCATTGCTGCACAAAGCGTCCGATCAAAAAAAATGTCGCGTGCACGTCGTGCTGAGCTAAGACATCGAGCAAGCGCAGCGTGTGCGGATCGTTGGGGCCGTCATCGTAGGTGAGGGCGAGCTGCTTTGTGCCGCGGTCAAGGCCGGTGAACGTGCGTCCGTACCACTGGCCGGTGGGAGCCATGGACTGATAGCCGGCTGCAGTCAGCGCGACCGTTGCGGCCGTTCCGGTGAGCACGGTTCCGAGCATGCAAGGATTGTAAATTGTTGATTGTTGATTTTTGATTGCTGATTGAGAACATCTGTCGGCGGCGTTGCTTTTCATTCAGCAATCAACAATCAAAAATCAACAATGCCCTGCTGTTAACTCTTCCCGCAATTGTCACCGGGCGGCATCCGAGCTATCCTGCCACTTCCGGGACATCGCACGAATCCATGGCCAATCTCTTCGAACTCCCCCGTTACATTGCAGTGGAAGGACCCATCCGAGTCGGCAAGAGCACACTGGCAGGCATTTTGGCCGAGCGGCTCAACGCGCAGCGAGTCATGGAGCCGGAGCGAAACCCGTTTCTCGATGCTTTTTATGAAGGGGAACGGGGCGCGGCGTTTCAGGCGCAGTTTGCTTTTCTGGTGCGGCGGTTTGAGCAACTGCAGGCGCTCGATCTGGGACCGCGTTCGCAGAGAATGGTGGTCGCCGACTATATTTTCGAAAAGGACAAATTGTTTGCCTGCCTCAACCTGACCGACCAGGAACTCGACACTTACAACCGGTATTACAACCACTTCCGCGATCAGCTGCCCACGCCCGACCTGGTGATTTACCTGCAGGCAACGCCCGCGGTGCTGAAAAAGCGGCTGAAGAAGAAGAACGCGCCGGGCGAGCGCGCGGTGAGTGACGAGTATCTGGAGGAAGTGGTCAAAGCCTACGAACACTTCTTCTTTCACTACACGTCGTCGGACCTGCTGATCGTCAACACGTCGGACATTGATTTCGTGGACCGCAACGAGGATCTACAGGAGCTGTTGCGCAAGGTCAGCGAGCCGATCAAGGGCACGCAGTACTTCCTGCCGTTGGGCGGGCAGGAAACGGTGGGGGCGTGAGAACGGCCGTTGGCCGGTAGTCGTTGGTGCTTGGTCGTTGGCCGCCAGTCGGCGGCCGTCAAGGCTCAGCCGTTCGGGCATTGGCCTCATCGGAATACATGCAATGGAAGAACTTCGTCTCGGCGACCAGATGGCCTGTTTCGATCGTGATGCGACTGTGGCTGCGTATAAGCTGCTGTCGTCTGGAGGCGCAGAGCGCTGCAACTGTATTCACTGTCGCAATTTTGCCGCGCAGAGGGCCACGGCCTATCCGGAGAAGTTCCGCGCACTTCTCTTGCGCATTGGAATCGACCCTAATAAAGAGGGGGAAGTTTTCGACATGGTTGGGCCGTTTGAGGACAGGATCCGGCCCACGGGAGGCTGGTTCTATTTTGTAGGCGAACTGGTTGACAAGGGCGAGAAGCTGATAAGTGACGGCGAATTCCAGTACTGGTTTCAGCCTGCATTTCCTCGCCCTCCGGCTTGCTTTGGTGAGCGCGTGGCGGCAATTGAGTTCTCGACTAAGATTCCTTGGGTCCTGAAGGAAGAACCTTATTAGAAATGCTTGATCAACGATCCGCGGCTGATCCTTGCTTCTCGTAGCGCGGGAGCGCATACACCGACAGCGCTTTCCCCATTTTTGAGAATTCCGGGTCGGCTGTGACCAGCCATGCTCCGCGCTCGATGGCGAGTTCAGCGGCAAAAGAATCTGCATAGCCGAGATTGTGTTTCTGCTTAATGGCGGCGGCGCGGGTGGCGCGATCGAGGTCAACTGCGACGACAAGAATAGGGAGGCGGTGCAAGTTCGCTTCGGCTTCTCTCGCCTTTGGCTCACCATACCGACGCCACTCTGTGTAGAAAACCTCGCCCCAGTTGATCGCCGACATCCAGAGGGGAGCATCGGTGCGAGATGCATCGGCGAGCATCTTCCGTACTTTTTCTGCGGCGGGCTGCCGCCCTTCGAACAAGGCGATCAGAGCATTGGCATCCAGTACGTAACGGCGAGTAGCAGCCACTTACTTCTCTTCCCGCTCGCGCTGGCGCTGGCGTTCCCGCTCGACGAGCGATTCCTCAAAGGCCGAAGGTTCACCGGGACGAGGTTTCAGGAATCCCTGGATCTCGTCCAAAACGCGATCAATAGGGGTCAGAACGATCCGACCGTCTTCCTCGCTGCACACGGCTCGGACGCCCTTTTTCAATCCGAGACGCCCACGGAGTTCGGCAGGGATGACAACCTGCCCCTTCGAGCTGATTACAACTTGGTAAGTCATGATAGTTTAGATCTTACTCCTGTGGATCGTGTAAGACAACTACAAGGTTGTCCTACCAGAGGTCATACGAATACTGTCCGCCAGGGCGCGAACCGGGAGTGGGGTGGTACCGCCTTTCTTCACTCTGGAAGGTGTTGAAAACGTTTGAGTAACAGGAGTCGACCCACCCGTCATTTTGCGGCTACAATACCCGCAGCGTCATCTAATGACGTGAATAGGGATGGATACAGGCTCTATCCGGCCGGGCCGGAGGGGCACTGGAGGACATCATGAGTTTGACCCCGATCGGGGTTCGTCGGCTCGACGAATCCCACCCGAAAGTTACCACCGCGACTCTGCGGGAACAGAAACTTCGCCACGAACCGATCACCTGCCTCACCGCCTATGACTACGCGACCGCCCGCCTGGTGGACGAGGCTGGCATAGACATGGTGCTGGTGGGCGATTCGCTGGCCCAGGCCATGCTCGGCTACGAGAACACGCTCTCGGTCACCATGGACGAGATGCTGCATCACGTGAAGGCCGTCCGGCGGGGCGTGAAGAACGCGCTACTGGTGGCGGATATGCCGTATGGGGCATATCAGATTGATCCTCAAGCCGCGGTCAGCAACGCCCTGCGCTTCGTGAAAGAAGGCGGCGCCGAGATGGTCAAACTGGAGGGTGGAGAACGGCGCGCGGACCTGATTCGCCGCATCATTGACGCCGAGATTCCGGTGGCTGGACACGTCGGGCTCACCCCGCAATCGGTCAATGTGATGGGCGGATACAAGGTGCAAGGCAAGAGCCTGAGCGGGATTGAACAACTCATGCGCGATGCCGTGGCGCTCGACCGCGCGGGCGTGGCGTGCCTATACCTGGAAGGCATTCCGCGGGAAGTAGCGGGGATGATCACGGCGGAAGTCAGTACCCCGACGATCGGGATCGGCGCCGGTCCCGAGTGCGATGGGCAGGTGCTGGTGTTCCACGACATTTTGAACCTGACGTTCGGAACTCCGGCCAAGTTTGTGCGGCGTTATGGCGACGCGGCCGCGCTGATTATGCATGCGGTGCAGGCGTTTCGCGCCGACGTGAAGTCACGCCAGTATCCGGCGGACGAGGAGTCGTATCATCTGCCCAAAGAAACGAAGGCGGGCCTGGACACGGTGCTGGCGCGCAAGCGGGCAATGCGGCGGTAGGAAACCGCAACTTCTTTGCCGCGGATTCACGCGGATGAACGCAGATCAATAAAGAGCTGGCGTTTTTGCGCGGAACCGCGTCTCCGTTACTTGCGTATACTCTAGGGGTTGGTGCAGATGCCAAGGAAGTGGCGGCATCGCGTAGCCAGCGACTGGCATCCGGTGGTGCTAGGCTTTTGTCTGACGAGGAGGTATGAGCATGCATCTCACAGCGTTTTTCTTCTTCCCATTCTTCGGCTTTGGGTTCGTGTTTTATTTCCTGCCGTCCATTATTGCCCTGGCTCGCAGCAAGCGGGACACGCTGGCGATTTTCCTGCTGAACCTCTTCCTCGGCTGGAGTGTGATTGGATGGATCGTCGCGCTGGTCTGGGCGGCGAAAAACGATGTTCCCGCGGTGGCGAGGTAGCGCCGGCCCGTGATCCTGCGGCGCGGACGAGCGGCGTTGGTCTTGTTGCTGACTATCTTGCCGGGTGCCTGTTCTACCCAGAATGCGGCGAAACTGCCCGATCCTCAGACCGCGCTGCAGGCCATTCCTGCGGCGGATCCTGCCCAATATGACCACATTCACGACATGAGGAAGTGGCGCAACCCTTACCTCATCGTCCGCACAGATGGTGTTGCCCTGTACGATTCCGCGGACAGCGCAGAAATCATTTTGACGACGGATGAGTTGCTGCCAGCGCTGGCGGGCCTGCCCGCTTCGAAGTGGCCGTACGGGCGAGTGGTCGCCGTGTCAGAAAACAGCGCCAAGGCTTCGGAGCAAGACGGCGTGGCCACTCGGCGCTACAAGGGCATTGTCGGTGGGATGCTGGAGGACGCGCACGTCGCCGTGAAGTGGGTGCCGTCGTCGTGAGGCTTGACATCCGGAACAGAGGCTATCGCGTAAATGGTTTTGGGTAGGGCACGGCTTCAGCCGTGCCGCTTAGGCGCGAAAAAAAGGTTCGGCTTTAGCCGCTGAGGGAACGCTCGATTGAACATCTACACCACCATTAATGAAATGCGCACTGCGTGCCGCGCTGCCCGGCTTGCAGGCCGCCGCTTGGGTCTGGTTCCCACCATGGGCGCATTGCACGAGGGACACTTGTCGCTGGTGCGGGCGGCCCGTGCTTCGTGCGACGCCGTGGCTGCATCCATCTTCGTCAATCCCACCCAGTTCGGCCCCAACGAGGACCTGGCGAAATATCCGCGGTCGTTCGAGCGCGATCGGGAATTGCTGGAGCGGGAAGGCGTGGAGTTGCTGTTCGCTCCCGGCACGGACGAGATGTATCCCAGCGGCGCCGTGACGTGGGTAGTCGTCGAGGAACTGAGCGGAAAGCTGGATGGGCGCTCGCGTCCGGGACATTTCCGTGGAGTCACCACCGTGGTGGCTAAGTTGTTTCATATCGTCGAGCCGGATGTGGCTTTCTTCGGGCAGAAGGATGCAGCTCAGGTCGCAATCATCCGGCGCATGGTGCGCGATTTGAATCTGCCGGTGGAGATTGCGGTCTGCCCGATCGTGCGCGAGCCCGACGGGCTGGCCATGAGTTCGCGGAACGCATATCTCGACCCGCAGCAGCGCAAACAGGCGTTAGTGCTGCATCGTTCGCTGATGCGCGTGCAGGAGTTGGCGGGTGCGGGCCAGCCAAGCGCGGCCAAGCTAGCGGCTGCAGGCCGCGAGCAGGTTGCGGCTGAGCCTTCGGTGCGGCTGGATTACTTCGAAATTGTAGATCCGGACACGCTTGACCCGGTCGGGGATGTCACGCAGGGCGCTCTGGTAGCCGTGGCGGCGTTTGTCGGGACGACGCGGCTGATTGATAACTTCCTGCTTGAGAAAACTGCTGGTTAGGGAACCTCTGATTACGCTCAAACTTTGTCATTTCGAGCGAAGCAGAATTGCCCGTTCACGGGCAATTCTGCGGAGTCGAGAAACCTGCTTTTGACCCTGCTGGAGTTAATCAGATTTTCCTGGGGGGCGGTTGGTTCGTCCGCCCATTGCCGGCAGGGACCGAGTCCCGAACGCCAAACTAGCTCAGCTCCTACCGCCTAAGGATTCGCATAAATGTAGGGGTCAGGATAGCCGTAGCCCCACCACGGCTCATACCAGTACGGAGGCCAATACCAGAAGGGATCCCATCCCCAACCAAATCCCCAGCCCCAGCCGAGACCCCAACCCCAGCCACCCCAGCCCCATCCTGGATAACCCCAATAGCCGCCACGTCCTCCCCAATAACCTCCACGACCGCCCCAATAACCGCCGCGCCAAGCCCCGGTCCCGAATCCCACGCCACTATGATTGAGTGAGGCGTTCACCCCATGCCGTGCGCCCGAGGTGAAAGACGATCCCGTCGCGCCGCGGGCGCCTCCAAAAGAATGCCAGTGCCCGTCGGCAATCGCCGCCTGGGTTGTCCCCATGCCCCCAAAGCCTGATCTTCCACCTGGGCCCCGATCGCCAGCCATCCCCCGATTGCCGGCCAGCCCCGCGCCGTTGCCTGATCGTCCAAACGAATGCCAGCCTGGCAAGGTGTCCCGAGCAGAACCTCGGCCCTCCCAGGACCATCCCCTGTATGCGCCGGAATTGCGCCCCGATGCGGAACCTCCGCGCAAGCCTCCGTACGAGCCGCGACCTCCGTAGTAGCCAGTTCGTCCGCCGTAGCCGCCATCACCACCGTGATATCCACCGCCCCGGTAACCGCCAATAGAGCCGCCACCGCCGTGGTAGCCTCCGAAAGAGCCGCCACCACCGTGGAAACCGCCGCCTCCGCCACCGTGAAAACCACCACCACCTCCACCACCACCGTGACTACCACCATGTTGGGCAAAGGCGGTCGTCGGCGCACAAATCAGGCTGGCAGAAGCGATTCCTGCGAGAAGAGCGTTCAGCAAGGTGGATTTCCTCATATGATTCCCCCTCCACCCAACGGCGGTTGGCTGCCCGGGCGGGCAAACCGCCTTTTTAAATCTTACTCTATTTGGAGGCTCATCCGGCAACGAAGGTTGTTCCGCAGCGGCCAAGAATTGCCGGACCCCGGCGGATTATGAGCACAGACCTGCTTTTTCGCAACCTGTGGAACGGGAAGCAGCACTACTGTCGCGGAATCGCGCTGGTCATCTGGTGGGCCCAGTTCATAGCTTCGCTGTATGCCCGGTTTGCGAAGGCAGAGACAGATTGAGCTTTTTCGCGTGCGCCGTAACTGCTTCCCAGTCTCCAGCCTCGCGCGCCACCATGAGTTCGTAGATGAATGAAAGAGGCGTCTTGCTCCCCGTTTTCGCACCCAAAAGTTCTGCCTTGGCCTCGGGATCCAGGGCGAGTCCCTCGACCACAACCCCCATCGGAATTTCCAGGATTGCGTCCATCAATGAAAGCATGCCCATCAGAAAAAGATCCGATTTGCCGTGGACCACCTTGGGCGCGAGCACCTCGCAGAATCGAGCCCGGACCAGCGACGACAGAACCAGGTCAGAACATTTTTCCTGCCCTATGGACAGCGTGGTCGCCTTCCGTATCCAGCGCACCAATTCCCGCTCTCCCAAAAGGGTCATGCCGTGTCGAATCGATTGGACTGGCGACGATACTCCCAGCAATGGAGAGTTCAAATAACGCAGCAAGCGGTAACACGGTCATGTCCCTTTAGTCATCTTGATCGGCGCCGTTATGTATATATAGTCATTCTATATATAGGGAGAGTAAGACCAAATGGCATCGGTCAATGCACAAATCAAGCGGGGCAGCGCGGAACTCGCCGTCCTGACTCTGCTCGCCCAACACCCGCTGCACGGGTACGAAATCGCCAAGCAGATCGAGGCGCAAACGGGAGGCGCGCTGCGCTTCGATATGGCTTCTCTTTACCCCATGCTCCACCGATTGGAACGAAAGAACTGGGTCAAGGCGGAATGGCAGACCTTGCCCAACGGCCGCCGCCGCCGCTGCTACCGGCTCACGGCTTCCGGCAGAAAACAGATCGCGCCGCTCCGTGAGCAGTGGCGTGCCTTTTTCCAGGCGCTACAGAGCGTCACGGGGTTTCAAAATGCCTGATTGGAAGCAGATCGTCCGCAAGAATCTCCGTGTGCTCGGGGCTTGTTCGCCGGAATTCACGGAGGAATTGGCCGCTCATCTCGAAGACAGCTACGAATCCCTGCTGCGCGAGGGCTTGACGGCAGAGACGGCCTTTCGCCGCACCATGCGTCAGATCGAAGGTCGTCGCAGGGACTGGCTCGCAATTCGGTTTCTACAGGAGGCGCTTATGACTGGTTTCATCCCCAAGGTAGCTCTGCCCGGACTGCTGACGTCCGCGGCAGCCTGTTCCTTGCATTGGGTGCTTGCACTGGGTCACATTCCGCCCAACGTACTCTGGCTAGTCGGCGGCCAATTGCCGCTGTGGTGGTGGTGCCTGCTTCCGATCTGCGGCGCACTCGGAGCGCTTCTCTCGCAGCGCCAGGGAGGATCGCGGCTTCAACGCATGGCGGCATCTTTGCTTCCGAGCGCGATCCTGTGCACTTTGGTGCTCATGATCTTTGTCGCCGGATTCACGATCTCGGGGTTCGTGAACCACTACCAACTGGTCTCGGTCCGTCTGGAAGCGCTGGGAATCGTGCCGCCCGGATTCGGGTTAATCCCGGCGGTTTTTTCGCTGCTGGGCGCTGGCATCGCTGAAGTTAGCACCAGGAAATTCCGCCGCCTGGCTTGAACCAGTTTCCAACCGCTACAGAGCGTCACGGGTTTTCAAAAGAAGCAGATCGTCCGCAAGAATCTTCGCATCCTCGCGACAACTGCGGATTGTTAACGAGACCGGCGATAGCACTTAAGCGGTCAACAAGTGCCGCATGATGTCTAAAGGGAAATACCCTGACTCGCTCTACGGTTGCGGGTTCGTGGCGACCGTGCCGGGTTCCGGCTGCAGGCGCTGGACCACCAGAGCTTCTACCTGCGACCACAGGCGGGGATCGCACTCACTCTGGGCATGGCCGGGCGTGAAAAAGCGGTCGGACCACGCCAATTCTTCACAGTGCACCGGCTCCTTCCTGTAATCGAAGCGATAGTTCCCCAGGATTTCTGTTCTGGAGGGGTCGGCGGCCGTGATCTCGCCGCGGCCGTGGACGATGCCGTGCGGCTGGTAGAAGTTCACCGCCGCACCGACATTCGCGGGGATAATCCGGTCGTTCTGCCAGAGTTTGGCGACGCTATCCACCTGCACGGTCAGCAGCACCGGGATTCCGGCTCGATTCAAATCACGAGCCAGCAGCACCGCGGCGGCTGCTCCCCAACTGTGGCCGAAGAGAATGATACGGGCCTGAGCTTTTTCCTCGTCACTGAGGACGCCGTCGTGGTTGCGGTCGAGCAGGCGCACGATGGTCCGGTAGGCATCTTTCCGGCGGCGGTTCTCGAAAACCTGGACGTAGGTATCTTTCGGGGCTGAGCGCTGGATACGCTGGGCAAGCCGAACCGGCGCGTGGCGCAGATCGTTGTGGCTCACGAATCCGCCCACAAATCCGGCCACGATATAGGAGGGTGCTGTCTGTGACCGGCTGGTCACCGCGCCATCGGCTGCCGTAAGCAGCGGAACTGCGGCGATGAATGTTACGACCGCCGCAGCCAAAACCCGGAAACGTGTACAGCGAAGCACGCGGGCTCCTAAGCCATCAGATGACTGGCGCCACTCGGAGGATGCGTGAAAACCTAAACCTGCAGTCTGGTCCGCCTGGCCGGTTGGTGTCCCCATGGGTGGCAAGAGTAGCGAGCGAAAAGCCTTTCCTATCAAGGCCTTTCGCCGATTCGAACCCGCACGACAGTCTACACCTGCCAGTCAAGGCCAGGAAGGGCTGCCGGAGTTTTTTCACACGGAAACGAACCGGTTGTCCGCAAAGATGTAACGCAGAAGCTTATCTTTGGCTTTGGTGATGCCGATACGCGGGGTCAGGCGGATGCGGCGGGCTCGGTAGCCGTCGTCACCAATCCAAAGGCTGCCGGCCGCGGAGGTGAGGTCGCAGCCATTGTCGCGGGCGCGGGTGATGCCGAAGGCCTGCGCCAATCGGCCAGGCCCGCTTGTAAGTTTGGGCCAGTCGGCAGGGCCGTGCAGCGCGATGCCGCGGGCGTGGGCCATTTCTTCCACGCCGGCGAGCGGTTCCAGGGCGCGAAACAGAACGCATCCAGCCTTGCCTTCGGGCTCGCAGCAGACGTTGAGGCAGTAATGGTTTCCGTAAATGAAGTAGACGTAGGCGTGGCCCGGAGGCCCAAAGATCACGGAGTTGCGTTCCGTCCGTCCGGCAGCGGCGTGAGCGGCGGGATCTCTTTCTCCCAGATAAGCTTCAACCTCCACGATGCGCGCCGTCAGGCAGGTGCGTGCTGTCTTCCGATCTGACCCCCGTCGGACCAGCACCTTGCCCAGCAGTTCGCGGGCCACGCGGCGCGGGTCGCGAATGAAAAACGCCCGGTCCAGAGGACCAATCAGACCGGATTGTGTTGAGGTCAGCGGCTTCCCCATGCTGGCGAATTATAGAGAATTGTTTCACAAGCTAGGTTTTGGGTAGGGCCCGGCTTCAGCCGGGCCGTCAAGGGCCGCATAAATGCTGGGCTTTAGCCCCTGAGGGCCTGGCACTGGCCGCGCGCAAGACCATTTGTGAAACCAGTTCAAATGCACCGGCCCCGATTTGTCGCAAAAACCCAACTCCTGCCGTTCTAGAGCATTTTCACGTTTACTGTAACCCATTGCGAACTGTCTTCCCGAGCGCAGCGAGGGATCTGGGTGTTTGCCCGCGGCGGCGATACTGGTGGTGGATGCCAGAACCCAGATCCCTCGCTACGCTCGGGATGACAAGCGTGTTTAGTCCAGCCATGGCTGAAAACGTTTAGATGGGCTTTGCCTGCGTATTCCTTGCCGCGGTGACGTTGTTCGGCGTATCGCTGAACGACTTGCCCGGCTCAAAAGCAAACTTCTCGTGGGTTGTGCCCACCTTCCGGATTATGTCGTGCCAGCCATCGTCCCAACTGATGCGCGCCTCTCCATCCACCAAAGTCCAGGTACCGTGAGGGCTGCCAATGGACTTCCTCGCCTCTCCGTCGGCTTCGAGGGTGATGTAGAAATTGCTTCCGTTGCCTTGACCGACCTCCCACTTGCCTTCGAAATGGGCGCGGCCCGGCAGCATGGCCGTGTCGGCAGGCTCAAATTCAATGCGCACGATGTCCGCGGCGGAGATCTTTTCCTGGCGGCCGTCCCGGTAAACCACCACGGCAGGCGCCTTGAAGTCAATGCGAGAGACTTCGGCCATGCCAAAGCTCTGGCGGTGGCCGTCTTTGAAGACGACCACGATTGAGGCGCGATCGTCAGGCGATGAAGGAACCGCCTTGGCGACGGCTGCAAAAGCGAGCAGAAGCATCGCAGAAACAGCAGTGATTCTTCGAAGATTGCGCATAATTCCCTCCGAGCCAGGGAAGCGGCAGAAGATACACCTCCCTGGCAGAATGATACGCAGGAAGGCCGGAGTTTGTTCCTTCGGACCTCGCCTTCGGCCGCTATTGAGCTTTGCAGAATATAGTGACGGCCCACCACACTGCTGTCATTCCGAACGGAACGGAGTCGAGGAACCTGCTGTTCTTGCCCAGGCCAGCGGAAAAGCAGGTTTCTCGACTCCACCAGATGGTCCTTGGCCGGACCATCTGGTTACGCTCGAAATGACAGAGGAATGTCACTATTCTCCAATGCTCAATAGGCCGGGCCCTTTGCCGCTTCCTTCAGATAAGCCAACACCTCTTCGGCATGATCATCGGGATTTACCTTCTCGAAAATGTGCTGAATCTTGCCGTCCGGCCCGATGATGAACGTGGTCCGGGCTACCCCCATCACCTTCTTGCCGTACATGTTCTTTTCCTTCATCACCCCGAATGCCTCGGCGACTTTCTTGTCGGCGTCGGCCAGTAAAGTGAAGGGAAGGTCGTACTTGTCGGCGAATTTTTTCTGTGCCTGTGGCGTATCGGGCGAAATGCCGAGCAGCACAGCGCCAGTTTTCTGAATCTTAGTGTATGTGTCGCGGAACCCGCGCGCTTCTATGGTTCAACCCGGGGTGTTCGCTCGTGGATAGAAGAAGAGAATGACAACCTTGCCGCGCAGGTCCTTCAGGGACACTTCTTTTCCGTTCTCATCCTGCAAAGTAAAGTCAGGAGCCTTATCATTGATATTCATGGGAGTCTCTCAAGAGAAATGGAACTCGGCGACCGGGAGGGCCACGCGGGCCGCATCCGGCCATTCTCTCCAGAAGATTTTATACCGCGGACGGCTTCTGCTCGCCGTGGTTGTCTGGGCTACGATTCTGGCGGCGGGTGTTGCGGCCCAGGAAGAACGGCCGCAAATCATGCCCGGCGAGCGCAAAGTTGCCCGCAAGAAGGATTCAGGCCCGCGGGCGCTGGCCTTGCTCCGGCTGACGGCAAACGGCAAAACATCGCTTGTGCCCATTACCATCCTGATCGATGGCAAGTTCTGGGACGCTACTGCGTACAAGGCCTCCCCGGTCCCGATGGCGCTGGAGCCAGGCATCGTGTACGAGGCCGAGCACACTGGCAATTCGCTGGGCCTGTTCACGGTCGGCACCGCGCTGCACAGTAATGCCGCCAACGCTCCAAGTCCCTGGCTGGCAACCGGCACGTGGCTGCCCGCGGGAACGGAGGTGCCTGATAAGGCGCTTAAGGCAGAGAGTACTCCGGTGGGAATTGACACCAGCGATCAACCGCCACGGCTGACCAGGAACCCGTCGAAGGAAACGCCACCTGCGAGTACCGCACCGGTTTCCCCGCCGCCCGCCAAGCCAAGCTCCGGCGATGAACCCCCTCGCCTGACCAAGCCTGCGCCGTCAGCAGCGCCGCCGGCGAGTACGCCGCCGAATTCCTCCGCGCCGCAGAGTACTTCGACGGGATCGACAGGATCTACGGGATCGAGCCAGACCGGCTCCAGTCAACCTGCGCCCAGTTCGACCGGCTCCGCCGCGCCGGCCGAGTCCAAGCCAGCTGACGCCAAGCCGGAAGATCGCGCGAACGTGCCAGCATCCGACAGCGGAGCCAGTGAAGCCAATCGCCCGCGTTTGCGCCGCGGGAAGCCCACCGAGCCCTTGCCCGACGAAGAAATTCCCGGCTACAGCAGACCCGGCGCCGCGCCGACGCCTGCGAACGCCGCCAAGACGGTTGCGACGCCGATTGCCCCAGAACCGGTCCAGCTGATCCCGGCCATCTCGGATGCCGGTGGACCCGAACCGCGCTCCTACACGTTTGAGTGGCTGAAGGACGAGGAAGGAGAACGACGCCAGCAAATGACGGCGTTGGCCAAAGAACAACTTCGCTCCTATCTGGATGCTCAGGCAAAGGCGCAAGCTGGTCCGAAGCCGGCAGGGTCGCAGGCGCAGCGGCATGCTCCAAGCAAGAAATCACTGGAGCCAATTCTCGAAAACGTCCACATGGCCGCTTTCGATGTGTGGACCACGAACCAGCCGGTTCTGATTTTCAGCGCCGAAGCGCACTTGCCACCGCCGCCCGCCGGGACGCAGGGAGGGTTTGAGACCGGCTTGCAGTATTCGATCACTCTGGTGGCCTACCCGGACATCTACAACAACCTGCACAAGCTCTATACCGGGATCACGGACAAGTACCATCTCGATCTCACGCCGCGCCTTGAGTTAATCGACGCGGTGGACGCTGATGGCGACGGCCGCGGCGAATTGCTCTTCCGTGAGACCTCGGATGCCGGCAGCGGCTGGGTGATCTACCGTGCCACCGCCGACACGCTGTGGAAGATGTTTGACAGTCTGAGTCCGGAATAACGGCCCTCAATTGCCAATTCGGTTACCGCGAGCTTTCTCCTTGCTCCCGAATGTTCAATTTTTTCGCTAGAATGTCCCAGCGCACACGAAGGGGCGTGGAAGAAAGTTCTCCGGAGATTTCATCAGCGCGGATGCGTTTCTGGAAACGCTTTACAACTCGCTGCCGGGCAGAAGAACGGAAAGTTCATAAAGCACAATTGAATGGCCAGGCCTGGGTACGACAACGGTCACAATCCTTGAAGGAGCCCAATTCCAGTTGCGTCTAACACGCCGCAAGTTTGTCCAATCGATTCTAGGGGCTGGCGCCGCTGCCGGCTTGCCGGCGTTGTTCACCGGGTGCACCGGGTCCTCGAAAGCCAGCCCAGCCGCCGCGGGTAGACCGCGCCCATTTGAGACGCCTGCCGAAGCTGTCTTTCCCAAGGGATTTTTCTGGGGAACAGCCACCGCTTCCTATCAGATTGAAGGGGCGTGGAATGAAGACGGCAAGGGTGAATCCATCTGGGACCGCTTCGCCCACACTGCGGGCAAGATCAAGAACGGCGACACCGGCGACGTGGCGTGCGATTCCTATCATCGCTGGCGCGAAGACATCGCGCTGATGCGTGCCATGAATCTGAACAGCTACCGCTTCTCGATTTCGTGGCCGCGCATTCAGCCGTCGGGATCGGGCGCGGTCAATCCGAAAGGCGTCGATTACTACAGCCGCCTGGTGGACGCGCTGCTCGCGGCACGCATCCGCCCGTTTGTGACGCTTTATCACTGGGACTTGCCGCAGGCTCTGGAAGACGCCGGCGGATGGCCCAACCGCGACACCGCCGCCCGCTTCGCCGACTACGTGCAACTGGTCGCGCAGGCGCTAGGGGACCGGGTCACCGACTGGATGCTTTTCAACGAACCCACCGCGTTCGTGGATCTGGGCTATCTCGAAGGGACGCACGCTCCCGGGCACAAAAGCCTGCTCGATTTTCTGCGCGCCACCCACGTGGTCAATCTGGCCCAGGGCGAGGGGTTCCGCGCGCTCAAGGCGGCGCGGCCGAACGCGCGTGTGGGCACCGCCTTCAGCATGTCTTTCTGCGAGCCTGCGACCAGTTCCGAAGAAGACAAACTGGCAGCCGAGCGCGCGCACGCTATCACCAACATTTGGTTCCTCGATCCGGCTCTGCGCGGGCGTTATCCGGAGGCGCTCACGTTCCTGCCGGAGACCGCCATGGGCGTGAAGTCGGGCGACATGGAGAAGACGCGCGCCGCGCTGGATTTCATCGGCATCAATCTTTACTACCGCACCATCGCTTCGGCCGCAGGGACGATCGAACGCGCCGCGCATGCCCAGGAATGGTTGTTCCCCGTAAAGATGGATGGAGGGCACGAAGGCCCGATGACCGACATTCGCTGGGAAGTCTGGCCCCAGTCTCTGTATGACATGGTCATGCGCATCACGCGCGACTACAACCGGCCGGTCATCGAGATCACCGAAAGCGGATGCTCCTACAACGACGGGCCCGACGCGAACGGCGTGACTCGCGATGCGCGCCGCATTTCGTATCATCGCGACTATCTGGCGGCGTTAGGGCACTCCATCGCCGAAGGGGCTGATGTCCGCGGCTATCACGCCTGGACCCTGCTGGATAACTTCGAATGGGCAGAGGGTTTCAGCCAGCGCTTTGGCCTGGCCTACGTGGATTTCAAGACGCAGAAGCGCACCATCAAGGACTCCGGGCGATGGTACGCGAAAGTCGCGGCCGGGAATCGTGTAGGACCCGGCTGAAATGGTGTGGGGTCAGGCTGAGATAGTGTGGGACCGGGTCTCTGACCCGGTCGGCGGCCTGCAAGGCCGCAGCAGCTGCGGCGCCGGCCCAGAGGATCCTTCGCTTTGCTCAGAGCCTGCCCTGAGCGAGCGTAGCGAGTCGAAGGGATGACCGCACCGGGCTCGGTTTTCAGCTTGCCCTGAGCGACTGAGCGATGCGAAGTCGGCGAACGGGCCCGGCCAGCACGGTCATTTCTGCTGCATCACCAGCTCCCCGTTCTCCACCTTTACACCGCCGACATTGTCGGGCAGCTTCAGCCGGTCACGCTCCTCGGCCAGCTTCTTCTGCAGCGCCGGATTCACCAGTGAAACCGGGACATTCAGATCTCCCACTTTGAATTCCGTGGGATCGAAGGTGGCATAGCCATCCTTTTCGCCGATGTGGCCAGAAATCGTGATCCAGACATCTTTGCCGCCAATCTGCGTGAGGAACTGGCCGTGAACCAGATCGCCGTCAAAACTGACCTGCTGGTCTTTGATGACGGGGGCGCCGCTGCCGGCATCGGAAGTCGGAGTTAGACCTGAACCTCCGGCCGTGGCCAGCGCCTGCGCGAGCACGGCGCTGATCTCGTCGGAATTAATGTGCACTTCAGCCTTGGGGCTTTGGGTCGCCGGTGATGCGGCCTGTCCAGCTTCGGGTTTGGCAGCTTCAGAGGTTCCGTTCGACTGCTGTGTCGCCTGCTGGAACTCGGCCATCTTCTGGTCAAACGACTGGGCGTGCTCCGCGATGGCTGCTGGCGTCTGCGGCTGCGCCACCGGCGCCGGCCGCTTCAGAACCAGAATGATGGCTACCAGCGACGCCACCAGCGTCGCGATGCTGATAAGGCGGTCGAGCTTGAGTTTCTTCATAGCAAATCTCGCGCGGTCAGCCCCAAACAGACAGAAGACAGGCAGGCCCACAGTCATGGTAGCGGGCCGCAGAGCAAGGGATTAGATGACCAAAGTGATGGGCCGGGGGGGACTGTTGTGGAGCAGCTTGACTTGTGTGGGACTTGGAATTGTGTAGGACCAAGGACCAAGGCCTGTGTGGGACCAAGA